>JACCDU011390135.1_pt1 | contig 15617 bp, 24 predicted proteins | sample 7446081 | NCBI WGS metagenome assembly JACCDU01 (sample SAMN15323447, study PRJNA562643) | freshwater metagenome | isolation source: river surface water | place: USA:Blue River Watershed | collected 2017-08-17
AAATACAAAAGCTCTATCAACTGCTCTAATCCCAAAGGATTTAGTCAGAAGGCTCATTGTGCTGGTCGCAAGAAGAACGAATCTGTAAATGAAGCAGATGTCGCCGCTCCAAAGAAAGTAGGTCGCGAGTTCAATCACCTTGAAGATCTTGTATTCACTGAACCCAAAGGTGCCCTACGTGCTGTGCAGGTATTGAAAGATCTTAGTACTCCAGAAAAGAAGATTTCTATCAAGTGGGATGGTAATCCCACTGTATATTGGGGTCGTGATGAAGATGGTACCTTCCGTATGGTAGGTAAAAACAACTGGGGTCGTGAGGAGGGCAAATCATCTAGTCCGGAAGAACTAAAACAATTTATTCTAAGCAGGGGCAAAGGCGAAGATTGGAGAGATAAATTTGCCAGCGATATGGCCAGTCTATGGCCTATATTTGAACGTGCAACTCCAAAAGATTTCCGTGGCTATGTCTACGGAGACATACTATTTCATCCTGGCAAGCCCTATGAAGGTGCCGACGGACGTATAGCTTTTACACCTAATCAAACTACATATGCAGTAAAGGGTACAAGCGATATAGGAAGAAGATTGACAAAGGCAAAGATCGCAGTCGCTGCCCATCAACAATACGGATATTTCGGAGATAAAAACGGTGAACCTTTTGAAAATCCAGAAAACTTTTCTACCAATCCAGATCTAGTTGTATTTGGTCAAACTTATGTTGCTACTAGACCAGCTGTGAACGCAGACAATATTAACGTGATAACAAAATATGCAAATCAATATTCTGCAAAAATTGATAAACTGCTTAGTCCAATGCCCGGACTCAGTGATCTACAGACCATTATCTATACATTTGTTAACAATCAGGCCAAAGCCAAGGCACTGGATGCCGTAGATCACGATACATTCTTTACTTGGTTGAAATCCAGCAAAGTCAGTGCACCAAAACAACAGAAAATTGCAGACCTTTCGAATGCAAATCCTGGTGCTATGGACGGTATGTTTTTTCTAGTTCGTGAAATAATGAAGGCTAAAAATGAAGTGATCAGCGAACTTGATGCCGCAGAAGGTGACATTACAGCTAACACAGGGGGTAAGCCAGGTGGTGAAGGTTATGTCAGTGGTGACGATTCTGTGAAATTAGTGCCAAGAGATCGCTGGACTCCATTTCGAGCAGATTAATGGTGTATAACCGTACTTTTTGCCAAACTGAATAAATACTAAGCCAGTCTCTGAGCGAGACTATTGATAAAGAGGAGAAAAATCATGGCAGATCTAATTAGTCAAACAGTATCCAGCACTACTTTCGGTGCTAATTTCAACAAGCACGTAATTAACCAAGCAGACGTAGGTCGTGAGCTAATCGTCAAAGTTGCCCTAAACAACATGACCAATGCAAACGTTACAGCAATTCGTAACGCAATCACACAGGCCGGCGGTGTGGCAGGTGCTTTACCAGCTAATACTGGTGATGCTTTCACTGTTGCTGCTATCGGTACAGCTACTGGTGTAGCTTTTGAAAGCGGTGTAACTGATGTTATCTTTATGCGTGTACAAGGTACAGGCACCTTTGATACCACAGATGCAGCAGCAGGTACAGGCGCTACTGTTACTGTTGAAGCGGTATTTGCACCAGCAACCTAATCTTTTCAACGGGATGGGAAGTAGGGCGGATTTTTTCCGCCCTTTTTTATTGGCCATAAATATTAGCATATTATGGCTAGATATAAAATTGTAACATTAGTTGATATCACTCGATCTAACATTGACAGATCCGAAACTGATAAAATTAAGATTGGTCAACAGGCTAATTTCAATAGTCTTGTGCAGGCAATAGGACTTCGTGCTAATTGTGATTGGAGCAGAGATCCAGTGATGTATAAGAGTAAATTACCTGAGCCATTGGATGGCAAGGCTAATCATTGGATTTGGGAATTTGAAGTAGAACGAGATCAACTGTTTGAAAAAGATGGAGATCCCGTTGCCCTGCTTGTGGCAGATCTTAATGGGGTTCCGATCATCCCACAGCTAAATAATTCTATAGAGTTAAGTCCTGCAATTTTTGATACTCTTAGTAAAAATACAAATACATGGATCTATAAAATCTAGATCAAGATAAATAAACAATACAGGCAAACAATTAGGCATTCTAACTTAGGCACATGTCCGGAGCGGACCTTGACTTAATATACAGGAGACTGCCTAAATGGCCGCAGTAGCAGAACGTGTGAGTGTGCTAGAGACTAAGGTACAGCACATAGATGAAAAAATAGATGATCTTAAAGTAGATGTAAGAGAACTGCACGATTGCCTAGATCGTACAGGTGATAACCTCTCTAAAACGCTCGCAGAGATGAGAACCGAAGCCACAAATCAACACAATGAATTGGCCTGCAAGATCAAAGATCTAGAAAAACAAAAACAAAAAGTCATGACCTATGGAATGATCGCTATGGCGTTTGTAGCAGGGTTGGGTTGGACAGGACAACTTAGTATTCAGACAATATTCAAGTTTTTTGGTGTGTAAAAACAGCACACTTAAATAAAGGACCGTAGGTCCTTTTTTTATGACTAGACTCAGCAAGAAGTTAGAATCACTGATCAAATCAAGTAGAGATATTCTACCATTTAAAACAGAGCAGGGAATTCTTGTAGGCACTGTAATGATCGTGAGTCAAGGAACTAATAAAAGTTTATATTATAAAGACAAGCCACTCTATACAAACATACATTTAAATATTACCACTGTCAGAATGGCCAATCTATTGGCCAAACATCGTAATGCTCAGGCAGAAGCGATCTATAGAGAAGATCAAGAATATGGCAAATGGTTTGTTGAAAGTCAACTGCTACGCAGTCAATACGAAAAAGCCATATTAAATAAGAACTATGACAAAGCAGATGTATTATGGGCTAGATACTGCGAAAGCAGAGATAAAATGTTGGCAGCTAAAAATAGAGCTGAAGCCCTTTGTGTAACATCTGAATAAATACAACATTAATCTGGACTCATCATTATGAAAACTACCGATTTATTTAAATTCAACAGATCATCCTCAAGGATCAACGAATCCATAGAAAAAACTTTTGGAAGAAAGATAAATTTCGAGGATTTTGATCTAATCAAACTAGAGGATGCGAGAAACAAACTACGCACACAGCTCAGTCAAATTAGATCGGAGTCCGGATTTAACGAGAACTTAGACAATGATGCCTTTCACCAGGCACAATGGATGCTGGATGCTATCAACAGTGAAATAGCTACCCGCAGTGAAATGACACTTGAATCAGACAACGATGCAGAATCCCAAGGAGAACAAATGCAAAAAGTAACAGAAGGTGAGATCCAACAAGCCCAATCGATCGTAACCGCAAAGACAATGGTAGACAGAGTGGGCCGCTGGATCGAAGAACTTTCTGGCATGGAGAACGACACACTGCTACAGCTAGGTGATCAGATCCGTGATGAGATGGGTTCTGAGCAGGCCAAGAACTTTATTTCTGCCGTGGCACCTGCCATCCAACAGGCTTTAGAAAACCTCAAGACCACTCGTGAAACTTTAGCTACTGGTGTTCGCACACTCACAGGTGAAGAACAAGGTGCTGAAATGCTAGGCGGTGAGCCAGAAATGGGTGGTGAAGAAGATGCATTAGCCGCTGAACCAGATATGATGAATGCCGGTGGTGAAGAAGATGCATTTGCTGCCGCAGAACCTGCAGCTGGTGGTGCTGAAGAAGCTGGTAGAGAGCAGAGAGAAAGTATCAACTATCAAAGCAGATTGTTGAAAGTATTGGCAGGATAATGAAACTTTCAGAACTAAGAGAGCAAGACTCTCAGCTTGACGAATTATTGCCAGCATTGGGCGCTGTCGCCGGAGCAGCTATGCAGGGTGCCAAGGCAGTAGGCGGTGCTGTGGCACAGGGAGCTAAGGCTATAGGTGGAAAAATAGCACAGGGTGCCCAGGCAGTTGGTCAGGCAGCACAGGCAGCATCGGGTATGGCAGGAATAGATCCGGCACAGGCAGCTATGGCTAAGAAACAGCGTGATGATGAAAAGAAACAGGTGCAGGCTGCTATCAAACAGAAACAACAGGAATTGGCTGACTTGCAAAAGCAGTTGGCCACACTAGGATGAGATTTTTTGAATTCACAGGCAGCGGCGATCAGGATAGATTTCTTATCGTCCTTAGAAATTATATTGGCAGAGCTTCTAGTAAGAAAGCTCCTGCCAAACTAAATTGGGCTGGTCTCAACCGTGTATTACAGACCAATGGTTTCGAGCTGACCGCTGATTATGAAACATTCAAATCAATGTACGATTCCAGTCCAGCTATTCAAAATATGGTAAAGAATTTCAATGCTGATGGTATTGAACTCAATGTGCCAGGAGCTCCGGACTCTAATGCCAAACAGGAACCTACTCAAGGCAAAGGTCAAGACAGCGAGGAAGCTGTGGCAAAGATAGCAGCTTCGGCAGCGCCCCAACAACTAGCACAAAGTCAGGCCGGTATCCAGGCTTGACAATCTCAAAATAATTCTGTAATATATACAGAATGACTATACAACTTACCCCACCTCCATTCGTACAGAAATTTCAATATAAAAACTGTACTCAGGTCAATGATCCTGTAACACGTAAACGTGTGTATCTTACACCAGACGGTGAAAGCCTCCCCAGTGTGACCACGATCCTCAGTGCCACTAAAGATATGACCCATTTGAACGAATGGAAGAAGCGCATAGGTGAAGACAAAGCTCGTCAGATTACCACAGAGGCCGCAGGTGTAGGCACAGCCATGCACAGTAATCTAGAACGTTTCATCGCAGGTATACAACGTCAGCCCGGTAATAATCCTGTTCACGTTCAGGCTAATAAAATGGCAGACGTGATTATCAACAATGGATTGAGCAAAGTCAATGAAGTATGGGCCATGGAACAGAGTCTATACTTTCCTGGACTGTTCTCAGGCACCACTGATCTCGTGGGAGTCTATGACGGCGAGCCTGCTGTGATGGATTACAAACAGACCAATAAGCCTAAAAAAGAAGAATGGGTGGAAGATTATAAGATACAATTAACTGCTTACATAATGGCCCACAATGAAGTCTATGGCACAGACATCCGTAGAGGCGTGGTGTTTATGTGTTCAAGAAACTTCGAATATCAACAATTTAATTTGTTGCCCAGCGATTACAGCAAATACGAGGACCTTTGGCTAAGCAAGGTGGAAGAATATTACACCTTAGGCAGATAAATACCCTAACAAGGGTATATTCAAATGGCCGTTATTCAGATATCAAAAATACAACATCGCCGCGGATTAAAGAATAATAACGCAGGCATACCTCAGCTTAGTGCAGCAGAAATAGCTTGGGCAATAGATACACAAGAACTTTATATTGGTAACGGATCTGTAGCAGATGGTGCTCCTTATGTGGGCAACACTAAGATTCTTACTGAACACGATAACATTTTAGAACTGGCCAATAGTTACAGGTTCGCATTCAACGATCCTTCTATCAGTCTAAGTGTTCCCAGAAGCCTACAGTCTAAGCTAGACGAATATGTCAGTGTCTTTGATTTCGGCGCAGTGCCAGATGGTTCAACTGATTGCACAACTTTTTTTGAAAACGCTTTCAATCAGCTGTTTCGAAATGCTGATCCAAAATTTCAAAAGACTCTGTTCATTCCTAATGGCAGTTACCTATTCAGTGATAATTTAAGAATTCCTTCAAATGCCAGAATCCGAGGCGAAAGCCTTGAACGGGTAGTTATGAACATTGGAGACTTTAATATTTTATTAGTCTCCGAAGACGGCACCGAGGTTGCGCAGTTTCAGGACACTGATAGGCCATTGAACATCGAAATTTCAAATCTAACTATAAGACACGATTCTGGTCAGTTTGTTATCACCGGATTGAGAGACAGTAAATTTGACAATATTAAATTCTTGTCAGATTTTGAATTGACAGCAGCCACCTTTACAAACAGTGAATTAGAAAACGCAAACGCCAGTGTCTATTGGGAAAATGATCTAGCAGGTACCAAAGTTGACAATATCGTATTTTCAAATTGCCAATTTGAATCAACAAAGGTTGCCATGAGATGTAGACAAGAAGATATTTTTGAAACAGCAGTGACTTTAGATAACTGTAATTTCTTAGAAAATGCTACCTCTGTGTTAGTGACCGGCGTTGAAAATCAAAAGAACAGTTGGACTATCAAAAACTCTAAGTTCCAGGAAATAGCCAATCAGGCTGTGTATATTGCTCACGGCACAGGCACTGTGGTTCGTAACTGTACATTTACCGACTGCGGCAACGGTATTGGCAACGACGCTACCCCGTCGGACAGCTTTATCATATTTGGTCAGAACATTAATAATGTGGTCGTTGATTGCAGAAACGATAGACTACAACAATACAATCTTACTGCTCTTGAAACCAGAGCAGCCTATGGTGAAGTACAGAATGCTAATCTTGTTAAATTTACAAATTCTGTTTCGTCAATACTATACAAAAGCGATACCTTTAGACCTCTCTTAGCACTGTCTGCTTTCAATAGGTACCACGTTATAGATTACACCGTAACTCTAAATGAACAATACAATCGTCACGGTACACTATATCTTACCGTAGATGAATCACAAGAGTCTGTGGCTATCACAGACAGTTATCAATATTCTTCATCTTTAATCACAGATCCAGGAGGTGCTATGATGACCAATTTTGAATTTGGAGCAGAGCTCAGAACCAATCGAGGCGACAGCACTAAAGAAACAATTATATTGACCTACAAGAATCCAATCGCTACTGGCGCAGATGGTGCCATTACTCTCTTTGTGAACTACGGTGTTTGATGTCTATGGCATTGATAGACTAAACAAATGGAAAGAATTTAGAGACTCACTAGAAGACAACCCCGAGCCAATGCAGGCCGTGGTTGACTTTTGGAATCGAGCACCCTTTGTTAGTTCCTATCTAGATCCCCAAAATCCTGAAGCCTGGCCAGATCCTTGGCATCTAGTTCTTGATTCTAAACTAGATAATCTTGCGATCTGTCTTGGAATGCTGTATACTTTGAAGTTAACACAGCGGTTTATGGATTCAGTTTGCGAGATACATATGTCTATGTCATCGAAAGATATAGATCGGCAATATTTTCTAGTCGTAGAAGATCAAGTATTGAACTTCCGTTACGGCGAAATTATGCACAAAGACTGTATTTCAGGTGTTCAAACCAGCAAACTGTTGTCAGTCAAGACACTACCATAAATAGCACACAGGAATAATAAATGTCGATCACAGTAATTAAAAGAGACGGAAAGAAAGAAGCCCTTACCATTGAGAAATGGCAGGCACAGGTAGCGAAGATTTGCAGTGGCATAGCAGATGTCAGTCAATCAATGATTGAAATCAAAGCACAGCCACATTTTTATGACGGTATCACTACTAGAGAAATTGATGGTATCACACTTAGAGCCATCGTTGATCTTATCGATGTAGAACATAATCCAGATGTAGGGCATACCAACTATCAATACGTAGCAGGTAAACAACGCCTTTCGATGTTGAGAAAGGATGTATACGGCCAATACGAGCCTCCCCACCTCTACGACATCGTAAAAAGAAATATCTCAGTAGGATTATATACGCCAGAACTTCTTGAATGGTATTCGGAAGACGACTGGAACAAGATGAATGAGATGCTAGAGCATTCCAAAGATGAAGAATACTCCTATGCTGCTATCGAACAATTGATTGAAAAATATCTAGTACGCAATCGCAGTACTAAAGAAATTTATGAAACACCACAGGTCAGATATATGATAGCTGCGGCCACTGTGTTTCATCGAGAAGAGCCCAATTCAGCCCGTATAAAATATATCAAGGAATATTATAATGCAGCTTCTGACGGTCTATTTACTCTCGCTACTCCTGTTCTTGCTGGGCTTGGCACTCCCACTAAGCAGTTCAGTAGTTGTGTACTCATTCGCAGTGATGATGATCTTGACTCCATTTTTGCTTCTGGCGAAATGATGGCCAAGTATGCCAGCAAACGTGCAGGCATTGGTTTAGAGATTGGTAGGCTTCGCCCACTAGGTTCACCTATTCGTGGCGGCGAAATCATGCATACAGGTATGATCCCATTACTTAAGAAATGGTTCGGTGATCTAAGAAGCTGCTCGCAAGGTGGTATTCGTAACGCATCAGCTACAGTGTTTTATCCTATTTGGCATCATCAGTTCGATGATCTCATCGTTCTTAAAAATAATCAAGGCACTGACGAAACTCGTGTTCGACACATGGACTACGGAGTTGTACTATCGGCATTCTTTTGGCGCCGCTTCAAAAACAAAGAAGATATAACTTTCTTCGATCCAAACGAAGTACCTGACCTCTATGAGGCTTTTTACAGAAATACACAACTGTTCGAAGAACTATATGTAAAGTACGAAAAACAACCGGGACTGAGAAAGAAAACTATCAGTGCCGAAGAAGTTTTCAAGGGTGGTATACTGAAGGAACGCACAGACACGGGTCGTATATATTTGGTCTTTATTGACAATGTCATTGAACAAGGACCATTTGATCCTGAATATCATGCGATATATCAGAGTAACCTGTGCTGTGAGATTCTATTACCCACACGTCCTTTTAAAAGACTCGACGACGCTGATGGTCGCATAGCGTTATGTACACTGGGATCTCTCAACTGGGGTGCGTTTCGGAACCCAGAGGATATGCGTAGGGCCGCAAGGATTCTACAGCGTAGCCTGTGTAACATCCTTGATTACCAAGACTTCCTATCCATCCAAAGCAAACTCAGTAATGATGAGATACAGCCACTGGGCATAGGAGTAACCAATCTAGCCTATTGGCACGCCAAACGAGGATTGAAGTATGGCGAAGCAGATGCGCTAGCAGAAGTAAAGTCTTGGATGGAACATCAGGCATTTTATCTCACAGAAGCCACAGTAGAGCTGGCCAAGGAAAGAGGTAAATGTCTTGACAGCGACAAGACCAGATATGGGCAAGGTATATTCCCCTGGGAACTCAGAGCCAAAGGTGTCAATGAATTAGCAGACTTTACTCCGGAACTAGATTGGGAATCTTTACGTAAGGAGATGAAAGAGTATGGAGTTCGAAATGCTACTCTTATGGCTATTGCTCCTGTGGAGTCTAGCTCTGTCGTTATTAATAGTACTAACGGTATAGAAATGCCTATGAGCCTAATCTCTACCAAAGAATCCAAGGCAGGGTCATTTACGCAGGTCGTACCTGAATTCAATCGACTAAAAAACAAATATCAATTGATGTGGGATCAGACTGATTGTCAAGGTTATCTCAAGACAGCAGCAGTGTTAGCGGCCTACGTAGATCAAAGTATCTCAACAAATACTTTTTACAATCCTGCACATTTTCCAGATCGCAAAGTATCAACAACATTGATTGTAAAGAATTTGATGCAGGCACATAAATGGGGATTGAAGACATTTTACTACAGCCTGATAAACAAAGCAGGCAGTAAAACTGTCAATGAGCCCAAAGAAGAAATTGTACAAATGAATGGATTTCATCCAGAAGAAGAAATCGAGGACTGTGAGGCCTGCAAACTATGAAAACTCTAAGAGAATATATAGATATGATTGAAGCTGCTGGCAAAATCACCGACGAATGGTTTCAAGATGGCTCCTTCAAAACTTTCAAAGTTCCGGCAAAAGAGCCTTTCGAGATCGCAGACAGTGACGGTGAACTTGATACTCTTGAAGGACCTGTTAAGTATAAAAAAGGTTATTATATCGTTACCGGACCTAAGGGAGAGAAATATCCAATTCCTCCTGAAAAATTCAACGAATTAAAAACAGACAACGGCGACGGCACAGCCAGTCCAAAGAAGATTGTAAAACTGGCAAAGTTAGCTGATCATGATGGATCGGTGGCGACCAGCTGGGGCGAAACATTGAATTATAAGACCGGAGAGGATTATATCGTGCGTCACGGAACCAATGATTACGGTGTAGTCAAAAAAGATATTTTTCAAAAAACATACAACACAGAGAACATAAAATGAGCCAAGCACAATATAATTTAAAAAACAAGACGGATTATCTACAGCGTAAGATGTTTCTTGATCCTGCAGGTCCTGTGACGATTCAAAGATTTGAAGAAGTCAAATACAACAAGCTGGCCAGCTTTGAAACCACTGCACGTGGCTTCTTTTGGGTACCAGAAGAAATCAGCTTAACCAAAGACGCACAGGATTTCAAAGAGGCCAGCGAAGCTGTAAAACACATCTTTACCAGTAATCTGTTGAGACAGACTGCATTGGACAGCTTACAAGGTCGTGGTCCTAGTCAAGTATTCACTCCTGTGGTCAGTCTTCCGGAACTAGAAGCATTGGTTTATAACTGGACATTCTTTGAAACCAATATCCACAGCCGCAGTTACAGCCACATCATCCGTAACATCTACAATGTGCCCAAGGAAGTGTTCAATACTATCCACGACACTGAAGAAATCGTGAACATGGCATCCAGTGTGGGCAAATACTATGATGATCTTCATAAGTTAAATTGCATCAAAGAAACTGACGACGATCCTAATAACTGCCCGGAAGAAACACACATCAAAGCAATCTGGATGGCACTGAATGCTAGTTATGCGCTAGAAGCATTCCGTTTTATGGTATCATTTGCTACAAGTCTAGCAATGGTAGAAAATAAAATCTTTATCGGTAATGGTAATATTATCAGTCTTATCTTACAAGACGAACTACTGCACAAGGGCTGGACCGCCTGGTTGATCAATCAAGTGGTCAAAGAAGATCCTCGCTTTGCCAAAGCCAAAGCAGAATGTGAACAAGAGGTTTATCAACTGTATGTAGATGTGATCAGAGAAGAAAAACAATGGGCAGACTATCTGTTCAAGAAAGGTCCTGTGATTGGTTTGAACGCAAACATTTTAAAAGATTTTGTTGACTATACCGCTGCCGATGCACTGAAAGCTATTGGTATCAAATATCAACAAGCAGCACCTAAGACTAATCCAATACCTTGGTTCAATAAACACAGCGACACTTCAAAGAAACAAACTGCTCTGCAGGAGAACGAATCGACTAATTATGTTATTGGTGTTATGGGTGACATGATAGACTACGAGGCCTTACCGGAACTATAATGTTTAGAGCACAGTTTAAGAACAAAAGTCCCTACGAATCTTGGACCACTATAGGTTCGTATGGAACCGAGGCTGCTGCTATACAGGCGGCGTTAAATAGAAAAAATATGGGGGCTCTTTTAGTTAGGGTAACGGACAAAAAGGGCGCAGTGATTTATTCAAGTTGAAAGGAAAGAAATGAAAGCTATTGTTTGGAGTAAGTACCATTGCCCTTATTGTGACCAGGCCAAGGCTCTGTTATCACAAAAAGGAATCGTATTCGAAGAAAAGAAAATCGGTGATGGATACAGTAAAGAAGATCTTTTAGAAGCTGTACCTACTGCTAGAACAGTTCCTCAGATTTTTTTAGATGAGAAACTAGTCGGCGGATTTACCGAACTTAAAAAACTTTTTGAACAATGGGAAGGTCAAGGAATTGGGGATGGACGAGTATAATGTTAATAGATAAAGGTGTCGCGCTAGGCGAAGTAGTAACTCTTAAATTAACCAGCGGTGAAGAAATAGTAGCCAAGCTGATAGAAGAAGGCCCAATGCATTATAAGTTGTCTAAGCCATTGGTGCTAAGTATGAGCCCTAAGGGAATAGGAATGGTGCCATATCTGTTCACTGTACGTCCGGATAAAGATATCAAAATGAACAAATCAACAGTGGTAGTTATAGAAGCATCTGACAAAGAATTTGCAGATCAATATCTGTCAGGCACAACAGGCATCGCGCTAACTTAAATAATATTTTAAGGACTAAACATGGCCGATATATTCATCCCAGTACCCCAACCAGATTATTCGAGCTTCTACTCTAGAATAGCAACCGCTTTAGAAACTATAGCTACCAATTCAACAACTATAGCTAATCAAACTACTATTATTGCTAGTCAAGCGACTACCATGGCCAATATGTTAGTTGATATTGAAGCACATCAACAGAAACTAAGAGAATTAGGTGAAGGCCCCGGAATACACGTTGTAGGACCTTACGAATGGTTGAGTATGTATTCAATATATAAACTACTAATAGAACAGGGTACAAGTAACTGGGCTTCAATAAAAGCAGAAATAGACGCACTGCCTAAGAACTTCTAATATGTCATCTGGTGTATCAAGAAACGCAGGCAAAGATTCAGCAGGAGGAGCCCTTATTCAGGGATCCGGTAATGTCTTTACCAATGATAAACCTACAGTTCGTATAGGTGATTCGGTGGCAGGCCATGGTAGGGGAGCACACAGAGGTCCTACTATGGCTAGAGGATCAGCGTCTGTGTTTACCAACAACATTAAAACGGTAAGAGAAGGCGATACAGCCACCTGCGGGCATCTAGCCACAGGTAGTGGTGATGTGTTTGCCGGTGATGACGTGGACACAGATACTCCCAGTAATAGAGACATGAATGCCGGTGATGATCACGATGCAGACGAGCCGGGATCAGGCAAATCTTATATCTCAGGTAAAGCTTCTATTGATAAAAAAGAATTAGAATCCAAAGTAGATCCTGTTAAAAAAGACGAAACACCAGCAAAGCCTCCAGCAGCGTTGAGCAAAGACTGTTCTGATATTGCCAGCATCACTCCTTTCCCAACTGGTGATGCTATTGACAATATTAACTTAACTAGCAATTACACTGTGGGTAAACTTACACGCAAACCGCATGTAGTGTTTGATAATGCTCTAAGATCAGCTACAGGCGGCCTCAGCGTAGAAGAAATCGTATGTAATCTCAAACTGCTAGCAGTCAACTGTTTGGAACCTATTAGAGCCAAATATCCAAATTCATTCGTAACCAATACTTGGAGACCGCCCAGCGGAAATCCAAGAAGTCAACATCCCAAAGGACAGGCCGCAGATATTCAATTCAGAGGTGTGCCCAAATCAGCATACTTTGAAATCGCTCAGTGGATCAAAGATAATGTCAGCTATGATCAATTATTGTTAGAATACAAAACCACTGGGTCAGGATTACCTTGGATACATATTAGTTTCTCCAAGGATGCATCAAGAAAACAGGTTCTAACACTGCTAAATGATGCCACTTACAGTCAAGGATTAACTCAACTTGCTTAATTTTAAAAAACTTTTTTGGAATATTCTAGGCTTTCTCAGTCTAGGAATGGCCTATATTGGTATCGTCACTCCAGGCATACCATATAGTATTTTTGTAGTGTTCGCTGCCTACTGTTTCAGTAAAGGCTCAGAGCGTATGCACCGTTGGATTTACAATCACAGAATTTTTGGACCTTTTCTTACCAATTGGAATCAAAAAAGAGTGTTCCCACAGAAGATGCGCTACTTTATGCTGTTTATGATGACTCTGAGTTTGATATTGATGTGGACTGGTGGAGTCAAACCTGTGGGCATTATTTCCACTGCGGTGTTTATGGCTCTGGTCGCTATTTGGGCATGGAGATTTCCGAATTCAGTAGAAGAACACGATCGCAGAAAGGCCGCTGGAGAAAAAATTGGTTGGCTTAAATAATCGTCCAAAACATTCTCTGAATATTGACAATCTATAAAATTGTTGTATAATACTGTATATCAACTTTAAGGATATACCGTGATCAAAATTCTTTTGGCGTTTGTCATTCTCACTGCTGTGATAGCATTTGCTGTAAAAACGGTTAGAGAGATGACAGGTAAAGAAAAATGGGCATTGACCAAAACTCTAGGTTATGCTATTATATGTTCGTCGCTGGCATTGGCAGCGATGATTTCAATCGTAGTTCTTTTCTAAGGTTTACAATGACACCAAAACAGATCACCGTTGAGGTTCTGGGTCGTGTTGCATACACGGCTCTAGGTTTTATTATTGCAGTTATTCTTTTTTCACACGGAGTTATTTAAATGAAACGTATCGCTACTCTTAGTCTCATCGCCGCGGCTGTTCTTGCCACTGGCTGTACTCGTATTGAAACCGGCGAAGTCGGTGTACGTGTAGGATTTGACAAACAGGTCCAACCCGGCGAACTTTTGCCCGGCTCTTTCAATCAGGTGCTGATCGGTGATGTTTTGACATTTCCTATCAAAGATGTCAACGTCACGCTGAACGATATGACTCCTGTGGCCAAAGACAATTCTACAATGAAAGACTTTGATGCTGTGGTTGTGTATAATATCAATCCTCAACAAGTGGCAGAATTGTATTCTACCAAAAACAAAGCATTTCATGCAGAGTTCAAGGGTGATACCTATGTAATGTACAATTATGTAGTGCAGAATGCTCGTAATGCTATCTACAAGGCTGCTCGTAAATATGAAGCATTAGATATGGCAGACAATCGCACTGAAATGGAAAACTTTATCAAAGAAGAAATCGTGCGAAATCTCGCTGAAGAAAAGTTGGACGGCAGTCTTACTATCAGTCAAGTATTGATCCGTAATGTTGTGCCTGCTGATAGTGTTGTGGCTAGTGCCAACGAACTTGTTCGTGCTAAAAACGAACTGAAGCAGAAAGAAGTTGAAGTTAAGACTGCTGAAGCAGAAGCACGTCGTATGGCTGCGCTGGCAAATAACTCTGCCAGTTCAATCGCATTCATGAACGCTCAGGCCGCACTGAATATCTCCGAAGGTATCAAGAACGGTAAGGTACAGACTATCGTTGTTCCTTCCAATATGACCAGCCTGATGCTGCCTAAGTAATGAAACTGTATATTCGAAACCATCCCGAAGAGATTCCACAACCTTGGTGGGATCGTTTTGAAGCTACATTGATTCCTCGATATGTTGGAACGGCAGCGATGCGAAAACATATCGAGGATCGACGTACCAAGTTAGATGCCTACGGTGCTGTGCTACAATGGGACAGCGAAAATGGTCTGCCTTATCTACTGTTCAAAGATACTAAGAAGTTAAGTTTCTTTGTGCTTAAATGGACGTAAAAATGAACCCTCGAATTCAAGAATTAGAAAAACAATGCTGGAGTCATCGTGTAGACGGTGCTCTAGTAGACGGACAGTTACATTTTGACACTGAAAAGTTCGCCGAGTTGATTGTAGGGGAATGTATGAGTATTGTAGATGACGAAGGTTGCGGCGAGGGTGGATGCATCCGTGCAATCGAAAAGATTAAAAAACATTTCGGAGTTGAAGAATGATTCTAAAACTGTTCCAAACCAAACCCAATCATCAATATCCTCTTATGCGTGATCCTCAGCGTAATCCCAAATGCTACGAGATGACAGAGCAGGAGAAACTGGTGGCTTTAGAAAGGGTCGATCAGTTGATTAAAGAACAAGCGTCTATCGCCAAATGGAAAGGCAGGGGCCTCTAAAACCTCCAAGCGTGGGTTCGATTCCCACTGGACGCACCAAACAAAGGAAACGTAATGGACCTACAAGAACGTGTTATACAACTGCATGACATAGCCCGACAGATAGAGCAAGAGATTGGCAAAGGTCGGTTATCTGAACGCATACGCAAGAATGCAGACGATCTACATAGTTTGAT
>JACCDU010961243.1_pt1 | contig 15613 bp, 16 predicted proteins | sample 7446081 | NCBI WGS metagenome assembly JACCDU01 (sample SAMN15323447, study PRJNA562643) | freshwater metagenome | isolation source: river surface water | place: USA:Blue River Watershed | collected 2017-08-17
TCCTATAGCAGATTTCTTAACACGTATCCGTAACGCGCAAATGGCGGGTCATCGGGTAGTGGATATTCCTGCATCCAATCTTAAAAAACGGATGACAGAGATTCTATATAATCAAGGGTATATCCTCAAGTACAAATTTGAAGATGACAGCAAGCAGGGTGTCATCAAGATTGCCTTGAAGTATGATCCTGCCACTAAGCAACCAGCGATTCAAAGCATGGAGCGTATTAGCCGTCCTGGTCTTCGCCAGTATGCTAAGCCTGCTGAGTTTCGCCGCGTGAAAAATGGTTTGGGCTTAGCCATTTTGTCAACTTCGAAGGGAGTGATGACAGACAAAGAAGCCAAGGCGCAAAATGTGGGTGGTGAAGTATTGTGTTATATCTATTAATCAAATGAATTTACCGGTACATTAAGCCGATACTATACTAGGCTGACCGGCCGGAAACTTAAACTTATAAACTATGTCTCGTATAGGTAAAAAACCAGTAGAAATTCCAAGTGGCGTTACCGTTACAGTTGGAAAGGATAACGTGGTAGCTGTAAAAGGCCCTAAGGGTGAATTGAAACAGGACATCGATCGTGATATCACAATCGAAGTAAAAGACAACCAAATTGTATTGGGTCGTCCTACTAATCAAATTCGTCACCGCGCCTTGCATGGTCTTTATCGTGCATTGCTCGCTAACCTTATCAAAGGTGTAACTGAAGGCTACGAAAGACAACTCGAGTTAATCGGGGTTGGTTTCAAAGCAGCAAACACTGGTAATGTGTTGGATTTGGCATTGGGATATTCTCACAATATCATCTTTGAAGTTCCTAAGGAATTAAAAGTTGCTACTGCACAGGAAAAAGGACAAAATCCGATTATCACGTTGCAGGGAATCGATAAACAATTGATTGGGCAGGTTGCCGCAAAATTGCGCAGTCTTCGTAAGCCTGAGCCTTACAAAGGAAAGGGTGTGCGTTATGTGGGTGAAGTGGTACGTAAGAAAGCTGGTAAGGCGGCTGGTAAATAATTAATGTTCTTTAAAAAAGTATAAGAGATGACTCCTCAATTCAAAACAAAAAGAAGACAGAATATCCGTTATAGGATTCGTCGTAAGATCAGCGGCATTGCTGGTAAACCACGTTTGTCTGTTTACAGAAGCAACGCTGATATTTATGCTCAATTGATCGATGATAATTCAGGTCAAACCCTAGCGGCTGCTTCTTCTCGCGATAAAGACATTGCTGCTCAAAAAGGAACTAAGTCCGAGAAAAGTAAACTGGTTGGTGCTGCTATCGCACGTAAAGCGAGTGCACTTGGCATCACTACTGTTACTTTCGATAGAGGTGGCTATTTGTATCACGGTCGTGTAAAGTCAGTTGCTGATGGCGCACGTGAAGCAGGGCTGCAGTTCTAAATCAATTAAACATTTCAAAAAACGCATACATGTCAAAGCTCAATTTGAACAGAGTAAAAGCCGGAGACCTGGAATTGAAGGATAAGGTAGTGGCCATCAATCGTGTTGTTAAAACAACCAAAGGCGGTCGTGCTTTTAGTTTTTCTGCCCTAGTGGTAGTTGGAAACGGAAGTGGAGTAGTAGGTCACGGTCTTGGTAAAGCCAAAGAAGTACAAGAGGCAATCACGAAAGGAATAGAGGATGCAAAAAAGAACCTGATTAAAGTTCCAATCATGAAAGGAACTGTTCCGCATGACCAATTAGCCAAGGAAGGTGCTGCTAAAGTTTTGATTAAGCCAGCGGCACATGGTACAGGGGTGATTGCAGGAGGTTCTATGCGCGCCGTTTTGGAAAGCGCTGGTGTAACAGACGTATTGGCAAAGTCGTTAGGATCTGCTAACCCACATAACGTGGTGAAGGCTACCTTCAAAGCATTGGCTTTGTTGCGTGAACCAGTTCAAGTTGCAAAAACCCGCACGCTTGGTTTGAAAAAAGTTTTTAACGGTTAAAAGAATTGACCATGAAAAAGATAAAAGTAACACTTGTAAAAAGCCCTATTGACAGGCCAGAGCGTCAAAAGTTGACTTTGCAGGCATTGGGTTTGAACAAGACAAATTCATCACGTGAGTTGGAAGCGACGCCTCAGGTTTTGGGGATGGTTCGTAAAGTCAACCATTTGTTGAAAATTGAAGATGCTAAGTAATTGAGAGGATTACCTCTTTATTTTTAATGCGAGCCCCGTCAAAAATGCTTTCGGGGCGATGAGTAAATAATAAAAGCCATGAAACTACATCACTTAAAGCCTGCAAAAGGCGCAGTTCACAAGACAAAACGTATTGGACGCGGAGATGGCTCCGGTCATGGTGGTACTTCCACAAAAGGTACAAAGGGTGCGCAAAGCCGTACCGGTTTTAAAAACAAAATGGCACATGAGGGTGGTCAGATGCCTATCCAGCGTCGTATCCCCAAACGTGGATTTAAGAATCCTCATCGTGTTTCTTACACAGTTTTCAATCTGGGTCAGATTGAGCAATTGGCAGCTAAGTATAACCTCACTGAATTCACCCTTGAGAACCTCTACATCAATGGTCTGATTAGTCAGAATGATCGAGTTAAGGTACTCGGTAATGGAGAAATCAAAGGAAAGTATAGTTTCCGTGTAAATGCCATCAGTGAAAAAGCCAAGTCTGCCATTGAAGCAGCTGGTGGTACTGTCGAAATCGTTGCTTAAATTTAGACGTTCTAAATCAGTAATTAACCGTGAAGAAATTTTTTCAAACGCTTCGCAACATCTGGAGCATCGAAGAACTACGTGATAAGATCCTTTTCACGTTGCTAATGATCACGATCTACCGGATTGGTGCTTATATCGCTTTACCTGGAATCGATCCAGTGAAGCTCGCCTCTTCTGCAGAAAATAGTACTGGAATTCTAGGTTTGATTGATGCCTTCTCTGGAGGCGCCTTCAACCAAGCTTCTATTTTCGCATTGGGTATCATGCCTTATATCTCTGCTTCTATTTTTGTGCAGTTATTGACGGTTTTGGTTCCTCGTTTCCAAAAAATGCAGAAGGAGGGAGAGAGTGGACGTAAAAAAATTAACCAATACACAAGGTATCTCACAGTACTGGTTACATTATTACAAGCTTCTGCTTATGTAACTTATTTACAGGGTCTCACTGCACAAAGTGGCGGAATCATACCTTCATTTGCTCCTTACTTCTGGCTTTCTACTGTAGTGGTATTGACGGCTGGAACGTTATTTGTCATGTGGATGGGTGAAAAGATTACAGATAAAGGATTGGGAAATGGTACCTCTTTGATCATCATGATTGGTATCCTTGCTCGTTTACCACAGTCTTTCTTGCAAGAGTTGAGTGCGAAATCAGTTCGTAACGGACAAATTTTATTATTCATTATTGAGGTGGCTGTGTTGATCGCCATTATTATGGGATGTATTTTGCTTGTACAAGGTGTAAGAAAGGTCCCCGTGAATTATGCAAAGCAAATCGTAGGTAATCGCCAATTTGGTGGAGCTCGTCAGTTTTTACCAATTAAAGTAAATAGTGCGGGTGTAATGCCTATCATTTTTGCGCAAGCAATCATTTTTATCCCTACCATTTTCGCGAATTATAATACGCAAGCCAATGATTTTTTACGTGCGATCACGGATCAAACGAATATTTGGCATATGGTTTTGTATTCTGTAGTAGTAATTGGATTTACCTTCCTTTACACTGCATTAATCTTTAACCCAAAGCAGATTGCTGATAATTTGAAGCAGAATAATGGATTCATACCTGGCGTAAAGCCTGGTCAGCCCACTGCTGATTATATTGGTGCCATCATGGATCGTATTACGCTTCCAGGCGCATTGTTACTGGCTTTAGTTGGTATCTTACCAGGTATTGCAGAGCGTTTAGGAGTTACACAGCAATTTTCAACTTTTTTTGGAGGAACCTCCTTGTTGATTATGGTTGGTGTTATTTTAGACACTTTGCAGCAAATTGAAACGCAGTTATTGATGCGTCAGTATGACGGCCTCATGAAGAGTGGCCGCATTCAGGGACGTCAGGTTAGTGCTCCGGCCGATATGTAAAATTTTGTTTTGTGAAATTGAAACCCGGCTGATTCATCGGCCGGGTTTATTTTTTTAATAGATATTTGCTTCATGATTTTAAAGACTGCTGAGGAAGTTGAGTTGATGCGGCAAAGTGCTTTGTTAGTTAGTAACACGCTGGCTATGATTGCCACACAATTACGACCTGGCATTGATACGCTTTCATTAGATAAACAAATCAAAGAATTTATTGGTGACCACAAGGCCATTCCTTCCTTTCTAAATTATCACGGATACCCTTATAGTTCTTGTATTTCGGTGAACGATGTTGTGGTGCATGGTTTTCCAACAAAAAAACCATTACAAGAAAAAGATATTGTATCGATTGATGTAGGGGTGATACTGAATGAATGGCATGGCGATCACGCTTATACTTTTGCTATAGGTGAGCCAACTGCTGCGATTGCACAATTGATACGTGTCACAAAAGAGTCTCTATATAAAGGCATTGAAAAAGCAGTGGTGGGCAACCGAGTGGGAGATATCTCTAATGCCATTCAAGAGCACACAGAAAGGGCCTATGGCTATGGTGTAGTAAGAGAGTTAGTTGGACATGGACTCGGTAAGAATTTGCATGAGGATCCGCAGGTGCCGAACTACGGAAAAAGAGGAAGTGGCCCAAAATTGAAGGAAGGATTAGTATTGGCAATTGAGCCCATGATCAATTTGGGGAAAAAGGATGTTTACACGGATAAAGATGGATGGACAGTTCGTACAAAAGACGGAACAGTATCAGTTCATTTTGAGCATGATGTTTGTGTATATAAAAACAAGGCAGCTATTCTCTCTGATTACACGCCCATTGAAAAAGCTGAACGATTGAATCCTAATCTATTTCCTTCTGCATCAGTTCAAATTATTTCTTAGAAATGTCCTCATCCACTGATCCATACCATTTAGTTATTATTGGTGGCGGAGCAGCTGGTTTATTTACTGCTGTTAACACTGCCAGGCTACAACCTAATTGGAAAATTTTAGTGGTTGAGAAAACCGGAAAGCTTCTCTCTAAGGTAAAAGTTAGCGGTGGTGGAAGATGCAATGTGACACATGCTTGTTTTGATAAAAGGGAGTTTCCGCTGTACTATCCTAGAGGAGCATCACTGATTAAAAAATATATACATCAATTTTTTACAACAGATACTATTGAGTGGTTTCAGCAAAGGGGTGTTCAGTTGAAAAAGGAAAGTGATGGGAGAATGTTTCCCGATACGGATGACTCACAAACAATCATAGACGTTTTGTTACGAGAGGCGTCTCGCTACGGAGTAGAATTTCAGTTACATGCTACATTAGTTGGGCTCAAAAAACATCAAACTAAGTTTGAAATTCAGTTGAGCAATGGAAAAAATATTGATGCTTTTTATTGTTGCTTGGCTTGTGGCGGATTGAATAAAGAATCTTCATTTGAATGGCTTCGGCAATTAGGTCATTCTGTTATAAAGCCGGTCCCCTCTTTATTTACATTCAATTGTCCTGGTCATTCTTTAACTGGTTTGATGGGGGTGACTGTGCCTGTAGTGAAAGTAAAAATTAGCGGAACAAAACTAGAGCAAACAGGTCCTGTATTAATTACGCATTGGGGACTCAGTGGGCCTGCCGTGCTTCGCTTAAGCGCGTGGGGAGCGCGCCTCTTACATGAAAAAGAGTATCGATTTAGTATTCAACTTAATTGGCTGGAAGGGGAGGGTTGGAACTCTGCTTCGGTGTTGTCTTATTTTGAACAGCAGCGACAAGAGCATCCTTCACAACAGGTAACAAATAGTCGCATGTTTCATTTACCGCAGCGATTGTGGGACTACTTTCTCACTGAATCGGGTATTACTCCGCAAACAAGATTTGCAGAATTGAAAAAGAAGGATGAAAATAAATTAATCAAGTTGCTCACGGATATGACGATGGATGTTAGCGGCAAAACAACATTCAAAGAGGAATTTGTTACTGCCGGAGGAATTGATTGTGCAGAGATTGAGGCAACTACAATGCAAAGCAAATTAATACCAGATCTATATTTCGCTGGCGAAATAATGGATGTGGATGGTATCACAGGAGGATTTAATTTTCAGCATGCATGGAGCAGCGGTTACTTGGCTGCACTTTCTATTGCAGCAAAAAAAGATCAATCAAGTTGATGATCAAATTGGGGTTTTATTTGAACATGGCACCATGCTAGTAGAGGCAATAAAAGAGTAGTGATTAGTGATGTGATCAAAGAAATGCCAGATAATTGGAGCAGGGTATAAATGAGAACAAGATAGAAAGGGTAGCTGAGTAGGAGCAAAGCACTTACTACGGAATCACAATGTCCGGTTTTACCAAACTTCTTTATAGTATATCGGTAGATTGGTGCATATAGAGGAAGGTGAATAATTCTTCCCAATTGAGCGGGTAAGAAGAGTAATTTTTTCATTCGTGTAGAAACCTGACTGCTTAGCTTACCTTCTAATAGTTGATGATCGGAGGCGGGAATTTCATAAACTAACTGTTGAAGAGACGTTTGTAACAACTGGTTGAAGAGTTGGTTGCGAAGACCATCACTAGATTGAGGAGGCACCACTTGTTGTGTGATTGGATTTCCAAAATTGAGATGTACGTTTTTGCCGAATAATCTATACGAACTATAGTTGATGCCAACTGGGATTACTCGTAAGGGTATTCCATTTTCCCATGCTTGAATGGCCAATCTTGCTGTTCCTTTTCTCAGGGGTCGAAGATGCCATTCGTTTACACAAAGGGCTTCACTGTAAATTGTTACAATTTTATTCTCTTTAAATAGGTCAACACAGGCATTGAAAGTTTGATAATTAATGGAGAGATTTTGTGTGCCTTCACTGGTTCTAAAAACGGGCAGAATGTTCAATTGGCGAAGTAGTTGAGCATGATTTTTATTTCGAAATGCATCGCCTCTTGCCAGTGCCCATACGGGCTCCACAAACAATGTATCTAGTATGATTGAATCAAAAAAAGAGTTGGGGTGATTGGCTGCTAATAGGATGGGGCCTTTCTCTTGCAGGACTTCGGGGTTATTGATCCGAATTTCTCTACATAACAGCCTGATTGCCAGTCTGGAAGCTAGTTTAAGTAAAGGGTAAAGCAAGCCCTGATTTTTAGTGAAAATAGGCATATTAGCTGTATCTTTGCCACCCCGAAATAAAACCCTCGGGCTATTACAATGTTTCACAACATTATTTCTAAACAACTAAACGCTGATGTACAGGAGAGTGGTGCTGTTACAGCAACACCTACAGCGACAACAAATGCACCTGTTGCGCCCACCGCGCATGATGATTTTGATTGGACTGTAGACAAAAGAAATGTGGCTGCTTACTCTGAAGCTGAAAAAGAGAAGTATCACAAAGTTTACGAGAGCACTTTCGTTCAACTCAACGATGGTGAATTGATCAAAGGAACCGTAGTGGGGTTGACAAAAACGGATGTCGTTCTAAACATCGGTTTCAAAAGTGATGGATTGATTTCTTTCAACGAATTCCGTGACATTCCTGGATTGAAAGTAGGAGATGAAGTGGAAGTAATGATCGTTGAAAAAGAAGACCGCGATGGTCACCTTAATCTCAGTCGTCGTCAGGCTCGTATTACACGTGCTTGGGAGCGTATTGTTGAAGTTCACAAAACAGGCGAGGTGATTACAGGTACTGTTACTTCAAAAACAAAAGGAGGATTGATCGTCGATGTATTTGGTATGGAAACCTTCCTGCCTGGATCTCAAATTGACGTGAAGCCTGTAACAGATTATGATCAATTTGTTGGTAAGACCATGGAGTTTAAAGTGGTTAAGATCAACGAAGCAATCAAGAATGCAGTGGTGTCTCACAAGGCATTAATTGAAAGTGATATTGAAGCACAGCGTGCACAGATTATGAGCAAGCTGGAAAAAGGACAGGTACTAGAAGGAACTGTAAAGAATATTACAGACTTTGGTGCCTTTATGGATTTGGGTGGATTAGATGGACTACTCTATATCACGGATATTTCATGGGGTCGTATCGCACATCCTTCTGAAGTGTTGAAATTAGATCAGAAGATCAATGTAGTGGTACTTGATTTCGATGATGAAAAGCGTCGTATCAGTCTTGGATTAAAGCAATTGACTCCTCATCCTTGGGATGTGCTTTCTGATTCAATTGTAGAAGGAAATACAGTAAAAGGTAAAGTGGTTAATATCGAAGACTATGGCGCCTTTCTTGAAATCCAGCCTGGTGTAGAGGGGTTAGTTCACGTTTCTGAAATCACTTGGGCAAATACACCTGTAAATGCTAAGGAGTTCTTCAAGTTAGGAGACGAGCATGAAGCGAAAATTGTGACTTTGGATAAAGAAAGTCGTAAGATGAGCTTATCCATTAAGCAATTATCTGCTGATCCTTGGAATGAGATTGATCAAAAATTCCCAGAAGGAAGCCGTCATGCTGGACTAGTAAAAAACATCACTAACTACGGTGTATTTGTAGAGCTAGCTCCTGGTATCGGTGGTATGATTCACATCAGTGATCTTAGCTGGTTGAAGCGTTTCAATCATCCTACAGAGTATACCAAAGTAGGACAGCATATTGATGTAATGATTTTGGGAATTGATAGAGAAAATCGCAAGCTTCAGTTAGGCCATAAGCAATTAGAAGAAGATCCATGGAATACACTCCAGGATACTTTTGCAATTGGCAGCATTCACGAAGGATTAGTTACTCGTCGTGATGATAAAGGCGCTACCATACAGTTGCCTTATGGTTTGGAAGGATTTGCTCCTAACCGTCATTTGGCAAAAGAAGATGGCAAGAACATCGCTGCTGATGAAACAGCTTCCTTTATGGTGATTGAGTTTGATCGCAATGAAAAGCGTATCGTACTTTCTCATACCCGCATTTGGGAGCAGGGTAAAATAGAGGAAGAAGAAGCTGTAAAGAAAGAAGCACGTGCCGATGCTGATAAAACAAAGAAAGCTGTAAAGAATATCCAAAGCAAAGTAGAAAAGGCAACACTGGGTGATTTAGGGGTGTTAGCTGATTTGAAGAAGAAAATGGAAGGTGGTGCTGAAGATAAGTCGGCCGAATAAATTCTACAGTTAAACACAATTTAAAAGGCTGCCAATTGGCAGCCTTTTTTTATGTCATTTTGGTTGCAAGGGGGTTATATTTGTTAGAACCTGTAAATCCGCATGTCTAAAATCGTGCATAGGATCTTTCGTGCCAATTTGATTCGAAAATTGGTCTTCTTAATGGTAGGAGCTGCCTCTTATCCTGGGCTTGCACTATTCAATAAGTTGCGCATTAGCGGAACTGAACATCTTAAGAAACTGCCCAAAGAAAATGTTCTTTTCGTAAGCAATCACCAAACTTATTTTGCTGATGTGATTACTTTCTTTCAAATATTTTGTGCAGTGAAATGGGGAAAGAAAAATAAATTGGGCTTGCCCTATTATTTGCTTAATCCTTTTACACGTGTCAATTACGTTGCAGCCGTCGAAACCATGAAGGATAATTTATTAACGCGATTGTTTTTGTTAGCAGGGGGAATTACTGTTAAGAGAACCTGGCGCGCAGGCGGGCAAGACGTAAGAAGGGGGTTGGATCCATCCGATACGCGTAAAATCGTTCGCGCATTAGCGCATAATTGGGTTATTACGTTTCCACAGGGAACTACACGTCCATTTGCCCCAGGTCGCAAGGGAACGGCATTAATCATTAAAGAGTGTAAGCCAATTGTAGTTCCTATTGTGATCAATGGTTTTTGGCGTGCTTTTAATAAAAAGGGACTGCGTTTAAAGAAAAGAAATACCCGTTTATCTGTACAGTTCAAGGCGCCGTTGGTCATTGACTACGAAGCGCCTGCTGATAAAATAATGGAACAGATTATGGATGCAATTGAGCAGAGTAAAGCTCACATGTTAAAGGGACGGCATCATCGTGTGGAGACGATTCCTGCTTAACAGGCACTCACTCGTTAATAAAGAGTGCTTTTAATTCTGAGGCATCATTCGGCTTCATCTTTCCACCTAAGATCAAACGTACTTGCCTGCGACGAAGAGCGCCTTCAAATAATTTTTTCTCCTCCTCATTGGTTACTTCCACAGGAGGAACGGGGCGAGGCTTTCTGTTTGGGTCTAGTGCTACGAAAGTGTAATAAGCTTCGTTGCTTTTATACTTGAATTGTTGAATTAAATCTTCTCCCCAAACTCGTAAATAAATCTCCATAGACGAGTTAAAGGCTCTCGTGATTTTAGCTTCAATATGAACGGTGTTACCCAATTTGATGGGGTTCTCAAATGAGATATTGTCTACTGATGCAGTTACGCAGGGTGCATTACAATGTTTCTGCGCAGCAAGCGCTGCAGCGATATCCATCCAATACATGAGACGCCCTCCCATTAGGTTCCCAAATACATTGGTATCATTGGGTAAAACCAGTTCCGTCATCACTGTTAAACTATCGGAAGGGGGCTTAGCGTGCATATAAAGATTTCTACAAAGATAATGCACCCGGTGTGGGAATGGAATTGTTCCTTTTTGTTTCAGACGTTGATTGAGGGAAGATAAATTTTTCAGCTTTTTTCCAATAATCAAAGAAGGACTTGAATTGACCCGTTAATTCCGGAACCAGCCAGTCTCTTTCCTCTTTTTTCCCAGGGAAATGTAGAAAAGAGGGATGTTCCTTTGTGATAATTTCTTTTGACTTTTTTATAGCCGTGAGTTCACCTACTTCGCCAGTAAATACTTGCAGGCCTTCTATTTGGTTGGCTAATTCAAGCATGAAACTGATTACCTTTTCACTAACTGGATGCTCTCTGAAATGGGAAGGCTCCAATACGAGTACTCTGTTCGCCTTTATATCTTTTTTCCATTCAGGATCCAAGTGGTAGGGGTGATACAATAGAGTTGGTAGATCAGTATCTACTATTGGTAAATGTTTGTCAGGGAGTGTGGTAGATAAGCTGGGAATAGTCAAATCTTTTAATATAGCTGGAACTTGCTGTGTTGGCAAATCGGCATACGCAAGATCTAAAAAAGTACCTGTTTGGCTGGTGTTGCAAAATCGATTTATATTCTCCTGATTACAATAATACTTTTTGGCAGAAAATGTGCCGGCTACCCATTGCCAGCTTAACGCATTGCTTGCTAAATCACCATCTAACAAATGGTAGTACATCCATTTTGAGGGCAAGCTCCAATGTGATTGCGCAGTGTTGCAAATAATGGAGGCTAGATACATTCTCAAGTGATTATGAATGTAGCCGTTTTTGTATAAGTCTGTAATTCCCTTATCAATGGCTTCAATACCCGTTGAAGCATCCGCAATTGCTTTAGGCAATTTGGAGGTTCTTATTGAAGAGTGACTAACCCGTATATCTTCAAATATTTCATCCCCTAATTGTTGCCAGACACGTTGATAATAATCACGCCATGCTAGTTCTTGGATAAATCTTACTACTTGGTGAGAAGGATATTCTTTTTGAAGAACGATGTCGGCAATTTGACGTGTGGAGATCACCCCTCTGGAAATATAGGGAGATAGATAAGTCACCTTGCCGTCTAAATAGTTACGGCTGGTTCCATATGCTACAGGATCAATCTGTTGGATACGGTTTTTGATCGATTTTATGTCTGTGGGGAATTGCATCTATTTCTTTAAACAACTAATTCAATGTTTAGTTTGATCAAGTTTGTCTAAATACCCATTTGCAATTGCAAAAAGCCTTTCTTTTTTTGCTGCGTTCATTTTGTCCAGTGTTTTTAATAGCATACCCAGACGAGGGTTGCTGGAAAAGAACTTTCGTTGTTTATCCATGAAACGCCAAAAAAGACCATCCCAAATCTCAGACCAATTCGCCTGCATATCATTGCCTATTGATAAGGGTTCTCCCTTTTCCCAGTTGCCCATTTTTAACAAGTAATTACTTCCACTGATGTAAGGCTTAGTGGTCATTATTCCACCATCTGCAAATTGTGTCATACCATAGACATTGGGTACCATCACCCAGTCATAGCTATCAATATACCATTCCATAAACCACTGATAAACTTCATCGGGATCAAACTCACAAAGCAACATAAAGTTGCCAAGCACCATTAAGCGCTCAATATGATGCGTGTACGCATGTTTTTGTAATTGGCGAATAAGATGATCAATAGGAATAATGCCAGTTGTGCCATTCCAAAAAGAAGCAGGAATTTTTCGCTTGAAGCCCCAGTAGTTACGGGTGCGTTGTTGACCACCTTCTCTTTCATATACAGCTCTGATGAATTCTCTCCATCCTGTGACTTGTCTAATAAATCCTTCTAGAGAGTTGAGTGGTATTTCTTTCTTTTTTGCTGCATCAAGAGCAGCGGTTGTTATTTCGTTGGGTTGTAATAAGCCAATATTTAGCAATGGACTTAGTAGCGAGTGATGCAGCCAAGGGTGTTGCATGGACATAGCATCCTCATAGGGGCCAAACTCTTGAAATCTATTTTTGATAAAGTCTTTCAGCCAGTCTTTCGCTGCTTGGCGCGTAACTGGGTAGATAAATGATTCTGTACTACCTGGATTACTAGCAAAATTCTTTTTTACATATTGTATCGCTTCAGTGGTGTAGTTGCAACTTTTTATCGTAGGAAGGGAAGGTGGGGTTAATTCAGAAGGATATCGCTTTCTGTTTTCGTCGTCAAATGTCCACTTACCACCTATTGGCTTTCCCTTTTCATCTACAAGTATTTTTCGTTGTTTTCGTTGCCAGCAATAGAAGTCTGTTTGGAAATATGTTTTCTTTTGGTCAAAATAAGTGTTGATCTCATTCAGTGTGTTTAAAAACCCTGGGCAGTCGTAACGAACTAGTTTAAGATTTTTAGCCTGTAGTATTTTTTTGTGCAACCAATCATCAATTGGGTCAATATAATGCAGCGTACCTAGGCCTTTTTTTATTTGATTTTTTAAATAAACACTGAGGTCATGCTCTTTTGAGGTTGCTTCAATATAAAAAACAGAATAACCATGCTGCCGGAGTAATTCCGCATATGCCCTCATCGAGGCTCTGTGCAGCACTATTTTTTGCTGGTGAAAGGGGTAGAGTGAAAAGAATAAGGATTCTTCTATTAGTACAACTTCTTGGCCCTTAATCAGGGCGGGATTTGGCCAAAATAGCTGGTGGGGAAATAAAATAGTACAGGTTTTCATTTTAATCTGATAGGAGTTAAACAATCATCCATTGTGATTGTTCTATAAAAAAAATCAGATGGAGTCTTTACGCGGAAAAAACATTCTTATTGCCGGCGCTACCGGGGATATTGGTTTTAATACAGCACGCCTTTTGCAAGGAAGTGGAGCCCAGCTTTTTCTCACGGGCCGAAATGCCGAATCACTCCAATCAAACGCGCAGCAGTTAGGACTGGCTGCAAATCAGTATTTAGCTGTTGATCTCTCTATGCCAGACGCTGGTGAAAGACTAGCCAAGGCTTATTTTGAGCTCTATCCTTCTATTGATATACTGATTAATGCTGCTGGTATTGGTATCATAAAACCACTAGAGCAGCTTACAGAGGAAGACATGTTGAATAGTTTGCAGACCAATTTGCTGGCTCCTTATAGGTTGCTAAAAGCATTTCTCCCTGCTATGAAAACCGCGAAAAAAGGATTGATTATAAATATTCCAGGTGTCTTAGGTAAAGTACCAATGGCTGGAGCCGCTGCTTACAGTGCTTCCAAGTATGGATTAGTAGGAATGATGCAAAGTGTGCGAGAAGAGATCAAGCGAACAGACATTCGAATTACCAATGTGTTTATGGGGGGAGTCAACTCTGGATTTTGGGACACTATCGATTTAAGAGTACAGCGTGAAAAAATGATACAACCAGAGGAAGCAGCCCGTTCTATTTGGTTTCTGTGTCAACAGCCGGTTAGTGGAGTCGTAAGTGAGTTGGTTTTGCAGCCCTTTAATCACCAGGCGATTTAGGTAATGCCTGTAAAGTATCTGCGCGGCAACTACTAATTTTGCAGGGCTTTAAGCCATCCTTTTTTATGCAAAACCCGCCAACACTTCCTTCCTTTGAAAATACAGCGCTTGCCTTTCAATATAAATCCGATGCTGATTTAAAGAAAGCACGGTTTTTATTTGGGATGATGTCCAATCCCTGGATTGTTAAATTAGGTACTGTGCTAACACCCTGGGCTATCCGGGTTGGTTTGCCTGTGAAGGGTTTGATACGCTCTACGCTTTTTTCACAATTTATAGGGGGTGAATCGTTGGAGCAAACAGCAACCGTAGCAAAAAAACTTGCCAATTACAAGGTGCAGGTTATTCTGGATTATGGTGTTGAAGGAAAACAGGGTGAGACTTTTTTTGATGAAGCGCGTGATCAATTTGTCAAGGTAATCGATTTTGCTGCTACACAGCCGAATATTCCATTTATAAGTATAAAACTTACGGGTCTTGCTCGCTTTCAATTGTTAGAGGAAATACATAGCAAGATGGTGTTGTTTGAGCTTCCTTTACTAGAGCGATATGAAAAGGCGTTGAATTCATTGCCTTTGGAGTCTTTAAACGAATGGGGTAGGGTTTGCTCTCGCATGGAAAAAATTTGCTTTCATGCTGCTAAGTGTCAAGTGGCTGTTGCGTTGGATGCAGAGGAAACTTGGATTCAGGAACCCCTTGATGCACTCGCTGCAGTTATGATGGAATTGTGTAACAAAAAGAGGCCCATCGTCTATAACACCTATCAATTGTACCGCAGTGATCGTTTTGCTTTTATCAAGCAAATGCATCATTTGGCTTCTGAGCGCGGATACATATCCGGAGCAAAATTGGTTAGAGGGGCTTATATGGAAAAAGAGAGAAAACGTGCTGCGTTGATGGGGTACGTGTCTCCGATTAATCCTACTAAAGAATCGACAGATGAGCTATATGACCATGCATTGACCTTTTGTATAGATCATTTAGATTCGTTTGGAATTATTGTTGCATCACATAATGAAAAAAGCAATTTGCTTGCGGTGCGTAAGTTGCTAGAGAATGGACACTCCCTTCAGCATTCCCATATCCATTGGAGTCAGCTCTTTGGGATGAGTGACAACATCACGTTTAATTTAGCCAATGCAGGGTGCGGGGTTAGCAAGTATCTGCCGTTTGGTCCCATTGAGGATGTAGTACCTTATTTGATGCGTCGTGCGCAGGAAAATACTTCTGTCAAAGGCCAGACAGGACGTGAGCTGGGACTCATCCAAAAAGAATTGGTCAGACGGTCTCAATCATCTTAATATTGCAGTATGCAGCAATATCACGATTTACTTCGACATATTCTTGAAAACGGAACCGATAAAACAGATCGTACCGGAACAGGTACCCGAAGTGTATTTGGATACCAGATGCGGTTTGATCTCTCAAAGGGGTTTCCTCTTGTTACTACAAAAAAAGTCCATCTCAAAAGTATCATTTACGAATTATTATGGTTTATTAAGGGACAAACTAATATTGCTTATTTGAAAGAAAATGGTGTTAGTATTTGGGATGAATGGGCTGACGAAAATGGCGAGTTGGGGCCGGTTTATGGAAAACAGTGGAGAAGTTGGGAAGGTAA
>JACCDU010904412.1_pt1 | contig 15612 bp, 5 predicted proteins | sample 7446081 | NCBI WGS metagenome assembly JACCDU01 (sample SAMN15323447, study PRJNA562643) | freshwater metagenome | isolation source: river surface water | place: USA:Blue River Watershed | collected 2017-08-17
ATGGAGAAAGCATTGTCGAGGTATCCGCAGTATTTACTTTTAAATTCATTCTAGCATCTGAGGCAGTCTTATTATAATAGCTAGATAACATTGTAGCAGTATCTGCAATATTTACTTTCAAATTCAACCTATCATTTGATGCTGATTTATTATAGTAACTCGACAACATAGTTGCAGTATCCGCATATTTAACGCCTGATACTGAGACTAAATATGGAGCAATGATGCCTGGAATTTGAGCAGAATCTAATTTAATATCAATACGTCTAGACAAACTCGCGGTATCCACTTTACGTAAATAGGGATTCAACATAGATGAAGTGTCAGATAGGTTCAACTTCAACGCTGTTGTGTTACCAGATGAAATGCCTAATGCATTAATTCGATTAGAAAGAGAAACCGTATCTGCACCAATACGATCAGACACATATTGTGTATTGGCCAATAAACCCGTAGTTGGCAAACTAATATTGCTCGCACCAGTTGTGGTGATCGTTAAATCGCCAACTCCTTTGAAATTTAAACTTTGTGCAAGGGTAATCGTTTTACCATCATTATTGACACCAGTACCTCCTTTTGATCCAGGAACAATAGTACTAATTGCCAAAGCTGAATCTGCAACAGTAGATTTAGTTGCAAAAAGCGCATAAGGAACACTCCATAATTGTGAAGTACCCATATCTTGGTATTCTGCATCTGCCGACCAGCCTGGTGTAGGCAAAGATGGTTCGATCGCAATTTTAATATTCAAAAAATATAAAGCCTCATTCCATTTGATGGATGTCAATCCATTCACGCCAGAAATTCTAGTTCCCTTACCAATGATTAGAGTAAAGATGCCATCATCTGTAGAAACCACTTTAAAAGACTCTTCATATACTGAAGTCCCATTTGCAGCCTCTTTTAAAATAGCCACTTTAGCATACACATTCCTTCCAGCAGCCGCATTGCCATTTGCATCTCTTGCCACTGCTTGAAACAAAATACCATCAGGCGTAACCTGAGCGATTGCATCCTGTCCAATGCAAAAAAGAATGAATAAAAATGGTACAATTATTTTTTTTAACATAAAGTGCTAAATACTAGTTTTTCAAAATCTTGAAAGTTTGCAAAATTGAAGAAGAAGAAATTTGGATAAAATAATATCCACTTGGCAAGCTGGACATATCCAATCGATAGCCAAATAAAAACTGATCCTGCGTCACATCCATTGCTTTCATAGGTTGTCCCACATTATTAAAAATGGACAACCTCATTTTATTTTCATTTTGCAGCTTATTGATGAATTTCACCGTTGCAAAATTGATTACTGGATTAGGATTGATTTTAATGCTGAATTTTACAAAATCCACATCCACCACACAGTTGGTAAAAAAGTCTCCGGTATTGCTAACCCAGAACTTATTAATAGAATTTGATATATTAAAACAGTTCTCCCCGTTTATCAAAATAGGATTACTGTAGGTGGATGTTTTCATATTTCCACCGATACCACCAATTGAATAACTGATGTTTATTTGAGCCGAACTTGAGCTACAAAAAACAATAAAAAGTAGCAGGAAAGCAAACTTTAAATTAAATATATTTAATATGTGTTTTCGTGTCAACATAATATCTACTTTCAAAATAGAATCCAAGATTCATCATTCTAAAAGCAATAACAAATTGTGACAGAAACCTAGGAAAAATTGAAGAAAAGAAATATGAATCATTATAATACATGAATATACATATTATTAAATATTTATATTTTTATTACAAATAAGTGTAAATTACTTGAAAAAATACTATCTAATATAGACTTCCACTCTTGCTTTTCTGTTAATACCTAATTGGTATTGGCAACATCCGGCATAATCACCTGCCGAATAAGAGCCATATTGCATACCAATTCCCCCACTCACATCATTGGTGGCTTGGTCTGCTTCATTGTTCCAGGCAAACCCCCATCTTACTTTAGCACCGGAATTGCCTGTATAATTAAAACCATAAAATGTATAACCTGCTTGATTACTAAATGGTGTTCCAAAACCAGTAAAAGGCATACTACCATTTGTAGAAGTGGATATGGCGGATTGGGTAGGCGTTGCAGAAAATTTGGAGATCAATGTAGTCAACTGCCCACTATTATGGAAATTATTTTGCAACCAAGTCCAGTTGGTTAAAGTATCTATACTACCACTTTCGTTACCCGAATTAACTATATCTGGCCAAACAGCTAAAATGTCTTTTGCCGAGAAATAGTTCATCACATCGTATTTTGCATCTGCATCATTTCGTGTAAGATCTGTTGGATTTAAAGTGTTGGCCGTGTTCCAATAATTCGCTGCATAATTGAATGTGGTTGATTGTGAAGATTTCATGGCCATCATCCATCCTCCTCCGTCATACTTACTATCCATCAAACAATAAATTTGTTTTGGACCAACAGTGGGTAAATCAATCCAATAAACGCCATTTGTAGCAGCAGGATAAGCGGATTTAATAGCTTGTGCACTAATTGCGGCAGTATTTTGAGTTAAGCCATCTGGCGCCGGAAACTTATTTTTGTTTTGATTGTATATTCGAGCAAGATCGTCATGAGTTAAATCTCTGTCATAAATTAACATCTCAGCGAATTCGCCTTTCATATATTGCTTTAACACCAACTGATTCAACACAGTATATAGTGTGACATTGAAAGTTTTAGATACACCATTTACATGTAATTGCACTTTGCCATTTCCATTGTATGTAATTGCAATAAAATTCCAAGCATTCATATTTACATACAATCCGCTATTTGAAATATCGGCATTATGTCCCCATAAATACAGCATATTGTTACTATTTACCCATAGTCCAAATGCACCACCATTATTTGCCGATGAACCAGTAAATAAAAAATTATCTACATTGTAACTAGTAAAACTTCTTGGCATTACCCATAATGCAATTGTTCTTTTATTGGTACCAGCCACTGGAGCATTGTTAACACTCGTTATCGTTGTGGATCCATTAAAATTTAAAATACCTCCATAATTATTGAAATACAATGGTGTATTAATAGTAAAATTGTTGCCATTGCCTGTTAAATCAGTAATGGATGTTCCTGATCCATTGTAGGATCTAATAAGACCTGCATCTAAATAGGCAATTAAATTATTTTTTGGAATTCTTGCTTCTACTCTTCCATAAGTAAAGTTACTAGTAGTACCAGTTAAACTAAAATTAGTAATCGTGCCATGATAACTGCCAACCTCATCATACAAAGTAGTAAGCGTATTTAACTGATTTGGATTTCCTTGTCTAAATGGAAAATAACTCACCAACCCCGACTCTTCTCCAGTTAATTCAAGATTCATATTCGCTTGAATCTCTGCTTGAGTTCTCTCAGTATTCCAAACACGCACTTCTGCAATTTTTCCTTTAAAAAATTGATTCGGTCCAGTTTGTTGTGATGCTCCAATGGCAAATTTTACAGCAGAGCTGTGTGAATAAATCCCAGGGGTTAAGCTATACTTAGTTCCATTTAAATAAAAAGTTATTTTGCCGCCAGCTTCATCATATACAATAGCAACATGTTGCCATTCATTTAATTTTGCTTGAACTATTTGCCAGCCATTAGATCCATATCCTGCATGAAACCAACCAGCATTGATAAATAAATTTCTATCCCAACCCATATCTTCAATACCAAAAATTGTCCTCCATATTGCATCATTGGCAGTTGGATACACCCATGCCTCCCAAGTAGTAATTGGCATCACTGAATAATTCACATCCAAATTGGTAAGTACACAATCATCAACCCCATCAAAATCTAATGCATTATTTAAATTTTTAGATAGGAAATTAGTTCCTTGAAAAGCTGGCGCAACAAATTGTGCATAGGCAACTATACTTGTCATATAAAACAATAAAGTAAGTAAGGCTATTTTCATGATTTAGTTGCTTTTGAGATTTTATCTAACCCAATAATAAATTTTAGATGGCGTTGGCATCACAGCTTCCACCCAAGGAGAAGTTGACCAAGCAGACTGACTTGTAACCAATGTTCCCCACCAATTTCCAGTGCCATCATCGGTTGTTAAAAACCCATTATTAGCAGTTGTTCTCCAAGGCATTCTTGGCTGAATCGAATTCGTATTATTTAAATCATAATCATACACATCCCAAACAATATTCCTAGTGATATCAGTTTGTGTATTTACTGAAGCAACAAAACTATATGCTTGATTAGCAGTCCATATACCACCCCATCGATTTCGTCCATTTGCTTCCATCATGTATTGAAATCCACTAGCAGATTTTTTAATATAATCCGCCCATTGCACAATAGAATAATTGCTTGTCAGAGAAGGCGTGTTGGAATTTCTTAATACTGCGTTTGCAAATGTCCATCCAGTATAACCCACATTGGTTAACAATAAAGTCCATCCACCACCGTCGGTCGTCATATCCGCATAAATCTGAAACGCAACACCTCCATTGATATTGTCATTTTGAATCCAATACAATCCATCTTGTGCATTGGGAAAATCTTGTTTTATTTTATAAGCACTTGAAGATGCTGTAGCAGCAGTTAGTCCATCCAATTTATCTCTATTAATAGGTGTATAATTATTCATACTAAAGAGATTTCTTTGAGCATGAAGCGTAACTAAATTAAAGGTTACCACAACTAGAATAAAATAATATTTCAATTTTACAGTCATTAAGGCAATCCTAATTTTAATTTATACTTATTATATAACGCAGCAACTTCTGCAGCAGATAAAGCTCTATTGAAATAAAGTATCACTGCTACATTTGCATCCATATTTAAATCAGGTTCATTATCTCGCATCCAACCAACAGTAAATTTATTATTTGTACTCACTGGGGTATTAGTAGTCATCGTAGCAGTTTTATCCAAAACGCCATCTACATAGACGTTCTCGGTCCCATTTGCCCCTCCTGTAAAAGTCGTTGTAACAGTCCAAAATTTATTTGTAGTGGGCGTTACTCCTGTGTTCATTTGCCATGTTCCTAATCCTCCACAAGCTCCACCTGCAAATTTGCCACCAGGTCCAATACCAATTGGATGTATAATTGACCCATCACATGTACTACTAGCAGGTCCCATGCTCACGATCATCCCAACTTCTAAATTATTGGGCTTAAATATGGCCATGACAGAATAAGCACCATTCCCTGTTCTTAAATTAGTATATCCTGATGATAGTATTGGCCTCGTAATTGAAATAGCATTTGTAGTAGAAAAACAACTCATACCATCCACCACTTTAAATGTGGGTGCTGTACTAGTTGACCATTGAATTTCGTTTCCAGAAGCTAAATCAGTCCAAGTGGTTCCATTGCCATCATAAGACATTTGACTGGATGCATCTAAATTTAACATGAGCCCGTCGTTAGTAGAAGCGATACCATACTTGTTAGATAAATAGTTTTCAACCAAATAAATTTCTCTATTATTTAATTTTTTAGGATACACAATTAACTCAGCAATTTCAAAGTTTGATTTTTCACCACTCCATCCTACACCATTAATAGCAAGCCTAGTAAATCCAGAATTAGTTCCGGGAGCATATTTTGAAACAACTCGAGTATTCGATCTCGCCAAATCATTTTGATCTGTAACCATGATCCAATCAGTTGTAGCATTACTCGTTATTCCATTTGGAACATCAGTTATCCAACCATTATGATGTGCTACCCCAACATTAGTTCTCCAATGTCCTGTCAACCAATTATTTGCTGTATTATCCGTTAAAATACGCTCATAATTAGCAGTGCCAATATATCTCTGAACAACAAACAAAGTGTACTTCGAACTATTCGACCAATTAGAAAAACTTGGAAATGTAATTGTTGAAGCCGTGGTTCCTTGTAAGACTAAATTAGAATTGATAGTCGTATTTTTTACTACAGCGATGTTACTCATTGCAGCATGGTTGCCATTACCAGATTGATCTGTCCATTCTGTTGGCGTAGCCCCCTCAACAAACTGACTAGCTATATAATGTGCAATAGGACCACTCACCGGCAATAAAGTAAAAGTAAAACTGGCCGTGCTAGTAAATGTATGCACGGTATAACCGTTCACAAAAGATACTTCACCTCCTTTTGCAATTTGTGGTCCCTTATAACGAATGATTACAATACCATCGCCACCTGTACCTGCTGCTGTGGAATTAATTAAGCCCCCTCTTCCTCCAGTACCCTTGTCGTTGTTATAGCCAAAATTACTTGCAGTTGCAATGCTTAAAGCGCTACCTCCATTGCCATTTGCTGGATCACCTGAACTATTGTTTCCTACATAAATAGACGAGTTCGCTACCAAATTTGTATTAACATAGTTGGCGCCACCACTACCAGTATAATCATATGTACTTGAGTTTGGATCTTGTCCTGCCCCGCCATAAAATCCACCACCACCACCACCACCGCCGCCGCCGTCGGTTGAAAATTGTACTCCAGTGCCTCCAGTCATACTTGTTCCATTTGAGCCAGCTGGTTGTGAACCACCACCAGGGGCAACTCTATCGTTTGCCAGTCCTTCGAAAGCTCCGCCGCCACCTGCTCCACCTCCTGCAACCACAAAATAAGTATTACCACTTGACACACCAGACCAACCTCCTCCACCGCCACCGCCACCTGAACATCCACCGGTTCCTGCTTTTCCTCCAAGACCTCCTCCATTTGCGCCTGCGGTTCCTGCACCTTGACCAACACTACATGGAGCTCCTCCTCCTCCTCCGCCGCCAATACTTATTGAAAATGAAGTTGCATTCAAATTTCTTGCATTAATGGTTGCAATTACTGCACCACCGCCTCCTCCGCCACCACCGTAATTGGCTTGATCTGCACCACCGCCACCACCGCCTGCTCCAACAGCAAGAATTTCGATGGATGTAATGGTTTTGTTGTAACTATCTTTAAAGTTTACAGGATGAAAGCTAGGTGCCATCATTTGTGCCTGCAAAACATGCAGGCACAAAAACAATAAACTAAATAAAAATAATTTCTTCTTCATTTTTATTGCATGTCTCCTCCTGTAATATACACATTTGAACTAGGAGACACAACAGTCGCAATGGCATATTGTCCTCCAGTTTTAGTATAATTTGATCTGTTATAAATAGTCACACCAGATCCAGTAATCGTTACAGAACCCGCAGCCATTTGAACAATCATACAGTTAAATCCAGCTGTTAAACCAGAAGGTATGGTAATGGTTAATGCACCCGTATTGGCACAATTAATCACTTTACCGTTATCTGATTGCTGAAGTGTGTAAGCCGTTGTTGCAGCAACAATAGATGCACTATTCACTGCTGCGCTTCCGCCTGCTACCGTTTTATTGCTAAAAGAAATAGTAGTTCCATCATCTGTAATACTACTAGCACCAATGGCATTTGCACTTGTAAATTTAGGAAGGGTATTAGCGACACCACCTGAAGCAGTTACACCACCTGTAGGAGTGCTCCAACTTAAGGCACCAGAACCATTGGTTGTTAACACCTGATTAGCTGTTCCATCTGTATTTGGATAAGTGACAACTCCAGCTGTAATGGTACCACTCGTTTTCACATTCGTTAAACTTGTATTACCCAACTGCATTGTGTTATCTGCAGTAACTGTTGCACCATTTCCGATGGCTGTCGCATTTGTGATCGTACCTGCTGAATTAGCCTGATATCCCAAAAAGGTATTATTAGAGCCCGTATTTGCATATCCAGCTGTATGTCCGATTGCCGTATTATAATTTCCGGTATTATTTGTAAATAGTGCATTATGACCTAGTCCAACATTTGCACTTCCTCTTGTATTGTACATTGACTTAAACCCAAGTCCCAAGTTTTCTGATCCCGCATCTAAGTAATTTAAGGCATATTGACCAACTGCAACGTTATTTGTGCCCGTTGTTAAACTCACAAGAACATTGCCTTGACCAATAACCACGTTGTTATTATTTAATTTTGCAATTAAACCATTAAATGAATTGGCTTTTATATCACCAGCAACTTCTAATTTACTGGAAGGGGCTGTTGTTAAACCAATACCTACATTACCTCCATTAGGGTTTAATTGCAAAGCATAGTTGGTGGATAGCGCTAATTTATCTGTAACTTGTATCCACCCATTATTAACTCCCGCTCCAATATCCATCACATCATTACTACTATTCCCAATTCGAATTGCACCTCCAGATTGAGTTGTACCCGTTGTTGCTGGCAATGTTCTAGCGCCAGTATTAACAACAAATTTATTACCGCCTGAACTTGATGTTGAATTAACAAAAATACTTGTGCCATCATCATATAGATTGCTATTTCCTACTATAGTTGTTGACGCATTAAATTTAGGAATATAGCTTGCAGTTCCAGATCCACCTATACCACTAGCAAGTGGAGACCATGTAGCGGTATTCGTACCATTGGTAGTTAATACATATCCATTTGTTCCAGCAACATTAGGATAGGTAATTGCTCCTGCGATTAAATTACCTGTTGCTGTGATATTTCCTGTTGCTGTGATATGACCTGTGCTATTCAATTGAATGGCAGTGGTTGTGCCCAAACTTTTTTTACCATTTTTAATGATCAATCCATTGCTAAATCTTATTGAAGCAGCTCCATCATTATTATCTACAATATCACCATCATCAGATAATATTAAACCCTGTCCAGTTAAACCAGCAGCATTGACATGCAAATTATTATTTACAACAACTCCATTACCTGTTGCAGAAAATGTTTTTGTACCATCCATGGTTTGTGCAGTTGATAGATCCACAAAATTTTGTGTGGATGATCCTGTACCACCATTAGCAATTGGAAGCGTAGTAGTCCAAGTTGGAGCTCCAGTGCCACCAGATGTAAGTAGCTGACCAGTTGTGCCTGCGGCAGAATAGCCTGTTGCGCCAGTTGCCGTTTGATATGGAATCGCACCTGCAGTGCCACCTGATAAGTTGGCAGCGGTTAAAGATTGATTTAAACCATATCCATTGCCGACATTCCAATAGAAATCACTACCGTCATAATAGAAGCTAACAATATCTCTAGCATTGTTTGCAGTAGATAAAGTAATGCCTGATGAAGATCCTAACACTTTATTGGACTTACCTGACACTGTAGGCAATGTCAAAGTAAATGGTCCGCCAGTAGCAGGTTGTGTTACAATCAATGTACCACTGGAACCTGCAGGTGGTGTTGCACTAAATGACAAAGTACTATTTTGATTTAATGTCACACTCGTATTCAATCCAGACAATGGTGTCCAACTAATGGTGGCACCTGCTGTCAACGCTACGGGAGTACTAGAATATACTGGCGCATTGACTGCACCACTTGTATTCACAGCAGTCACACTCGTATTACCAAGTTGAATAGCATTATCCGCATTCACAGTGGCACCATTACCAATTGCTGTCGCATTTGTTCTAGCAGCATTATCCGCATTTGCTCCTTTACCAATAAATGTATTGTTTGTTCCAGTAGTTATAATAACACCTGCACCTTGTCCTAGCGCAGTATTGCCTGATCCACTTGTAGTCGCATTTAAAGATCCGCTACCTATCGCTGTGTTATTTGATCCAGTATTATAAAACAAAGAACGATTACCAACACCTGTATTGTCATTACCTGGTGCACTCACACCCATTACTTCATTACCCACCGCCACGTTATTAGAAGAAGTCGTACTTGTTTGTAATGCATAAGCACCCAATCCCACATTCCATTGTCCTGTAGTATTTGCAGCTAATGCATTTAATCCCATTGCAATATTTCTTCCATCAGCACCACCAGCGCCACCTCCTAATCCTATTCTTGCACCACCCCTCATTAAATCACTTGAAAATGTTTTTGTTCCAGCAATAGTTTGTGCAGTTGATAAGTCCACAAAATTTTGAGTAGAGGTCCCGGTACCACCTTGTGCAATTGACAAGACACTAGTCCATGTTGGTGCACCAGTTCCATTGGATGTTAATAATTGACCAGTAGTACCTGCTGTTGTGAATGATGTTGCACCTGCACCAGATTGATATACTACAGCACCAGCAACTCCGCCACTTAATGATGCAGGAGTACTACTTGCCCAAGCACCAACACCATTTGCATCAGAAACTAAAATTTTACCAACACCAGGTGTACCACCAGTTAATTTTAATCCTACAGATTCAATGGTGCCAGTAGAAGTAATATTTCCATCGTTACCTAAAGTAATTTTAGTAGTTGTACCTAAACTACCTTTTGCATTATTGATTTTTAAACCATTTGTAAATCTAACAGTAGCATAGCCATCATTATTATCAACAATGTCACCATCGCCAGTAAATTCAACACCACCACCTGCAGCACCAGAAAAATTTAATTGTATTTTATCATTTACAGTAACTAAACCTAAAAATCTTTTATTGCCTGAAAATAATTGAGCACCAGTTGTCATCAAACCTCCATTGGTTTCATCCGCTGGAGTTAGATTTAATACACCAGAAGTAATCGTTGCACCATTTGCATTTGAAGTGCCGGCTATCGCACCAACTGATGATACTGCATTTAAAGTAGACCAGGTTGCATTACCGCTCGCATCAGAAGTTAAAACTTTGCCTGAAGCTGGTGTTCCTCCAGTTAATTTAAAAGTACCTGCAGAAATTTTTCCTATTGACACAAGTCCAGAATTATCAATACTCATCGACTCAGTATTGGTTGTGCCATCAAAATAAGAATATGCTAATTTAATTAATACACCACTACTTGTATTTGTTGAAATTCTAAACTCTTTGCTTCTATAACCAAATTTCAATGTCCCCACTTCACCACCATAATCATATTTTAAAGGATTATCAAAACCTCCATCTCCACCTATTTGAAACATCGAAGTTGGTGCACTAGTGAACATACCAATTTTATTATTGGCACTATTGTAATATATTTTACCATTGTTCACATCTAAATTGGTCAGATTTCCAGTTCCCCCCGTAACAGCACCAGTCACATTTAAAGAACCTGGAATCGAAATGCCTCCTGTAGAACCGATAGTCATTCGATCCGTTTTAGTAGTTCCATTATCATAAGAGAAAAATAAATCAGTTGCTACTCCAGAATTATTGGATGATCTTATTGCCCACCCAGTTTGTCTATACCCTAATTTTAGTGTATTATAGTATGTATCCATTAAGCCATACTTCAAATTCTCTGCAGTTTCACCACCAATTTGAAAAGTATGTTGTGGTGATGAAGTTAATAAGCCTAATCTGCTGTTTGTATTATCCCAAAATAGATTACTATTATTTTGGGATAGTGTTGTTCCGTTTGAAAATAAAATCGATCCACTTGTCAAGTTAGGTAAAGAAAATTTATTATTAAAAGTTGTCCAATCTGAATTGGATAACAATCCAGTTGTGGATGCAGATGCATTGGAGATGGTTGTCCAAGTTGGCGCACTAGAGCCACCCTGACTAGTTAAAAATTGACCTGCAGTACCTGCTAAATTGTTTGGTTTTAGTGCACCACTAAAACGGATATTACCAGTCACGTCTAATTTTTCTGTTGGGGCTGTGTTATTGATACCTACATATCCACCTGGACTTAGCATAGTCATGATATTCACCATAGTTGTAGGATTGCCTACAAATGAATTCATTCTAATATCAAATTTGGTAGAATTGCCCCCCCCCTTTGTAACAAAATCTACAAATCCAGGTACAGAATTACCATAATATAATGGACGTTTAAAACTCAGCATGGTTTGTTCGGTAGCATCGTTTGTTTTTCCAACGATGCCAACAATCGGTGTTGATACACCTGTAGGTATATCACTGTCAACACCAGACTGATTTACACCTTCCCCAATTTTAATATTTTTGTTGGTATTGTCCCAAGTAAAGTTTGGCGTACTTGACAAACCTGTAGTAGTTGACCAATAAGGCATTTGCCCAATTGTACCAGTACCTGTTACAGTACCACCACTTCCAGTAGCAGATAATTCTCCAGTTGTTGGATTCAAAGACAAACCAGATCCAATTGAAATTTCACCTGGAGCACCTGCAGCTGTAGAAGATTTATTACCTAATAGTTTTTGAATAGAAATAGAGGCAATTTTATCAAGCGAAACTGCTGAAGTTGCAATTTTTGAAGAACTAATTGCATTGTCTGCAATTTTAGTTGTAGTGACAGCATTGTCAGCAATTTTTGTATTCGTTACCGCATTGGCACTAATGGTTGTTGCAACTGCCCCAGCCGTATTAGTGATATCACCAGTCATTGCAGGGAATCTTGCAGCTGCTAAAATACCTGTTACATTTGTTCCAGATAAATTAACAGGAGCAGCTGTAATTGTTTGATTGCTGATAGAAAGATAATCTTGTCCAGTTCCACTTAAAGTCACATCACCCGTATTGGTGCCAGCCACATTGGCATCAGATGCAACAGTTAATGTTTTATTATTGGTTAATCCACCAGCTAATGTGAATCCAGTTGTAACGGATGTTGGTGTTACTCCGTTAATAGATTTATTTGTTAAAGCTTCTGTTCCAGTTAATGTTGCAAAATTTCTAGCATCTACTGTTCCATCCGCTTTTAAAAATTGTGATGAAGTTCCTCCTTGTTTTACAATAGAGCCAGCGGTTAAACTTGTCCCAACCACTCCTGAACCACTAATATTAAAATTGGAACTCGCTTGTTGTGTTGTACTATTCGCAATATATAAACCACTTCCTGCAGGTAAGTCTGCACCAGTTAATGCTCTAAAAGATGGTGCAGCGTCTACGCCAGAAACAGGGCCTGCAAAAATGGTATTTGCAGCAGCAGTAGCTACTCCTGTTCCACCCTGAGCAGGAGTCACTAAAGCATCTGTTGTTAAAATAGTGGCATTATTATCAGGTAGAGTGTACTCTTTTTCTGAACTAGTTGGGCCCGTGAATTTTGTATATTGATTACCTGTTCCACCATAGGTAGAAGCAATCACTTGTCCTAAACTGTTGGTCCCATCAAAATTATTACCATAAATGGATCTTGCAGTTGCTAATTTAGTTGCTGTAGCGGCATTACCGGCTAAGCTTGCTGTAATAGTTCCAGCAGTAAAATTACCAGTGCCATCTCTTGAAACAATGGCATTCGCAGTGTTACTAAAAGTGGCAGTTGTTGCTGTATTTAATACTTTACCTGCTGTAGAGATCGTAGCTAAATTTGCATCTGTAATTCCTGCAGTACCAGATAGATTACTATTCGTTAATCCAGAAATGGTGTTAGCAGATGCAGTTATAGTTTTATTAGTCAAAGTCTCAGTGCCATCTAAAGTGACCAACGTACCTGTTGTAGGTAATGTAAGTGTAGATGCCCCTGTCGTTTTTAATGTAATTGCAGAAGCATTTAATCCAGTTGTTCCAGTAGTTGTAAATGCAGCGCCAGTTGAGATATTGCCACCTAATGTAATGGTATTACTATTGGCAACACCAGTACCACCATTGGCTGGAGCAATAATACCAGAAATTTGTCCAGAGGTAATGGAGCCACCTGATATATCACTTAATGTTGCAATTGTTCCGCTTGTTGGAAGGGTTACATTTGTGGCACCCGTTGAAGTGAATATAATGTTATTTGCTCCCGATGTAGTTAAATTCCCGCCAAGTGTAATTGTCTTTCCCGTATTGTCAACACCAGTACCACCATTGGCACCAGGCAATACACCTGATACTGAACTTGCAGAAATATTACCAATCGCTCTAGTGACAAACTGTGTATTGGCAATAGTTTCATCATTAGAACTAACAATTGCTGTCGGCACTTTAGGTGCACCAGTCAATGTGGGACTAATTGCTCTTACTACATCTCCTGTACCAGTGGTTGCCACTTCTTCAACAATGCCATTGCCTGCAGCAACCCTTCCCAATATTTTTCCTGTAGTAACATTTTGAATTTTAGCATAAGTAATGTTACTATTCAATATTTTATTCGTTGTTACTTTATCTGATCCTATTGTTGTATTACCTGTATTATCGATTGTCACATCGCCAGTCATATCCACAATAGAGGCAATATTGCTAGCATCCCCCACAATAATTTTTCCGCTTGACATAGCTGAACCAACAGGTGAAACACCAGTAATAGTAGTATTAGCAACATTCGTAACCCTACCCTTTGCGTCAACTGTAATGGATGGTACCTGAGTTGCAGAACCATATGTTCCAGCTGTAACACCACTATTGGCAAGGGTTGTGGCAAAACTGCCATTTCCAGAACCAGTCACATCACCTGTTAAAATAATCGTTTGATCACCCGTATTTGTACCACTAATAGAAGCATTATTATTTACAGTTAAAGTTTTAGAGATGGTACCACCAGCAATTGAAAAACCAGTAGCTAATGAACTAGGTGATACCCCATTAATGGTTTTGTTGGTTAACTGTTCAGTACCAGACAATGTTGCCAAAGTACCAGTAGTTGGTAAAATCAAATCAGTTGTGGCTGTTGTTTTAAGCGTAATATCAGATGCATTTAAGCCAGTTGTACCTGTGGTGGTTAAAGCAGCTCCTGTATTGATATTGCCTCCGAGTGTAATTGTTTTTCCAGTATTATTGATTCCTGTTCCACCATTCGCACCCAATACAATACCTGTTACATTCGTTGATGTACCCAAAAGATCTGCAGTGATTGTTCCTGCTGTAAAATTGCCGCTTGCATCTCTTTTAACAATAGCATTGTTTGTATTATTTGAAGTAGCAGCATTGGCTAATAATTCAGCAGTATGAATCGTAGAAGAACTCGAACCACCTACACTATTCACAGTTGGTGCATCTGCAGTTCCACCTAAATCGTTGGCTAATTGTAATTTCCCTTTTGTGGTTGTAGTTGCGTCAGGTGTTGTACTATTCGTAATACTTGCGGCAACAAAGGCAGTTGTAGCTAACTGAGTAGAAACGTCTCCAGTAGTAGCGGTTGGCGCTGTTGGAATACCTGTTAATGCAGGTGAAGCTAATGGTGCCTTCAAATCTAATCTAGCATCCGCCGTAGTCTTGTTATAGTAATTAGATAACATCGTCGCTGTATCAGAAAAATTCACTTTTAAATCCAATTTAGCATCCGCCGCAGTTTTATTATAATAATTAGATAACATTGTAGCTGTATCTGAAATATTCACTTTACTATTGATGGAAGCTTCAGTGTTGGATTTAATCGCATAAGGTGACAACATCGTAGCTGTGTCCGAAACATTTAATTTAAGTCCTGCTGTATTTGAAACATTTGACGCTAAAGCATAAGGCAATAGCATTGCAGCCGTATCTGAAATGTTTACTTTAGTATTGATTGAAGCTTCAGTATTTGATTTAATCGCATACGGTGACAACATCGTAGCAGTGTCCAAAATATTCACTTTCAAATTCAATCTAGCATCCGCAGCAGTCTTATTATAAAAACTAGATAGCATTGACGCTGTATCTGAAATATTTAATTTCAAACCTGCTGTATTAGAAACATTTGACGCTAAAGCATAAGGCAATAGCATTGTGGCTGTATCAGCAATGTTAACTTTTAAATTCAAACGCCCATCTGATGCAATCTTGTTATAATAACTACTCAACATTGTAGCAGTGTCTGCAATATTTACTTTCAAATTCAATCTGTC
>JACCDU010635817.1_pt1 | contig 15608 bp, 15 predicted proteins | sample 7446081 | NCBI WGS metagenome assembly JACCDU01 (sample SAMN15323447, study PRJNA562643) | freshwater metagenome | isolation source: river surface water | place: USA:Blue River Watershed | collected 2017-08-17
ATAGTGCGATGGTACAGATGATAGTGGTGAAGTAATATCTGCTTAATGTGTGCTTTTGATGGGGGTGACTGGTTTCGACAGGGCAAAGAGTAACAGAGTGGACAGCAGGGTAGGCGATGACCCTAAATCAAGCAAAACTTATAAATGCAGACAACGCATTCAAGTACTTCGAAGCAAAAGTAGCTGTCAATGACAGCGAGTTTGCTTTAGCTGCCTAAGAAACAGCAAGTACCGGGGTAGTTATACCTTGTAACCAAAAATAGCAATAGGCTCTTCGGAGCCTATTTTTTTGCCAAAAAATGTCAACGTATTTGACCGCTAAGGCGTTAATATATATGTACAGAAAGAAATCTGTATATTAACCTAAAAGGAAAATATTATGAAAGTTATCGCAACTCTAATCGCTAGTATGTTTGCAGTAAGCGCATTTGCTCAGGCACCGGCTGCTCCTGCAAAGAAAGAAGAAGCCAAGCCAGCCGCTGCTGCACCAGCACCCGCAGCTTCTGCACCCGCTAAGAAAGAAGAAGCCAAGCCTGCAGCCAAGCCTGCTGATAAAAAGGCTGAGCCTGTCAAAAGCGAGCCTGCTAAGAAGTAAACCGATTAGAGTTATTGTTCTTGATCTTGACGACAGTGAAGTTGAAGTAGAATTAGGCGACTATATTCATAGAGGCTACAGTCGTCCAAAAGTTCAAGACGATAACGAAGACGATCCAGATTATGTTTCAGATGACATACGCTGGAAATTATTTCTAATAAGGCAGTTAGCTTTAATGAAGTATAGAGAAGCCCATGGTTAAAGCTTTGGGCTTTTCTATTAAATATAAGTTGTCGGAGCAAACTATGAAAAAACTACTATTAGCAATGGCTCTATTTGTTGCTGTACCTGCAATGGCTCAACATCATGGACCTAGACACTTTCATCATCACCATAAACATGGTCATAGTTACAACTGGGTTGCACCTCTAATCGTAGGTGGTGTAGTAACCTACGCTTTAACAAGACCGCAGCCTGTTATTGTTGAACAGCCTGTTATTGTCCAAAAAGAAACAGTCTGTACTGCTTGGAGAGAAGTACAACATCAAGACGGGACTGTTATTCGAGAAAGAACTTGTTACACACAATAAAGGCTACTTTGGTAGCCTTTTTTCTTGATCCTCTAATAAAAACACTATATAATACTGAATGACGTAAGTCATACACACAAAGAGGAAATATAATATGAAAAAAATCTTAATCGCAACAGCAGTAGCTTTGGCAGCTACAGCAGCTTCAGCAGCTGAAGTTGGTGTTACTACAACAAGAGACTACGCTGGCACAGACCGTAACGGTTTTGGTGTTACACTTGGGGAAAAGTTTGGCAAAGTTGGCGTTACCGCTGGCTTTGAGCGTACTACTCAAGGTACCAACGATCAGAATCGCCTAAGCCTAGTGACTGGTTATGATGTTGCTAAGGTTGGTCCGGTTACTATTAGTCCTAAGCTTGGTATTGCTCATCTTGACAACCAGTTCGGTGCTGATGGTTATGCTATGACTGTTGGTGTTGGTGCTTCTGTACCGCTTAACAGAAAAGTTAACCTTGGGCTAGATGTTGCTCGTCAATACGGTCAAGACCGTGTAGCAGCATTTGACGGTAATCGCGTTACCGTTGGCTTACGCTTTAAGTTCTAATAAGAACTTACTTTAATAAGGCCCTTTGGGGCCTTTTTTATTGTCTAAGTTTTGCCAGTCTTAAAATTCTAAATAGTGATAACCATAACCAACCTAGATCAAACTCAAACCAACGTCTGCTGAGTTTAGGATTAGCAGGTTCTAGATGATGATTGTTATGCAGTTCTTCTCCGCCTATAATAATACCAAAAGCACTGATGTTACGACTGCGGTCTTTGCTATCACCATTGCGATAACCCCACCAGTGCCCAATACCGTTGACTACACCAGCAGCCCAAAACGGAATCCATAGCATTTGAACTCCCCACACCAGCGCACCAGCTAGGCCAAAAAGAACAAGGTCTATAACCAGCATTAAAATAATCCCCAGCCATGGGTAAGGAGTATAAACTCTGCGCTCTAACCAGTCGTCGGGTGTCCCAACTCCGTACTGATCGAGCATCGGTTGATCTTTTGAAGCATCGTTATACAAAAATGCTCCGCCAAAAACTACACGCCATATTCCAAAAACATGAGGACTATGGGGGTCGCCGTCGGCGTCGGTAAATCGATGATGTTTACGATGTATAGCAACCCAGGCTTTTGTATTCATCCCTGTAGTAAGCCATAACCATAGCCTCATGAAATGACTTAGGATAGGATGAAATAAAATGCCTTTATGGGCTTGTCCCCTGTGAAGAAAAAGTGTAACACAAACAATAGTAATATGAGTAGCAAATAAAGTGAATAGTAGTTCTTTCATATAAGTATTTACTTGTCTGCGATGATAAGAAATAGCATATTTAAAAAACCTATTAACATCATTAAAAAATATTTAGGAAAAACCTATTGATTTCGCAGATTAATAGGATATATAATATACACATAGAACAAAAATGTTCTTAAGTTTTCAAACACACACAAAGGAGATAATATGAAAACAGTTGGTGATAAACTAGAAGCATTTGCCGTAACCGGCGTAAACCCAGGCAGTGATCAGTTTTTTGATATTACTGAAAAATCATTTGAAGGTAAGTGGAAAGTAATCGTCTACTACCCAAAGGACTTTACATTCGTATGTCCAACTGAAATTGTTGCCTATGATAAGTTAGCAAATGATTTTAAAGATCGTGATGCAGTTCTGTTGACCGGTAGTACAGACAACGAATTCTGTAAGCTAGCATGGCAGAAGGCACACCCAGATCTTGCTAAGATCACACACGTACAGTTTGCAGACACACAACGAGGCGAGTTGAGCTTAATCAATCAACTAGGTGTATTCTACGCTCCAGCAGGTGCAGCACTTCGTGCTACGTTCATTGTTGACCCTAACAATGAAATCCAACACGTTACTGTCAATAACTTGAACGTTGGTCGTAGCCCGGAAGAAACACTTCGTGTATTAGATGCGTTACAGACTGGCGAACTCTGTGCTTGTAACCGTAGTGTTGGCGGCGAGACTCTGTAATGCTTGATTGCATGATCATTGGTGACAGCATAGCAGTGGGCACTGCTATGGCTCGTCCAGACTGTGTTAGCTACAGCAGGGGTGGGTGGAATAGTTGGCAATGGAATAAGGATTACCTATCTGTTGTCAGTTCTAAACCCGCTAAGACACTGATCATTAGTCTAGGAGCTAATGATCATAAAGGTGTTAAAACAGAAGAAGAACTAAGGAAGATGCGATCTACTGTCAAAGCAGATCGCGTTTTTTGGATTGATCCCGGGCAGGATCGCAAACCTATACCGCATGATGCAATAGTCCGTATTGCTAAAGAATACGGGGATACTATTATCCCAAGACCTAAAGATCATATGAGCGGTGATGGTGTCCATCCTACAGGCCGTGGTTACAAAATTTTAGGAGAACAGACACGATGACACAATGGGTAGATGCATTAAAGGAACAGAGTATTCCTGAATATGCTAAAGATACAAAACTCAATTTAGATGCTGTAATCAAACGTAGTAGTCTTCCGGTGGAAGAAGCAGAAGCCATTGCTCTAGCGGCTGCATTTGCTACAGGAAATAGTAAATTTTGGACTTGGTTGCACAGTCAGCTTGCAGATCGCAAAGAAGCCGATGCTGCACTAACTGCCGCAAGTATTATGGCTCAAAATAATACATGGTATCCGTATGTTGAAATGACTGACGATCCTCAACTTGAGGGATTACCAGCACAACTACGTATGAACGCTATTGCTACACATGGTGGTACAACTAAGGCTCGATTTGAAGCCTATAGTTTAGCTGCTAGTATTGTTGGCAAATGTCATTTCTGCGTAAAAGCGCATTATGACACACTGAAAAAAGAAGGCTACACAGTAGAACAACTTCGCGACATTGGAAGAATCGCATCAGTGATGGTCAGTGTTTCTAGAGTTTTAGCAAACTAAAAACACTTTTTAAAAGGCCCTTCGGGGCCTTTTTCTTTTTCCAAATCGCCAAAATAGAAAGACCATTTTTGGCTAATCCTCTATAATAAGATATTAATAGGCACACATAGGCTCACCTAGGCAAACTAGCGTGACATAAGGTTGGCAGGCCAGGTTACAATACTGCTGGTGAATCCGTTCTGATGTGTGACGGTAACCGATTCTTTTCCTCCGCAAAAGGCTTTTAGACACTACCTCAAGCCACGACTTGAGATGCTTAAACGACGGCCCCTTGGCTAGTAACGTTTGTCTAATCGGAATAGTTGCAAAGTTTTTCCAAAACTGCCATGAGAACACTGACACCGAGGTTCTCTTAAAAGTCGTAGTAGGTGGGGTAAGGTACAGAGCCCAGAGCAGCGGAAAAGAAATACCTACTGTCAAAGTGTGTGCGAGACACTCAGCGAATGTCTGAAACTCTCTATACGGCATCCAAACTAGGGTGTCGTATGGCTCAAGCATCTAGCGAAATATCTATCATTGTTTAAAGAAGAAAAAAGAATCATTGCGATCGCAATGATTCTGGGTCGCAGTAAGCGACCCATAAATAAAAGATGCAAAATCTATTTTGTAAGTCATTAAGTAATGCGGTTAGTTTTAGAGTACCTAGTGATAAGAACATATTAACTTTTAAGCCATGCTGTCTTTATCATAAAGATATACCATTTCATCCTACATACTTTAAAAAGACTAAAATAGAGTTTGATAAAGCCACAGATTTTTTACCTGATTGTAAAAAATGTGATCTACAAGAAAGAGCAAACGGATCAAGCTTAAGAATCGTATCAAATAAAGTTATCCCCGATAATATCAGCAATCAAATTTATAAAATAGAGCTTTCTATAGACACAACATGTAATGCTGCCTGTATTCAATGTGATGCAACTCAAAGTAGTCTTTGGAGGAAAGAAGAAGCCGGTCTTAGAAAAATAATACATATACAACCTGAATCTCAAATAGATGAAAAAATATTACAAATAAAGCAGTCAATAGATTTAGATAAAGTAAAAATATTTCATTTTTGGGGAGGAGAACCTCTTCTTACAGATACTCATTTAAAAATTTTAAAAGACATAAAGGATCCGTCTTCTGTACAACTAACCTACATTACTAACACTAGTATATTTCCAAAAAAAGAAATATTTGATTTATGGGATAAGTTTGCAAAAGTAAGAATAGGATTAAGCATCGATGGTATAAATGATAGATTTCATTATATTCGTTATCCTTTAAGTTGGGAAAAAGCAAAACGAAATCTAAATCTATTTAAAACAGAAAGTCCAACAAACATAGATTATCATATTAACTATTGTGCTACACCATTAAATGTCTATTACACGGACGAGTTAGAAACTTGGCTGGACAAAAACTTTAGTGAAGTTAACGGAAAGAAAGTAAATCTAATCTACATTCGGGGAGAAGGGCAACTAGATATTGCAAAGACTCCGGACAAGCTAAGAGAAGTTGTTTATAAAAAACTATCAGAAAATCATAGTGTATCTAATATTTTAAAAGAAGTGCCGGTGTTAGATTACATGAGTATGTTGGGCCATTTAGGTAAATGGGACTATCATAGAAATTTAAACTGGCGAAAGACATTTCATGAAATATCTTCTTTTTTTGAGTAACTAATATGAATACAGATAGATTAGGTTATTACCTAGTAGGATGGAAAAAGTTTTATAATAAAACACAGGCCTTAATGGAATATAAAAAAACAGGCTATGAAGTAAAGTGGATATTCAATGATGATGTTTATGGAAAAATAGACTGGACTATTCCAATAGAAACTCCGTTGTTTGAAATATATCGTAAAAGAGCTCAACAGTTAAGGGACAACTATGATTATCTAATGTTATATTTCAGCGGAGGTGCAGACAGTGCAGTTATATTAAGAACTTTTGTAGAGAATAACATTTTTCTTGACGAAATAGTAATGCAACTGCCAGAGCCTGTTAGACAATCTTTTGATCCAACTGATACATCAGAAGGAAATTTTTACGCAGAAATAGAATATTCAGCAGTACCTTACCTAAATAAAATAAAAAATAAAATACACCCTAATACAAAGATTAGGTATCAAGATTTTGCTAAACCTGGTTTTGAGATATTAAAAAAAGATAGTTGGCTTGAAACCGTACCATTGTGTACAAATATTACACTGTCAGGCGTTTTTAGACAAATCGCTCAAAACAACGATCATCATATTTTAAATTTATACAGTACAGGTAAATCTATTGCACAAATACTAGGTATAGATAAGCCACTGGTATATTTTGACGGGGATAACTATTATTCATATTTTATGGATACTTCAACATATCATTATGTAAGCCCAGTAGACTTTAATGATACAGAACTATCAAAAGGAAAATATGCAACAGAGTTTTTTTACTGGAGTCCTGACATGCCTGAAATAGTAGTTAAACAAGCTCAAGAAATTAAAAAGAACTGCGAGTCTAATGCATGGGCAAAGTTTATGGCCAGCGAAATACTATCTAGACACATATCTGAATATCGTCCAGTAATACACCCTGTGATTTACCCTAATGATGTTACAGTTGAGTTTCAAACAGAAAAACCTAGTACACGTATTTTAAGACCTATGGATAGATGGTTTTGGTTAACAGCGTCAGAACAAATAAAAGGAAACTATCTAGGAGCTATTGATTATCTAAAAAAAGAAATAGATCCTAAACATATGATTAAACAAAATATACAATATGGATTAGCTGCTCACAAGACAAAATTTTATAAGCTTTAACATGTTAATCTTAAAAAGACCTCCCGGTGATACATTTACTTTTAGGCTATTTTATAAGTTAGCTTCAAATCAACTTGACTATAACTCTATATACATTTGGTCTGCTGCATTAGAGCCTTCTTATTTTAATCCAAACAAGTATCACTATGACGGAAAAAACTCTGAACAAGAAACTGAGTTACATATAAGAACTTTTATACAAGAAAATATTATCAAAGATAACATTATTCTAGCAGTAAAAGATCATTTAACTAGCAGGGATTTTAATCCATGGACAGATAAAATGCCTTCTACAGCTCAATATTTAGAAGATTTTGCAGAGTTTTATAACGATAAAAATATAGTATTATTGACTTCTGTTGAAAACTTAGATCATTACATTAAAAAATCTAATGTAACTATAGTACCTTGGGGCGGAGATATTACAAATCATCAAACTGAATATAAGTCATTAAATGCTTTAGAATATAAAAACTTTGACAGTCAATTTTCTTATGTAAGTTTGAATAGAAATGCAAGGAACCACAGAAAGATTTTAGTTTCTTTACTCTGCGGATTAGGATTAGAAAGCAAAGGTTTAATATCTTGTATGTTTAAAGCTGATATGCAAGATTGTCAAAACATTATTGAAAATACAAAATGGCAGTTTAGCTCGGATCAACAACACATAGAAAAAACAATAAGTAAAGGTTTTGATATTTTCAAAAATTTTACTCCTACAATCACAGACAGTAAAGATATATATCCTGAAGGTAAAAATGACAATGTCAGTAACTTTAAAAACAAACTAATAAACTATTATCAAAATACATTTGTTGAAATAATAACTGAAACGTCATATACTGAGAGATGTTATCTATTAACTGAAAAAACTCTTAATAGTATATACGGAATGAACTTTCCAATATTATTATCCGGATGTGGTGCTGTCAAGTTACTAAGAGAAATGGGCATGGACATGTTTGACGACATACTCGATCATAGTTATGACAGTATTGACAATCCTATCGATCGAATGTACAATGCATTAGAAAAAAATAAAAAGGTATTAACTGATATCGACTATATAAAACAGCAGTGGAAAGTATGCAAACCAAGATTTGAAAAAAATGTTGTTTGGGCAAAAACTACCATGTACGAGTTTTATGAAAGAAGAGCAACCGAGATTTTTCAAAATGTTGCAAAAATGCCACATTTGACATAGGTTCTTGACAAGAGATATAAATACTCATACAATAGAGACAAGTTAGCAAACAATGTGATCAGAAGGTGTTGTAAAAATACAACAAAAAAAGATTCCAAAAGTTGTTGACAAGGATGTAGCAAGGTGCTACAATAGAGACAAGTTAGAAAGCAATGGTGCTTTTTAACAAACAAGGATTTTAAAGAGAAAGCAAATGAAAAACGTAACGATACATTATTGTTTTGATAGAATGGCCAAACAGGCAGGCTTCGTGCCCACCTCTTGGTTACTGTCAAGTAATGATCGTACACCAGAGATTTGCCAGGGGTCCCGGGAGGATCGTGTAAGTTAACACTACACAACTACACCCAGAGGACCCCAGGACTAAACACCCTGGGGTTTTTGTTTGCCAAAAGGAAAATGACAGAGACAGATAGTAACAAACAACTTAGACAGATTGAGTTTATACAAAAGCATACTCTATCTCCCGAACAGTTTAAAAAACTGATTGAGGAAAAGATGGCTCGTGCCCAAGTATATTCTCTATCAGTTAGAAAGCGAGAGACGGTCCTTCAACAAGACTATCGTTAGTATCGCAAAGTGTGAAGCATTCAGGTAACGAGGACCTGGTAGCGCACTTAAAACATGCTACAAACGGGCGGCCTACCGGATGGATTATCCTTGTGTGGATAAAAAAATGGTAGCGTATTAAAGAGCATTATTACGAACAATGGCTCCTATTGCAGCCTAAGTAGTTTTAGTGCTTTTTAATACACACATTCCATTCTGCTCCTGATGCAGTCTAAAACCATAGGGGAGTGTGTTACAATTTTTGGAGCTTGTTCCCCATTGCCGGCTGTAACCCGGTAGGCCTTGTTAAGTGGGGTGGCTGGCCAAGTGGTTCGATTCCATCAAGCTCCACCAAGTTTTGCTCCTATCGACTAATGGTTAGGTCACTAGACTTTCAATCTGGAAATACGGGTTCGATTCCCGTTGGGAGTACCAATAATGGATGCGTGGGTGAGCGGTTAATACCGGCAGACTGTAAATCTGCCGCCTCAGGCTACGGTGGTTCGAATCCATCCGCATCCACCATTTATTCCCGGATAGTTAAATGGTATAACGGTCGGCTGATAACCGGCTATTACAAGTTCGATTCTTGTTCTGGGAACCAGTTTTAGGATACTAACAGCAACTTCAAAAATTTCACTGTTAATGAAACCAAAAATAGTATCCTGTTAAATTTGTTGGGGCATTGTGTAATGGTAGCACAACAGACTTTGACTCTGTTAGTTTAGGTTCGATCCCTAATGCCTCTGCCAAACATGCCGTGGTAGTTCTCTGGGTAGAGCACCGGATTGTCTATCCGATTTAGGCGGGTTCGATTCCCGTCCACGGCGCCAAATTTCTATTCCGCAGAATCCGAGCAAGGTGCATGGACTTGACTGTTAATCAATGGTTAGCTGGGTTCGATCCCCAGATGCGGAGCCAAACAATGGGGGCAGTAGTGGGCTACGGCGTTGCCTTGCAAGCATCGTGTCTAGAAGGGTTCGATTCCCTCGGCTTCCACCAACTTTTATTTTGCAATAGTATCAAAAAGATGATACAACTCATCCCATTTTTTGTTAGTAGTATTTTTAAATCTTATACTTAAACAAACTCTAGGAGTATCATATATAACACTGTGAGGAATATCTGTTCTAACTAAAATAGGATTTATTGTTGATACAGAATCGATTAGTGTTACTCCTGTAGGTATACCTAAAAATCTCCTAGCTGAAAAATGAATGCCGCATAATTTTTCAATCACAGGATCTTCAGGTGGTCCTTTAGGCCAGATTCTTTTTACATTAGTAGGAGCATTCCACCATTGAAAAATACCATGACCTTGGATGTCCCAGTTTACTCCGAGAGGTACATGCATCCATTTATTTGTTTCTCTATTATAACTAATATCAGAATGAATAAATCTTTTATCTTGTTCTCCGTTTATTTTTGCTGGAAAAATAACAACAAAGTCAGGATCTAAACCTATTTTAGAAAAACATTCTAACACATCATCTTTAACAATCGATAAGTCTTCAAGATGATAACCGGCAACTTTTTCAGAATATTTTTCTAAAATAGATGACTTATCTTTGAGTGGATCGTTAGGAAGATTTAAAAATCTGTAATATTGATTCATGAAATATTTATATCTCGCTAGTGTAATGGCAGCATACCAGTCTCCAAAACTGTTGGTCGGGGTTCGAGTCCCTGGCGGGATGCCAATTTTTATCTGTGTGTAATGTCAGTCAGGTCAGACGGCCGGCCTTGGAAGTCGGAGGTCGCAGGTTCGAATCCTGCCACACAGACCAGTTATGCTCTCTTAGTATAAAGGCTATTATTCCGGTTTTGTAGTCCGGCGATCGCGGTTCGAGTCCGTGAGGGAGCACCAGTTTAAGGATGGTAACAGCAACATTTATACATTGAACTTATAATTCAAACCGTAAAAATCCATCCTGTTCATTTTAGGTTGACAACTACCTTAAAAGGTTGTATACTTGTAAAACTTTAACAAAGGACAATGACATGAAACGAGGTAAACTCTAGTGTCATCCTAGTACTCCGTATGGTCTAGGGTGGCACGTAAAATCAAAAAAGTACGAACACCCTTGCTAAACTTTGCTGGCGAAGTACCCGGCTCTTACCCGGGAAAACAGAGTTCGATTCTCTGAGCAAGGACCATTACGGGAGTATGGCGCAGCGGTAGCGCAGCGGACTTTTAATCCGTTGGTCCAGGGTTCGAATCCCTGTGCTCCTACCATATAAAAACACATTTGGTTTAGGTATTGCCTAAACGGCAAGGACTGGCACCATCTTTAAGAAAAAGCCCGAGTGTGTTTCTATATGGTGATGTAGCATAGCGACTAATGCACCTCCTTCATACGGAGACTATCGTCGGTTTGAGTCCGACCATCACTACCAAAAATTATACCCGTGTAACTCAGTGGACTAGAGTACTACGCTACGAACGTGGGAGTCGGAGGTTCGAATCCTTCCATGGGTGCCAATATAGTGGGTTGACAGAGTTTGGCTTATTGTGCCTCCCTGCTAAGGAGTGCGTCGGCTTATACCCGGCACAAGGGTTCGAATCCCTTACCCACTGCCAGTTTTGTTAAGAGTGTAGATGCTGAGAAATCTGTGGTAGGCATACCGTAAGAAAGTCGACGGTTCGAGTCCGGCAACATGGCAACCGACAAGTATCAGATAGAACTACGTACCTCTAACCTGCCCGGGCTTGTTTACACAGGCGAAATGGATCCGAATGAGGGAGGCGGATCGCTCTTAACAAATTCATTTAATAGTTCCTTAGCTCAGTTGGTAGAGCAACACCTCGACACGGTGAAGGTCACAAGTTCGAATCTTGTAGGAACTACCAAGACTTCTTTGGTGTGGCCATAGTGTAATGGTAGCACTACATGTTGTGACCTTGTCAGTACGGGTTCAAATCCCGTTGGTCACCCCAAAGAAGTTTTATGCTGCTTTAGCTGATGTGGTCATAGCAACGGACTGAAAATCCGAGGAACCCTGTTCGATCCGGGGAGGCAGCACCAAGTTTAGGGATACTCACAGCAAATTCTATCCAAACGATAGGTAGTTGGTTCGATTCCAACTTTTTCCACTAGGGAAAAATAGCTCATTAGGTAGAGCATTCGTCAAACGATAGTATCCCGTTTTATACGCCCACGTAGCGCAATAGGTAGAGGCAATGGCCTTAGAAGTCATCAAGTGTGAGTTCGAATCTCACCGTGGGTACCATGCGGATGTAGCGCAATAGGTAGAGGCAACAGACTTAAAATCTGTCAAGTGCGGGTTCGAATCCCGCCATCCGTACCAGTCATGTGCGTTTAGTCAAAATGTTAGGGCATCAAGACGCAGGGCTAGAAACCTTGAGGTGCGGGTTCAAATCCCGTAACGCACGCCAACATTTTATGGGGCCTTAGTGTAATGGTAGCACGTTATAAAGACGGTTATCCTGCTAAGGATACAGACAGCAACTTTTCTCAATTTCCATTGTAAGGAAAAGGTCCAGGTTCGAATCCTGGGGGCTCCACCAGTTTAGGGATGATTACAGCAATCTTAAAATACTCTTGCCATTCTTAAGAGGCCGGCCCGCTGGGGGTAGTGTCGTGGGTTCGAGTCCCGGTTTTAGACACAGCATCCCGTTTTGCTCCTATGGTGCAATAGGTAGACACGCTAGCTTGAGGGGCTAGATGTTGTAGGTTCGAATCCTACTAGGAGCACCATTAATATTTTTAAATAACTCATGACAGTTATTTTTACATTAGAAAATAAAAATAAAGAACAAGTTTCTTTAGAGTATAAACCATTTGATTTATCTCACAGCCATCTTTGGTTAAAAAGCTTAGAATCTGCAAAAGCCAAAGGTTTTCAAATATTAGGTAATGACAGAGTCTATAATTTTTTAAGCAAAGAAGAACAGTTAACTATTGCAGTAGGCCAATGTAACAAAGTTATTAAACAGCTTAATGTAGTTAAAGATTTTACTATTCCCTTTGTAGATATCAATGATCTACAAAACAGCATTAATCATATTCATAGATTTTTTGTGGATGCAGAGTTAAATGGTGATTTTAACTCTACAGTTTCTTTGTGGAATAATCTAAATTTTTATCTACACGGCATAGAAATAATCATGCGTTCCGGTTACATGCAAGGACAAATATATGTTGAACTGTTAGAAAAAGATCTATACGATTTGCCCGAAGAATCTTTTGATTATTTTACTATCAAAAAAACCTACGGTTACTGCTATGCAAACTATGCACATATAGGTAGACATATATTAGAAGCTTACAATGCAAGAGACGAACATGCTCCTAGCGAACATATTTTGCCCATGCATAAAATAAGCGGTAGTAGTTATCTATGGTTAGGTAATACTACATCGGATGAATCTGTTGCTAAAAGAATGACAGACATTCAAAAATGGTTTGAAGAAAATAATATAGAACAAGCAGTTAACCTACCCTGGGGTAATAAAAGATTAGCCATAGGTTGGTTACCTGTTGCAAAACTAGTTACAGATGTTAATCCTGATAGCTTAATAGGTTTAGCAAAAATAGTTTCAATAGATATAATGCCCTCCTAGCCCAATCGGTAGAGGCGGCTCTCTCAAAAGGAGTGTAGTGTCAGTTCGAATCTGACGGAGGGTACCATTTAATGAAGAAGATTAGGTTTTGTAAACATAGATATAAAGCCTTGAGGAACACCTTTATCATCAAATGTTAAAAATTTAGGATCAATACCATAAGAAAACTCTTTACCTTGACCAAATGCAAAGTCTTTAACACGTTGATCTGTGAGATCAGTTTTAAGCATCCAGTTGTTCATTTCAAAAAAGAAATCACTTGCTGGTTTACCTGCTTGAAAAATATTTGTATTCCATCCAGGATACAAAAGAGACTTAACATAGTTATGATGAACATCAACAATATATCTATTTCCCTTATCTGCTAATACTTCTTTATGACAAGGGTGAGTTGGATCTAGGACTTTAGTTAATCCCTCTAGTATTTGATTACACTGTTTAACAGTAATATAAGGCATTTCTGGGTCGTAATAAAAATATTCTGTTCCAGGTTGATCGCCTTTGAATGTATCTTTAGGGAAATGTCCGTGAATAGTATTAAAGTCAAAGAAATAAGATTTAAACTTGTTGTTGATTTTATCGTATAAAATTCTTGGCTTATCTATTCCTATAACAAGACACGAATTATCGTATCTTGAAACATGTTCGTATGACATATAATATCCTGAAGTGTGTCCATTTCCTGTTACACCAGAAATAAACAACTTATCTAAAACACCGTTGCTGATAAAAGACAGTGCCGGTCTAGTATAGTCTAGAACAGTTAGTTTTAAGTTTGGATATTGATTCTTCAGATATTCGAAAGTAGGAACTACTACTTCATGATATTCAAATATTGTATTTTCTGTTGAAGTGTTTTTTCTATTAAAAGTATGCAATAGTTTATTCGATGCTTCGATAGGATAAAAACTTATAACTTCATCTATTTCAATGTTGTTATTAAGAAAAGACCTCAACATGTTAGTTGAATCGCAGCCGCCGCTAAACAAGAGAGCAACATATTTGTATTTTTCTCTTATTTTACGAGCTCTTTCTGCATACATGCTGTCTAAAGATTGTTCTGGAACTTTAGTCCAGTCTAGCTTAGTGTAAACTTCATCATAAAAATGATAGGTTACATTATAGTTTCTAATCCTAGAAGCAAATCTAAGGCATTCAGCTTTGTCAAAAAAACAGCGGTTAAAGACTTTCCAATAACCGCTGTTGATTTGATAAGCAATTTTTATAGCAATAGCTTCATCATAGCCCATGCTTTTTCATCATCCTAAAGTATTCATTGGTGATTCGAGTAGCTTCACTACCGGTGCTATTGATCACTCTAAGTCCTAGTCGATCTGCTTCTTTTAAAAAATCTTGAGATGCAATAGCAGAATCAAGACATTGATTAATTTTAGCTCGTTGTTCGGAACTAGAATTTTTACCTACAAATATTCCTTGAAAGGTAAAGTTTTGCAAAGTAAGGCCACTAACTGTTACTTTTTTTGCAAATGGAAGATCTAATACATTGTTAATAGAAGGAAATGACTCTGTCCATTGTTTTGCAATAGGACCGCTGGCAATGTAAAAATCAATATCTTTATTAACCAATGAAGGAAGAGCTTTGGCATCAGACCCCATTGAAATAATTTCAATTTGATTATTTCTTTGTTGTAAGTCAAGAGCAATAGCATGATAGCCTGTGCCCATTCCTGGGATGCCTACATTAACTTTTTTAGTTAATAGGTCTTCAACTTTAAAACTTTTTCCGGAAACAATGGTAAAATCAGTTCCGTACATAACCCTGATAATATCAATGTTAGGATCTTTAACAGGATTAGTTGCACTATACATGTGCAAAGGTGACAGCATGAAAGTATCGGGATTTGATACAATATGATTTACAGCAATGGTAGCAAATGCACCAGGTTTATAATCAACAATGATATTGTTATTGCCTTTTTGCAATGCTCTAGCTGCTAGATCAGAAGTTCCGCCAGTAGTCCAAGGGATAACCAAAGGGCATTTTTCTTCCTTGGCAAAAGCAGACACAGATAATGCTGCAAAAATCAAACACAAAATTCTTTTCATTGTAATCCTTTCGAAAAAGATATTTATTTGAGATTAGCTTGCTCCTATAGTAAAATGGCTATTACAGCACTTTGGTAAAGTGCAGTTACAAGTTCGATTCTTGTTAGGAGCACCATGTTGTAAAAATACAACAAAAAAACTTTTAAAAAACTATTGACTTAAAGACAGTTCTGCTATATAATAGATGCATGTTAAGAAATTAACGTTGTTCTTTAAAAAAGTCAAGCATATATTGTCCCTATCATCTAGAGGCCTAGGATACCAGCCTTTCACGTTGGGTACGCGGGTTCGAATCCCGCTAGGGACGCCATTGTTGTATTGTTTTGGAAAAACTCTGTGTACACCAGGGTAATGCACTC
>JACCDU010124399.1_pt1 | contig 15605 bp, 31 predicted proteins | sample 7446081 | NCBI WGS metagenome assembly JACCDU01 (sample SAMN15323447, study PRJNA562643) | freshwater metagenome | isolation source: river surface water | place: USA:Blue River Watershed | collected 2017-08-17
TAAACCATTCTAGGAAAAAAATAACTTCTTGCTTATTGATTTTTGGATCGTATATTGTTGCACAATCACCAGAGTGAATGACCATATCAATCCCATCTGGAATTAATAATTGATTATGTAATGTGTGTGTATCACTTAAATGCCAAATTTTCATAAATTTAAAACTCTTGCATACAACTTATTATTTTTTTCTTTTTCCCCTCCATCATTTATATTTTCAACTTCTACTATCTCAAATTGTACATTTGAATTTGATAAAATCCAATCTCCAATTTTATCGTGTACTTTTTCATATTTTTTTATTGTAGCCAAATTATCAGGATGTAATGGCAATTCTTTCTGATATACAATGGTTAAACCCCAGCCAGTATAATCTTCAAACTTCACAAACCATTCATCATCTTTCTTGATTATTTCTCCTTCCATTCTAACTTTTCTTTATTATTAATTGATTTATTATTTAAGTAATCAATTATATCAAAAATAATTCCTCCGTTTGGAGCACAATCCCAGTTCTCGAAAACCAATTGAACACCCAATGCAACTTTTTCACTATCTTCTTCACTTATTTTCTCAAGTTCAGTTGCAAGTTTTCCAAAACCATTTACAACTAATTGCTTTTTAAGATACTTGTTCATTTTTTTGTTTTTTTTTAAAAATAATTTAAAAAAATTAAACTTCAAAATTTTTATTTTTAATAAAGATCTTCGCTGAACAATCCTACTCTAGGATTATGTAAAAAACTTCTGTAAACCTGACCGGATTTTACTGCAATCTCAGCAGCTTCAAGTCTATCTACAAATTTATTTGTGTTAGTTAAAAAACCTTGCTCATGCTCACCAACACCATCTGGTGAAAATGTAACAGTTCTTAACTCACCCAAGGTTTTCATAATATCAATGCATTGCCCATGTCTATGACCACAAATCACTATACCCCTATCAATGTTTTTTGGTAGTAATCTTTGTGTTGGTAATTCTTTATACCAAATAGCTGCACAGATTATTCTTTCTTTGTCGTCCTTTGATGCTGTTTGGTTAATATCTTCTGTATGAAAATTTTCTCTCGATTCAATGGTGTCATTGATTAGTTTGGCATAAGATTGAATTTGATTAGTATGCTCATCTATATAATTTTTTACTATCTCAAATTCCACTTTTGCAAATCCATTATCTATTACTTCTCCAATTAAATATTGTGGTATAGGATCAGGATGTAATGGAAGAGATGAATTAAATTCTTTAACCATAATTGCCGGATGACACTTTGTGTATAACACCACCCAACCTTTGTTTGATTTTTGTAATCTTCCTTTCATAATTTTTCAATTTCCTCCTTTACCAAATTCCAATAAGTTAAATACATAGGATGTGGGGTATAATATTCTGAACCTGTTGAATATAATGTATCATCAAAATTAGGATCATCTTTCCGGCTTTTTATTATTTCTTTTACAGCTATCAATGCAGATTGTTTAGCAAAAAATTTAGTTATATCACTCCCAGCATTTGATCTTACTTGATACATGGTTCTGAACAACTCCTCAGCTTTTTCTTTTGGTGTCATCTGAATGATACGTTTATGATGTTCTTGTTGATTATCATATCACCATCTTTGTAGAGGGTGTCTCCTTTTACTGAGTCACACTCCATCTTAGGATATGATGAGTAACCATTAGTTTCCCAATGTGTTTGTACTTCAATTGGATATTCTTTTTCAGGTTCTTTCTTTTCAGATATAAAAGAACCTATCCAAACACCTAGCGTAACAAAGCAACCTATCATGATGCCTTTTGCCATTGTGTATTTTTCGCTGTATGTCGTCATTTTTTATCTATTTGGATTACTTACAATTGTATTTGCCATTGTACATCCACATATTCCACTTCCTCCATTTGCAGGATTGCAACTGCAAATCGTGAAGTAAGGAACCTTATCAGGATTTCCCTCTAAAGTTATATTGGGAAAAATATTTATTGTTTGTTCTTTATCATTATCATACAAATCAATCAATCTGAACACCTCTTTTTTGAAGTGCGAAATTGTTTCACATCTGTCAAATTCAATCTCTATGAGTTCCTTCAAGGTCTCTTTTTTCATTTTATTTAATTTTTAATTTTTTATAAAACTTCAGTCAAAATCCTCCACTCTTTGAGTAGATTACCATCAAATGAAACTTCAACCGGAATATTTTTTAATTTACTTACATCTTTAACCTTTGCTTCATTCAGTAACTTGGAAACAAAACGCATTGTTTCTGAATTACGCTTATCCCTTTCCTCTTCGGTCCATTGTGTATTTTCACTTCGAGTAATTTGCTCTGGATCCCAGAATCCTTTAAAATCCCCGACACCCCATCCGTCATTTCCAAGGGTTATAGATAAACCTAACATACATTCTTGGTAACCACCAAGACCAAAACTTACAGATTGAATTTTACCTAGTCTTTTTTCCATGATTTTATTTATTTGAATTAGAGATTTATTTTTCTCGATCATTCCAATTCCAAGGTTCCGGTGCCATTGCAGCAACTTTAGCAAGTTCTTGATCTTTGGTCTTTGACAAAATTGCCACGTAGCAATTACCTTTTTGAGTTGTAAGTAATTTTGAAACTTCCTCTTCAGTAAATAATTTAAGTGAAATATTTTTTAAATTTTCATCACTAACATCTCTTGATTTTTTTAAAGAATTCAATTCCTCTATTAATTCAACAACTTCAAAACACCATTTATGTTGTTCTTTATTAAAATTAAGAATATTATCATTAAGAGGTTGACCAATATTGTAAAATTTCCCAATCAAAGATTTTATTATATTGGAATTTTCCTCCAACATTTCTTTGTACTCTTCAATTTGAAGTTGTTGTTTGGTAATTAATTCTTCTTTTGTCATTTATTTATTTTTTTTGCAGTCAGAGTAGGATTCGAACCTGTGTGCTTATTCATCCGCCTGACTATCGTTCATTTAAATACTACTTCTTCTTTACATTGAGTACCATCAAAATACTTTAAATTCTTTTTAGCTTCCTCTAATGTATTAAATGAATCTATCGTAGAAGCGTCATAATTTATCCAAGCATCTACCCACCACCATTTAAATAGAAAATGTTTTTGCTGTATTATGTATTGAATCCTTGAATCAGGAGTCGTTCTTTTAATTATTCTTACTTTTTTCATACTTTTTTTATTTTTGTAGTCAGGACAGGACTCGAACCTGTATTTCTGGCATTAGCCTACTCTTCAAAACTTAATTCTATTGACAGCTAAACTTTAAAATCCAGTCGTTACCAATTTCACCACCTGACTATTTATTTTTTAATCTATAAATTCTACCAAATTAGCATCAGCATAATCACTATGGATTATCCCATTTTCTTTCCACTCAATCCTAACTTGTGTCAATAAAGGTTTTTTGATGAATTCACTCTTGGATAAGACAAGTTTCGTGACTTTGACCTTTTTCCCTTTGTAAGTTGCTTTCATATTTTATTTTACCTCTACTTGATTAACTCTTTCCGGGTATTTGTATACTTTATATGCTTCTTGAAAAAGATCGGCATATTTTGAACCAAAAGTAGATTTTATTTTTTCATAATTCTCTCTTTCGGAAACATAATCGCAAAAAGCTACACCACTAACACTATGACCCAATTCTTCCAAAACTTCAATTATCAATTTTTCACTTTCCCTATCTGATAAATCATTTAAAAAAGGATAAGAACTCCTGTGAGTAAAAACTAATTTACTTTTAATTGTAATGTCCAAAATCAAAAAACCATCTGAATCATAAAAATATTTTTTACCACTACTTTTTTGCTTTTTTAAAGTAAGTCCGTAAATGTATTCCTTAAGATCTTTTTTGAACTGGTCCATACTTGTTTTTTTTAATTAAAACGTGGTTTTTATTATAGGAGTTACAATTATTATTCACTCTTAATAATACCTCTGCAATTTTTACAATTACCCTTATGGGTTAATACAGTAGCATTACCCCAAGCACCAAATAAATATTCGCAACTGTCAATAATCACTAAATCAACATTACTTGATCCTTCAGTTACAGGATATGTGATTCTTTTTGGTTTATCGCTATCACCTTGATTGCTACAAGAACAAAAGATTGATAGTAATGCTATAATTAAAATGTTTTTTTTCATTTTTTTAAGTGATTTACTACCCCATCTGAATCTGGTTTGCCCCAGTTCCTTTGATAGTTTATTTTCATTTTATCGTTAATACAATTGCAAATGTCCTCATAACTCATCCCATCAGCTGATGCTGCCCCGAAAAGCAATAAAAAACAATCTGCAAATTCCAATTTCCTGTTTTCAGACCCATCTTTTAATTCAGTAATTAATTCCTCTAATTCCTGCTTTAAATGAGAGATCTTTGACAAAGAAGTTGATTCACTGAATGTTCTTTTTTGCCATTCAGTTATTTCTATAAATTGATCCTTTGTCATATTTTCTTGTTTTAACTATTCATTTCCTCAATAAAGTAATCAATCGCTTGTTGTGCTTCCTCTTCAGTTCCTTCTTCCTCTTCCCAAGTGAAATTTTCAATATCTGTACTCCAACCGTCCCAATCGTTCCAGTGAGCATCAATGGTAAATTTTAAACCAGATTCGGTTTCTCCTTGATAGAAAACATTCTTTGAATGAGTCCTTCCGCTTTCAAAATCAATTTTCATTTTATTATTATTTTTTAAAATTTTATAAATTTATTTTTTTCATATTTGACATCGTAATGTTCCAATTCCCAGTCAGACATTGGAACCAGCTTAAAATCTCTATATTCTTTAAAATCCTGTTCAATTAATTCAATTATGGATTCTTCTATAAAATCCGGGTCACATTTGAATTTTACAAATAAATCATCAAGAATTAAAATAGATACACAAAAAACCTCTTGCTCAGTGTCAATTCTAAAATTGCACTTTCCATAATTTTTTTTATTGAAATAGAAAATACTGTATGGATAGTCATTATTTTTCATTTTCTGACTATGATACAGTATTTCCTTTAATTCAAATAAAACCGGAGATCCAATCTCATCCAATAACATTTTATTCAAATTTTATCTCTTCGTCATAATTACTCCATTTGTCATTTTCCACCTCACAATCAGCTAATTGCTCATGTAAATTAGCATAAACATCATTGGTCGCTGCCATCTCCTCAGAATTATCTAAAATGTATTGCTTCATCTCATCTTCTGTCATTCCTTTTAATTCCGGATGAGTTTCCTCATTAACCGTAATAGAATAACGATAATTCGCTACTTGCTCATAACTTACAATGTAAACTTTAATATCTGTCATTTTTTGATCTTTTTTGGGGTTTTTAACTTATTTTATTTTATTTTATTCTTTTACATCCAATTAAAAACAGTCTAACACTACTACTCGATGTGTCCTTTGTTACAGTGTCAACATATTGAACATATTCATTCTTCTTTGCTATCACTCGGTAATATTTCACATATGGTTCTTCAAACGGATTGTCCTCACCATACTTGTACTCATAAATGTTCCCAATCTTTATATTGTTTTGGTCTTTTACTGGCTTAAATATGAAAAACCATACACCAATTAAAAACATTGTAAACATAATACCTAATATCATTTTTGATTTCATACTCAAATAATCGTTACTTTTTGTTTCCTTTTTCATTTTGAAAATTTTATGTGTTGTTATTCTATATCACCCTTGGTGATTATTCTTTTGCTCCTTACTATTAATTTCCACCTCTCCTCTTTAGAATTTGTCAAATCCTCATTAATATAAGATCCACCTATCTGTTTGAACCATGTCGTTACCTCCTTATCTAGAATTACCGAATTGTAATTATCTTCTGTTGTGGGAATTTCAAAAATTATAGTGTTCATATCAATCCCATTTGGATTGTAAGGAATTACCTCATAGGTTATTAAATACTCCGGAGCATCATACCCAACTTCCCCAATTGCCATACTTTTGTTTTTTGGCTTTTCTGGATTTTGACCAAATGAAAAATTAAAACAAGCTAAAAAAATAAATAAAATTAAAACCTTTTTCATTTCTTATTAAAAATTATTAAATTATATTCTTTTCTCTATTTTATCTTTTCTTTTCTCTTTTTTACCTTATTTAACCCCTATAATGTTTCCATGTATCTTCAACTCCCCATAAATAAATCATATCCTCTATCTCCTTTAATCTTTTCCTTAACCAATATACAAGAATTAACAAAATAAACTGTATTGGTATAAGAAAAAAAGAATACCCACTCCTATGGAATATTACCATTATCACCATAGAACATAAAATAAAAAACAAACTTAAATTAATCCCAAGCTTGTATGGACCTTTTAATCTCTTAACTAAATAATTCAAATCTACCTCCCCAGAACCTATACTTCTTACTTTACCACCCTTAACATTTAATTCGCTCATTTTTTATAAAATTTTTAATTGTAACAATATTGATCATATAATTCTAAATATTCCAGCTTCACATCGAAATAATTACCCTTCTCCAAAAATGCCTTTGGCATACGCATCCATACATTCTTTTCTAAATACGGAGCTTTATCATACCATTTCCTTTTCTTCAAAATCGCCCCATAAAACATTATATAGGAATTTGCCTTTTGAACATATTCAACCTTATCAATATTCAATAATTCATAATTCCTTATCTTTTCTATCGTCCTTTTCTCACAGTCTAATTCAATGTCTATACAGGATTTTATAATTTTCTCCACCTCCCACTTCTCAAATTCCCTCCCATTTATCCATTCATCCAACATGTCATATACATCCTTTCCTGCCATCTGTCCACTTGACCATATAGAAGATTTTCCCAACCACTGATCCATATGACAAGATTCATGTAAAAGAACCAATAACCAATCATGCTTATATCCACCCACAGCTAACCCCAAAGTAGGTTCATACCCAAACTCGTCCCCACAGAAATATCCAGATACCTTCATCCCTGTATTATTCAATGATGGATATTCTATCTTTTCATCGTTTGAAATCTGGAATTTGACCCCATTGGATTTTGCCGTATAATAAATGTCCTTGAAAAGATTCTTTTCCTCCTTGTTTAATTCATTCCAAGCTCTGCTGTCAATCCCAACCTCTATTTTTAATCTTTCCTCCCAAGAAAATAAGTTGACAATTACCCCTCTTATTCCATGAACCGTGTAAATGTCCCAGTATAAATAAGCTACACTGCCAACTAATAATATGGTCAGTAAAATAAGAAAATTGTAATCTGTCTGCCCCATATCCTTTTTATTTTATTCTTTTTATTTTCTTTTTTTTATAATTTTTACCCCACAATATTATATATTATTTTCTTAAACTCCAAATTTATCCACAACCAGTTCATAATTATAATGGAAGAATTCCATGTTCTTTTCAACAATTACATCTATGATCTTTTTAATGTCACAAGGAAAATCTTCCCCCTTTACCTCAGAGTTTAATCCAATTTCTGCACATTCCATCAGATAAATGAAATAATCATCGAACTTATCACAAAATGAGTCAAATTCATAAATGTCCTCTATCTCTATCTTCCCTTGGAAAAATAACGATACCCCAAACAACATCAGACCAAAGTAATCAGTCAACATGTGGTTCTTGTAACAGTTGTACTTTGACCCACGGTGAATAACTGGATTATACCTCAATAGGTTTTTTAATGGCTCCTGAAATGAATCCACGTTGTATATGTTCCTGCCAAACCGTACCAAAATCTGATTGGTCAAAGATCCCAATATCTCATCCCTCATGGCAAATACAGCTTCCTCCGTACTGTAAATACCACCATTCTTATTTAAGTCAGAATCCTTGAAAACATAATGGAACAACTTGGAGTCATTCGTTTTTACACGTTCCTCAAAGGTACTAAGAAAAGACTCGAACTGGGCAGAAATGGTTGTCAAAATTACTTCCTTGCTCAATCTCTCAAAATGAATGTTCTTGGTCATCTCAGATCTACGGTAGTAAGAAATGCTGTAAATGTAATTACACATCTCCGCATCGTTTAATGCAGCAAAAGTAAAGTTGTTGTTAGAGAAACTCTTGTAGAATTTCAGCAACTCCTCATTAGTCCATTTCTTTGATTCCTGCTCCAAACTGTAATTTGATTCGCTTTTCATATACATAGTTTTTCTGTTATCTGTTTTGTATTTTAACGATATTTTATTCACAAAGTTACAAACTTATTCACATTTGTTTATATGCCCCCTCAGGGAGAACTGGCTGTGTTCAGGGAGAGCTGGATACCCATAGGGAGAACTTATGGGTTAGGTATTTGACCAGTTTGTTTTTATTTATACCCCATAATTTATTTCTGAATTATTTTGAATTATTTTTAATTAATTTCTTGAATTAATTTGTTTTTTAATTCCGGTGGTTTTATTCATGGGGAGAGCCAAGGAATTAATTTATTTATTTGTTTAATTAATTTATTTAATTATTTTTTTTAGAATTATTTTCTGTCATTTTATTCCGTGGGGAGAGCTACGATAATTGAATAATTTATTTTATTTATTTGACCTGAATTATTTTATTTAATTTATTTTTTTTAACTGGTAAAATACCATTTATTTTTGATCGAAATATGCAGGTTTGAACTTTGTCTACATTCACCCAAAACTTCGGTTTTTGACGTTTTTTGAGGGTTGGGATTTGACACCTGCATGTTTTTAACCTAATGATCGATTTTATGTGGGATGTAGTGGTAAAATGTGGGGGATTTGACTCAAAAAAATGTAGATAGAATTATTCTAATTTTTAAAAACCTTTTTTTTCTACTCTGTAAATATTTTTTTCTAATTTTTTTAATTGAAAATTCTCAACCAACCATGTGAAAGTCAAATACTTACGTCAAATACCAAAAGTCAAATTCCTGATAATCAGCGGATTAACCCCTTTTTCTGCAGTTTTTTTAGATTTAAAAGAAACTTTTAGATTTAAAATGGGGATTCAGTGGAATTGGACTTTGACTTAAATTAAAAATTTTAAATTAAAAGTGGGAGCAAGTGGGAATTTTAAATTAAAAATGAGTGGTATTTGACCGGGTCAAAATCCATTAATTTTAAATTAAAAAATAATTAATAAATTAAATTAAAAATAAATTTAAATTTAAAAAAATTTTTAATTTAAAAAAGGGTGTCTGTTTAAGAAAATGGTGTCAATGTTCCACAAAAAATAAATGGTTGTAAATAAGGGATTTGACATCTTGGAATAATCCAGAAAACGGATGTCACATAATTTACATTATGTTAAATGAATTAGAATAATCCTGTAAATAAAAAACCCCTGATCTGTCAAAGACCAAGGGTTTTGGAATTATACCCGATTGGGTGTAGGTTTTTAAAAAACTAATATTTTTTCAGGGTTCTTATCCTGATCGGGTATAAAATTATTATTTATATATTCTTTATGAATTATTTCTGTTTCAGTTAAAAGTTCCTGAAATATGAACCAACTTTTTGAACCGGAGTTTTTTGCTGTAAAGAAAATATCTTCTGAGATTTCATCTGTATATACAATGGTATTTGACAGATATTTTAAAACGTTAATTAATCTGGAGGTTATTTGTTTATTGTAATGGCTCCGGAGTTTTGTTTCTAAAGTTTCGATAAATTCTTGTACTGTTAATCTTTCACCGGTGAATATTGGATCTTTGACGGACTTGAGAGCTTTTTTAATATTTCTTAGTTTTTTTCCATTAAGCCAAGCAACTCGTTTTGCTGCTACTTCAGGACTTGTTTGTTTCGATTCTGCCACGAAGTTTCCTTTGGGGTCAAAGAACCCGACTGTCCATATGAATGGTTTTGTTTCTATATATACGTACATTCAGGACAATTTCTTTAATTGTATCCCGGGAAAATTTTAAGCTGACTTCAGCTGACTCCCGCAAGTTCTGCAGGTCCCGCCAGAATCTCTGGTAATATTGTTATTACATTTTTTACCGTTCCGGACGTTCTTACATCCAGCGAGTCCACACTTTGTACATTTGTAGAGGATCCCGCCGCAGTGTTGGTTATCCGCTTTTCCTGAACATGTTCCCATTTTTTGTGCTGTTTATTGTTTTAAGTTGAAGTTTTGATCAAAGAATTCCGGAGAGACTAGGTCTTTGACTTTGTCCAGTTCTTCCCGGGTACCAGTTAATTTACCGTTCTGTTTTTGGTATACTACGCCAGCATCCTTAAATAGGTATACTCCTTTTTCACCTAGAATATTTATCACATTGGAGAAATAATTTTCATTGGCCTTTATTTTGTCTTTTACTGTCATATTGAATTAAAACGGATACTGTAGAAGTAAAGTTACATATGATTTATAGAATTCAGATATACGAATATTAAAAATTAATTTACATTTTTGTAGTTAAATTCCATGGAATAAAAAAAATATAATTTTTTTGATACCTTTTTCTTTTTAATAAGAATTGATAACAAAGGAAGTAAAAAACAATAAATGGTCAAAATCTTAATACTAATGTTATTCCTGTTCAGGATTCCCAGCTGCATAAATGTGGATCGGGAATTCATCGACGGGGAAGACATTTCGAAAACGAATCCCTATAAGTACTATAAGATATGTCTTAACAGTATGCTGGTGGTTCCGGATTCTATGGTCTCAGGAGATGGTCCGCTTCTTCCGCCAAGAGAAAATTTAAATTTAAAAGTTTATCAGGATACATTAGTTGACGGGACAATTGAAATAAGGGTTATAACAAGTGAGGGTCTGACTATATACTTCAGAAATCTGATGGATCCAGAAGGATTTAAAGAGTTGATCAGTTATAAGTTCAGAGCGTATGATTCAGAAAACGGTATTTCATACTTCCTTGAGAAGAGAGATGATGGGTATTATAGATTTTTCGGGATCAAGATGGAGAATGGGAATCAGTTTAACGTATATGTAAATGATTTGAGGAGCAGGTTTGAAAAAATGTATTCTTGGAAGTTTTCACCTGATGGGAATTATCTTCTTAAGGCTGGGGATTTGGACAACGACATATATGGATGGAGTTTGGTGAACCTTAAAAATGGACAGGAAGGAATAGCTAGGTTTGAAAGATATGAGGAGTTTGTAACAAATATTAAATGGTCCGGGACTGATAAGTTTAGCTATGTCTTAACCAAAATACCGTTCAAGGAAGGATATAAGTATACGAAGGATTATAAATTTTATTATTCTCTGGTGGATGGAAATCCATTTCCCGGGGTAGAATTAAAAGGAGATTACATGTATCCAGTAACATATGTTCTAGATGTCAAAGGCCATTTAATCTCAGAAAGGTTAACAGAAGTAAAAATATAGCAAGACAAATGTTCAAAAACTACACAGTTTTCAACAATTGTACAAAAAATAGTTAAAATCGTAAATTAATCAAAATCAGTAAGTTAAAAAAGACATAAAAAAATTATTCACAAAGTTTGTCCATGTCATAAAAATTACAGATATTTGTGACAGGTCAAATTAAATAAGTTAAACAATTTAAATCAACGAGGAATCATGAAAACATCAAGGAAGGAAAAGAAGTCTAAGTTCAGTGATAAGGATCTTAAAGATCTTCAGGTACTGGAAGACATTAAGGCGGGTAATGGCAATGCATATGAATTTATCTATAACAGATATTTCCGTTACATTCAATATCACTGTTTTATGTCGATAAAGGATCAGCAGATAGCGGATGACTTGACTACAGAGATTTTGACAAAAATTTATTTAAATATTGACAAATACAGTGTCAAATATACTTTTAACTCTTGGGTGTGGAGTATTGCCAAGAATTACGTGGTGGATTATATCAGGAAGAATAAGATTGAACCGGTTAATCATAATCGGAATTCATCGATAGTAATTCAAGAGTCACGGGAGGATGACGGTGTTAATAGTACTGTGTATTCGAACCAGTTGGATTCTGGAGATCTTAATCCTGAAGAGCTCATGCAGCAACGTTCTCTGATAAACACTAGAAAGGAGTTTGTCCAGAGCCTCTTGAGTAACATCTCTGAACGTGAAAGAATGATTTTGATTCATTATTACTTTGACGAGATGAGTTATGATGAGATTGCAGCTAAGCTTAACATTGGTCTAAGTGTCATGAAGGTTACCTTGATGAGGACCAAGGAGAAGCTCAGAAAGAAGATTGGCAGTATTGACAATATATCACACCTGCTTGCAGCTTAAGCAACAGGGTATATGAATGTAAAAAGATTATTTAAGAGATTCATTAGAATATTTCAATCAGAGAGGTGGTTATTTCTGGATGATACCAGAAGACCACCTCTTTATTTGAATGAGTTATTTGACGTGGTTCGCAGTTATGATGAATTCGTTGAATATATAGAAACGTATGGTATTCCAGAGGTTATATCTTTGGACCATGATTTAAACATGGAGCATACTAATTTCTTTTTTGAGAATGGTGGTTTTAGAAATCCTCCTGATCCCAAGTATGAAATTTTTAAATTTAAAACTGGATATGATTGTGCATTATGGTTAGTTGATTACTGTAGAGAGAATGACAAGGTGTTAAAAAAGGTACTTGTACACAGTCATAATCCTATGGGTCAAAGAAACATTTATAATGTAATATGTAATTTCCAGAAAAAAGAATATGGAAAAATTAATTGTAAAGTAATAAAATGGAAGCACCAAAAATAGATCCGAACTTAGACAATCAGATAAAGTTTGTCGAATTCATGATTGAGACAAACAATATAGAATTGTTGGTAGCAATAAAAAACAGTCTTTTGGAATTGAAAAGTATAAAAGAAAGCCAAAAAGATGTAACTTTGTGATCAAGCATTACGTTTAAATTGAAAAAATTAAACTTAAAAAACTATGTTTGAAATCATTAAAAACCTACCAATTCCTGAGAAAATTGCAAAAGGCAAGTATGAAAGACGTGAACCAAAGTATCCATTCAAAGCAATGGAGATTGGAGATTGTCTTGCATTTAATGCTGAAAGTATTAAGGATCCTATCTACAAGAAAATTTATGGTTCAGCCATGAGTTATTCTCGTCGTGTAAAAGAAGGATACACTTTCCGATTTGGTCAAATTGAAGATGGTAAATTTGGCTGCTGGAAAATTGTTTCTGAAAAGAATAAAAATAATTCTGATTCTTCCAAAGAACAAAACAGTAAGGAACGCAAACGCAATTCAACTGTTCATATTACCAAAGACATGTTGATTGCAGCAATGGAGAGTGAAGGAACATTGAATGGTGCTTCTCGAATATTGAATATCTCCAGCAGGACATTGAGTCGATTGAAGCAGAAGTTTCAACTTGCTTAATAAAAAACAATATATAAGAACAATTTTAAAAAATTCTAAAATGAAAAAAACGACCTTTTACATTATCGCTTTTCTTTGTGTAGTAAGCTTGAGTAGCTGTTATACTACACAAAGTGTACCTTACAACAACTACACTGTTAGTCTTGTTGATGACAAAGGTGCAGTTACAGACAGTGGTGAAGCATTGACTTATGTTGATTCATCAATCATTGCTTCGTTTGCAGTTGGAAAGAAAGACATTTCAATGGTATTGAAAAATCAGACTTCCAATACAATTAAAATTCTATGGGATGAAACTCTATTCATCAGAAATGGTAGTCCCGGAAAAGTAATGCATGCTGGAGTAAAATACACTGATCGAAATCAATCAATGCCCCCAAGTGTAGTTCCTGCTGGCACCACATTCGATGATGTAATTATTCCTACTGATAACGTTTATTGGCGTGAAGGATATTATAGTCAATACGGTTCAAATCCCGGAGGTTGGGAAAAGAAAGATCTTTTACCATCATATACTTCTACAGGAGATAAGTTTGGTGTATTCATGCCAATGACTGTTAATGGATCTACGAAGGAATATAATTTTAATTTTAAGGTCGATGGTTCAAAGACAGAATATAAGCAGCAGAGAACTATGAATGTTGCTGGGACCACATTCCTGATATTGGGAATTTCATTGGTGCCATTATTGTTCTTGCTATAATAGTTGTTGAGCAATAGTTGTTGAATTAAAATAAAATAATTTAAAAAATAATTGGTTATGGGAATTCTTTGTAACATGTTTGATCATAAGAATCAAGTAGAAAATTTCTGGGGTGATGAGTGTGAATACATGCTCTTTAAATGTAAGAGGTGTGGTCATGAGGAAATATTCTGTTCTTATGAGGGAAAAACTCTTCCTAACAATGAGTTTGGAAGAACCATCATGGATAAGATGATGAAGGATAAAGAATTCTCGTTGGCTTGTCATATACACAGTCAGTTCGTTAAAGCTGAACACAACAATCCTTTTAACTTCAAAAAACAAGAAGAAGAATACGAAAGGATTCGCAAGGAGTTTAATTTGACTAGTAAACTTAGACCTGCGTGTCCAGTTGAAATGTTCAAAGCTGGTTTGTGGAAGGACAAGAAAAATGATTCTGGTGTTAAACCTAAGAAGCCAAACACCAAGTCAAAGACCAAACCAGTTACTAATGATCCGGAGGTAAATTTTGAGCAGGGAGAAGCTAACGTTTTCATTCCAAACGATAAGATTGATAACAATACTTACACTCATGATGTAAAACCAATCAAGTATAAATTTGAATCCAACAAGAAGGGAGAGACGCTAGAGCAACTAGAGAGGCTGGAGCATATTTATGTAGAGAGGGAGAATTATGAGAAAGCTGCTGAGATTCACCAAAAGATTTTGAAGCTGAAAGAACAAACAAAGTAACCCTTAACCAGTAAACCACCCAAGAGACCCGTAGATAATTATCTGCGGGTTTTTTGTTTATTATAATTTTATAATTTAAATTTATAATATGGAAATACTGGATCAGAACTTAGAGATAGAAAATAATAATTTAGCGGAGGCTAATTATTTAATTTTTAATTTAAAAAATAATTTACCAAAGAATGAATATGGTATTATTTTGACTAGGGTTAAATTAAAAAATAATAAAGTTTACTCGATAGTGATCGAGTCAAATTCCAGAGATAATATAGATACAGTAAAAAGTCAAATTCACTCTAACGAAAAGATGGATAGTGATTTGTTGGCTGAATACTTTATTAATGGAATGGATAAGTATTTAACTTTTAATAATGAAGCATATTACAGAACGATTAATGAAAATGATCATTCTGAAACAAAGTATGTTTTCAATAATTACTATGATGCTTTGGGATACCTTGAATCAATGGATACCGTGTAAAGGAATTTGACGGTTAAAAAATATTGATTCTTTTTTGTTGTGGTAATAACTGGAATCGAACCAGTGACACAAGGATTTTCAGTCCTTTGCTCTACCAACTGAGCTATATTACCAAATTTCGCCCAACCATTTCTGGCTGTCCCCATTGATCTCCCAATACCGAATAGCTTCTTGAGGCTTCAGCGGCAACCCGATCTACTGTACGATAGAAGCGGGGGGTTAGGGCTTGTGTGTTAACTTACTACTGTTACTGGTACACCAACCAACCGATTTACTTTCGAGGAACCGGCTCACGTCCCCGCAGGTGATAATCCTGCTTCATTCATGCGGGAGCACATTATCCGGAATCACCCGGAGCGTTGTTGTCAGGACA
>JACCDU010333336.1_pt1 | contig 15604 bp, 15 predicted proteins | sample 7446081 | NCBI WGS metagenome assembly JACCDU01 (sample SAMN15323447, study PRJNA562643) | freshwater metagenome | isolation source: river surface water | place: USA:Blue River Watershed | collected 2017-08-17
AACAGGATACGATATTTTAAAGAATATGAATTTTCCATGGAATTTAGCTCAGATTATTTTAGAACATCATGAGCGAGTAGATGGAAGTGGTTATCCAAATGGATTAAAAGGCGATTCTATTTGTGAGGAAGCAAGAATCATTGCAGTAGCAGATACTGTTGAAGCCATTTCATCAGATAGACCTTATCGAAAAAGTAAAGGCATTGATGCTGCACTCAAAGAAATCACTATGAACAAAGGAATACTTTATGACGCTCGAGTGGTTGATGCTTGCATAAATGTTTTTCAAGAAGATCATTTCGAATTTCCAGTCACTTGATTTATTTTATAGCGTCAAAACTTTTGACAGTTAAAATTCGAAACGAAATCTTTTGATTGTAATTTCAGATAGGTGGCGAGGACAAATTTGATTTTCTGAGAGCTAAATCCGCTGCTCTACCGAGTGAGCTACCTGGCCATATGGAACTTCACAACAAAAACCGTGAAGAAGCGGAATTATAGCAAAAATAGCCCTTTTTATCTTCCCCAAAGCAGAGATTGGTTAATCCGGGGTTTTGCTGAAGGGTCTAGGCAAGCGGTGGTGGGGTTTGCAGATGTCTTTTAAAGAGACATCTGAGATTAGAGGGATGAGTGTCAAAAGATTTGACGATTGTTTCAAAAAGATTAAATTTTAATAATCTAAAGGTATATTTTTATAAATCTTGTTATGCACCTTCATTTTCTTGGCAAATTTAGTTAAAACTGTATTGAGCTCTTCCAATTCTTCAATATTTAGTTTTTTTAATGTTGAAGGTATTGCACCTTCGGGCGATTTTGGAGCTTTAGCCATTAATTGCTTACCTTTTGGTGAGAGAGTTAAAACAATCTTTCTCTCATCTTTAGGGTCTCGAGTTTTTTCTATAAGATTTTTTTTAATTAATTTATTTACAAGAAGACTAGATGTTGAAACATGAATTGTGAGGTTCTTTGCTAACTCTGCATTACTTATTCCGTTGAAATTATATACTTGCTGCATGATCCAAAGTTGAGCACCAGATAGACCTGTTTTCTTAACATTATCTTTTAGTTCAGATTTAGCCTGTATAAAAATTTCTCTGAAATGTTTTAAGACTTCTTTTTGCAATTTGATTTTCATACCCTTCATTTTACAGCTTTTATAGCCTAATTTATATTAGGTTTAAGGATATTATATACTATTACACAAAATAGTTTGACATAAAACTAAATATAGGTTTAAACTAATCCCAATTTCATGAAAGAGGATCTATTAGATTTAAACTTATGATGAATTCTCAATACCAAATCTCCCCTAAGTTATCCTCCGAACCCAGCTGTAGTGTCTCCATGGCTGGGAATTTAGACAAAGATCGCTTAAACATACAGCAATTCATTTCTCATAATTTTTACCAAGCTTATCAAGCACATGTCGATCATTTTGCGGATCTTCTTATTGGCTGCAAGAGTGATGAAGATCAGCATTGGATGGCAGCTTTTGGGATGTCCAACTTAGCAGATAAAAAAGCGTATTTAGAGCAATATCTTAATGAACCTATCGAAAGCATTATTGCTTTTATGACTGGACAAAAAGTGAAGCGCAATGAAATTTTTGAATTAGGTAATCTTGCTTCTGAATATCCTGGTGCAACAAGACGATTAATTAAGAAGATGACATCCTTGATCTTTAATCAAGGAGGAAGATGGGTAGTATTTACTGCTAACAATCTAGTGCTTAATGCATTTCATAAATTAAATCTTAATCCCCATGTAATCTCCAAAGCAAATCCTGATCTATTACCTAATCACGGAATCAATTGGGGGCATTACTATGAAACAAAACCTCAAGTAATGTTTATCAAAGTCCCCACCCATATTTAATTTTGTTAAACCAATTAGATATTAAGGAAGCCAAGATTCATGGCGTTCTGTCTCTAGACATCCTCGTGAATGATTTCGCGGTAGCGCTGGAGCATAGAAAATATCCTCACGCACCTGTAGGCATCTTGGCTGATAATTCATCTGCTTGGATTGCATTAGATCTCGCAACGCAGCGTCTAGGTATACCTTTAATTCCTATCCCACATTTCTTTTCTAATGAACAAAAAAAACATTTAATCCATAGCGCTCATATTTTTACCTTAATGAGTGAACAAGAAAATATATTTAAGTTATATGGTTTTGATGAAAATAAGGAGCAATGTCATGGTTTATTTCTCAGTCACCTAATCAATTATGAACCGCAAGATCTCAATAAAGATATTCAAAAGATTACATTTACTTCAGGGACAACATCTAAGCCCAAAGGTGTTTGCTTATCAAGTGAACAGCAATGGTCGGTTGCTAAAAGCCTAGAATATGCCTTAGCCAATCTAAAAATCAAAAAACATCTTTGTTTGCTTCCCTTATCAGTTTTATTAGAAAATGTTGCAGGCGTCTATACATCATTTTTAAGTCATACCGAACTATTTGTATTTCCTCTAAAAGACATAGGGTTTAAAGATCCATTCAATTTTGATGCAGCTCAATGCTTATCTAAAATTGATGAATATAAGATTGAAAGTATTATTTTATTACCTCAAATGCTCCATAGCATTTTGAATGCCATTCAACCGAATGATCCTCGCATTCAATCATTAAAGTTTGTGGCTCTTGGGGGTGCTAAAACCCCTCGATTGCTCATTGAAAAAGCTAAAAATTATGGCTTACCTATATATGAAGGTTATGGATTATCTGAGTGTAGTTCAGTGGTATCTCTTAATTTACCCCACGCTTATAAAGTTGGTTCCGTCGGCAAGCCCCTCAGCAATAGAAAAATAAGAATTGCAGAAGATCATGAGATTGAAATACATATGTCAAATAAGGTGTGTTACCTAGGCGAAGCATCAGATTCTGATCTGTGGTTTAAGACAGGTGATATTGGCCATATTGATGAAGAAGGATTTCTATTTATTGATGGGAGAAAGAAAAATCTCATTATTACAAGCTATGGAAGAAATATTTCACCTGAATGGCCAGAAAGCTTGTTAATGGAACAAGGCCTTTATAAACAGGCAATGGTAGTAGGGGATGCTCAGCCTTATTTAACAGCTTTAATTTTTCCTTTAACTGATATCAGTCATGAATCTATTGAATCATCCATCCGAAGTGTCAATAAAGCATTACCAAGTTACGCATCGATACTTAATTACATAGTTTTAGATCAGCCTTTTAGTTTTTCAAATGGACAGCTCACAGAAAATGGAAGATTAAAACGTGATGTGATTGAGAGTTATTACCAAAAAGAAATTAATACTTTATATGAATCATCTAAGGATTTAACTTTACTATGAGTTTTTTTAATCAATTAGAAGTAGAAACCAAACAAGATCGAGAAGCACTTTTTTCTATTCCCATTATTCAAGATGCACTAAGAGGGGAGATTAAGCTTCATCAATATTTGGCATTTTTAAAAGAAGCTTATCATCACGTCAAACATACAGTGCCCTTATTAACGGCTTGTAAAAATCAAACCTCAATTGACTATCCATGGCTTAAGGAAGCCATGGCCGAATATATAGAAGACGAAATGGGACATGAGGAATGGATCTTAAATGATATTAAGGCAGCAGGTGGGAAGTTTAACGAAGTTCGTCATAGTGAACCAATTATATTTACTGAATTGATGGTGGCCGATGCTTATCATCAAATTTATCAAAAGAATCCTATAGGATTTTTAGGTATGGTGTTTGTGCTTGAAGGCACGAGCATTGCTATTGCAACAAACGCAGCAAGTGCTATGCAAAAATCACTTCAATTACCCAATGAGGCATTCACTTATCTTAACTCTCACGGCAGCCTCGATTTAACTCATGTTGAATTCTTCAAGACACTCGTCAATCAATTTACGAAAGAAGAGGATCAGAAAATAGTAATTGATTGCGCAAAGAAATTTTATTTCCTTTATGGAAATATATTTAAACATTTACCAGCTTAACCAGGAGCCTTTTTAAAAATGAGTCAACAATATAAATTAGTCATTACAGGTGCATCAGGCGGTATCGGAAGAGAGATTGTCAAGCGCTTAGATAAAAAAGCAGAACTGATTATTCTGGTGGGGTTAATAAAGGATCCTTTAGAAAATCTAAAAAAAGAATTACAAACAAAACGGATATTTATTGTAGAAGGAGATATCAATAAGTCACATATTCGAGAGCAAATTAAAATGCTTGCTCAACGTGAGGGCGGTATTAATTTACTCATTAATAATGCAGGGATAGGCGATTACTTTATGTTTGAAGAGCAAGATCCAAATCTTGTTGCCGATATTCTTGATATAAATTTAAAAGCACCGATGCTTCTTACGCAGTCACTTTTACCTTTGCTTAAAAATGAACCAAAAGCCGAAATTATAAATACAGGATCAATCTTTGGATACATTGGTTATCCAGCTTTTACAGCATATTGCGCTAGTAAATTTGGTTTGAGGGGGTTTACTCAAGCGCTAAAGCGTGAATTGAGTGATACAAAAGTTAATGTCAGATATTTTGCACCAAGAGCGACTAAAACAAGTTTTAATTCAAACAATATTTCAGAGATGAATTTGAAGTTAGGTAATGCGATGGATTCGCCAGAGAAAGTGGCAGATAAATTTATGATTTTTCTAACCAATAATAATTATCAAAAGAAAATTGGCTTAAAAGAATCCTTTTTTGTATTGATAAATAAAGTTTTCCCGAAGCTTACAGACATGGCAATTGGCAAGCAATTACCAGTGATTAAACAATACCTCAATAAATAAGGAGTCAAATATGAACTTAGTTAAAAAAATTGTGATCTCTCTATTTCTATATGGCATATATATGCAAGCCTCATTAGCGGGTGTCGATGAAGATGTCTTCCAATTAAAAAAGACATGGGAGCAATTAAAATATAAAACACCTTTAAGTGAACAAGAGAAAGGTTTTGAATTACTTCTTAACCAATCTGAAAAAGTTACAGCAAAATATCCCGGTAAAGCTGAACCACTTGTATGGCAAGGTATTATTGAAGGTACATTTGCAGGGGTCCGCAATGGAATACGAGGTCAATTGGCAGCATTATCATTAGTGAAAGATGCAAAACAACATTTTGAGCAAGCGATCCAGATAGATTCTCAAGGTTCTAATGGTGCTGCTTATACAAGTTTGGGATCACTTTATTATCAAGTGCCCCCATGGCCTATTGCATATGGTGACAACGATAAGGCTAAAAATATGTTATTGAAGGGCTTAGAAATTAACCCCGATGGTATTGATGCGAATTATTTTTATGGTGAATTTTTATTTAAAACTGGCGAAATAAATAAAGCTACTGAATTTTTAAAAAAAGGCTTATTAGCTGAACCTCGAGAAGGGAGGGAAATTGCAGATGAAGGCCGAAAAAAAGAAATTAATGAATTATTAAAGAAAATAGCAGATAAGAAGTAGTTGTTTCAAGAGAGTTATCATTTAGCTTGGAATTTATGCAATATCTGAAAATATTTGTAGGGTGTGGGATATTCGAAACTGATTTAAAAGGACATTCAAGGTTGAGGGAGTAAGGGTCAAAACTTTTGACACTTAACGAGAGAATAATTTTGATATCTTTGAGGATAATATTTCATTTTAAACTTTTATTTAAAATCAACCCCACTGTAACCAATTAGTGTTCCGGTAGCGTATGCTAAATCCACCATCGCAATCTGATAATCTGTCACTGCTCGAACTTCCTTAATTTGAGCCTCACCAAGACGCGTCATGGTTTCCAATACCTCTGTCATGGTGCGTAAACCTTCGTTAAATTGTTTTAGCTCAGCATCATAATTTAATCCTGCAATCACCACTTGTTGACGCGCTGCAAGTATCCTTTGCCAATGATTATCAATTTGATCAAGCGCGTCTAGAATTTCCTTACGTACGCTGAGTGTCTGCAATTTTTTATTTGCTAGGCGTTTATTTCTTTGTTGCACTGCATTCTCAAGTCGGGCAAGGTTGGCTTCATTGGTAAAAGGCATTTCAAAAGTGAGTCCAATTGACCAATCATTAAATCGACCATTTAGCATATTGTCATAGCTGTTACCAAAATTACCTGCTGTATTAGATAGAGCTCCATATTGATAATCGAGTGAAAATAGGGGCAGTGTTTGATTTTCCATAAAAGCAATATTCACAGCATCAGCAGTCAATTTAAGCTCTAGCTCAAGAAGCTCTAAACGCCCTGTCATTGCATCTTTAAGTAATTTTTCTCGATTAAATTCATAGCGCAATAGTTGAGGTTCTGTTTCAGGATTAATCATATTTTCTTCCGCTTGTTCAGCTTCCATTTCATTCATAAAGAAACGGAGTTGCCGCTGGGCCAGTTTGAGATTAGTTTCAGCTACAATTAATGCTTCCATTCTGTCGGCCACTCCAATTTCTGCACGATTCATTTCAATTGCAGCGGTGAGACCTTCCTTTACCCTTTTACGCACCATAGTTAGATTCTGCAAAGCTAGTTTGTACTGTTGTTTTCTGACATCTAATTGTGCCCATGCCTCGTATATGCCCCAATAAGCTTTATCTGAGGCAGCAATGATACGTATCGCCTGAAGTTTCGTTCGCAAATTGACAGATTGAGCATCCAACTCTGCAATACGAATACTCGCCTCATTTACTTGTTTGCTGGCATTACGTAATAATGGTTGGCTAACTGAAAAGCGCAATGCGCTCCGATACTGTTTACTATTCAAAGCGCCATTGATACTTTTATTTTCTAATGGAGAGCTGAGTGTCAAAGTGCCCCCTGTTCTAAGAGGCACGCGAACCCCTGCAGCGATATCAGTGATACGAGTTGTTTGTTCAAGCGTATTTAATTTAACTTCTTTGCTGTTTAAAGTAGAGTCGAGAGAACTAAAGACCACATTGTCTTCTGCAATACGAGGGAGATCCCGATTTGTTTGTCTTGCATAAGCAAAAATAATATTATCGAATTTTGCTTGTTCTTGACGAAGCCCTGCTTCGGCAATCAGCGGGTCAACTTTAGCGACCTCAATAGATAAATTATTTTTTAATGCGCGGGCTCTAATGTCTAGTATAGAAAAAGAAAGGGCTTGCTCTTTATTTGTTTTAACCAGGTTAGATTTTTCACTTTGATCTTCTTTGAGGACTTCTTGCAAATCAATACGCAAGCTCTCAGTTTGTTTTTTTTCTTGAAGTTTTTGTAAAGCCTGATTTAAATCCGCGGCTGGTTGCTCGGAGTATTCTTGCGGCAGAAAGTTTTTTCGGGGAATTAGCGGGTCACTTTCTTTTGCGAATGCGCATACATTCACGAGTAAGGTGAAGATAAGTAGCAAGCCATTTACAAAGGGACTAGTAAAACCAAAAAATCGTATCATCATATTTTTTGTTTTTTAGGCTTATCCGTATATGGCACACCTTCCTCTGGAATGCGAGGCGGGAAGCCATTAAAGATTCGCCATAATTCATATCCGATACTTACTTTTTGAAGCAATATCCATCCTTTGGCGGTGAGACCTTGTAGTAAAAATTCGTTACTAGGCCAGGGTTGTTCGGCCAAATCTGGGATTACCATGACGCGGAAGTTACCATTACCTGCATCAATGGGGTCTATGAAAGCTACTTTTCCGCCATAGGTACCCACACGAACTTTAGACCAGCCTGGGACTTGTAAAGCTGGCCATCCCTCAAATTCAATACGTACTTGAACACCCTTTTTAATCAATGGTGCGTCGCGTCCATCGACTATCAACTCCACTGCAGGTTGATCAGTATGCGGTTGGATGACTAACAAAGGCTGACCTTGGCTAATAATTTGTGAGGCTGAATTAAACGGCAAACGGAAAACTGTGCCATCTCTGGGAGCGAACACACGCTGTGAATTTTGTCGGGACAAATTAATTTCTGAATTAGTTAGCGTATTTTCTGAATCCAGTACTTCAGATTGAATTTTATTAATAATGGCACGAGTTGAATCTAATTCTGCTTGAGTGTCAGAAGTGATTTGTTTGATTTCTGCTATCGCTGAATTTGCCTCTGCAACTGCTGAATCATGCTGTGCCTTAGCACTTTCAAGGGCACGTTTGGCAATTTCAAAATCACGCTCTGCCACTTCGGTATCACGCTTGGATACTAATCCATCTTTTAGTAATCGTTGCAAACGTTTTACCTGAAAGTCTGATGCATCTAAAGTCGCTTGAGCCGATATAATAGCTTCGGAAGTGGCGCGAATTTTTTGTTGCGCTACGTCACGTTTAAATTGTGCAGAAGCAATTTTGGCATCTCGAGCAGCCATGAGACTTTTTTGTTGCAAACCATAAGACTTCAATTCCTCTTGTTTTGCGGATAGTCGATTGCTTAAGTTATTTCTTTGTGACTCAATGCGATCGCGGTATTGTGGATCAATATCACGCATTTCTAAAAGCAAATCACCAGTTTTGACTTTGCTGCCTTCTTGAACATACCATTGCTGCACGACACCATTGATTGGAGAATCTATCGTCTGCACTCTCTCAAAAGGAGCAAAAGCCGTGACCTTTCCTTTAGCGCTGACGTTTTGTTGCCAAGGTAAGAACAAAGCCAATAAGAGGAAACCAAAAAATAGCATTAGTTGAATTTTATAAAATTTACGAACAGAGACCGGCGTTTTACCGAGCTCCATTGTGGATTCAAAAAGTTTTTTCCTGATTTCTCTCATATCATGCTTTCAATTTATTGAGGTCTATGATCTGATCAAAGTGCTTTGCGATGTGTGGAAAGCGGGTTGACACAATTAATATAAAGTCTTTTTGATGAGATTTTAAAAGAACAATCACTTGTCTTAATTTCTCATCATTAAAATTATCCAACATCCCATCAATCATAAATAATCCAGGAGCACCTGCCATGCCCCGAATAATCATGAGTCGTTGTAATTGGCTAGTCGATAAAGGCGCCCCTGATGCGGATAATTCGGTATCTAATCCGTTTGGCAATGCTCTGAATTCGTCACCAATCTCTATTTCATTTATCAATTGGTTTATCCGTGTAAGAGATATATCTCGCCCTAGACGAATATTGTCGATGATGCTGCCTTCAATAATTTCCAAGTGACTCACATAACCAATACGATTGCGCAGACTGTAGTTGTCTAATTGGCGAATATCCAAGTGATTAATTTCAACAAAGCCACTATCAGGTTGCCGTATTTTGGCCAATAGATTTATTAATGTTGATTTGCCTGAGCCAGGATTACCTAAAATAGCCATGCTCTGGCCTTGTGAAAGCTGAAAGCTCAGAAGAGGAAGTACCTGTACTCTTGGATGATATGCAAAACTGATGCCATTGATATTCAGATGTTGTATAGGTTGATCTAAAATTACCTCGCCGTTAGACTCTTGCGGAAAATCTTCGATAACGCCTATTTTATCCAAGGCAGCTAATAAATCATAAAAGTCACTCAATTTGTTTACAAAGCGCATGACCGAGCCTAATACTCCAAAGATAATCAATTCTGCTGCGACAAATTGACCAATATTAATTTCACCACGAATCACTAAGCTCCCACCTAGTGCGAGCAAAGCGGTGCCACCTGCGGCATAAATAATACAGGCACTAATGTTTTGCCAGAGTAAAATAGTGAAATGAGAGGAGCGTTTTTCAATATATTTATTTACTAGAGAGTGAGTTTCATGAGCGCTTCTATCACTTGTATCATAAAATTTAAAAGTAAAAATATTGCGAGCAATATTTTCTAGCCAAGAAATCATCTGATATTTGGTTTTAGATTCGGCAAGTGCGGTCTCCTCTGCATGTCTGCCTAGACCATAGAAAATAAAAGCAAGAAAACCTAAAATGACAAATACCAAGATAGCAAAATAAGCACTATAGAAAATCAAGATTAAGCTACCTAAAATAGCTTGCAAGAAAGCGATTAACGCCACTGTCAGTAAGCTAGAAACTGTTTTTTGTACTGTTGTGATGTCGAGAAAGCGATTGACGAGTTCGACAGGATTCTCTTGGTCATAGAAGCCAATATCTATCCCACTCGTTTTTTCTGCTGCATTGATGGCAGTGCGAATAAACAATCGACGTTGAATTAACTCCACCACATAAATTTCGAACACATAGAGTGAGCCAGAAAGCGCTAGCAAAACAAATAGAACAATGCTAATAATAAATAAGGGTTGCAGCACTGCCCCCATAGAGACAATATTAACTAAAGCTTGAACAGAGATAGGGATAATAAAATTAAGTAAGCCATATCCAAAAATAATTATCGGCAAGATAACCAAGTCATTACGCTCAAACTCAATGAGTTTAAAAAGTCTAATCAAAGGCGTCGTTTTATTGAATGGTGCCTGCATATTAATGAATTCTTTTATTAATTAGTGACATTATTAAGAATTTCCTCATCGGTGCGAACGAGTAATTCATTTAAGAGATCTGGCGATAGACAACGTTTTGTATAAATCGCATAAAAGTATTCATACAGTCCATGCACTTGGCAGTATTCCTGCAAGATTTGATTATTAATCTCATCTTGAACGACAACTTTAGGTAATAAGGCAATACATTTAGCGTCTCGCAAAAACAATCTTAAGGCAGGCATATCATTAATTTCAGCCATGACATGGTATGTAATACTGCTTTGCTCGCAAAGCTCATCAAAATTTGCCCGCATTTCATTTCCGTTACTTGGAAGAAGTAATTTATATTTCGCTAAATCAGTTTGGAAATTAAATTTATCATTTCTCTTTAACGGTTTTCCGATAATACTAATTGGCTGTTTTGCGATAGTTTGAAACTTCAATGACATGGTTGTTTCGGATTTTTGATTGGTTAAGACAACATCAAGCTGATATCGAGAGAGCTTACCCATTAGTTCATCTTGATTACCAGACTCAATAACGATTTCTACTTCGTTTTTACTTATTAATGGTCGAATAAAGTTTTCGGCGAAGTTTCTTGAAAGCGAAGAAACAATACCAATTCGAAAAATAGACCGAGTTTGAGCTTTATGGTCAATCAGGGCATCACAAAGCTCAAGCCCCAAAGCAAAAATCTTGTCAGCATAGGCCAATGTTAGTGCCCCTGCTTCTGTGAGATGGAGGCTTCTTCCTTTGCGCTCAAAAAGCTCAGTTTTTAGTTGACTCTCTAATTTTTTTAATTGCGTTGATAGGGCAGAATCAGATAGATGGAGTTGTTCAGCCGCTCGGCCTAAGTTGCCCTGTTTGGCAATAATCCAAAAATAGTAAAGATGATTGTAATTAAGTTTATACATTAATAGTTCTATTTTATAGAATAATTAATATTATAGTTTAATTTAATAGAATAACAAAATTCAAATAAATTTTATGAATAGTCTTTAAAAACGGAGGATATACGGATAAATTTTTAGAATTCTGCCCCAAAGATTTAAAAGAAGAAAAAATAAAATCTGCAATTAACCCAACGATAGTCTCAGACAATTAAATTAATATTCAAATGTCAAAACTTTTGACACTTATGATTGAAGATGAATGAAATCTAGCAATTTTAATTTGCAAGTGAAAATTTTTTAGCTTCGCTTATGAGATGGTTATGAAAAGCTAATGCTATTGGTGAAAATTTTTTCCCCTTCAAGTTTACGATATACCAATTAGAAGTTATGGGAAAACCTTTAATTCGAAGAATGTTTAAATGCTCTTGTAAATCATAATCTTCAATTGCATGACGTGAAATGATAGCTAATCCTAAGCCGCCTTCCACAGATTTTTTTATAGCCTCATTACTTCCAAGCTCTAATAAAATTTTAGGTTTAAATTTATTTTTCTGAAAATATTGTTCAGTGTAAAGCCTAGTGCCTGAACCATTTTCTCTTAATATAAATCGCTCATTTTTTAACATATCCAGAGAAATATTCTTCTTTTCACTCAAAGGGTGAGATTTATTAGCAATGATAACAAGTGGATTAGACATAAACACCTCCTCTTGAATATCAATTTCTTTTGGTGGTCGAGACATAATATAAAGATCATCTTTATTTTCATGTAATCTTTTTATGACCCCATCACGATTAAGTATTTCTAATGCGATATCAATCTTAGGATAAAGCGCGCAAAAAGATCCTAATAATTTTGGTACAAAGTATTTAGCAGTGCTCACAATTGCAACTTTAAGTAAGCCACTATTTAATCCTTTTAGTTGCTCCACGGATTGTTGAAAAGATTGCCACTCGTTTAGCATAGCTCTTGCTGTAAAAGCTAATTTTTCTCCTACCTCCGTAAGTTGTAATTTTTTATTAATCACTTCAAAAAGGGGGGAGCCAATCGATTTTGATATTTCTTTTAATTGCATTGAAGCAGTTGGCTGAGTGATATGCATTATTTGGGATGCCTTTGTCACACTAAGCGTATCTGCTAAAGCTAAAAATAGGCGCATTTGTCTAAAAGTTATATTCATAGATAAATATCTATATATATGTATTTATATATTGATTATACAAGATATTTGTAACTCCTTATAATTTTCACAAATTATTCGAGGATGATTTATGAATATCTTTTTAGATCCAGCCATTTTGTTTTTTATGTTTGGTGCATTAGCAGGTTTTGTAAAATCTAATTTAGAAATACCGCCTTCCATATCAAGGTTCTTTTCACTTTATTTACTTATGGCATTGGGATTAAAGGGAGGATTTGCCCTCTACGAATCTGGAATTAATGCAGAAGTTGCTTTGAGTCTATTAGCAGCCATATTTCTTGCTCTATTAGTCCCACTGATAAGCTATTTTATTTTAAGTCAAAAATTAAAACCTTTAGACGCCGCTGCTATAGCCGCAACCTATGGTTCGATAAGTGCAATAACATTTATTACAGCAAGTCAAAGTTTGGATCAATCCACCATTCATTATGGTGGTCATATGGCAGCAGCTATGGCTCTTATGGAGTCACCTGCTATTATCTTTGCGATTATTATGGCCAATAGAATTCGTGCCAAGGAAAGCCAAGTTTCAACAAATACATCCATTAAAAATTTATCAAAGATTTTGCATGAATCATTTACTGATGGTGGTCAATTATTACTCATTGGATCAATGGTGATTGGAATTTTAGGTGGGGATGTTACTCACAAAGTTTTAGCGCCTTTTGTGATTGACTTATTTAAGGGCTTTTTATCATTTTTTTTACTTGATATGGGCTTAAATGCTGCAAGAAATATTTATGAATTAAAGAATAAACCAATCATTACTTACATATACGCTTTCGTTGCACCTTTTATTCATGCTTTGATTGCACTTTTTATAGCAAAAATGATGAATCTTGAACTAGGTGATGCAATATTACTTATGGTCTTAGCAGCCAGCGCCTCATTTATCGCTGTCCCAGCAGTTCTTAAAGAAGCCTTACCAGAAGTTAGTCCAGCCCTTTACATGGGAATGTCATTAGGTATAAATTTTCCATTAAATATTATTTTTGGTATTCCTCTATACACGTTTATTGCACAAAGCATTATTAAATGATTATGCATCCTTATGAACATATAAAAATAAGTTTATTAACTAAACATATGAAAGAAAAGGTTATTGCACCAAAATTTTTAAAAATGCTTAACGCTGAAATTATTCATACTAATGCATTCGATACTGATGAGCTTGGAACGTTTACAAGAGATAAGGCAAGATATGGCAATCAACTAGATGCCGCAAGACGAAAGGCTATAATTGGTATGGAAATTACAGGCTTGAAATATGGCATAGCAAGTGAAGGATCATTTACTAGCGACCCTTTTATTGGTTTACTTCCATGGAATCACGAAATTGTAATTTTTATTGATAACAATCTCGGCATTGAAGTAATTGGCTCTTCTAAAGCAGCGGCAATGAGTAGCCAATCAAAAATTAGAAATTGGAAAGAACTCGCAAAATTTGCAAGATTAAATAAATTTCCAAGACATCATTTAGTTTTGAGGCCAGATGATGAGAAGCATCCAGTTTTTCAGAAAGGTATATCTAATAGACTAGTATTAGAGGAGGCATTTAATGAAGCTATAAAGCTATCTAAAACAAAAAAAGTTTACGTTGAACATGACTTGCGAGCTCATGCAAATCCAACAAGAATGAAAAACATTGCTAATGCCACGACTGATCTAATTAACAAACTCAAATCTTTATGTCCAAACTGCCATACGCCAGGATTTCAAATTGCAAAAGTTAAACCAGGCCTTCCTTGTGCAATGTGTGGCATGCAAACTCGAGAAACTTTTGAAAAAATATTTACATGCAATATATGTGATTATGAAAGAAGTGATTTTGTAAAAAAACGTAAAGCAGACCCCTCTAAATGTCACTTTTGTAATCCTTAATTTATTAGCATCAAAATTTTTTATACCTACTATCCAAAACTTAAATATTTCTTAAATGAAATTTAGTGTTTTAAATCTAGACACTATATATTTAACAATTACTCTCGCAATTTATATTAAAAAAAGTAATAGTTACGATTGGAAATCGCCTCTTGATGGTATGGATGTTAATTTAAGTGAAAATCGCATGAATATTCATTAAGAAATAGATAATTAGATCAATAAAGTTAACCTGGTTATTTTATAATAAGAAGATGAATTTACAGTTCTTAGATAGTATAGAAGCCCTAGCTCATAGCTTGGGTACCTCTATGTCTACTCTCTTTAAGATTTTAGCGATTATTGTGATTGCTTTAGTTTTAAGTAATTTTATTCGTCGTGCCATTAATTTATTTGGTCATGAGATAGCAAAAAAGTCTCGAGATCGTGACGCAATTACAAGAGTAAATACCTTAGGCCGAGTTTTTAGATATATCGCATCCGTTACGATTTATTTAATCGCTTTTATGCTCATCCTAAGTGAATTGGAGATTAATATAGCTCCGATTTTAGGCGCTGCAGGTATTGTCGGTATAGCGATTGGATTTGGTGCACAATCTTTAGTTAAAGATTATGTGGGTGGGCTATTTATTCTGATCGAAGATCAAATAAGACAAGGCGATACTATTAAGATCGAAGGATATGAGGGCATGGTGGAGGAAATTACACTTCGCTATGTAAGACTCAGAGATTACGATGGGTTTGTTCATTTTATTCCTAATGGACAAATTCGTATTGTCACCAATATGGGCCGAGATTTTTCTTAGGCAACATTTGATATTACTTTAGGTTATGAAGTTAATCTTGATATAGCGATCAAACTCATGCAAGAGGTAAGTCAAAAGCTAAGAAAATCTTCCACTTATAAAAATAAAATACTATCCGATATTGAGATTTCAGGCATAGACCGTTTGAATGAGTCTAACCTAGTAGTTAAAGGTAGGATTAGAACTCAGGCTATGGAACATGCAATTACTAAACGTGAATATTTACGCTTAATAAAATTGGCATTTCAAAAGGCAAAAATAAAACCACCCTATGCTCAAATTGTTGTTCATCGATCAAAATAGCTAGCACTTTTTAATTAGATTTATAGCATATAAATAGCTTTAGCAATTCTTGTTTCGATGATAGGATATTTTTTATTAAGCTAAAAAGTTATACCCCTAAAATATAAATGCTAATTGGAAAATTTGAATGAAATTTAATTGCGGCTTGTGCGGTTCAAAAAAAAAAAAAAATTTTAATAAAAA
>JACCDU011225192.1_pt1 | contig 15599 bp, 13 predicted proteins | sample 7446081 | NCBI WGS metagenome assembly JACCDU01 (sample SAMN15323447, study PRJNA562643) | freshwater metagenome | isolation source: river surface water | place: USA:Blue River Watershed | collected 2017-08-17
CGCCCCAGTCAGTCGCAGATCGTCCCCACACTCGGACACCGACTCGATGCGCGTGCCGTTCGCACGGAAAACCAATGGCAAAAATCACGCCGAGAGTGTGCCTGCGGATCCGGGATTTGAACGTCCGCGGACTCGGAGTTGTCTTTCGAACATTCACCCGTGAACCTTCGGAGGTTCTCGAGCATCCCCCTCATGCCCGCCGCCGCCCGTTCCTCACCACCCCACTCACCGGGCCGTCTCCCATCGTGGCTGGACCGACGGTTGAGCAGCCGTCACGGGCTTCTCTGGATTTTTCTCACGGCCTTTGCCGTGGTGAGCTTGGCCACGCGCGTGGTGTTGCTGGTCGTGTCAGCGAAGAGCGTCACGTGGGATCTCAGCCTGCTGGGAGCTTTCTCGCTGGGGCTGGTGTTTGACGCCGCCACGGCGGCGCTGATCGCGGCGCCGCTCGCGATCTTCCTCGCGCTGCTCCCGGCCCGCGCGTTCGCGCGTCGCTGGGTGCGCGGGGGACTGCATCTCGCACTGCTGGGTACGTTCGCGTTGCTGCTCTTCGGTGCGGTGGCGGAGTTCCTGTTCTGGGACGAATTCAGCGTCCGCTTCAATTTCATCGCCGTCGATTACCTCGTCTACACGACCGAGGTCATGGCCAACATTCGCGAGTCGTACCCGCTACCCGCCGTCTTTGCCGGGATCGCGGTCGGGGCGCTCGCGGGTTACGCGCTACTCCTGCGCACCGGCTGGGTGCAGCGGTGGCTGGCGCACGCGCCGGAGTCGATGGGGCGGCGCTGGTTGAACGCGGGCGCGTGGGCCGCGGGCGCGATCGCGCTCGGGGTGGGTCTCGATTCCAACCGGATCCCGGCCTTCGCCAACACGTTCAACCGCGAACTCGCCAAGAACGGCCTCTGGTCGCTCTTCGCCGCCTTCCGCAACAACGAGCTCGATTACCGCCAGTTCTACGCCGTCATTCCGACCGACGAGGCGTTCGCCAAGCTCCGCAGCGAGCTGGCTGCGGACCGCTCACTTCCGCTGCCCGGCACGCCGGCCCACGACACGCTCCGCTGGGTGCCCGCGCCCCGGCCCGGCGATCCGGAGCTTCGCCCCAACGTGATCCAGATCACGGTGGAGAGCCTGAGCGCCGACTTCCTGTCGACGTTCAATCCAGCGTCGCGACTGACGCCGGAGTTGGAGGCGATCTCGCCGCAGAGCCTTGTCTTCACCCAGCTCTATGCCACCGGGACCCGCACGGACCGTGGCATGGAGGCGCTTACGCTCTCCCTTCCCCCGACCCCAGGCCGCTCGCTGATCAAGCGCCCGCGCAACGAGGACCTGTTCACACTTGGCAGCGTCTTCCGTAGTCGCGGCTACGACACCGCCTTTATCTACGGCGGCTACGGCTACTTCGACAACATGAACGCGTTCTTCGGGGGCAACGGCTACCGCGTCGTCGACCGCGCGTCTGTCGCCGATTCCGACATCACGTTCGCAAACGCCTGGGGAGCCTGCGACGGCGACCTCTACCGCTGGACGCTGCGTGAGGCCGACGCCGCCGCGGCGAAGGGGCAGCCGTTCCACTTCTTCGTGATGACCACGTCGAACCACCGTCCCTTCACCTATCCGGACGGGAAGATTGACCTGCCGTCGAAGGTCTCAGGGCGCGACGGCGCGGTGAAGTACACTGACTACGCGATCGGCGAGTTCCTGCGCGCCGCCGCGACCAAGCCTTGGTACCGCAACACGGTCTTCGTCATCGTCGCCGACCACTGCGCCTCCGTCGCCGGTCAAGCCGCCCTGCCCGTCGAACACTACCACATTCCCCTCATCATCTTTTCACCCGGCGGCCAGATCGCGCCGGGCAAGGTGAACGACCTGATGAGCCAGGTGGACTACGCTCCCACGCTGCTCGGACTCCTCAACTGGTCCTACGCCTCGCGCTTCTTCGGCTGGGATGTCCTGCACGCCTCCGGCGACCGCCGCGCGCTGATCGGAAACTACCAGCGCGTCGGGTTGTATGAACCCGGCCTCCTCACGGTCCTCCGCCCACTCCGGGGCGTGGATCACTACGGCTACGATCCGCGCAGCTTCGCCCTCACGCCACGAACGCCGGACCAAGACCAGGTGCACGAGACCATTTCGTACTATCAGGTCGCCAGCCACCTCTATCAGGAAGGCCGTTATCGCTCCCTTTCCCCGGAGGACCAAGCTCGCCACCGCGCCACCGTGGAGGGACGTCGCACGGCTCAGGCCGACTCCCCCTCCCCTTTGTCACGCCGCGCCGGCCCGTGATGCCATGTCCGCCCTCCCCCGCCCATTGCCCGCCGCATTGCCCACTCCCCGACGCCGTTACGGCCACGCTCTCGTCTTGGCACTGAGCATCGGCCTGCTCGTCGGAGCGGTGGACGCGGCGCCGACGGGCGCCGCCTCCACCGATGGCTCTGCTCCGCGCTCCGACGCCGTTCTCAAGATGAGCGGCGTCTTCACCGCAAACTTGCCGAACACCGAGAGACGCAACGCCCTCCGATTCACTTTCAATCCGAGGTTCGGTGATCTCAGCAAGTACGACCATCTCCGCTTCCCGGTCGGACTGCGCTACGGACTCACCGAGCGCTGGGAGATTGTCGGGGACGTGACGGGCTACGTCTCCCACGGCCTAGGTGACGCCGCCGTAGGAACCGAACTCGGCTTCGCCGAGATGCACGTCGGCACCAAGTACAACCTCGGAGAACGCATTCTGGCGGGATGGGATACCGGAATCGGCATCGACTATTTTGGCGCTCTCGGCAATCCGCCCTCCGAACTCATCGACGGACTCGAGCACGTCATGCCGTTCATGACCTTCTCCCGCTCTCTCGCCGATCTCCCGGGCGTACGCGTCTTCTGGTCGGTCGGCGGCGACATCGTTTCGCCGTCCCACGCATACGGCACCCTCAAGGAGAATCAACTGACCGACGATGCGTTTCTCGGCTCCGCCGGCTTGGTCTGGGACCTCGGTTCCCTGCATGCGACCTTCCAGACGGACTTCGGGACGACCCGCGCCTTCGGCGGAGCCAGCAACGATGCCATCAGCTTCCGGCCGGGGCTTCTCTGGGAAGTGCCCTACCGGTGGACGCCGACCCAGGGACGCTGGTTCATCGGCACCGGCCTGCGCACCACGCTGGGCCCGGACGGCACCTCGTCCTCCCTCTCGGTCAAGGTTCGAGCCGATTTCAACCTGAAGCACTGGTGGCGACGTCACTTCGACGGCCGTTAGGACAGATGAGCGCCGTCAGCCCATCCGCCCCGTCCGGCAAGGACCCCCTGCGGAACACGCTCTGGCCGGCCGTCGCCGTCCTTCTGGGCGTCCTCCTGCTCGCCGAGTTCACCCCTCTGGATCTCTGGGTGCAGGATGCCTGCTTTGACTTTGCCACCAGGCAGTGGCGGGTGGAGGAGAATGCCAGCCTGCCGAAGGCCCTGTTCTACACTGGACCGAAGGCTGTGCTCATCGCCTTCGGCCTCGCGTGCATCGCGCTGCTCCTCGGGCCCGCAGGCTGGCGGCGCCGCTTCGGGCTCGCGCACCGGCGCCGCGAGCTCGCCGCCGTGATCGCCTGCCTCGGGCTGGGCCCGTACCTCACCGGCGTGGCGAAGGCCAATACCAACATGTTCTGTCCGTACGAGCTCACCCGCTACGGCGGGGACATGCCGTACGTGAAACTCTTCGAACGCTTCCCGGAGGATGCCCGTCCGGAGCGGCGCGGGGTGTGCTTTCCCGCCGGCCACGCCAGCGGCGGTTTCGCGCTGCTCGCCCTCTCCGGTCTCGCCGCGACTCGCCGCGGGCGCCTGCTCGGCATCGCCATCGGTCTCGCCGTCGGATCATGGATGGGCATCTACCAGATGCTCAAGGGCGCCCACTACCTGAGCCACACGCTCATCACCCTGGTGCTGATGTGGCTGCTCTTCCTCGCCTGCCGCGCGGCTCTCGAGCGCGCGTGGCGCACCGCGCCGGACTCGCCCTAGGTCCGGCCCGCAGGATGAACCAAAATTCATCTCTGCTTCACGTTGGGTTCATCCACGCCGTCCACAGTGGGCGGCGATGAAACGGTTTCTTCCCGGACTTCTCCTCCTGCTCAGTCTGGCGACCGCCTTGGTCGCCGCGCGCCCGACGCTGAGCGTCGAACCAACGGGCTCGTCGGTCTCGGTGGACGTTCGCGCCACCGGCGATGCGTTCACCGCCACGCTCACGGGCTTCACCGCCGCGATCGAACTCGATGATGCGAACACCGCTCCGGCCACCGCCACCGTCTCGTTCCGCGTCGCCGATCTGAAGACCGGCAACGACAAGCGCGATCGCAAGATGAACGCTTGGTTCGAGTCGGACCGTTTTCCCGAGGGTCGCTTTCAACTGCGTCAACTCACCCGCGAGGGCAGTTCCGACCGCTACCGGGCCGCCGGCGTGCTCACACTGCACGGGCAGGAAAAGGCGGTCGAGTTTCCCGTGACGATCGTGCCGTCCGCCACCGCGTGGAGCCTCGACGGCGAGGCGGTGCTCGACACCCGCGACTTCGGGCTGCCGATCATCCGCATGTTCGGGCTGCTCACCGTCGACCCCCAAGTGAAGGTGCGCTTCCACCTCCAAGCCAAACCCTCCGCATCCTGAGCCATGCCCCATCGCACGCTCGGCGGCCTCGCCCGCCCTCGTTCAGACAGCCCAGAACGCCTGACCGAACTGGTCGAGGCCCTGCAACGGAATGCCCCCACCGCCCCGGGCGTGGAGGCCCACCTGCATTCTGTCATCACCGACGCCGCCGCCCACCCGGGACGGCTCGTCCGCGCGCGCTTGGTTGACCTCGCGGCCCGGACCCACGGACTCGCCGCCGCCGACGCCGAGCACCTCGCCTGCGCCGTGGAGTTTCTCCACCTGGCCTCGCTGCTCATCGACGACCTGCCGTGCATGGACGACGCCACCCATCGCCGCGGCCGGCCCTGCGCGCACCGCGTTCATGGCGAGGCGAGCACCATCCTGGCGGCCCTTGCCTTCATCAATCGCGCCTACGCCCTCGCCAACCTCAGTTTCGCGCGCCAGTCCGCCGAAATCCGCGTCGCGGCGATCGCCTGCCTCGACAGTTGCCTTGGCACCGCCGGGCTGGTGGGTGGGCAAGCCCTCGACCTTCGCTTCGCCGAGAGCCCGGGAACCGCCCGCAACGTCAGCACCGTGGCGCTGCGCAAGACCGCCTCGCTCTTCTGGCTCGCCGTGCTCCTCCCAGCCCTGCCCGCCACCCCGTCCGCCCGCGAACTGCACCTGCTCAAGGCTCTCTGCATCTACTGGGGCCTCGCCTACCAAGCCGCCGACGACCTCGCCGACCTGATCGGAGCGGCCGCCACGACGGGCAAGACGCCCGGACGGGATCGCGCCCTCTCCCGCCCGAACCTCGCAGTCGCACTCGGCGTCCCGGCGACGCGCCACCGCGTGGCCCGACTCAGCGCGCTCGCCAACCAGGCGATCAGCACCCTGATCGGCAGCCATCCGCGCTGGTCCTACCTGATCGCATTCCACGAGCACGTCGTGCCCAGCCCGGCCGGCGCACTCGTCAACGCCGCCTGAGCCCCGCGATGCGCTCACTCTCACTTGTCTTCACCAACCTGCGGCGACACCGCCTGCGCGCCCTGATCGGCGTGGCCGGCATCGCGTTCGGCGTCGCCGCGATGCTCACCATCCTCGGCATCGTCAACGGCGCGATCGGCATGTTCGAACGCATCCTCTCCAGCGACAGTCACTACCTGGTGTTCGAGCGCAACGTCTCGGACCTGTTCTTCAGCTCCGTCCCAGAAGCCGACGCCCAGACCATCCGTGCGCTCCCTAACGTCGCCTCCGCTCATCCGCTTCTCTTTGGGGTGGTCTCGTCGCCGGGGTTCCCCGTCATCACGTGCTTCGGTCTCGAAGCCGACGATCCCCGGCTGACCCACGCGGAGTGGCGCGAGGGTTCGCGGGAACGCTTCGGCGCACGCGACGACGAGATCTTCCTCGGCTCCCGGGCGGCGGACTTTCTCCACACGCCCACGGGTGAGGATGTCACCATCGGCGCACAGCATTACCGCGTCGCCGGCGTCGTCCGCACCGAGAATGGATTCGAGGACGGCGGCGTCTTCCTGCCCCTCCGCTCCGCGCAGGCTTTCTTCCACCGTCCGGGCGTTTGCTCGGTCGTCGCCGTGACGCTGCGCAACACCGCTGAGGGCGCCGCCTTCAAGCGCGCCGTTGAGTCCGCGCACCCCCGCCTGATCGCACTGGAGAACCGGGAATTCAGTCAGAGCTACAATTCATTCCGCATCCTGAAGATGACTGCGTGGGCGGTGGGACTCTGCGCCTTCCTGCTCGGTGGTCTGGGCGTCGCCAACACGATGTTGCTCTCCGTTTTCAGCCGGATCCGCGAGATCGCCGTCCTCCGGGTCTGCGGCTTCTCGCAACGGCAGGTCTCCGCCCTGGTGCTCGGTGAGGCGACGGCGATCGCCTGCGCCGGACTCGTGGTCGGTCTGCTCCTCGGCGGAGGGGTGCTCCTCGCACTTCCCCATGCGCCGCAATTCCAGGGCTACGTCCAGGCCAACGTGAATGGCTGGGTGCTGCTCGGCATCACGGCGACCGCCGTGGTCACCGCCGTCGCCGGCGCCATCTACCCCGCCCGGTTCGCCGGACGAATCCAACCTGCGGAGGCCTTGCGCTATGAGTGACCGTGGCAGCATCGTCGTGCGTGCACGACACGTGTGGAAGAGCTACGATCAGGGCCGCGTCAGCGTCCTGCAGGACGCCTCACTCGAGGTGCGCGCCGGCGAAGTCGTCGCACTCTGGGGCTCCTCTGGATCCGGCAAGAGCACGCTTCTCCATTTGCTCGGCGGACTCGATACGCCGGATCGCGGTGAACTCAGCGTCTGCGGACTCGATCCGACCCTTGAGAGCAACCGGCTCGAACTACGCCGCCGTCACTTGGGCTTCGTCTTCCAGCTGCACAATCTCATCCCCGACCTCACCGTCGAGGAGAACATCCGGATCCCCGACCTCGCCCTCGGCCGTCCGGTGGCGGAGACCGCCGCACGGGTGCGCGACCTCGCGACGCGCGTCGGCCTGCAGCACCGTCTCTCCCACCGCATCCAGGATCTCTCCGGCGGCGAGCGCCAGCGCACCGCGATCTGCCGGGCGCTGCTCAACGCCCCGGCGGTGTTGCTCGCGGACGAACCCACCGGCTCGCTCGATGAGGCCACCGGGGACTCCGTTTTCGCGCTGCTGCGTTCGCTCGCCCAGCACGACCGCATCACGATCATCCTCGCCACGCACGAACGCCGGTTCGCCGAGGCCTGCGACCGGATCGTCCGGGTGCGCGATGGACGGTTGCTCGCCAATCTCTGATCCAGCTACTCGCCGAGTGGAGCGCGGCGCGCTCCGCCGTGCCAACGATGCCCACGCCCTCCTTCACCGTGCCGTCCACTGAGCACACGGCGCTCGCTGCCGTCAGTCGGAGCACCTCGCAGCATGCCTTCGTCTGGCTCGCCCTCGCCAATGCCGTGGGCCTGCTGATGGCGCTACTGCTGGCGTGGCCGAGTCTGAATGATCTGCTGGCGCCGCTCAGCTACGGGCGCTGGGTCAGCGTCCACCTCAACGGGCACTTGTACGGCTGGTGCACCGTGCCGCTGATCGGCGTAGCGCTGCGCGTCTTCTTGAAGCCGCGTCATCCGCACGCCGCGCGCCACGGAAACATTGGCCTCGCGGCCTGGTCCCTCGCCCTCGCCGCAGGGAGCGTCTCGTGGCTGGCGGGGCACAGCAGCGGTAAACTCTTCATGGAATGGAGCGGCTGGATGCGACCCGCCCTGCCGGCGGCCATGCTGGTTCTCTGGACTGTCCTCGCGGCCCACACGTGGTGGCGTCGACCCTCGCGGGTATCGGATGTCCTCACCGGGCGCGCGCTCCTCGCCGCGTCCGTCCTCGCCGCCCTTCTCGTCGTTCCGGTGGTCTTCTTCTGGGCCGCGGGTGCCACGGTCTATCCGGCGGTGAATCCCGACTCTGGCGGAGCCACGGGAGCGGCGCTGCTCGGTTCCACGCTCGGCATCCTCACGCTCTACGGTGCGCTGCCGGTCGTGCTCGGTCGACCGCGCCACGCTGGCACGGGGTGGACCCGGGCGTACGGGCCGCGCCTGTACGTCGCCGCGCTCGTGGCGTCGTGGCTGCTCTACTCCGGACTGAATCATGGCGCGGTGTCGCACCACCGCCTCGCGCCGCAAGCGGCGCTCGGCACGCTGCTGGCGTGGGTTCCGCTGACGTGGCTGCACTTCCGCGCCTACGTCTGGCCTGCAGCGACACGGCGTTGGCTGCTCTCCGCATTCGCCTGCTGGGCGCTTCTGGTCGTCGACGGATGGCTGACGTTCCTGCCAGGGTTTTCCGAGACGCTGAAGTTCACCCATGGTCTGGTGGCCCATGCGCACCTCGCGATGGCCGGTTTCATCACGGCGGTGAACCACGTGATCCTCCAGTGCCTAACTCCCTCGACCGACCCGGAAGACCCACCGAGCGGGCCCTCCACAGCGGTCGCATCCTCGATGGCTACACCGGGCTTCGTGTTGTGGCACGTCGGACTCGTCCTCCACTTCGTCGCCCTGATCGGCCTCTTCACCGTGGAGCGGTCCGATGTCTCCGCGCTTTTCCTCGGCTCTGCCGCGGCCGAGCGCTGGTTGTGGCTGCGCGCCGCGGGCGGCGGAGTCCTGCTTGCGGCCTCCGTGATTTGGGTCCGCAATGCTTTTCGACCATGAAGACTTATTCTCCGGACTTCCTCGCCCGGGCGCTCTGCGGATTCGCGGGAGCAATGGATGCCGCCGCCGGTCTCGGCCTGATGCTGATCCCCACCGTGGTGCTACCGCTGATGTTCGTCGCGGTGCCTGGACCGGAAGCTCTGATCTTCCTGCGGTTCGTGGGCGCATTCGTGGCGGCCGTCGGCACCACGTATTTGTGGGCTCTGGCCGCGCCGGCGGAGCGACTGCGAGTCATTCTCGGAGCCACCATCATCTTTCGGATCGCGGCGGGCGGTTACAGCCTGAGTGCCATTCTGCTCGGCCACCTCAGCCCGATGTGGCTGAGCGTCCCCGCCACGGACTTTGGGCTCGCCGTCGCGCAATTCCTGCTCTTGCGCCGCGGCGCCGGGCGCTCCCGCCATGACTGACGCTCCTCAGGAAGAGTCACCGCGCCGGTCTGCGGTGGCGTGCGCCGTCGTCGCGATCGCGGCGACGTACGTCTATTTCCTCCTCTTCGCGGAATTCGCGCTGGTGGAGTTGGCGCTGCCGCTGGCCGAGGGACGACTGCGCTGGCTCCTCGGCGCACTCGGCGTCGGTGGCGTGGCTGGGAGCCTGTTGGCGGCTCGGAGTTTCCGCTTTGAGCGCTACACCCGGTCCGTGGCGCACGGCTTCAGAGCCTGCGGCGTGGCCGCCGTGCTCGCCCTCCTCGCGAAGACATGGCTCCTGATGATGGTCGCCGCGTTGTCCGTGGGTCTGAGCCTGGGGTGGCTCACCGTGATTCTGGTCAGCGGGCTTCGGGGCGTCCTCGGGGGACGAAGGCTCGGACTCTGGGCCGGGATCGGCACGGGCTCCGCCTACGCGTTCTGCAATCTGCCTTCGGTCTTCAATGCGAGTCCGGCGGACCAAACGGTCGTGGCGGCCGTGGCCGTGGTGATCGGCGCGTTGGCGGCCAACGGACTTTCCCTCACTGCCGCACCGCGGGCCGAACACGCGGACTTCCAGCCGCCGATCCCAGCCTGCTGGGCGGTCGCACTCCTCGCGCTCGTCTGGCTGGACTCCGCCGCTTTCTACATCATCCAGCACACGGAGCCCTTGCGCAACGCGACGTGGCAGGGCGCCTGGGTGCTCGGCGGCAATGCCCTCACCCATCTCGTGGCGGCCGTGATCGCCGGCATCGCGATTGACCGCGGATTCAACGCGCGCGTCCTGGGGCTGGCGTTCGCGCTTCTCACCGGCGCGGCGCTGTGGCTCGGCGACGGGGCAGCACGAACCACCGGCGTCGAGGTGCTCTACACCGCCGGTGTCTCGCTTTACTCCACCGCACTCGTGGCCTACCCCGCGCAGGGAGGACGTCCCCGACTCTCGGCGGCGCTCTTCGCCGTGGCCGGATGGGGCGGCTCCGCTCTCGGCATCGGGCTCGCGCAGGACCTGCATCACATCCCCGGCTGGTTCTGCGGCGCGGCCGGGCTGGCTTTCGCCTTCGCCCTCGGCTGGCGGCACCGCCACCTGCGACGCGTCGGCGCCGCCGCGCTCGCCGTGCTGCTCGGCGGCGCGTTGACCGACTCCGAAGTCCGGGCAAACGAAGAGGCCGTCATCGCCTTCGGTCGGCAAACCTACATCGCCGAGGGCTGCCTGCACTGTCACTCGCAATACCTGCGTCCCAGCGTGGCGGAAGACGCCACGCGCTGGGGACCCGTTCCCTCGCTGGCAGCACAACTGCAAGGCCGTCCGCCCTTGCTCGGCAACCGACGCCTCGGACCCGACCTGAGTCAGGTGGGCAACCGACGCTCAGCGGAATGGAACCGGCTGCACCTCATCGAGCCACGCAGCGTGTCGCCCGGCTCGCGGATGCCGTCCTACGCGCACCTCTTCGTCGACGGCGATCCGCGGGGCGATGCGCTCGTCGCTTATCTTGCGAGCCTCGGTCGCGACTCCTTGGCCGCCCGCGTGGCAAGCGCGGCCGCATGGATGCCGCACACTCCGGCTCAGCCACGCGCCGGAGATCAAGCGGAGCTCACTCGCGGCCGCTCCCGGTTCGCTCAACTCTGCGCGCCATGCCATGGGGACGCGGGGCGCGGAGACGGTAAGCTCGCGGCGCGACTCGCGCAGAGCCCGCCGGATTTGGTGCAGAGGCCGTGGCGCCACCTGCCCGAGGGGCTCACCCCGCAAGAACGCGAATTACACCTGGCAAGGTTGATTAAGTTCGGCGTGCCCGGCACCGCCATGGCCGGCCGGGAATACCTGCCCGACGAAGACGTCGTTTCGCTCGCGCGATTCGTCGCCGGCCTGCAAGCTGCCGGGACGCCGCGGTCATGAAGATTCTCATCGTCGAAGACGAACGCCGGGTCGGGCAGTTCATCGAACGAGCCCTGCAGGAGCAGAGCCATGCCACGCAGCTGGTTTCGACGTGCCGGGATGCGCGCGACGCCCTGGCGGCATCGGCGTGCGATGCAATCATCCTCGACCTGGGACTTCCCGACGGCGACGGGCTGGATCTGCTGCAGGAATGGCGACGCGCCGGCTTCAACGAACCCGTGCTGATCCTGAGCGCGCGCGATGCGGTGGCAGATCGCATCCGCGGATTGAATCTGGGAGCGGACGACTACCTTCCGAAACCCTTCTCGATCGAGGAGCTCTTGGCGCGCATTCGCTCGCTCGTCCGTCGCCATGCCGGCACGAAACAGACGGTTCTCACGCACGGGACCGTACGGCTGGATCTGCTCGCGCGCACCGCGACCTCCGGCGGCAAGCCCGTGGAACTCACCAGCCGAGAACTCGCCCTGCTGGAGCTCTTCCTGCAGAATCCCGGGCGTGTCCTCACCCGCACGCTGATCGCCGAGAAAGTCTGGGAGGCATCGTACGAGCTCGAGACGAATCTGATCGATGTCTACGTCCGCCGGCTGCGGCAGAAGTTCGACCACGAGGGGGGCGGGCTCGCCATCAAGACCGTTCGCGGCGTCGGCTACCAGCTCACATGAACCGTCGTCCCTCCGACTCCCCCCGCCGTCGGTTCCTGTCGGGATCGTTCACCGGAGGGATCGCACTGCGCTTCGCCACGCTCGTGACGGCAACCACCGCGCTGGTGCTCGGAGCCGGCGCATGGCTGCTCGACCGTCAGATGCTGCGGAGTCTGGAGGGCCTGCACGACATCGAGTTCACCGAGGTGATGGCGGCAATCGAGTCGCGTACCAACCTGACCCCGGAGGAGCTCGGGCAGCGCCTTTCCCCCATCACGGACGCGGGCGCAACGCTGTTCTTCGTGCAGGTAAGTCAGTCCGAGAGCCGAATCCTCTTTCGCTCCCGAAACCTTGGCGACGTGCGACTCCCGGTGCTGACCAATGAGGCCGTGCACCTCGAGCAATCCCTCGCCTCGCTGGGCAATGTCTATGTCTCGCAGTACTCGCTCGGGTCGTGGCGCGTCCAGATCGCCAGTGGATTGGATGCCACGCAGCGCCTGCTGCGCGATTATCTCCGGGTGAGTGTGTTCCTGCTGGTGTCGGTCACGCTGATCAGCATCGGGCTCGGGTTTGGCTTCGCCCGCTTGGTCCTCCAGCCCGTGCGGGCGATCCGGGAGACGGCTTCCCGAATCCGCGGAGACCAACTCGCCGAGCGCATCCCGGTACCACCCGGTCGGGACGAGCTCGCTTCTCTCGTTCGCCTGCTGAACGAAATGTTCGATCGCATCGAGGCATCGTTTCACCAGATGCGGCACTTCTCCGCCACCGCCTCGCACGAGCTGAAGACGCCGCTCTCGCTCATCCGCCTCAACGCCGAGCGTCTCCAGCGCCAGCTCGCCGACGATCCTGGCGCCCAGGCCGCGATCGGGGATCTGCTGGAGGAGGTCTCCCGCCTGAGTCGCCTCATCGAGAGCCTGCTCTTCCTCGCCAAGGCCGAGGGCCACGTCCTCGCCCTGGAGCGTCGACCTGTACACGTGCGGGAGTTCGTCTCCGAGTTCGCCGAGGATGCCCGTCTGTTGGCCGAGGATCGCCGGGGGCAGTTCGTGGTGGGGACATCTGAGGAAGGCTGGGTACGCGTCGATCCCAGCCTGATCCGGCAACTCCTGCTGAACCTCCTCGCCAACGCCCTTTCGGTTTCCCCGAGCGGTGGGACCGTGCGTCTGGACTCCTCGTGCCTCGGGGGAATATGGGAAGTCAGCATCACGGATGAAGGTCCGGGAGTCCCCGAGGATCTGCGGACGCGGATCTTCCAGCCTTTCGTGCGCTTCGAGGTCCCGGGACGCACCGAGAATGCTCACTCGACGGGTCTCGGGCTGGCGATCAGCCGCAGCATCGCTGATCTGCACGGAGGCACGATCGCGGCGGCGAACCGGGCGGATCGCTCAGGGTTGTGCGTGCGCGTACGGCTGCCCCTGAGCGACGAACCGCCGGCACGTTGATCCGGCGCGCTTCGCCCGCGAAGCGAAGCACTGCGGCCGGCCCGATCAAGAGCAGCGCGGCCGAGGGACGCGCAGGCCATGGAGCGCCCGGCGCGCGCTGAACCACGTGCACGCCAAAACGCGGGGAGCGCGCTGAACCTGCGCCGGAGCAATCCGCACGTCGTTGCCCATCCCCGCCCCCGCCGGTCGACGCACTCAGGTGCTGGCCTTCATCGCACTCAACAGATCCGGCAACTCGCGAAGCGAGCGCAGCTGGAAAAACCGCCCCTCAGCTGTGGGCACATGATCCACCCGCTCCGCGGCCCAAGTCAGGTGGTAGGGCACATGAGCGGCGACTCCGCCGAGCTCCAGCACGGGCAGGATGTCGGACTTCAGCGAATTGCCCACCATGAGAAAGCGCTGGGGCGCAACACCATGCCGACGCAGGATGCGGTCGTACGTCGGGGCATCCTTCTCGGAAACAATTTCGACGGCACGGAAGAGGCCGGCCAATCCGCTGAGCGACAACTTGCGCTCCTGGTCGCGCAGATCGCCTTTGGTGATGAGGAGCAGGCGGTGCGCGTGGGCAAGGGGACCGACCACATCGAGGACGCCGTCCAACAATTCCACCGGATGCGCCAGCATGTCCTGGCCCAGCGCGATGATGAGCCGGATCTCCTCGGCGCTGATCTGTCCATCGGACAGCTCGATGGCGGTCTCGATGGCGGAAAGCATGAACCCCTTTACCCCGTAGCCGTAGCGTTCGAGGTTGCGCATCTCCGTCGCGAACAGCCGCTGATCGACGGTTGCCGCATCGTGAAAACGGCCCAACAACGCGCGATAGCGCAGGTGGACGTTCTCGAAGATCGTCTCGTTATGCCACAGCGTATCATCGGCGTCGAAGCCGATGGTGAGGTCGTCTCCCATCATGGGCGGAACTCGCGTCGATCGCCGCAGGGCTCGGTACCGCGCACGGCGCCGTGCCGGCGGACGCGGACGATCACGGAATGACCAGCGTGGTGCCGATGGCCAGGCGATCTGGATTCGGGATCACCGCCTTGTTTGCAGCGAGGATCTCGTTCCAGCGGCGACCATTCCCGTAGTAACGCTGCGCGATGCGGCTCAGCGTATCGCCAGGTTGCACGACGTGCGACCGGGCGGAGGCGGACGGTGCGCTGGCCGACGGACTGGAGCCGGCGGCCGGGAGAGCCTCGGGGGCGGGAGCGGCGAGCGACGTCGTGTCCGCGGCGCCCGGGCGGGTCGGCGAGGACAGCGTGCTTGAGGGTGAAGGCGCGAGGATGGCTAGCCGGATGCGCAGCTGATTGAGCTCGAGAGCGGTCGCGGCGGCCTGCTGTTGCGTCTGCCGCAGCTGATCACGCAGGCGGTCGGCTTCGGCAGCGGCCGCGGACTTGTCGACCAACTCGTTCCCGAGGGAAACCTTCGCGGCCTCAATGTCGGCGAGGCGCGCGGTCAACGCGGTGCGTTCACCCTCGGCGGAAGCGAGGGTGGCGCGGACTTGGTCCAGCTCGGCGGACTGCACGGCGTAGCTCCGCAGTGCGGTGGCGAGATTGGCCTCGGCCTCCTCGGCGCGGCGGACGAGATCGGCGCTGGCTTGGGCGTCGGCGTTGGTGCCGGCGGACAATTGCTTTTGCAGCAGGTCGCGTTCGGCTTCGAGTTCCTTGCGGGCCTGTTCGCTGCGGACGAGCTCGGCGCCCCACTTCTGCTCGGAGGCGAACTTCGCGCGAAGCGTGTCGGCTTCGGCGCTCAGCGTCGCGTACTGCTGGGATAGCGTCTCGCGGGCGGCATCGCTCGCGGCGAGCAGCTGTGCCTTCGCGGCGAGCTGCTCCTGAAGTTCGCGTGAGCCCGTCTTGGACTTCGCGGCGGACAGCTCGGCCTCGAGAGCGGCGATGCGTTGATCGCGCGCGGAAATCTGCTGGTTGAGCTCGGCGATCTTGCCGAGCGCGGCCTCCTTGGCGGCGGCGCCGGAGCCGCTCGCAGCGGGAGTGGCCACGGTCGCGACCACGTCGGTGGCGGCGGCGACGACGGCGGACGCCCCGGTGACGGCGGTGTTCACGGCGGTTCCGACGAACGGCGAAGCCTCGCGGGCGCGCTGGGAGAGTTCGGAACGGCGCGAGTCGAGCAGACGTTTGCCCTCGGCCAACTGGGACGGCGACAACCGCTCGATCAGTTTCTGGAGCACCTCAAGATTGGCGCCCTGCTCGCCTGCGAGGGTCAGCCAGGCATACGCCTCGGAGGCGTTGAACGCCGGATCGGCGGCATCGGCGTAAGCAACGCCCAAGTTGTACTGCGCAATCGAATCGCCGGACTCGGCCTTAGACTTCAGATCGGCGAGGACGGCAGCCGGCACGGCGGCATCGGCGCGGTGACCGGAGAACGGCAGCGCGAACAACAGCGCGGCCACGAGAAGACGGGCGCGGACGAGCGGGAAACGACGAAAGAGCCGGCGGTGCATCATGGGAATGGA
>JACCDU010453013.1_pt1 | contig 15598 bp, 13 predicted proteins | sample 7446081 | NCBI WGS metagenome assembly JACCDU01 (sample SAMN15323447, study PRJNA562643) | freshwater metagenome | isolation source: river surface water | place: USA:Blue River Watershed | collected 2017-08-17
CGGCTCGGCGACCTCAAGCTCGATTTCCTTGTCATCCAGCCCGCCTTCGCGCAGCCGCTTGCGGAAAGTCTGGCGCGTTGCATTGCCGGCCTTGTCTTCAGCCGGTGCAGTAGCGGAAAAGCCGAACTCGCGCGCCGGCGGCAGCAAGACGTCGAGGATGCGTTCTTCGGCGGCATCTTCGGCCTGCGCGCGCACTTCGCGCATTGCGCTTTCCCGGGTCTGCTTCACGCCGATTTCAGCCAGGTCGCGGATGATGGTGTCGACATCGCGGCCCACATAACCGACCTCGGTGAACTTGGTGGCCTCGATCTTGATGAAGGGTGCATCGGCCAGCTTCGCGAGCCGGCGCGCAATCTCGGTCTTGCCGACGCCGGTCGGGCCGATCATCAGGATGTTCTTCGGCGTGATCTCGTGGCGCAGCGGATCCGGCACTTGCTGCCGGCGCCAGCGGTTGCGCAACGCAATGGCGACCGCGCGCTTCGCGCGGGACTGGCCGACGACGTGCTTGTCGAGTTCGGCGACGATCTGTTGCGGTGTCAGGTTCATGAGGTGTTTACAGCGTTTCTATCGTGTGCGACAGGTTGGTATAGATGCAGAGCTCGCCGGCGATGGTGAGCGACTTCTTCACGATGTCCTGCGGCGTCAGCTCGGTGTTTTCATGCAGCGCCTTGGCCGCAGCCTGCGCATAGCTGCCACCGGAGCCGATCGCGCCGATGCCCTGCTCGGGTTCGAGCACATCGCCATTGCCGGTGATGATCAGCGTCGCATCCCGGTCGGCCACCAGCAGCATTGCTTCGAGCCGGCGCAGCATGCGGTCGGTGCGCCAGTCCTTCGCCAGTTCGACAGAAGCGCGCATCAGATTGCCCTGGTGGGTTTCGAGCTTCGCTTCGAAGCGCTCGATCAGTGTGAAAGCGTCGGCGGTGCCGCCGGCGAAGCCGGCCAGCACCTTGCCGTGAAAGAGCTTGCGCACCTTGCGCGCAGTGCCCTTCATCACCACATTGCCGAGCGTGACCTGGCCGTCGCCACCGAGTGCGACGACATTGCCGCGACGTACAGAGAGAATGGTCGTACCGTGGAATTGTTCCATGCGCATCCAGAAAGACAGGGCAGCCGTGGCCGCGTGCCGGACGCGTGGCGCATGCCGCCGGGCATGGCCTGCGCGTCGTACAGCATGCTCAGGGCTTGCGGTTGATGATCCTCGGTGCAACGTCGCCAGCGGTCAGCGTCAGCAGCGTCGATACAAGGACAGAGACTTCCCGCCATTCTACCGGTTTGCCGCCCGCGAGTTGAGCGATACCGGCCAGCAAAGGATGGGCGGCGTGGAATGCGACGCGCTGCAAGCGGCCCGCGTCCAGTACCAGCAGCGCTTGCTGCGCCACCAGCGCGTGGCCGGCATGCGCGCGCAGACGGGACAGCAGGGGATCGACAGGTAATGCAATATGCTCGGGCAGCACAAATGCCGGACACGATGCACCATGCAGTATCGGTGCCGATACCGCTATCTGCGTCGATGCCGGTGACGGCACCGGCGATGGCGCGACCGGTGGTGACATCTCATACGTCAGGCTGTACGCGAGGCATGCATCTTCATAGCGCTCGACATCACCCGCCACGCGCAACAGTTCGATCAGCAATAGCCAGCCGGCATCATCGGCATCGCGCCGCCCGGCCTTGATCAACTCGCGCAAGCCTTGCAGCAGGCGCTCGCAGGGACGCAGGCGAACTGGCCGATGGTCCTTGCGCCATGCTTCCATCACCGTCAGCAAGGCCCGGCAGCCCTCCAGATCGACGGCATTCACTGCGGACAGATCGAGCGTGATCTCTGCACCAGCCTCGGTTATCGGTCCCGATGCCGGCCCCGATACCGCCGTCTGCCGCCAGCGGGCCAGCGATGTGGTGACGCTGGCATCGAGGCGACCGCGCAGCGCCAGTAGCGCCGGCGCAGTGGCGGCACGCGTATCCGTGCGTGGCATCGCAGCCGTGATGCCGGGCGGGATGTCTGGCCAGATGACCGACCTGTTATCCGACCGGTTGTCCAACCCCTTGTCGAACCGGCCCTCAGATCTGCTGTCCAGCCGGAAGTGATGCTCACCTCTGGCTGCAAGGTCAGGACCAGAGGGAGTCTCGATCGCTGTCACGCTGCGCGGCAGCCGCCATTGCGGCGGCGAGGTCTCGAAACGCTGCGCATAAGCCAGTGCAACGTGATCGAAGTCGCTTTGCCGGCCTGTGGCCTCATGCAACGCGAGCAGCATGCGCCAGGCCTGATTCTCGAGCGCGGTTGGCTGCGGCAAAGGCAGCGCGAGAGCATCGTGCAACAGGCACGCGGCTGCATCGTCTTGTCCGGTCGCGAACAGGATCGCCGCTTCGTCGATGCGCTGCGCGAGGGATCGCAAAGGGCTGGCGGTCTGGCCCGGCAAATCAGCGGGTTTCAAGGTAAGGGCGATGTTGCGTCGATGTGATTGTCGATGCAAGACTCGACCTGAGCTCGTTCTGAGCTCTATCCGAGTCTCGACGTCATGGTGTCATGGTCGAACGGAGCATCGATGCCGGGACCGATGTCGCCCGATATGGGTCGACATGGGCCGATATGGGTCGACATGAGACATATGGCAACCCATGCCGTCGCCCCTGCCTGATGACAGCCCGCATTACACCGAAGCCTGCGCCGCCGGGCAAAGCCGGCGGTGGGCTGGCTGCACAATACAACGTGCATGGGTTCGCCATTGCTGCAGGCTGTTGTGTGTGCCCTACAGCCTGCTCTCCCTCAATCCGGCAAAGCTCGCACCGGCGACGCAGAGATCAGAAACGCGTACGTACACCCATGATGAAGTTGCGCCCCGGTTGCGGCACATAATCCTTCAGCAGCGAGGTCGACAACCTGATCTCTTCGTTTAGCAAATTGCGTGCGAGCAGGAACCAGGTCAGGTCGGTGGTGCCGTAGCGTTGCACATAGGTCAGGCTGGCATCGACCTGTGTGTAAGCGCCGGTCGGAGTCTCCAGCGATACATCGCTGCTGGCAATACGGTTGTGGGCTTGCGCATGAATCACGGACAGTGATGAGCGCCACGCCTGCCATTGATAGCCGAGTGACAGACCGCTGCGTGCTGCCGGCTGCAGCGGCAGATTGCCCAGACGGTTCAGACGGCCGCGCGACACATCAACGAATGCGCGTCCGGATAGTCCGGGACCTGCCTGGTTGTAGCCGATCTCGGCCTCAACGCCCTGCAGCGTGGCATCGGCTTGCGTGAAGTTGCGGTCGTACTCGCCGCTGATTGCGCCGGGTTCAATCTGACCATACACAAAGTTCGCGATGCTGTTGCGGTAGACATTCGCCTTCCAGCGCAATTTGTCTTCCGTCTTTTGCAGTGACAGTTCGAGGTTGTTCGAGGTCTCGGCCTTCAGATTGGGGTTGCCGGTGTCGTTGGTCTCGGTCGGATGATGGAAGCCGCCCGCGTACAGTTCTTCGGTGGTGGGCGCCCGTTGGGCACGTGATACGGTCGCGCCGAGTCCGTAGCCGGGCATGAAGGTCCATAGTGCGCCGAGCGAGGCCGAGCCGAGGCCGAAGCTGCGTGACAGATTCTCTTCCGGGCGTCGGGACACGGATTCATAACGTGCACCGGCATTCACGCGGACTGATCCAAAGTCGCGTTGCTCGACGAGGAACACGGCCATCATCCGCGAGCGCGTGCGCGGCACATACTTCTCGCTCGGGTCTTCGAAATTGAGCGCACTGGTGTTGCCCTGCTCCGCCTGCACGCCGAGTTTGCCGCGCCAGCCGTGCAGCGGTGCATGATCCAGCTCCCAGCGCGCATCGGCTACCTTGTTGGCAAAGCGAATGTGCGGATCGGTGCCGTTTTCCAGCTCGGTGTGTCGGTAGTTGGTATAGCCGAACTTGAAGCGCAGGCTGTCGAAGCCTTCGATCGGCGCGCGGAACACACTGTCGATATCGAAACGGGTGCGGCCGAGATCAATGCGCGCATTCTCGTCGCGTCCATGGATGCCATAGTTCTTGTCCAGTTGCGACAGCGATGCACCGACGCGGCCCCAGTCCTGGAACATCGTTGCGCCGACGCCGACGTTGCCTTCACGTACACCGCTTGAGCTGAGCCTGCCGTAGTCGCCGCGATCGGTGAGGCTGGCGGCACCGGCATAGCCGGGAATCCGGTAATCCCCGGCATGCACGTAGCTGCCATCGACATGCAAGCCAATGTTGCCGGCGGCGCGTTCGGCCGAGAAGCCCAGACCTGCACTGCTATCGACACTGGCTGCGCGCAATTCTGCTTCGCCGCTGGCACGTGGTGCCAGTTCGGTCGGAATGCGGTCGTTGACGATATTGATCAAGCCGCCGATCGCGCCCGAGCCATAGGCCAGTGCTGCCGGGCCGCGCAGGATCTCGACCTGGCGCGCGGTGAGCATGCTGCTGCCGACCGCGTGGTCATTCGAGATGGCAGACAGGTCGCCATTGCCCATGCCATTTTCCAGCACCTTGATGCGCGGACCTTCGAGGCCGCGGATCACCGGCCGTGAGGAGCCACTGCTGAAGCCGGACGATTGCACGCCCAGTTCGCCACCCAGCGTTTCGCCGAGCGACAGGCCGGCCTTGTTGCGCAGCTCATCACCGGCCAGCACTTTGGCAGGCGCAAGGATCATCGCGTCTTCGCCCCCACCCAGCGGGTCGGCGGTCACGATGACGGGGGACAGGGTTTTTTTCGTTTCCTGTGCAGACACGGAAACAGTGGCCAGCGCGCAAAGAATGGCATGCGCCAGCGCGGATTTCTTCAGATTCATGAAGCACTCCACCATGGGTTAACGCAGGCTGCTGGCCCGATGCGTGCGCGAGGCAGGCAAGCAGGCGGGCAGCCACCAGACCGGAGTCAGGCGTTGACGGGGGGTGCGCGGGAAGCGAAGTTGGCGGTGAATGGCGCAAGCCAGCGATGCAGCTGTACGACCGTGACCGGCGCCATTGCGGCGCGCTGCACCGGCAGCAGCGCGAAATCAGTGCACGGACCCGCACCGAGCGCCGCGGCGTCGAGTGCAACGCAAGCACCGGAGGCGCGTGCATGATCGAACAGCCCGGCTTTCGCGTTCGCATCGCTCGTTGCATCGATGCCGCGCTCGCCGGCCAACAGATGAGGGCTCGCATTGCCCTGGACGTGCGCATGCGCAATCGCGTGTGCATAACCCACCCACTGCGCCAGCAACAGGCACAGCACCAGCAGCACGCCGATGACGGCGCGCTGACGCTGGGTGCGACGCTCGCTGTGCGCGAGCCCGCCGTTGATGGCAAGGAGTCGGTTCATCCGCAGGATGGGTGTTCAGGCAAGGTGGCCCGTCGTGCAGGTCAGGCAGACGATGCAGACCTTTCAGGCCGTGCAGCACGCTGCACAAAGATGTCCGGATACTAACCTACAACGCCGTTTGCTGTCATTGGTGTTCCGCGCAGGTGCGTTGGCCGGGTGGGTCCGGCAGGCGCAGAGGGGGTGCTTTAGTCAGCCGCTCCGTGTCGCGCCGAAGCAAAAGCCTCGCGGCAAAGAAAAACCCCGCGGCAATGCGCGGGGTCATCCGGATGCGGTGCCGGCGCTGGCCGGACAATGCGCTGTGTCAGTCGCCGTACAGCTTCTGCTTCAGTTCGCGGCGCTGCTGTGCTTCGAGCGACAGCGTTGCGGTCGGGCGCGCCAGCAGGCGCGGGATGCCGATCGGCTCGCCGGTCTCTTCGCACCAGCCATAGTCGCCGGTTTCGATCGACTGCAGCGACTGCTGGACCTTTTTCAGCAGCTTGCGCTCGCGGTCGCGCGTGCGCAGTTCCAGCGCATGCTCTTCCTCGATCGTTGCGCGGTCCGCCGGGTCCGGCACCAGCACGGTCTCGCGCAGGTGCTCGGTGGTCTCGCCGGCATTCCTGAGCAAGTCCTTTTCGAGTTGCTGCAGGCGTGCCTTGAAGAACGCCAGCTGGGCCGGGTTCATGTAGTCCTTCTCATCCATGGCCAGGATCTGCTCTTCGGTGAGCGGGGCGTTGGCGGTGGATGCTTTCGAGCTTTTTGTATTGGTTGCCACGTCGCTTGCTTTCGTCACTACGAAACGATGAATTTAACCCGGCGGACCCGCCAAATTCTTGCTGCTGCGCAGGCGCTGCCGGTCGTGGTCGGGCGTTGCAGCTTCCCTTCTGCAAGGCTGCCCGGCTGAAACCGGCGGCTATTGTAATCGCATTGTCGCTCTGCTCGACAAGCTTTGCATGATTTTTAATGGCTTTCGCAACAACAGGTCGCGGCAGAGCGGCGGGCGGTGTCGGTAAAGGTTTTCAAGTTTATACCAGACACTGTGTCAAGCCGTCGATAAACACTTGTTTTGGCAATTCCTGGCCGATGAACACGATCTTGCTGCCGCGCGCCTCTTGTTCGCCCCACGGCGCACCCAGATCACTGCCCATGGTCTGGTGCACGCCCTGGAAAATCACGCGCCGCGACGCGCCGGCCATCCACAATACGCCCTTGTAACGCAGCATGCGCGGGCCATAGACCTGCACCAGGCTGCCGAGGAATTCTTCCAGCCGCGCCGGGTCGAATGCGCGCTCGCTGCGGAACACGAATGCAGCGATCTGGTCCGTATGCCCGCCCTGGCCGTGGCCGTGATGATGCGCATCATGCTGGTGTGCATGATCGTGGCCATGCTCATGACCATGACCATGACCGTGATCATGATGGTCGCAATGTTCGTCGCAGTCATGGTGCGTGTGCTCGTCGGCTTTCAGGAAATCCGGATCGATATCGAGCTTGTCGTTCAAATTGAAGCCGCGGATATCAAAGATCTCGTCGATCGCGATCTTGCCGAAGTCCACGTGCGCAATCGGAGCGCGCGGGTTGATGCGCTTGAGACGGTTTTCGAGCTGCGCAACGCTGGTGGCAGCGACCAGGTCAGTCTTGGACAGCAGCATGCGGTCGGCAAAGCCGACTTGTCGTTGCGCTTCTTCGAACTGGTCCAGCTGCTGCATCGCATGGCTCGCATCGACCACGGTGATCACGCTGTCCAGCAGGTAGGAAGTGGCGACATCTTCATCCATGAAGAAGGTCTGCGCGACCGGGCCCGGGTTGGCAAGACCGGTAGTTTCGATCACCACGCGGTCGAACTGCAGCTGGCCATCGCGTCGCTTCTGTGCCAGCTGTGACAAGGCAGCGATCAGGTCGCCGCGCACGGTGCAGCACACGCAGCCATTGCTCATCTCGACGATTTGCTCATTGCTGTCCTGGACCAGGATTTCGTTGTCGATGTTTTCTTCGCCGAATTCATTCTCGATCACCGCAATCTTCTGTCCGTGCGCATCATGCAGGATGCGGTTCAGCAGTGTGGTCTTGCCGGCGCCGAGAAAGCCGGTGAGGATGGTGGCGGGAATCAGTGACATCGTCGTACATTCATTCAAGGGTTTCAGTGTTCATCCTGCTTCTTTGCGCGCGGATGGGCGGCATCATAGACCTGCGCCAGGCGCTGGAAGTCCAGCGCGGTATAGACCTGCGTTGACGCAATCGACGCATGCCCCAGCATCTCCTGCACCGCGCGCAGATCGCCGGACGACTGCAGCACATGCGACGCGAACGAATGCCGCAGCACATGCGGATGCACATCGGCCGCAATGCCAAGCGACTGCGCATGCGCCTTGATGCGGGTCTGCACCGTGCGTGGCGTGATGCGGCGTCCGCGCGCGGTCACGAACAACGCATGGGCATCGCCGGGCTCGCGCACTTCGTTGTCGCCACGTGCCGCGAGCCACGCCTCCAATGCTGCCAGCGCTGCGCTGCCGATCGGCACGGTGCGTCGCTTGCTGCCTTTGCCGGTGACGTTGACTTCGGCAGCATCGAGGTCGAGCCAGCCCTGCGATTCATAAGTCCCGTCGCGCACATAGCGCGCATCGAGCCCGGTCAGCTCCGATACCCGCAGCCCGCAGGAGTACAGCAATTCGAACATGGCCTTGTCGCAAAGGCTGCCGGCCACATCGTCATCGCGAATGCTGACATCGGACGACACCAGCTTCACCGCATCGTCCACGCCCAATGCCTTGGGCAGGGTTTTCGCGCGCTTCGGCGGCTTTACGCCCTCCACCGGGTTCGCGGACAGTGGCTGCTGCTGCGCCAGCCAGCGGAAGAAGCCACGCCACGCGGACAGCTTGCGCGCAATCGAGCTGGCCGACTGTCCGCTTGCATGCAACTGGCTCGCGAAGCGACGGATGTCGAACTGCGTCAGCTGAGTCCACCGGGTCGCATGCGGCGACGCTTGCATCAGCGCCAGCAGTTGTTCGAGATCGCGCCGGTAGTTGTGCAGTGTATGGTCGGCGAGCTTGCGCTGCACCTGCAGGTACAGCAGGTACGCATCGAGGTCCGCATCACTCCCGGCATGAACGTTCACATCTGCTTGGGCATGAACGTTGGCATCAACGCCGGACGGCGAGCCCTCGGTGCCCATGGGCTCAGGCCGCCAACCCTTGCAGGCGGGCGCTGGCAGCCTCGCCGATACGCGCAAGGAAGTCGGTCGCCAGTTCGCTGGCAAAGCGTTGCGGGTCTGGCGAGCCCAGTACCAACAGGCCAAAGCTGTGCGCGCTGCCGGCCTTGCGCAAGGGCACCAGTGCGACCGATTGCATGCCGGTTGCATCGTCCAGCCAGTCGACGCCAGGCTTTCCCTTCGCCGGGCCGCAGACCGGCGCCGATTGTTCATCGGCCCATGCGCGCGCCGCATCCAGGTCGCCCGCGACGTACCAGGCACCGTCATGGCCGTCGGTCAGGTTCCACAGGCGCAGCGTGACGGCCGGCACCTGAAAACTGTCTTTCATTGCATTGATTACCGCATCCGGCACGCTGTCCGACTCTGGCTCGACCAGCAGCCGCAGTATCCATTGATGGAAATTGCTGATGATGGTGTCGTTGTTGCCAGCGATGCGCGTCAGGTTGGCCAGCTTCAGCTCCAGCTGGCGGATTTTTTCGCGCAGCACCTCGACCTGGCGCTCCTGCAAGGACACGGTACGACCACCGAGCGCGGTCGTCAGTCGCAGGCCGGCGATCAGGTCGGGGTTTTGTTCAAAGAAGTCCGGGTATTCCTCAAGGAAGCGCGCAACAGCATGGGCATCAGGCAGGGCAGTCATTGGCAGGTCTGCAGTAAAGAATGAAAGATAGCCCGAATTTTAGCCGGGACCAGCCGTCACCAGCGAACTTCGGGCGAACAAAAAAAGATGGCACCCGAAGGTGCCATGCAAGAGAGGAGATTGAATTCGCAGAAGACGCTGTGGTTGCAGCACACTCTGCAGGCCGTTGACCGTGAAGCTTTCGGCCTATCCGCTGCCTGCCCGTGGTAGCGGTCAGCCAGCGAATCGGGGATGCGGACCCGCAGGTCCGCAAGGTTCAGCACAGCAGCAAGCGTCAGAACAGGTGGCGAATGCCGATATTGAAGGCCTTGTCACCGAAGCCAGCTTCGGAGTTGTTGCCGACCGTGTAGGCTGCGGTGCCGTCATTGCTGATGCGGCCATACGCTGCGTAGGCATTGGTACGCTTCGACAGCGCGTAGGTGTAGCCGAGTGCCCACTGATCCGCGTCGCGCGCCGCATCGGCACCGCGGCCATCTTTCTTGATATAGGACGCGATGAAGGTGTGCGGTCCCATCGGCACGGTGGCACCGATCAGGTAATCACGGCTCTTGCCGCCGACCGTGAGCCAGTCGTTGTCCGTGATGGCGGCGAAGACCTTGGCCACGCCGAAATCGACGTTCGCTGCAAGCATCAGGCTCTCGATGCTGTCGGTATCGGTGGCGTTGTTCTTGCGGTAGTACGCAAGGCGTGCATTCACCGGCTTCTGGCTGTAACCGACCGACCCGGAAATCACGCGATTGGCGCCGCTGTCGACTGCGAGTTCGCCAAAGCCGTACGCGAGTTCGCCGGTGAAGCCGGCAAACACCGGCGTAGTGTACTTGATCGCATTGTTCATCCGGCTCGCGCGGTCTGCCTCAATCGCGCTACCCGGCAGCAGCAGGTTCTGCGCCGCGCCGGCCATGCCTGCGGCGAACGGATCGGCCACGCTCAACAAGGTCAGGAAGTACGGCGTGTACTGGCGGCCCAGCGTCACGGTGCCGAAGTCACCCTGCACGCCGACAAAGCTCTGGCGCGAGAAGCCGTTGCCGACCGAACTGCCGATATCGACCTGGATGCCGGTTTCCAGCACGAACAGGCCTTTCAGCCCGCCGCCCAGGTCTTCGGTGCCCTTGAAGCCGATACGGGAGCCGGACTGCACGCCGCTCTGCAGCTTGCTGCCTATCGCCGGTGAGACACCGACCGTGCCGGTCTCACGCACGAAACCCATATCGACGACGCCGTAGATTTCGATCGCCGACTGCGCATGGACGGCGCCACTGAAAGCACCGGCCAGCGCCAGCGCAAGTAAAGACTTCTTCATGTTTTCCATCCCCAAATCAAGGTTTGTTCAAGCGATCCGCGCAAGTCGGATGCGGCAACCTTAATTTTTAAAATGGAAACTTCTCGAAGATCGGTGGTGCTGCAAAACGTGGTTTTGGGAAAGCGTGGGTAATCCGCAAGTGGTGTTGTTTTATTAACACCACGTTGCGTTGACTGACCCGGGTGGAACCCGCACAGTCGGATTTTTCACATTTGATAACTCCCACTTCGCTGCGTACCCCCTGCCCATGGCCAACCGTGAGGAATTGCTGATCATTCGTGCCGCCCGTGCCGGCCAGGGCCCGGCCCAGCTGGCGCTGGGCAAGCGCTATTTGTTCGGCAGTGCCAGCTTGCCGCAGAGCCATACGACGGCCTTGCACTGGCTTGAAAAAGCGGCGGAACAGAACCAGCAGGATGCGTGGATGCTGATCGGCGAACACGTGCCCTATGCGGTTGCGCAACTTGCCGGTGATCCGTTGCGGGTTGCGTTCTGGTACGAGCGCGCCTTCGAAGGCGGCTCGGCACAGGCAGGGATGGTGCTGGCGATGCTGGTCTTCAACAGCTGGTCGCGCGCTGATGTGACCTTGCGACAGAAATCACTGCGCGCGCTGAAGGCCGCCGCCGAAGCCGGCATTGCGGATGCACAATGGCTGCACGCGCAGCAACTCGGCATGCGTGAACTGGCCGTCAATGCGACGCCCGTTGATCCGTCGCCGCAGGCACGACAGCGCGCCGAGCAGGCGCTCGACTGGACCACGCGCGCCGCGCGCAGCGGCGTGCTCGATGCGCAGCGCACGCTCGCCGATTACTGCTGGGCACGCAAGGATTACCTGAAATTCCTGTTCTGGGCGGTGCCGATGGCGCAGGAACTCGATCGCCGCAATGCCGGCAATCCGGCGCGCCGCCGGCCCTACAACCATGTCGAACTGAGCCTGCTCACACGGGTCGCGCAGGCGCTGCTACGGACGGCAGACCCGAACACGCGGCTGATCGAGCGTTACCTGCGGATGGCGGCCGAGGGTGGTTCCGGCGATGCGCAGCTCGCCTATGGCTTGTGGGTTGCGCGCATGGATGAGCGCGGCGCGCGGCTGGCGGGTGTGCCGGGTGTCGCTCATTACAAGAAAGCGCTGCGCTGGCTGCAGCTCGCGGCCGAACAGGGTGCGGGGATCGCCTGGTATGCGATGTCGCGTATCTTCCTGAAGCCCGAGTTCTCGCGCCGCAGCGTGGTCGAGGCGCGGCGCCATCTCGAAATGGCCGCGATTGCCGGCCACGAGCAGGCGCAGCTGGAGCTGGGGCTGGTCGCCTGGCGTGCGCGCCGCGTCGATCCGAGTTCGGATATCCGCGCGGTGTACTGGCTGCAAAAGGCGGCCGGCCAGGGCAACAAGGAAGCGCGCACCTTGCTCGACAAGATCGCGCCGCCGGTGCGCAAGGCGGACTGGGCGTATCAGGCGCGCGCGAACTTCAGCCGCGAGATCATCAATCAATATCCCTTCCTGTCAGCGCGCATCGAGCTCGGGTACTGGTTCGGGCTGACACGCGCCGAAGCCTTGCTGATCGATGTCGATGCGGCCGATCACGGGCATTGCCTTGAAGTCGATATCCGTGCGACGCATCCGCGCAGCCGGCGGCGGCTGATCCAGATCCTCAGCGGCGACCAGCGTCAGGCGCTTGACCGCGCAGCGCGCATGTTCGATGTGGTCGACGGCAAGGGCGAGCACGGACCTGAGGGAAATTACCGGCAGCGGCTGTATCGCTTTCGGCATCTGATGACGCAGCAGCCCGCGGCGCCGGCGCGCAGCCGGCAGATACGCGCGGCGCGCTAGCGCAACACGTTAGCGCAACACGGATCAGATTTCGACGCTGCCTTCGAACACGCTGACGGCCGGGCCGGTCAGCATCACCGGAGCGTCTTCGCCTTCCCACGCGATCGACAAGTCGCCGCCGCGCGTGGCCACGGCCACCGGTGAATCCAGCAAGCCTTGCGCAATACCGGCGACCACCGCTGCGCACGCACCGGTGCCACAGGCCAGCGTTTCGCCGGAACCGCGCTCAAACACGCGCAAGCGGATATGGTGGCGATCGACGATCTGCATGAAACCCGCATTTACGCGCTTCGGGAAACGCGGATGATGCTCGATCGCCGGGCCATCGTCACCGACTGGCGCCGTGTCGACATCGGCGACGATTTGCACCGCATGCGGGTTGCCCATCGAGACCATCGCGCATTCCACTGTCTTGCCATGGATCTCCAGCGGCCACAGTGCAGTACTGCCAACGCTGCGCGCTTGCAGGTCCCTGCCATCGAAAGGTACGCGCGCGATGTCGAACACCGGCGCGCCCATGTCGACCGTGATGCGCCCGTCATCTTCGAGTTGTGGCGCGATCACGCCCGACATCGTTTCGACGCGGATCTGGCGCTGCTCGGTCAGTCCCTTGTCAACCACGAACTTCACGAACGCGCGCGCGCCATTGCCGCACTGTTCAACTTCGCCGCCATCCGCATTGAAAATACGGTAGCGGAAATCAATGCCCTGCCCGCTCGGCTTTTCGACCACGAGGATCTGGTCGGCGCCGATGCCGAAGCGGCGGTCTGCCAGCTTCTGCCATTGGTCGGCAGACAGATTGACTTGCTGGTTGATCGCATCGATGACGATGAAATCATTGCCGGCGCCATGCATTTTCGTGAACTTCAGTTTCATGCGATTTCGGGGGCTTGTGTCAGGTGATGTGAGGTCTCAATCGTACACGGAGGGCAGGCCATCCGGGCGGGTCTTGAAGCGCTTGTGCGACCAGAAGTACTCGGCCGGCGCCTCGCGCACGCGCTCCTCGATGAAGGCATTCATGCGGCGCGTCGCAGCCTCGATATCCTCGCCGGGGTAGTCGTTCCACGGCGGGTAAAACGTGACACGCCAGCCCTGATAACCTGGCAGGAAGCGGGTGACGACCGGTATCACCTGGCCCTCGGTCGCCATCGCCAGCCGCGCCGGCGCCGTCAGTGTCGCAGCCGGCACACCGAAGAAAGGCACGAAGATGGATTCGCGCGCGCCGAAGTCCATGTCCGGCAGCATCAGGAACGGCCGGCCACCACGCATCGCACGGATGATGGGCTTGATGCCCGCATCGCGCGCCATCAGGTTGCGTTCGTCCGGCGTGAACCGCAGCCGGCCCTTGCGCAGCGCCTCGTCGAACACCTTGTTGCGCTGGCGTGAATAGATCGAGCAGGCTGGTCCGTCCATCGTGATCGCGACGCCGGCCACTTCAAGGCACACAAAATGCGGGCACAGGAAGATGGTCGGCTTCTCGGCTGCCAGTGCAGTCGGCACGACCGGGTCCACCTGTATCAACTTGCGCAGCCGCGCCTCCGGCGCCCACCACAGGATCGCGCGCTCCAGCACGCTGCGCGCATAGCCCTGGAAATGTTCAAGCGCGATACGGCGGCGCGCGTCTTCATCCAGCTCGGGCAGGCACAGCGCAAGGTTGCGCAACGCGATACGACGACGACTGCGCATCCACCAGAACAGCAGCGTGCCGACGCCCTTGCCGATGCGGCCCAGCACCGGCAGCGGCAGCCAGTGCAGCAACCACATCAAGCCCAGCAATGCCCTCATGCTGCCTCCGAAGTTGATGCCGATGCGGAGGACGCCGGCGGCGTGCCCTTGTAGCGGTTGTAGCTCCAGAAGTATTGCGCCGGGCAGCGCGCGACCAGCGACTCCATTGCGGCATTGATTGCGCGCGCCTGCTGTTCCGGACTGCCTTCCAGCGTGCGATCGAAGCGCACGAAATGCACCGCATAGCCCTGACCATCCGGCAGGCGTTCCGCATACGACAGCACCAACGGCGCGCCGCTCATCTGGTGCAGCTTTGCCGGCAGCGTCATCGTGTACGCCGGGCGACCGAAGAACGGGGTCCATACGCCTTCGCCGAATTGCGGCACCTGGTCCGGCAGCAGGCCGATGGCGCCGCCGCCGCGCAAGGTCTTGATCAGTGTACGCACACCCGCGAGATTGGCCGGCGCCAGCGACAGCCCGTCACGCGCGCGCGCCTCCTCCAGCAGCGGCCGCAGTGCCGCCTGCTTCGGCGGCCGGTACAGCGCGGTCAGCGGCGCGCGGCTCGCGATCGCCTGCGCAATGATCTCGAAGCAGCCGAGGTGGGGCGTCAGGAAGATCACGCCGCGCCCGGCGTCCAGTGCCTCCTGCGCGACCTCCCAGTCATGCAGCGTCGCGGTCTGCAGCACGCGCTGCGGCGGCGCGCACCAGATGAATGGCAGCTCCAGCACATTCTTGCCAGCCTCGACGATCGCTTGCGGCAGCACTTGCGGGTAGCCGGCGCGCTGCAGGTTCTCTTTCAGGCGGCGCCGATAGGTCGGCGACAGCGCGTACACCAGCCAACCCGCCGCAGCGCCGAGCTTGTGCAGCAAGGGCAGCGGGAACACCGACAAAACATGGAACAGGCGCAGCAGCATCAACGTGAAAAGGGAGCGAGATCGGGGAGAAGGGCAGGAATTTTGCTGAATTGAAGCAAGTTGCGTAAAATAGCACGAGCAAACACCGCCGAGTTAATCAGACAACTTGCGAGGCGGTCTACAAATTTCGCTAAAGCGTCGCAGGCTCACTGGGTTGACCGCGACAGCATGTCAATCATTTTTTTCAGGGGAGCTTGCATGTCAAACGAATACCTGTTCACGTCCGAGTCGGTGTCCGAAGGTCATCCGGACAAAGTCGCCGACCAGATCTCCGACGCCATCCTTGATGCGATCCTTGCGCAGGATCCGCGTGCGCGCGTCGCTGCCGAAACCTTGTGCAACACCGGCCTCGTGGTGCTGGCCGGTGAAATCACGACGACGGCCAACGTGGACTACATCAAGGTCGCGCGCGATACGCTCAAGGGCATCGGCTACGACAACACCGACTTCGGCATCGATTACAAGGTCTGCGCGGTCATGGTCTGCTATGACAAGCAGTCGCCCGACATCGCGCAGGGCGTCGATGAAGGCAAGGGCATCGACCTCGACCAGGGCGCCGGCGACCAGGGCCTGATGTTCGGCTACGCCTGCAACGAAACCCCGGAACTGATGCCGGCCGCGATCTACTACTCGCACCGCATCGTCGAGCGCCAGTCGCAACTGCGCAAGGATGGCCGCCTGCCCTGGCTGCGTCCGGATGCGAAGTCGCAGGTCAC
>JACCDU011097112.1_pt1 | contig 15595 bp, 16 predicted proteins | sample 7446081 | NCBI WGS metagenome assembly JACCDU01 (sample SAMN15323447, study PRJNA562643) | freshwater metagenome | isolation source: river surface water | place: USA:Blue River Watershed | collected 2017-08-17
AAGCTATGATTACGCAATTCTTGAGTACTAATTTTTGAATTGTTTAAACTTTAAAATAGTGATTTTTAAAAGGGGATAGATTTTCTATCCTCTTTTTTTATGTCTTATTTAGAATAATTCTAAATTTTAAAAATATTTTACAAAAGACTTGACTTTTATATCAGAATGTATTACCTTTACTATGTAATAAAAAATGAGAGATATGGACAATTTAATTGATGTAAGAGGTATGAGTGTGTATGAGTATTGTAACTTCGTTGAGGGTAGAGCTATTCACTTGGGAGTTAGTTCTTTGGAGTTGAATATTCAATATTGTGAGATAGGTTTGATTGATTGGGAAAGGTATGAGTTTGCAAAGGCTGAGTTGTTAAATCGTAGAATGAATGGTGATTTGGTGTGTTAATGTTAAACTTTAAACTTTAAATATATGTTATACGATTCTTATGATGTCGAAGTGCTTGCAGACCGTTTAGAAATGGAAGAAGAAGTGATTAAGGAAATGAATGAATTCTATGGTTTTGAATTCACATTTAAAACCGATGCAGAATATCGTTCTGAAAAATTTAGTGGTTATATTGAAAGATATAACAATGTTCGTGTAGAAATAATTAATTCAGAAGGATGGCATATAGATTTTCCTCTACATAGCGAGGAAGAATATTTTGAATACTTATCTAATCACAAAAAAGAAGGAGATAGAATTATTAAAGTATATGCTAATCTAGATTGCTACGAAGCAAAAGGTTGGTATTAAAATTTTTATAATATTCAAAAATAAAGCAGTGGAGAATTTCTTCACTGCTTTTTTGTTTTATATATACTTATATATAAACAACAATAGTTATAATTATGGAACAACAAAATTTAGAACAACAAGTTACAAGAGGATTGGGTACTCCAATGTATCAATCTCAAAAAACATATCCATTCCCAACAGAAATTATCAGTTTACCATCAAAAGGATTGTGTTATCCAGAATCATCTCCATTATCTAAAGGAGAAGTTACAATCAAATTGATGACAGCTAAAGAAGAAGATATTCTTACATCTACTAATTTAATAAAAAAGGGAATTGTTATTGATAAGCTATTAGAATCGGTAGTAGTTGAATCTGGTGTAAATCTTGGTGATTTGTTAATTGGTGATAAAAACGCCATATTAATATCAACTAGAGTTTTAGCATATGGTCCTGAATACGCTGTAACAGTTACCGACCCAAGAGAAAATGAGCCCGTTGAAACAAAAGTTGATATGAGTAAATTATCTATTAAAGAAATAGATGAAAGTATTTTAAATAGAAAAAATGAGTATGAATTTACATTACCAAATTCGGGTACATTTATTAAATTTAAGCTATTAACACATGCTGATGAATTAGCAATTAATAAAGATATTGAAGCAAGTGAAAAAACATTAAAACAACCAAATGAAGTTACAACTAGATTAAGAAGAATTATTGTAGAAGTAGATGGTAATAGAGATTTGGGTTATATAAGTAATTTTGTTGTAAATCAATTAAGAGCAGCTGATTCGAGAGCATTACGAAAATATATACAGGAGATAACACCTGATATAGATTTATCATTCGAATACACATCACCATATACCGGAGAGAAGGAGGCTCTTCGAGTACCAATAGGGCTTGACTTTTTTTACCCTGCCGAATAATTACTCCGTAACGCTTCATAAGCAAATATTTTCTTTAATTTATAATTCCAATGGTGGATTCAATTGGAATGATGTATATTTCATGCCTGTAAAATTAAGAGAATTTTATTGGAATGAATTAATTGCAACCAAAGATACGGAAGCAAAAGTTTATGAAAATGCAACTAAACAGGCATCAAAATCTAGCAAAGCTAAAAGAAAATAGTTTAATAGATATTTATATATAAAATATTAGTCTAATTAACTATGGCATCTAATAGAGATAGAAAAAGAAAAGTTCTTGACCAAGAAGAGAGAAGTATAGCTTCTTTTCAATCAACAACGGGTGCTTTAGGTAGAGTAGTTGATGATTTAGCAAAAGTAGTTTCTAATTTTCAAACTTCTGTTGGTGAATTTCAAAAAACTCAAAAAGAATCTAACACCCAAAGTAAAAAACAAAATAGCCAAAAAAATAAAGAAACAGCCAATCAAAAAAAGGTTGGTGAGGCTATGAAAAAAATGCAAGATATTTTCGGCGCAAAAAATATGAAAATAGCTGGAAAACTTATGGGAAGAGATAATTTTAGAGCATTTTCAAAATCAATAGCGGGCGTAAATAAAGGTGGTGCTGGATTTGGTAAAGGTATGTTAGGAAAGGCGGCTAAAGGTTTAAGTTCAATTGGTGGAAGTATATTAAGAGCAGCTGGTCCAATAGGAGCAGTACTTACCGGTCTAAAAATGGCATATGATTTTTGGAATAGTGGTGGGTTGGCTAAACTTGTAGCTGGTGTAAAAATGGCTACGAATAAAGGTAGCATGTTGGGTGCTGAAGGTATTGCATCTACACGAGCTGATTTGGAAGGAACTGAAGAATTTAGAAAAATAGATGCAAAGTATGCTTATCAGAAGCCTTTAGAATTAAAACAAGCACTAACACAAGATTATTTCAATTGGGAAAAAGGTGTAGCAAGTGATAATCTTCAATTCCAACAAGGTTTAGTAAAAGATGATGTTGAATATCAATTTGGATTAAGAAAAGATGCATTACAATTTGAATTAGACCAAGCAAAAGAAGCATTAGATGCTGAATTAGATAGAAGAAAAGCAATATCAGCAGCTGGAATACCATTTATATCAAAATACGCAAGTATATCAGAGAGAGCATTAAAAGCAATCGGCTCATCTACAAAACAAATAATAGAAGGATTGGGTAAATTTACTTCTATGTTTGGGTTGGGAGTTAAAAGTAGTTATCAATTAACCGAAAACGCGCAAGGGTTAGCTTATCATTTAAATGGAAGTGATGAGGATGTTATGAATATGACAAACCTATTTCGTTTAATGGGTAAGACTAGTGCCGGTATGGCTCAGGATTTAATAGCAGGTTTTTCAAAATTTGCAGAAATAAATGATATTGCGCCACAAGTAATATTTAATCAAATCAGAGAAGCCGGTGAGGATATATATAAATTTAGTAATGGTACTGCTGATAATTTTGCAAAGCAAGCAGTTCTTTTAACAAAAATGAGTGTATCAATGTCTCAAATGATGAAGGCATCTGATACAATGGTATTAAATTACAAAGATAGTATTAAAGCCGAAATGAGTTTATCGGCTATGCTTGGAAAAAATGTTAATTTATCAGAAGTAAGAGCTCGTTTGATGAGCGGAGACCAATCAGGCGCAGCATCTGCATTAAAAACCGCATTAGGTGGTGTTGATATTAACGCTATGAATGCTTTCCAAAAACAAGCATTACAACAAGCAACAGGAATGGATATTTCCGCTTTAATGGGATTACAGCAAGGTAAAGAAGGTACAGTTTCTGGAGAATTAAAAGCGGAATCTGCCAAAGGAAAAGCATTTGCAGATGGGGCTTTAAAACAAGATATTTCAAACCAAGCTGCTAAATTGGCATTAGACCAACAACAAAGAAAAAAATTATTGGAGTTTGAGCAAAGACAGAGGTTTGCAATGTTAATGTTAGAACAACAACAAAGATTAGATTCAATTCAATTAGAAGCCGCTTATAGAGCTAAATGGGAATTGCAATATGCAAAGGAGTTTGAAAAAGATATGGCAGCAGCATCGGCAAATGTGGAAGCTGCTACTAATATTTTAGCTAGTAAAGGTACTAGAACTATGATGGAGCAAGCATTCACACAAATGGGTATAACTACATCTGCTGGAAGCGCTGGAGGTAATGCTGTAAGTCAATTATTAGCATTACAACAGGGTGGTTATTTAACTCAAGCTGATTTAGGTAATTTTGCAATTAAACTTGGTGATAAATTAGAAGCCGGTAATGTTAATATGAAGGATACTGCGGCAGTTGAAAAAGCAATAACAGCTGCTATGGGAGAAGGTATGGGTTCAGCGGTTCAAAAAAGAACAGCCGATGTTAACAAACAAATGGCAAGAATAGAAAATATCGCAGTAACACTAGGTAAATCAGGAGGTTCACTTGCTCAAAGTTATATTGATAAAAATAAAATAACAAAAGAGGAAATTGCTTTAGCAAAAAGTATATCAACAACATCCAGTAGAACAGTAATGAAAAATTCTATGACTGGACCTGCAATGACTTATGGTACTGAAACTGTTTATTCGGGAGTTGATGCTAAAAAATTAGAAGAACTTAAAAAAGCTAATTTAGTAGGAACTGAAATGACAGTCGCTGCTACTAATCAAGGAACCGCTCAATTAACAACAATTCAAGGTAATGGACAACAACAATTAGCAACACAAAATCAGTTAAAATTACAACAAACGAGAACATTAACTGAATTTGAATATACTACCAAATTACAACAAGAATTGGTAGCAATGACTGGATTATCGTTACAAATGCTTAATAAGATTATGGAAAATACTGCACAAGAAGGTGCAGATATAACTTTAGATGGTAGAACAATACGAAATAGTTTATTAAATCAAGCTAGAAGAGGCTATGCCGTTGCTAGAGATGTAGCTGTTGCTTAATCATTTCCATAAATTTATAATAAAGATATTTATAGTAAATAGTAAACTATAAATGGCAACAATAAGAGATTTATTTAAGAGTCAAAAAAAGGATTTATATGGAAAAGTTGGCTCTGCTATTATTGAAAGTAGAGGATTGATAAATCCACCAAGAGGTGCGGCATTATTAACTTCTTCTCCAAATGCCATTGCTGATTTAATTGGTAATCAAATAGGAGGAGCTCTGGGTGGCTCTGCTAATAGACCATCGGATACTATATTTAAGAATAATACTGTATTATCAAAACCAATATCTTTATTTAAAACACAAAGACAGTTACAAACTGCAATCGATAAAGATACTCCATATTACATAAAGCAATCACCATCACCCGCATCGTTATTTGCATCTTTTAATCAAGGTGCATCTACTATTGGTGGAATGGCAGCAAATTTAGCTATAAAAGGAATTACAAAAGGTGGATTAAAAGATTTATCTAATAGTCTAAAAAAGAAAGATGTAACCAATAATTACGGAGTTAAATTAGCCAAAGATAATAATAACAAACTTATAAAAGAAGATAGAAAATTTTCCAAATATTACAAAGATAAAGATGGTAAATTAGAAGAAAGAAAATTTTCTTTAGGAGAAAAGGGAGCGTTTTGGGATGATGGAGGATATACTATCTTAAATAAAGAGATTGTAACAGATATAGAATTACAAAATTTAGAAAAAAATGGTCATGTAGTATTTGTTGTTGGTAAAATTATAGATGATATAGGAAATGTAGATTTTAATGTACCATTTATTGGTTCAATAACAGGGTTATCCGAAGATGTAAATCCAGAATGGACAAATTTTCAATATATAGGTTCTCCGTTTAAAGTAAATAGATATACTGGTGTTGAACGAAGTGTTAAATTTAATATTAAATTATATTATTTGCAAGAATCTCAAAAAAAATTGATGATTAAAAAAATAAATTATTTAAAATCATTAGCATTCCCAGACTCGAATGTTGTAACTTCTAATTTTGGAACAACTTCTCAATATGCAATATCTCCAAATATTATAAAATTTAGTATTGGTTCTTTATATAAAAATATTGCAGGATATGTGGAAAGTTTATCTTTTGAAATAGATGATAATACGAGTTGGCCAAAGCAAGGAAAATCGGCAAGTAGTATGCTTGGAAGAAGTATAAATCAAATTGGTCGAAATTCTTTTAATAGTGATTTTGAAACTGATAATAACGATGAAAATTTTATGTATCCATCCGTAGTTGATGTATCGATTAGTATAAAGATAATTGAAAATCATATTATAGATGGTAGTACTACTAAAGTTTTTAAATATAATTTTGATGGATTAAATGATTCCGAAAAATATACTATTAAAAAATAATAATGGCAGCAAGTAGATACACATATTCAAAAATACAAAATCAAAAAGAAACCAAAAAAAAATATTTTGGAAGTTTAATATATCCAAAAATTAAACCAACTGATAACGATTTTTATGTAATATCGGAATCAACTGATAGATTGGATTTATTAGCTAACAAATATTATGGAGATAAAGATTTGTGGTGGATTATAGCAATTGCAAATAATTTAAATAACGCATCATTGTATATTGGAGAAGGTGTACAATTACGAATCCCATCTAATCTATCTGAAATTTTAAATAATTTAGAAAAAATAAATAGATAAATAAATGCCGTTTCCGTTTATAGCTCCAATAAAACTAGAAATTAAAAAAAAATTAGAGAATAGAGAAGTATTTGGTTTTAATAATCATAAACTTTCTCCGTTTGTTATTATGTCATCTGGAGCAGTTGTAGTAAATCAAACAGAAAATATTTTAGATTCTATAAAAAACGCAACATATGGTAGTAATGCATATAGAGGTTGCGTAATTACAAATCATTCCGCACTAAATATGATGTATCAGACATCAAATACAATTTTAGGATATGATTTGGATGGAAAAATGATTACAATAGATGGCGAAAAAAATAGAAAAATATCAACTCCTATAATAAATTCTGTGGAAATAGACACAGATGGTGGAAATAATACATTGAAATCCGCTAGAATAAAAGTAAAAGTTTTTAGCTTAAAACAATTAGAATTTTTTGACCTTTTCTTTTTAAGACCATCAATGCCTGTTGTTTTAGAATATGGATGGAATACTGATTTAATTTCAAAAACCAATATTCATTCAAAACTAATATCTAAAAATAAACATTCGGATTATGTTACAATAGTTACAGAACATTTTTCTGATTTTAAAGAATCCAAAATAAATTATTTACAAGCTTTAAAAGACAACGATTATAATTTTGATTATATGGTTGGTAAAGTTACGGATTTTACTTATTCGCCAGCTGAAGATGGAACATATGATATTGATATGGAAATATCGGCTGGAAATGAATTACAATTATGGATGCCTATTAAGCAGGATACAAAAAAGAGCGAATCTGGCAATCCTAATATTAAACCAATACCATATGAAAGCTGGCTAAAAAAAATATATGGAGATTTTAATTTAGAAAAAGTTATAGAAGGATATCCTAAAAAAGATTGGGAAAAAGAATTTTTTAATTGGGGGATGGTAAATGCGCAAGAGAAAGATAAAACAGTTTCCTTTTCAGAATATATTTCATTTAAATTTGTTTTAGAATTATTAAAGATAACACAAGTTTTTAGTTATAATTCAGAAAAGTTGGTTTATTATTATGAAGATAAAGCAAAAACAAAACCTATAATTCCAATGAATTCACATAAATTTATGTGTTCAACTTCTGACGAATTAATTATACCAAATTCAATACCAGCTTTTAAAAGAAATCCTGAAAAAGGTAAAGAGAATGAATTGATATTAGATGTTAGTGGTTCTCTTACTAAATGTGATGTAAATGGAAAAACATTTCATATAACAACAAAAACAATATATGATTCCTTTGGCGTTGAATATAAATTAGAAGAAAAAGATGATATAAAATATGGCAACTTATTAAATGTATTTTTAAGATATGAGAGCGTATTAAGTGCTTATAAAAACTCATTTACTCAAGCTGAATTTATTAATAATGTATTGCAAATGGTGAATGAAAACACATTTGGGTTATGTAAGTTAGAATTAATGTCACAAACAGATGATGTAACTAAATCTTTAAAAAGTTTATCAATAATTGATTATAATTTAATAGGACTTAAACCACCAGAAAATGAAGTAAAAACTTCTTATAGATTTAAAATTGGACCAAATTCTATATTAAAAGAATTCAGCTTTAATATGGAATTGGGTACTTTGGGACAAGCTCAAGCGATGTATCAATCCCAATTAAACCTAAATAGTATAATGAATGGTGAGGGGTTTGATAAAAGTGTAAATTCTCAACAATTAGAAACCCAAAATTATAAATTATTTGATTTATCATATGCAAAAAATTCTGACGGATATTTTTCAGTTAATGAAATTGAAAAAAATATAGTGTTGGAGGCTGCTAAAAACGTTAGAGAAAAGAAAAAGGAAGGTATTACAAATGATAAACCACCTGAAAAGGAGGATAGTGATAAAAAGCCAACCGATTTAGCAGAATTAATAAAAAATAAATCCGTTAGATTTAAATCAGTTATAAACAATAAATCTGTAATAAAATCATATATCTTTTTAGATAAAGGGATTATACAGCAACATATTAAAAAAGAAAAAACCGGGTCTGCTTTAACCTATTTAGATATATCATTAGCAATAGATGGTATATCTGGTTTAAGTTGCGGAGAATATTTCCAAATAGATGGGATACCTGAAATATACAATAGAAATGGATATTTTCAAATAACAAATGTAAAACAAGGAATAGATAATAATGGTTGGAAAACTACTATTGAAGCCGGATATAGATTGGATATTGAAAAAGCTTATTCTGATAAATAATTTACTATGTATAAAGATTTAATAAAAGATACAGAAATATATAATTTACAAACTCCAAAAACATTTATACCAACGCCTGTTGAAAATGATTATGAAGTTGGTACTATTGATAGATATTTTACTCAAAAAGCAAATGATGTAAATGGTTTTGTTTTTGAATTAGATGAAAACACATATATGGAATTGATGGAAAATCCCTATTGGATTGTAGCTACTATGCGATGGAGAATTTCAGGACCAATAAATGCAGTTTATGGACCAAACAATAGATTGACTGATTTAGGAGTTAAAGCATCAAATAACGCATCGATAGTAATTACATCATCAAAAATAAAGAATATAGGGTTATATTTACCAAACTTACTTCAGTTCCACAAATGATAAAAATCATTAGAATTTTCTATCTTTTTAATTGAAATTTCTATATATATAGATATATAAATTAAACTAAAGTTATGGCTAATTTCAAACATCTTACAGACCTTGAAATCCAACAAATGACATTTGATTGGCGTTATAGAGGTTGGACTGTATTTCAACTCTTAACTGAAGAAGAGTGTGATGAAATCAACGAAGAAATGGAACGATTAAGACAAGAGCGTTCTAAAACTACAAAAGAAAATGGAGATGATTGGGGAGAATGGGACCCGTTTGCATATCCACACAAAATTTCACCAAAATTAGAAAAATTATTTGCACATCCAAAATTAATTGAAGCAATGGAATTCCTTATGGAAGGTCAGTTAGTTGGAATGCAAACTTGGGCTTATTTTAAACCACCGGGACAATTAGGTAGAGACCAACATCAAAATGCTTTTTACACCGGATGTGGGCATAATGAAATTATCAATACTGCGTTGGCGTTAGATAATCACGATGAAACAAATGGTGCAGTATGGAACTATGAAGGTTCTCATAGATTGCCAGTTTTACCGATTGAAGTGGATGAAGAAAGAACAAAAACAAATCCATCATTTTGGAGAAATGAAAGAGGTAAACCTTGTGTAATGCCAGAAGGACATGATTTCAAAAAGATACAAGGAAATCTTCGTAAAGGAGAAGTAGTTTTATTACACTCACACACTGTGCATGGTTCTGAAACAAACAACTCTAATAGATTCCGTAGAAACTTTTTAGGAGGTTATTTGAAAAAAGGTGCATATTTTAATCAAGGTGGTCATATGAAGAGAGAACCAATTGATATGTATGAACTTCGTAAAAAGCATTGGGGAGAATAATTTTGAAATAAGAAATATTTTTCGTATATTTGTAGGGTATGAATTTAATAGAAACTAAATCTGCCCTACATTTTTTTGTCAAATCGAATCCTAAAATCGATTTACTGATTCCTGTTTGGAGTTCTCATAAAGCGCACCCTCTTATGAGTAGAATTTCTTTTTTGTATTACAAAGAAGAAAATGGAAATGATGGGATTATTAACATCAATCATATAGATGCTAATAAGATAGAAAAATTTGATTGGAACATTCTTATATCGGATACTACTAAAGTATTAAGTAGTAGGTATATAAGCAAATTAGGACTCGATTATGAATGGGTTTACTTTGAATCCTATGGGAAACCATTTGTGTTTGAAGAGTTCGTAGAATCGGTTTATAAAGGGTATAGACGGGATTTCAAAGAATTAAATGATTGTATTCCATTAATGAAGTGGTACGAAGTATTAAAAAAAATACCAACTATTACAAACATAAATGATTGGGATTACAATTATTCATCAGCAATTAGAAAATTGGGAAGGCTGGAAGGGGCTGGGGTGAAAGTCGAAGAGGAAAAATTTATTGATAACTTTAAATTTGATGCAGCATACCTAAAGAGAGGTATGGTATATACACAATACAACCCATACACAATAACGGGTAGACCATCTAACAGGCATTTAGGAGTAAACTATTCTGCTCTACCAAAAGCGGATGGTAGTAGAGAATCATTCGTTAGTAGAAACCCAAATGGAACTCTTCTTCAATTCGATTATGAGTCATATCACTTACGATTGATAGGAGGTATGATTGGGTTTAAACTACCAACGGATATTTCCGCTCACCAATACTTTGCCGATATTTATGGATGTGATTATGAAACTTCGAAAGCGATTACATTTAAATATCTATATGGAGGATTGGATGATGCGGCAAGAAACATTCCGTTCTTTCAAAAGGTGGATGAATACATAAAATCGGTTTACCAAAAGTTCGTAATTTCGGGCCGTTTAACGACTCCTCTCTATAAGAGGGAAATCCATTTTAGTAGAATCGAAGGTTCGACTGAACAAAAGGTATTCAATTATTTGTTACAAGCGTTGGAAACTGAAGTGAATTATATGAAAATGGGCGATATCTTTAATTGCTTTGAAGGAAAGATGAGTAAACCGATTTTATATACATACGATGCGTTTTTAATTGATTTACATCCGATTGAAAAGGATGAGATTATCGATTCAGTTAAAAGAGTAATGGAAAAAGGTGGGTTTCCTGTCCGAATTTATGAAGGAAGTAATTACAACAATTTGGAAGTTATTAATTAAAACTTTATATTTATATCATATAATTATATAGGAATAAACAAGCGAAATATGAAATTAGTAAATCTAGTTCCCTTAAAAGAAATTGATTTTAGAAATCAAGATGCATTTGATGCATATAATAAGCAACACCAATTAAGACCAGATACTAAAGTTACGATAGCTGGTAAACCAACAACTGCTGGTCAAGCTGCTAAAAATTCCGAGCCAACAAAAGGAAGTTCGGTGTTTGGTAAAGATAGTGGTGGTTCGGTATTTGGTAAAACGGGTGGAGCATCTGCAAAAGAACCAACAATGGATATAGATTCATTAACTTCCTACAACGATTTTAATAAATTTTTTAAAGCGAATTCTGATAAACTAAACAAAAATGATTTAGCTTATATAGAGGATGAAATTGGTGCATTGAAGTATTTAGAATCTGATTATAAAAAAGGAAAGGCGGATAAACAAGAAGTTGAAGTTGCATATGTAGAACTTCAGGATTTAATTAAAAAGGCTTTACCTAAAGATACTTCTAAAGCTGATGTTAAATCAATTGTTAAAGGAATATTAAAAACTGCGGATAAAGAATTTGCAGGAACTTATAAACTAAAAGATATTACCGATGATATAACAGTTGATACATCCGATAATGATGGTAAGGAATTGCAAGCTAGAATAGATAAAGGTGAAGATGGTATATATGTTCAAACTGGCGAAACCGAAGGAACTGTTGTGTTTAATGATGGTTCACAATATCAATTTGCACATGTTGAAGATGGTCCTATACCTGTAACAAAAGTTGGTCCTACAAAATTATCATCAATGATACCTAAATCAGCTGGTGGAGCTAAAAATAAATCCATAACTGATATAAAAGTAGATAAGCAAGTGGATGTATCAACGCTATCTAAATCTCTTATACCAAATGTAAGACTTGGAGATGGTAGTGGGTATCCTGATAAAGATGCCATAGAACTTGTAAAAAGATTGGTTAGTAAAGATAGTGGTGTTTATACTCGAACAAGCCCATCTGGTGGAAATATTGTTTTCAAAGATGGTACTAGATTTGAAGTTTTTAGACCACACGATTTCACTAAAACAGGCTCTGAAACAATTTACGCATCAAAAGCATCGAAGAGATAAAAAATGACTCCAAATTTCGAAGAAATATTATTGGAATTAAGTTATAGAATTCCGGAGGGAATCGTAGATTTAACTAATGAAGAACATCTAAACGAACTTGTTGTTGTTTTAGAAGAAATGCGTATATACAATTCCCAAGCTATCAATTTGTTAAAAGAAAAAGCAAAAGGAGATAGTGGGTTAGAAGCAGCTGCTGAATTCTTTAAAGGTAAAAAATATCGAAATGATAAAGGAAACGATGTTTCATTTACTACCGCTATAAATTATAATGACCCAACTAATAGCGCACATAATGCTGCAATGGAAGATTTTGAGGCATTTTTAGATGCAAATAGAGGTAAATATGGTGATATAGAAAAAGTAAAACAACCTAAATCAAAAAAACCCAACCCCAATATATTTGGTAAAGATAAAGGGGGAGATGTTTTTCCATCAAATAATAATGATGATGCGGCAGCAAAATCATCAACTCCGGAAGAAGAACCAACATCTAAACCCGCAGATGTGGATATGGGTGATAGTGGTGATTTTAAAAATGTATTATTTTCAACAACAAAAACTAAAGGTGGAGATGAAAAGAAATATGCATTTATACAAAGAAAAAAAGAAGCTGCTTTAAAAGTTTTACAAAATTTAACAGATGAAAACGGAAATATAAATTTATTATCCGAACCAGGTGGTAAACCTGTTGCGATTAAATCTAAAGTAGTTCAATCTGTTATTAATAAAATATTTGATGGAGAAAAATTATCAGCTGAAGAAATTAAAGCATTTAATTCTGTTGGTAAATTAGTTGCTAATAACGAAAGTGGAACAACTAAAATATACTTTTCTAAAAAACTCGTTGGTAGACACCCACAGCAAGGATATGATAGTATAGAAATTGCAACCGGAAATCCGGAAATGTCTGATGCAGTTAGAAAGTTTGCGTTAGCTAACAAATTAAATGTAGGTAAATCATCGGAAGGAGCAATTGGAAAAAAAGTGTTTACTCCAAAGAAAATGGCAGAAGCTGTGAATCCAAAACAGCCCGAAGTTATTGTTGATATTGTTAAAACTAAAAATGGAGTAAAAGTTGCTGATGTTGAACTTACATATAAAACAGTACCAAACCAAGCATCTTTAGTAAAAGCACTTACATCCGCCGGTCTTTCTCAAAAAGAAGCAGAACAAAAAGCGACCAATATGGTTTTGGAAACGGAAGCATATAATCAAAGATTAGATGATATGCTTGATGCGGCTGAAAAATCTGGTGGAAAAATTCCAATGACTAATTTTGGTGATGTTACAACTCCGCAAGGTAGAAAAAAAACCATAAGTAATATTATAGAGGGTAGTATGAAACGATTCGAATCGGAATTAGAAAACTATTCTAAACTATATGGTAAAGGTGATTTAGTAAATAAGCCTGAAAATAAAAAAGTATTTGATTCTTTGAATAAATTAAAAGAATTAAATGAAAAATCCGATTTACAAACCAATCCTAAAGTTAGAGAAGAATATAAAAAAGAATTAGATAATTTATTAATAAATATGGCTAATTCACCTGATTTTGCGGATGCTGTTGCCGATTATGCAGAAATGAAAGTGGGATTACAATTTTTAGCAGAAGGAAAGCAGGTATATTTTCCAGCTTCCGAAAATTTCCAAACTGCCGATATTATTGTATTACCAGATGAATTTAGTATTAGGCCTAAAAAGGGTCAAAGTTTAGAACAAGCTATTGCAGAAAATTTACAATTCTATGCGGTTAGTGTAACATATGTTGGCGGATTGAGTGTTAAGTATAAAGGTGGTGGTGGTTCTGCCAATTATAATAAAATATTGCAAACAGTATACAAAAACAAAGAAACTCAAAAAAAGCTATTAGATATACAATCTATTTATTCGTTAGCATATCCTAAAAATAAAAATCAGCAATTAAACATACCTGAAAGTTCTATAAAAAATGCAGAGCAACAATTATCTGAATTTCAAAATTGGGCTGTAAAGGCGGGTATTATGACTGAAGAGGAGGCTAAACGATTAGCCGAAGTTGGTACAAAAAAAGCAGATGCTATATTAGGAAAAGCATTAAAAGATGTTGCAAAATGCGAAGGTGCTAATCGTGAAAACTTTGAAAAATCCGTTAGATTGCATCATATAATGCAGCAAATGACAGCTTTTGTGAATAATAAGGATATGAGATATACAAGATATGCCAATTTTAACCAAGAAGTATATGTAAATAAAGATGGTGTAGCTGTAAGAGTTGAAGATGATATAGCTGATGGTGTTAGTAAACCATGCTATATGAATCCGCATCATAATCCTGGGTTTAGTGCAGTAGAAGATGAAAATACAGGATGTGTTACTGCCGCACCTACAAACCAAAATCCATCACACATTGAATCATCGCCTCCAAAAAATTTATTGAAGGCTTAATAGATATAATAAAAATGAATACACAACTTTTATGTTTGTTTACATATAAAAATGAATTGGATGAATCTATGGATTTCATTGTAAATCACTATGAATTAGTTAATCCAAATATATTTGTATTAGAAAGTAAAATATCAGATACGGAATTATACATTACATTCAATGTGGAAAAAGGTTCTGCGCCTATTGATTCCAAATGGAAAACTATTTTAGTTCATAGAAAAAAGCAATCAAATACAATATATACAATTAATGCTCTTAATGAGGTAGTTAAATCTAAAACAGGTGGTGTATTAGATAACTCATATATGCTTGATTGGGAAGAATATAGAAATTGTATATTAACAACATCCAACTACGGATATAAAAAAATTCCAACAAAAGTTTTTAATAACATTAAAGTTTCTTTGAACAATTCTCAAAATTTGGAATATTAAAATATTTTTACTATATTTGTAATGTGAAAAATACATACAAACCAATAGAAATTAATATTACGAATCCAATTAATTTATTCGAAGAGCATAGATTAGAATTATCAAAAGCAATAATCTATGCAATAGAGTATGGTACACGTTCTCGAAAGAAAAAAATTGATTTTGCAAGAGTAATAGTTAAAGATGTGATAGTAATCACATTATCAGTTAACAAAACTGAATTTTCAGATTTATTAGATGAACATTTAAAAATTCTCATTGAATATGAGGAGTATGAAATGTGCGCACTTATTACGAAACTTAAACAAAAATTAAATAAATCAAATGAAAAAGTTACTAAAAAAAATCGAATTTTGGATTGATATCAATCTAATGTATTTTATGTTTAATGGAAGTAAAATAGACCGTTATTATGATTATTTAGATAAAAAATGGGGAATTAAAAAATAAGTTATATGGTAGAAGAAACAGCAAGAGAACATTGCGAAAGGGTATATCCCGAAATGA
>JACCDU010360494.1_pt1 | contig 15591 bp, 12 predicted proteins | sample 7446081 | NCBI WGS metagenome assembly JACCDU01 (sample SAMN15323447, study PRJNA562643) | freshwater metagenome | isolation source: river surface water | place: USA:Blue River Watershed | collected 2017-08-17
CCAACGATCCGATGGATGCATGTTATGTATTGACATGGGTCGCTGAAGTTTTCGTGTTGGATCTTCGGTCGCAGCGTACAGTTGTTGAAATGGTTTTTGCTGCGGCTTCCGGGGTCCCTAAGGGAAAAAAAATTTTTCTTCTATGGCTTTCTGTACTCTGTGCAATCAAATACAAATGCCCGGATGAATTCGAAAAATTAGCTGTGGCACGTAGCAATTCTTCCGAAGAGTTTCACGATGTTTGGGATAAAGCGACGGTGCCTGAAGAAGGGCGACTGACTCGAAGCCGTGAGCCTCAACGAGTTAAGTTGAAAGATGTTGCTTGGCATTACTATGGAGTTTTGTACGAAGATTTGAAAGAACTCCGAAATTATCAAATGGGAGATGATATTTATGAATATCCTCGTTCAGTAGAGCTAAGCATAATAGATGAGGCGCCAAGCTCATTTTTTCGTAACATGGCGTACCCACCGTCTATACGTTCATATTTTTATTTGGTTCAAACTGCAGGGCACTTAGTGGCTTTTTGATGCGTCTGTTTTGATTTTTAATCTTCTTCTGAGTGAGGCGGTTAATCTGCTACAAAGAAATTGGAACTGTATATATAACCAATGTGGCGGAGAGGAACATATAAATTAAAGGGTAGAAATCATGAAGCGAAATGCGCACGAGTTCGATGGTGATACGTGGAAGTACAACGCTCTTATGGACTATGTGGCATTTAAGGAGCTAGATGAATTTGTTGGAAACAATTTTGCATTGGATGCTCACGCCAATTCATATGCAGTTCTAGGAGATCTCGCAGCTTTTTCTCAGGCTCAACGTGATCAGCTTCGAAACACTAGGATTGATACCCTAAGAGAGGCACTCTCGCACTTCGGATGTCAAACGATCATTAGTCTTTGCACAACTTTTGAAGTTAGTGTTCGAGAGTATCTTCAGGCTCTCTTTCAAATAAAACCACAAGCTATGTTCGACTTCTTGGGATATGAGAATTCACGTGGTCATATTCCACTTAAAGACGTCCTTCAGGCTTCCTCTCATAGTGAGCTTCTCGGGAAATTAGCTCACAAAGCGGCAGGTACGGCATCAAAGGGGAAATATGGACAAATTTATATCAGAGCACTGACTTGTTCAGGATTCGATGCGGATAAAGTCCTGACTGAAAAGTTAAATTTGCTTCAAGCTGATCGGAACAAGCTTATTCATGAACGTCATCGACCTAGCGTAGGTAAGGAAGAGGTTCGTTTAGCTCATCTTGTAATTGATGAAGCAATCGAAGGTCTTTGCCGGACAGGAGTTGATGCGGGTGTTCCCGGGCGGTTTACTTGTGTTAACCCCGAAACCCAGTTAACTGTAAAGAGCATAGTTTTAGATGCTCGAAGAGAATCATGAGTTAACTTACAAAGCGAATAAGTTTTTTTCTTGAAGCTAGTGGCAAAGAGTAAAGCTGGTTTTCAGTACTTGGCTTTTAATCACGACTGACTGTTGCAGGCTGAACTAAGTCATTCGCAGAAGCGCGCTCGACCTTCTCCATTCGACCCGAAGCCGACGGTGGGCACCATTCCCCAAAGGGGTCATTGATTCACTATCGGGCTTGCTCGCTGTCCGAAACGTGCAGTTGGAGAACCCGGGCCCTGCCCGCTCGCAAGCTATAGTTTGCCTAGTTGAAGCTAGCCGGGTTTCGCGGAATTTTTATACTTGGGTGTTTGAACAGCTCTACACCTGTAAACCCAAGCGGTAAACCGCCTCCAGGAGAAATCAGTGTCCAGAATATCCCGCACGGTCCAGTTTATCCCGCAGGTTCTGCGGGATACATTACGTTAGAGCGCATATGCGATACGCAAAAGACTACTCAGGCTACGGTAATGAAGTGCTGTACCGAATGTGCAGTGAAAGACCTCGACACAAGGATATCGACACAATTAAGTCGAAGTTATGGATTATTGGTCGAGCGTACTCTGCTGCTATCGAACGTAAAGCTGGGCCCGACTTCAACATTGATACTGCTGCAGCGATTCTGAAAGCCTCTGATATTGATAAGCATATTTTTCGGCTGTTAAAGATCACGAGACCCGACGAAACAAATCTTGAAACGTTACTCTGTGCACATAAGTGCCTGACCGACGCATTACAAAGCGCCACGGGTATAGAAAAGCGTTCTCTGGCATCGAAATATCTTCACTTTCATGCTCCCAAGGCCGTATTTATTTTTGACTCAATTGCTAATCGAGAGATCAGAAAGCTTCTCTCGCCAGTCAAGAAGAAATTCACCTGCAACGGAAGGCACGACAATCAGTACGAGGCATTTGCTAGAAGGTGCCTATTCTTTCGGGACAATGTCTTTGAGCAAAAACTCGGCGCACTTGCGTCACCCCGAAGAATCGATATGCATCTTCTCGGCTACGGTAGTGCGCTCTAACATGGCGCTCAGCCTATGGTCCGGCGGTTATCTCTACGTTAGGCTTCAATACCTCACATAGCAACATGTGGCGTCGAATTGACCGGTTAAATCATCTTAGCTACTTGCTTGGGATCATCGGACTTGCAGAGCTGCAAGAACGAATGGAAGTCCTTGCGTGGCTGTCAGATGAGACAGGATCAATTCCTGACCCTCGCGGTAGCGAGAAGGCGGCGGATCTGGCGGAATCTAGCCGATGTGAAGACGACGATGTACTTCAGCCAGTAGCTGAGGAAGCACTTTTACCCCTTCCGCCCGCACGCCGAGAAGAGCCCAGATGGATGAAATTTCTTCTACTAAAGAATTGGCATTTCACCCTCGGCGATGTCGACTGCATTCCTTCCGTTCCACACGGACACGAGAACGCAAAGACGCAGGCTTGGCCGAAGATGAATCCCTATACAGGCAGGGTTTTTCGTGGCATCCACCAGGAGGACATTTCGCAAAGGCTAGATCGAACTGAGATGCGCCAAATCTGGCGAAACAAGGACTTTGTTAAACATTGCCTAAAGCAGGTCCGCTGGTACGAAAAGGCCTTTCCAAGATATCCATTTAGTGCAGCTAGGCGGGGTCGGTATCTCTTCCCGAGATGGTGAAGCCTAACCAGTCGCTCGAGCCGACTCGCATCGGCAAGCTGCTCGCGGCTCAGCTTCAATGTTGAGCGTCCGATTTCGTTAGCCGCCATCGGCTGCTCTTGGCCGAGAACGGTCCTCGGCTACCTACTGGACAACTGGCCATGACAGTGTTTGTACTTGCGGCCGGAACCGCAGGGACATGGTTCGTTGCGGCCGACCTTCTTGCCGCTCGCCGGGCGCACGAGCTTTGGCTGAGAAGCAGCTTGCGCAGCAAGAGTCCGCTGCATTGCCAAGGCTTGCTGACGCGATACCAGTGGCTTGACGCGCTGCCGAGCGATCAGGGCCTTCTGGTCGGCGAACTCCTTCGCCTGCTGCGCCGTAAACCCTGGCACGTAGGGCTCGAGGCGCGCCATCTCCCGTTCCGCCGCATCGACATCCCCGCAGTAGGCGAGCACGACCGCATACTGGCTGCGTACACCGACAATCCGATCGAGCATGTTGGCCCTGGTCACCGTTGGAAGGACATGCTGCTCGAGAACCTCACGGGCGCCATCGAACTCATGCACGAAGACGAAGTCGTCGGCGGCGTCCTGTCCGACGCGGACCAGCGAATCGACGGCGTCAACAAGACCATAGAACTTCATCGCGTGGATGCGCGCGAACATCTCTGTCCTGCCCTGCGCCTTCGTGACCATAGCAAGGAGTTCCAACGCGTCGGCCGTGTGCTTCAGATCGTGGTAGTCGATGTCGGACTGATGGACTAGTGCGGACAACTCGAGTTGCCTCAACCCGATCACCTGTTCAGGAGTGATCCCAAGCACTTCGTAGTTCTCCGCGACCACTTGACGGGCTTCGTGCTCTGCCATATCGAGCTTTTTGAGCCGGAACAGCGCGCAGGCAGCGTTGTAGCGAAAGACGCGGTGATGCTTCGGCTTGTCCGGCAGCATGGCCCGCATGGCGTCGATGCTTCTGTTGACCGCATGCTGGTCCCCCTGATCGGCCTGGAAGTTCATGCGCTTCATGATGAAGGACAGGCGCTCGTCATCGCCAAGCTCATGCTCACCCAAGAGCCGTTCCATTTCAGCGAAGCGGCCTTGCAGTCGATCGGTACGCCCATGCTTCATGTCGGAGAAGATCAGGCCGTCAAGCGCCCAGAAGCGGTCGCTTGGTTCGACGGTCGGATCCTGGAGGACCTGTTCCAAGCCATGCCAGATGTGCGGCGCGATACCGAGTTCGTGAAACATCTCCTTGCCAATCAGTTCCACCAGAACCTTGACCTCTCGAGTCTCCACCAACATCCGGGTGTACAGGGAGAACCGCGAGGTGTCCCGGGTCTCCAGCAGCGTCTTCAGCAGCACTGCCTTGAGCGCTGCTTTCGCCTGCGCGGCCACAGTCACCTGCGCGGCCAGCAGATGCCGGCCCCCGAGGATGCGCATGGCATCGTGGACCTTGACACGACTATCGCCGTAGATTTCCACGACACCAGCTTGGCGCAGGGCGCGAAGGACCGAGGCGATAGCCGGGTCAGTCAGCGCGATGGCATCGCGAAGGAGCTCGTTGACCTCGTGAGACTCAAGACCCACGTCGCAGAGGCTCAACACAGCGACCGCGTCCTTGGACTGCGGCGGCAGTGCATCGAAGACCTTCTCGAGAATTACCTCCTGTGCCGTTTCCGCCGTGTTGGTCTGCTGCTCCAGGGCATGGCAGAGCTGCCCCAGGTCGCCCGCATGTTCGCGTGCCGCGATGCGCGCCGCGCTTTCGACGAACAGCGGCATGCCGCGCGTCAACGCTTGCAGTCGTCCCAAAGTAGCTGCACTGCCGAACGCACCAGCAGCGGTGCAGGCACTGGCCAGCTCGTCCAAGCCCCAGCCCAAGAGACTCTCTCGCGTCAACCCGAGCATGGCTTCGAGCTCGCGCAGCGAACCCACGGGCTGGGAGAGCAGGGCGAAGCGCAAGGAAGTCGTGCCCTCGACGATTCGCCGTAGGCTTTGCGCATCAATACGGTGGACGTTGTCCAGCACAACGATCGGTTCTATGCCCTGACGATGCAGGTAGTCGTCCAAGGCCGTAAGGGATTCCAAGCCGCTAGCCCCCGGAAGCAGGATTTCACGACGCACGGGATCACTGACACCGACAAGCTTGGCCCCCAGTTCGCGGACCAGTGAAGACGCGAGAGCTTCGCTGGGTGTCTCGGCGCAGTCGTAGTAGGCGCAACTCTGTGTGCTGTGGCAGGCGGCTTGCGCTGCCCATGCAGTTTTTCCGGCGCCGGAGAAGCCGGCGATGACTCGCACGCGTGCGCCCGTCTCGATGGCCGGTTCTTCTGCCTGCGGGCGGTAAGGGAGCGGTGGTGCCGGAAACTGCTGGAGCTGAACTACGAGCTGCTCGAAGAGTGAGGGAAGCTGATCAATGAGGAAGGTTTGATCAGCGTGGGGAGAGTTTCCGGCCGCCGCGGCCAAGACCCGGCCCGCGAGTTTCCACACCAGCGAGTCCGGAGCTAGAGTGGAGAAGGGCAATGTCTCAGCGCAAGAGGTACACCATTGAACTCCTTCGTCGATCGTGTGCCAAGCCGGAGGCAATGCCGCAAACAGTCCAGTGGCGGCTTGCCCCGGGTACACCACCTGGACGTCGCACAACGCGCCAGTAGCGATGCTCTTGGCCAATGCTGGGCCGGGGGGCTGATTGGTGACGATGAGGAAGCAAGGTTCTCCCGAACGCCTCCCCTCCGTGTGCTCCGCACGCAAGCGCTCAAAGCGTTCCAGCGCCTGAGCGATGTCGCTCGGCATGATTGAATGCGCACGTGTCTTGACTTGGATGTAGAGCCGCGCCCTGGATGTGACGATCTCAATATCTTCATCCCGCTCGACCACGACGACGGAGGCTTCCAACGACGCTGCATTCAATAGGCAGGCCGACGAGTAAAGGTGCTGATAGAGAAAACCACGATGTACGGCCGCGATCCTGACTTCTTGCGCGGGATCTAGAGTGGGAAGCGTTTTGTTTGTCATGGCGTTCGGGGTGATGTGGCGTCGGACTGCTTGCACGGGTTTAGACGCACACGAAATTATCCAGGGCAGCGGGTTACATCCACTTTACATACCGCGCAATGGTGTGGGCGCTCGGAGCGCACATGACGCGAAGGTAGGCCTGCATACCCGCCTAGAGCAGCTCGGTGGCAGACACCGGACCCACGGGTTTGGCCGCGCGACAGTCCGTTCCCGCTGCACACCGGTCATGTGTCACACAATGTCGAGTCAAGGCTGGGTGCTGTCAGTCAGTTTCAAACGTTGAACGGCGGCAGAGACTGGAAGCGGTCATTCGAGCCGCACCACGCTTGATGACCACTACACCATGCAAATCTGTCGCACCCACATTGCCCCTGGACTGAGGTCCTTCAAACGACTCTTCTTGCCCGAGACGACCTGCCGGACCCGACCTAAGACTGCCAGTCAACGAGTACGCCGTAGAGCTGTCGTTGGCCCAGTGTCGAATTAAGGACATCTGATGTTTAGCACCTCACGCCAAACAGATACAAAGAAAATTAAAGTTTAGTACTAAAATTTGTCAGATGACCTATACGTTGGCGAAAGCCGTGGCTATCACAGGTATCAAAAAGGACATGCTGCACTACTTATGCAAGGCGGGCTTTGTCGTGCCCACGTCCAGCCACAAGCAGGGCGAGCGCGGCCATGGGGTGCGCAGGAAATACACCTTCACAGACCTCGTATCGTTCAAAGTAATCAAGAAGTTATGTGAGTCTGGCGTGTCCCCCCTCAAGGTAAACAAGGCTATCCGGGAGCTTCACGGAATGGGAATCTCGTTGAGTTCGCTACCCGCTTCTCGTGTGGTGATCTTTGAGAAGAACGTGTACAAGTGGGATGACAGACGCAAGGACCCATTCAGGATGTTAGACGAGCTACAGGCATTCGGCTTCATTCTCGATTTGTCTTCCATACGCGACGAGCTTGTCGCAGGTATCGAACGGCTTGCAGCCTGAGGCAGTGCGACGTGGAAGCTTCAGTCCTACGCATCGAGAAGTTTAGAGACATCGCGCTCACTGACCCCTTCTTTGACTCGCTAAAAAGCGACTATCCAAGCTTCGCCATTTGGTTCGCGAACAAAGCCAACAATGATGCTGTCACCTTCCGGGCGGAAGGAGGCGGATTGGATGGCTTCCTTTATTTGAAGGTTGAAGCGGGGCCCGTAGTCGACGTCCAGCCCAATCTCGTGGCGGCGCGCCGTCTGAAGATCGGAACGTTCAAGATTAACCCACATGGCACCCGCTTGGGGGAGCGGTTTATGAAGCGGGCGTTTGACACTGCAGTAGACGTAGGTGCCGAAGCGCTATACGTTACTGTCTTCGAAAAGCATGAGGCACTTGTACAACTCTTCACACGCTACGGCTTTGTCAAGGTTGGAAAGAAATCATCTGGCGAAGACGAAGACGAAGACGAAGACGAAGCAGTCTATGAGCGTCGTTTAGATCAGGCTGCAGGCGATGTGGTACTCGACTATCCTCGAATTCCGATTCAGAAAGACCGTCACTTTGTGCTGTCGCTGTATCCGCAATGGCATGCAAGACTGTTGCCCGACTCGCTTCTAAAGACTGAACATGCGTCCAGCCTCAAGGACGTCTCCCACACTAACAGCATTCACAAGATTTACCTTACAGCAATGCAAGGTATTGATCAGCTTAAGCGCGGCGACACGCTGTTGATATACCGGACCGCTGAAGGAGGGGCGGCGTTTCATACGTCCGTTGTCACGTCACTATGCGTAGTTGAATCGCTTTCCCATATCACCCATTACGCAACCGAACAAGCATTCTTGGACTACTGCAAGCCTTACAGCATCTTCACTGAAGCTGAATTGCGAACGTTCTACAAAACGAAAAAGTATCCCTGGTTGATTCGGTTTACCTACAATCTAGCACTGAGCAAGCGTCCGAACAGGAAGGCGTTGCTTGAGGATGTTGGTCTCGCCGCCAACACGTATTGGGGGTTCTTTCAACTTCCGACCGATCAACTCAAAAACATTCTTAAACTGTCAGGTGACTATGAAAAAGCGCGTTCTCTTGTCTATTCATCCTGAATTTGCCGAAGCCATTTTCGATGGCCACAAGCACTATGAGTTTCGCCGTGTCCTCTTTAAAGAGGATGTAGATGAGGTTGTTGTTTACGCGACCATGCCGGTGGCAAGAGTGATTGGCAGTTTCAAAATTGATGACATTTATGAGGACGCTCCGAAGGCTTTATGGAATAAGACAAAGGCTGTCTCTGGAGTGACAAAAGAGAAATTTGACAGCTATTTCAAAGACCGCACGAGGGCATTTGCGATCAAAGTGGGAGCGCCTGTACGGTTTGCAGTCCCGCAACCGCTATCAAAGTACGTAGCCTCGAACATTCCTCCGCAGTCATTCTGCTACATCTGATATGGCAACAGAGAAATTCGGCCTACTCTGCTACGCAACAGGACCCGCTGTCGTGACGCCCACTGCTACGGAAGTAGCAGCGGGGCACCGCCCGTGGTTGCCCGAAATTCACTTGAATGTTTGGGAGCGTGATGACTCTCAGACGAAAAAGGGGGAGGCCTTCCTGGACATCGGACTGATGTTTGACAGGCAAGAGCCCGCCACGACTATTGAGCTTATTTTTCCGTGGAAAGTGCAGGATTCGGATGTAATCGACCTCTCCTCTGTAATCGCCGCCTCTGATGCGGTTCCCGCCATCTTCAACGAGAGTTGGGCTGTGAGCGATCAGGGAGGAGACTATGTTGTGTACGATCCACGGAACGCGAGCCCAAGCTTTGCCCTCGTAAGCATTGTTGGAGCGTGGACAGCAAAAAAACATGTCGCCCAATGGGGAACTGGACCTACAGCCAAAAAAGTTGACGTGTACTCCATCTCGATAGATGTTTCGGAGTTACTGAAGCGAGCCGTAACGGCATCAAAAGCAACCAATCATCAGATTGAAAAAATGTACACCCGATTTCGCGTGTTAAATATTCGTCGAGATTTCTACTGCGTTGGGGCAGATAATGGCGGGGCAGACATATCTGCGGTGCTGCAGCAGCGTACCGAGGACATCGATTTTCGGCTAAACGTTCGCCGCGGGGCCCCACCAAATTTGGAGAAGGCTTTAGGCAGGTTTGTTGAGTTCTCTAAGGTTCACTTATTCCTGATGCGCTCGCGTGACAAGGACATTGTGTTTCAGGATAAGCTTTTCAAGGCCTCTCGCTCGCTTGAGGATGAAGATTTCTGGGCTCGCTACTCCCTTGAGAAGGCTAAGGGTACGCAAACTGAGATAGACACAAATCTTCGGCGTGTAAAGCGGAGCTTGGGATATCAGTGGAAGAGCGGAGGGAAAGGCGAGGCCGTAAAAGAGTTTGGAACGCTTGCAAGGTTCCGGATCGTCAAGTTCGCGGTTTTACCATTTATCTTGTGGGCTTTGGTCCTCGGTGTTGCCGGTAACGTGTTGCTAGACGTGGGCAAAGGGTTGTACTCAAAATGGAAGCCGGAAGGTCCCGTTGACGCGATCTGCGTCAAAGTAGGCGAAGAATTTAGTCTGCCTAAGCAAGAGTGTGCCCCAGGCGCTATAACGGACTCTTCAAAGTGGCGGGCTGGCGGACAGGTTTTGGAGAAGGAGTAAACATGCGAATACTTCTCGACCAATCTGTTTCAGTGGGAAACCCTGCACAGCTAAGTCAGGCTCTTAAGCTCCTGCGTGAAGACGCGGCATTCCTGCGTGGCTCCTACCCTGACTTTGATTCTTGGCTCTTCGGCAAAGTGCTTCCTGGCATCGTGAACGGGGAAAGGACGTTGCTTATTGAGATGCGAGCCAACGAGGTGGCTGGCTTCATGATTCTCAAACACAGCCTTTCTGAAAAGAAGCTGTGCACACTGCGCGTGCGCCCCGAATACGAGAGTCTCGGCATGGGCGTTCGTTTGTTTGAAACGGCTTTCGAAATTCTTGAGACAGAGCGTCCGCTTCTCTCGGTTTCAGAGAAATTAATGCCGAAGTTCGAAACCCTGTTTAGGCATTTTGGGTTTTTGCAAGAGGCGATCTACGAAGATCGCTACCTTCCTCGTGTGCGCGAACTCTCGTACAACGGGCTGCTTGACGAGCTGGATACCAGGCTGGAAGCTCCTATCTGTCCATCCCGATTGAAGTCCCCTCGAATTGCTGAGTCAGTCAGAAGTAGAGGTTTGGGAATTGTTTCAAACGGTACTCGACTGGCGGAAGCGACAGAGTGATTCTTGTGGGCGGTGGTGGTTGTATCGGTGCAGCCAGTCGGGCGTCATGTCACGTACTTCCTTGAGCGAATCTGACCTGCTACCCATTTGCCCTAACAAGGTAAACGAGAGAAGTCCGTCAACCCAGGAGTAATGTCTGCTACGGGTCGAAACTGCTTGTGCTTGTGATGCCAGAGCGCTGAGTCAAGATGCACAGGTCATGTCGCGCACCTCTAATGTTCGTTGTACCCCGAACAGCCGCCACACTGACAGGTACATGTCGCCAAACTGAACTTCCGCTTCGTGGCAATCAGCGTGAGCCATGCCTGCAGTGCCCACCGTCGGCTGTCGCTGCAGTTCAGACTTTCATCACATCGACGTGAGATACAGGCTGGTCAGAGTCATTCGTTTCTCCTCTCCGAGCGACTGGGGGCGACAAAAAACCGTCACTCGCGCGGACCGTCGTCGGTGCGACTAATACAATGGACCAAGCCACCAGTGAGAAAAGATGATTTGTTCGTCCTGTGTCAGCCCTCAGCCCCTGAAAGACCTAGTTAGCCGCCATGGGCTACACGGCACATGCCGCTACTGCAAGAGCAGCGGTACAGGTGTCGAAACAAATTTTCTCTTTGACTACATCTACGAGCGGGTCAGGGAGAATGTGGCCGCTGAAGATAACCTCTCAGACTTCGAGCACATCTCGATCTACGAGCTGGGCTCTGACGAGATAGCAGTCAACAGTTATGAAATCGTTTTGATGGAGTGGTTCAACCTCGGGGACGAGGTGTACTTTGACGACCTATGCGACGGTGTTCCTGACGATTTCAAAATCAACAGCAATGGCAATGAAACCCACTTCTATTGCGATGATGGTCTCTTAGAGCGCAACTTCTATGAAGACCGGTGGGCCAAGTTCATTGACGACATCAGACATGCCCACCGATTTTTCAATCCGAATGCGCGTGGTTTTCTTGACTCCGCCTTCAGGCTGCTTGTTACAGAAAAGGACGAACTGCAGCCTGAAGTCATTCGGACCCTTGATCCAGGGGCCGAGCTGTTCCGTGCCCGCAGTGTCGACAGCTACGCAAAGGCAAAGGCTATTGCCGACGACCCAGCTGCACAGCTAGGCCCGACACCTAAGGACAGAGCTAGTAGCCAGCGGATGACTCCCAACGGAATCTCAGCCTTGTACTGTGCCCTTGAACGGAACACATGCTTGAGCGAGATCCGGTCTATTACGGGCGACGATGTGGTTAGTGTTGCATTGACCCCGACCATGAGCCTGAGGCTCTTGGACCTGACCAAACTAGATCAGATTGAATCACCTGAGCTGACTTTGTTGGATGTGGGCTACTTGGATGCCCAGCACCTCAAGACCTTCTTGAAGTCGCTGGTGAAGAAGATGTCAAAGCCCAAGGGCCGCAACGACGAGTTGAGCTATCTGTCCACACAGGTTGTCTTCGAATATCTAAGACTCCGTTTTGGCAAGCAGGTCGACGGCCTGATCTTCCCTTCCGTGCAAACGGGCGAGAAGGGGACCAATGTTGTGTTGTTCCCTGAGGCCAGTGTCATCAGTCACAAACTGTATGAACCACCGGATGAAATGGCTCTAGCCTTTAACGATAAACCAGTAGCAGTCTTTGAGTCGCATGAAAAGCTTGCTGTCATCAGCGCCTCGCTTCGCTTTCACAAGGTTAAGGCCGTACAGACCGAGGCCATCACATACCGCAGGCTTCACGAACTCTACATGACCCATGAGGTCCGCAATCGGTTTGGTCTAGAACCAGAGGTTGATGAGCCGTGAACCGAATGCTGACAGTCGCGAATAACCCGATCTTCGACAACACAGTTATCGATCTTGGCCCATAAGCTTCCTGTCAAGCAGGCAACTGATTTCCAGAGTCTGCGGCAAAAGTGATTATCAAGCGCGGCATGAATTCATAGAGCTAAATTTCGTGGATCACTCGCTCGCAAGATTGGACTTCCCCCGGTGCAGTAGACAGCTCGGACCTATGATTTCTTCATAGGAGCAGTCCACGTCACCGAGCAGAACCGTGCTAGCTTCCGCTGGCAGATAATCTTCTGGGTGTTGCGTGTGCTAGTACGCTTCACAAGTACGCCTAGTACAGGGCGCTCACGCTTCACAGGGAGAATTAGTGAATGGCTGCTATCAAGCCCATGATGAAGATGCCCGAACTCTTGGTTTTTGCCAAGATGTTCGTTGTTGGATTAATTGCCGCAGAGGTCTGCAGGGCAACCTACTACTTGGGAACTGCGTTTGCCCCCGAGATTGCCGACTTTCCCCTTTGGGTAAGGGTAACTGTGGTTCTCATCGGACTGGCGGTTTGTGCGGTCTACGCCGTTAATCGAGGCGCGCATACTTCTGTTGCACAAATGGGGCAAAGCCTTCGTTTCGACCTGCTAATCGCAATGTGCTTGGGGGGTTGGTCAAATGAGTTGGCCATGCCTTGGTTTTCCAGTTTTCACTCATTATTGAAAGCGTCAAACCCGCATTGGGCGCCACTTGTTCTTCTGCTGCTCTGCACTGTGCTGCTGTCCCCGCTCCTCCAGCGACATTGGCCTAGAAGGCGGAAGGTCGTTTCGCAACTCCGTTTTCTTGCGGACGATGAGATCGGACGCGAGAGCGACGACCTGCTTGCGAATGAAGCCCAAGCAAAGTCGTTCGCAGAGACTGTCCTCACAAGTGATGCGCATTCGGGATTGGTGTTCGGTGTCGATGGCCCATGGGGGGTAGGAAAGACCAGCTTTGTCAATCTTGCCGAGCGCTATTGGGAGCGAGCTGCGGATAAGGTAATTGTTTGTCGGTTTGAGCCTCTTAGATATGCGGCGGAACCGGATCTCGCTGACCGCTTGATTCGCGACTTATCCGCAGTTATTCAAACCAAGGTATTTGCACCAGAGTTCCAACCGGCTGCCTCAAGGTACTCTCGCCTTATAAAGGGAAAGGCAGACATTTCGTTCCTAGGATTTAAGCTTTCACTGGAACCGTCTCAGGAAACTGTCGATGAGCTGCTTGATGACATTGACGATGTTCTTCGCCGCATTGGTCGACGAGTCATCGTAGTTATTGACGACTTGGACCGCTTGGACCCGAAGACAGTCAACAATGTCTTGTTCGCAACGCGGCGCACATTCAAGCTCTCGCAGGCGACCTATGTCCTTTGCTATGACACCGAGGTATTGGCAGGTGGAAAAGAGGAGGGGTCCAGAGCACGTGAATTCCTTGAGAAGTTTGTGACGGTTAAATTGAGTTTGTTTGTTGACAGCTCCAGCCTTCGTAACTTCTTGCGACGTGATTGGGAACGCGCCGAAAGTCAACTCGGATCCGTGCCATCTGACACTATGGTGAAGCTGGGTGCCATTCTCAATGAGCTTGCAGATGTGCTGGACGGTGAATCAGCTGCCAAGTACCTGCCTTTGATTGGTGATCTCCGCAAGATTAAGCGCTTTATCAATGCCATCCTTCTGATGCAGATTGAAAAGACAAATCTAGGGCGAACGGACTTCAATAGGCGCGACCTCATTAATCTAATACTGCTGCATTTGAACTATCCTGGATTGTTCCGGCGCATCTACGCCGAGGAGACAGAGGAACGTAGCGGCACATTTTCAGTAAAGCGAGAGTACGACGAGCCGGGGTTCAAGAACGCTGATGGCTTTTCGCAAGTCAAAGAGGAACAACAAGGGGCAGCCAGGTTCTTGTTAGAACAGTTATTTGATGTAGAGGTCTTGGAACTGGGCGATCAGAGCAACGTTGATGAGGCCGTATTCCGGTCTCGCGCGTGCTTCAACTCGGGTGATGCTAGGAATCTAGAGAGCTACCTTAAGCTCATAGTGCGCTTTGCAAAACCGGAGCCGCAGGAGACCTTTGTTCTCTACCAATCAGCTGTTGATCGAGTTCGAAAGGGGCAATCCATCGCCTCGGTCCTTGGGGAAGCGGAGTTTGTGTTGGAACGACAGGAGACCTCGCACGACCAGTTCTGGAGGGTTCTGGTCAATCAGGCGCACGACTTCACCAGCGCGATCGCCGAGGACGCCCTAGAAGCGCTAGTCAATAATCTGCCAAGTTATTCGTCGTTGGACACCGATGATCGTGGCTTGCGGCCGAGGTCAGTCTATTCGCTGCTGCGTCTATTGGATCGCGCTGGCTGGGGACGTACGGCTGGTCGGCGACGGACAAACAGTCCGGAAAACGTCATAGAGATCGCTTGGCGCATCTTTGGCGAACAAGCTTTCGTTGGTAAAGGTCTGCTGGAGCGACTTGCTAGTCCGGACCGCGGTGTGTTGGGTTGGAACGATCTTATGTTGTTCCGGTTGCAGTGCTCTGCGGATCGCGGTGGTCAGTTGTACAACTTACACACAGCACTGATCGTCGACCAGGACATGAAAGCTCCGACTTCTGGGGCAGTCACTCAGTTAGCGTTACTGGAGATGAGGAAACTCTCTCAGCGTGTCTTTGCACTTTTCAAGAGTGCCTATATTGACGCAGGTCGGAATTTCATCGCAGAAGCATATGAAGTACCCGTAGATGCGCTCCTCGGCCAGGCCTTTGCGCATCTTCATGAGCAGGCCTCGCTGGACCTCGGGTCCGAACATGTAGATACAACGATTGCTCGCCGAATCGCCGCTGCACGCTACCTCGTTGCTTCGTTCGTGATCTATCAGCTCAGCAATGCGCTCGCCCCGAATGGCAGAGGCGTCGGTTGTGGCCACTACGATGAAGTCGGGACTGAGGACTTCGGTGGGATATCGAAGCTGATGAACGAGTATGTTTTTGGATTATGTTTCAATCCGAAGGTCGATGGTGACAATGCGCTCAGATTCCTCGATTACTGCCTATCGCATTTAAGTAGCCCTTTCCATACGGGGCGAGATGAAGATGGTTACGTTGCGACCAAGGCAGATCTATGTGGCGGGCTCGATCCGAAATCGATGGGCATGTACTGGCTGCAGCATCGTGATCACATCAGGGAGCTTGGACTCCAAAACAGCGGACGATGCGTGTTTATGCCTGGTTACACGGCTTTATATCGCGACGACCTTGTTGGCGTGTTTGCTGTACTCGACGAACTGGCTGAAGATGCGGCCTCCGCTATGCTTGCTCCAAGCGACTGAGGACGATCCTCGGGCAGCTTAGTTCTGTCGTGTCGGATAATCAGCTGTGGACTGCGGTTCAAATCCAGAATCCGCACAAAGTTGGTGCAATTTGGTTTTGAAACTTTTTCCGCTTATTGCCGCTCACTTACTTTTACTTCCTAAGTAGTCGAAATAGGTTGTTGCTAAATAGGCAACCTTCCACCACCATA
>JACCDU011250133.1_pt1 | contig 15587 bp, 16 predicted proteins | sample 7446081 | NCBI WGS metagenome assembly JACCDU01 (sample SAMN15323447, study PRJNA562643) | freshwater metagenome | isolation source: river surface water | place: USA:Blue River Watershed | collected 2017-08-17
CAAAGAAGCTGCAGATGGCACTGCCGGTTGGGCTAGTCACACCTACGAGGTCATCCTCGCTATGCGAGAGTACAACTTACTCGCACCCCAGTAATCACAGTCGCTTCAGCGGCTTTTTTTTCGTCTTTCCACTTGGAGTAACCCATGATCACATTTGGCGCAGGCAAGCTCATTGCCGTACCCACCACCGATTACGCTGGCAACGCCATCGCAGTTCCCACGCCAGTCGCTGTGGCTGTGCTGCAAGATGTCACCGTCGACATTGACTATGAAACCAAAACCTTGCATGGTGAAAAACAGTTTGCTGTAGCTGTTGCACGTGGCAAAGGCAAGATCGGCTGGAAAGCCAAAACGGGTGATTTTGATGCAGGTGTTTTGGGTAGCCTCTTGTTGGGACAAACACCAGCAGCTTCACGCAAATCTGCTGTGATCGATGCACCTTTCTCAGTACCCGCCAGCAGTCCATATACCGTCACAATTGCCCCGCCAGACACGGGTGCGTTTGTGGCTGATCTGGGTGTGACCAATGTCATCACTGGTAAGCCCATGATCCGTGTGGCATCTGCCCCGTCCACTGGCCAGTACAGCCTCGCTGGTGCAGGCGTCTACACCTTTGCTGCAGCCGATACAGGTGTTGCCCTGCTCATTAGCTACGAGTACAGCATTGCCAGTAACGCGGCAAGCAAGCTGTTCAACATCAATAACCCGCTCATGGGCTACACCCCCAGCTTCAGCGCCTTGTTCTACAACGAATACATGGGCAAGAAGTTGGTCATGAAGTTGAACGCTTGCGTGATGGGTAAAAACGGCCTGCCATTCAAAAACACCGACTTCACCATGGTTGATATGGATGCAGAAGCTTTTGCTGATGCATCAGGCAACGTTGGCTACATCTGCCAGTACTGATCATGAGCACCACACCTTTGGTCAAAGGTATTGCCCTTGTCTTGGGTAATACCACCTACACATTGCCAGCGGCTAGCCTTGCCACGCTCGAAGCCAATGCAGACCAGCTTGACAAAGTGAATGCTGCATTTACCAACGGCGGCAGCTTTGGTCTGCGCGACATGCTGTTTGTCACTGACTTTGCCACCGCCTGTTTGCGCCGCAACTACCCCGACATTGATCGCTCGGTAGTGGCTGAGCACGTAGGCTTAGACAACGTCATTGATGTGCTGCAAATGTGCCTCGACACCTCGGGCCTCTTGCGTAAAAAACTTGAAGCCGAACAAACCCCCGACATGGGCACTGCACAGGAAGGTGGCGCCTTGGGGGAATCGACTGGGACCGCATCGTCGCCCACATCGTGAGCGGCACGGGGTGGACGTGGCAACACGTCCGCCACCAATGCGACCTGCCAACCTACTTTGCTTTGTGCAAAGCGTGGCATGAAGTCCCGACCCCCGCCGTGCAGCTCAGACGCATTGCTCAATACATCGGCCTTGTAGAAGGCTCATCGCCAGACACGCCTCGCATGGCCTCTGGTGCATCCAGTACACCAAGCACCGAGCAAGACATTGCGGTGGCCGCCGCCATTGCGGGCCTCCCTGCATTCGACGGTCGCCCACAAGACCCCATGCTTAACCTCATCGATTAAACGCCAAAGGAATACCCATGACAGATCAAGCAACTGGCTTTCAAGTAGGGGCTGACATTAACCCTTTCGAGGTGTCCATGCGCCGCATGATCAGCGCTGCCCAATCTGGCCAAGCAGGCGTAGGCAGTGCCTTGTCCAATTTGGCTGGTGGCCCGTTGGCTGGTTTACGCAATGCCTTTGAAGGCATTGCCGCCATCTTGGCTGGCGGATTTTTAACCGCCGCCATCATGGACACAGCCGCTATGACCGACAAAGCCATGGACTTGAGCCGCGCGTTGGGTATCAGCACCAACGAGGCCAAGGCTGTGCAAATGGCACTTGAAGACATTGGCGCACAAGCTGGAGAGTATGAAGGTGCAGCCAAAGGCATGGTGCGTCAGTTGCGTGAAAACGAAGAGGCCATGAACAAGATGGGCCTTGAAACACGCGATGCATCGGGAAATCTGCGCCCACTCAACGAGCTGATGGTCGATGGCATCGCCACCTTGGGCGACTACAAAGACGGCACCGATCGCGCACTGGCTTCGCAAGTGTTGTTTGGCCGTGGCATTGATGCCTCCAGCAAACTCATGCTGCTCAACCAAGACATCATTGATGAAAATCAAAAGCTCATGCAAGAGCTTGGCCTCACCGTGGGTGAGCAATCGGTAGCCGCATGGCGCGAATACGACAGCGCCATGGACCAGGCAGGCTTTGGCATACAGGGCCTCAAAAAAGCCATTGGCGACACTCTCATGCCCGTCATGGTCACTTTGGTCGATATGTTCAACGCGGTAGCGCCTGCGGCCATCACAGTGCTTCGTGTAGCCCTTGGCAGCTTGACATCGGTATTCTTGATAGTCAAACAAGGCATTCAACAAATGGCGGTAGTGGTTTATGCCACCCTCTACAACATTGTTGAGCCGATTCGTGGCATCTTTGAGGCAGTGGCCAGAGGTATGACCGGAGACTTCGCTGGTGCCGCCACGGCATTCAAAGCCATCGGTAAAAACGTCAGCGATGTTTGGAAGGGGTCGTTAGACAAGATGGCTGCTGACTCTAAAAAAACCTCCCAACAAATTGCAGGTTTTTTCACTCAAGACGTCAATGCGGGAAGCGATAGCCCAAAGGCTGGAGCTAAGTCTTTCGGCAATCCCAAGCCCAACAAAGAACCCTCACAAATGCCCGTCTATGAGGCAGAGTTGGCAAAAAAAATTGAGCTGTTCGAAAAAGCCGCACAAGCTGAAGGCACCCTCCGCCAATTCAGCAAAGCCGAAGAGGCAGCCTACTGGAAAGAGGTTTCCACCCGTGCAGGTCTGAGCGGTGAAGACAAGGCCCGTGCTGAAAAGAAGTGGCGAGACATAGAGCGCACTTTGCGCGCTGACTCTTTTTCCACTGAAATTGCAGACCTTGAACAGCGCAAGCAAGAAGCCCAAAACAACTTTGCAGAGCGCATTCGCCTGGCCGAGCAAGCCCACGCAAAAACTGTGGCCATGTATGGCGCTGAAAGCAAAGAAGCTGCATCCTCATTTGGCAAGATCTTGGAAGAAAAACGCAAGCAAGTGCAGCAGCTTGCACAGCTTGAAAATATCGCCAGCAATGTACGCCGCGATCGTGCGCTGGCAGAAATTGAGTTTGAGCGTCAAGACACTGACTACCAGCTCAACATGGGCCTCATCACCAAGCAACAGCTGCTGGTGCAAGAGATGCAGTATCAAGAGCGAATGAACGCCATCAAACTGCAAGCGCTGCAAGACAGCTTAGCTTTGGTTGACCCTCAAAAAGACCCAGTAAAAGCTGCTGAGATCAATGCACAAATCGAGCAGATGGAAATGCAGCATCAGTTGCGCATCAAGGCGATCAAGCTACAGATGATGTCAACTGAGGCTGGCCCTGCATCCAACGTATTTAGCTCGATGGAGACTGCGTTTTCACAGGCCATCACCGGAATGATCACGCAGGCGCAAACACTCCGGCAAGCTCTGTCAAATATCTTCAAATCTGTTTATACAGTTTTTGTTCAAGAGATGGTGGCTAAGCCTTTAGCCATGGCCGCCATGCGTGTCATCCGTGAGTCTGTGCTTTACAAAACTTTGGCAGGTGCACAGGTAGCTGCTCAGGGTACAGCCTCGACAGCGGTTGTTGGCATCAAGGCGGGCGAAGCCACAGCAGTCGTGGGTGCCAACGCAGCAGAGGCCTCATCGGGTGCCGCTGCCGCCGTAGCGCCCACCCCCTTCATTGGCCCCGCCTTAGCGGTAGCAGCGGCATTGGCCATGATGAGTTTTGTCATGGGCATGGGTAACAAAGGCGGTGGCAGCTCCACGACTACTACCCGCATCCCCAGCGCTTCACGCGGCTTCGACATCCCGCGTGGCCTCAACCCCATGACGCAGCTGCACGAAGAAGAAATGGTGCTGCCTGCACACATTGCCAACCCCCTGCGCGATTCGCTTGCACAAGGCTCAGCAGATGCACAGGGCGCAGGGCAGGGCGGCACGGTAGTCATCCACACCACGGGTGGCGATTTCATTCACAAGCGCGACTTGGCCAAGGTCTTGACCGCCATGAAGCGCGACTACCGATTCCAATCATGAGCCAAGCTGTTTTCCCATCCATGCCCGGTCTTAAGTGGGGGGCTGTCAAAACGCCCATGTGGTCCACCCAAATCCAGCGCTCAGCCAGTGGTCGTGAGCTGAGGGCGTCTTACTACAGCGTCCCTTTGTGGAAGATCAGTCTCAGCTACGAAGTCTTACGCTCCGACGCACTGGACGAGCTACAGACCATGGTTGGCTTCTTCAACGCCCGCAAAGGCAGTTTCGACAGCTTTTTGTATCAAGACCCCGAAGATAACACTGTAGTTAACCAAGCTTTTGGTATTGCTGCTGTAGGCCAAACGCAATACCAACTGGTGCGCGCCTATGGCGGATATGTGGAGCCTGTATTAGCTCCCAAGCTCACGGGAGCGGGCGCGGTCATCATCGCGGTCAATGGCATTCCGCAAATTTCCGGTACGCATTACACCTTGGCTGCCGATGGTGTAGTCACCTTCATAACACCACTCACGGACGGTCATGTGCTCAGTTGGTCGGGTGAGTTTTATTACCGCGTTCGCTTCGTACAAGACAGTGCCGACTTCGAGCGCTTTTTGCACCAACTGTGGGCGCTCAAAAAGATTGAGATTCAGACAACCAAGGACCGTAAATGAAAAGCCACACCCCTGAGCTGATCGCATTGCTCAACAGCAGCACCCAGTTCTTGATGGCTGACCTATACACCATCACCCTTGCATCAGGCACCGTGCTGCGCTACACCGGGGCAGACATCGATATCACCCACGCGGGCAACACCTTCAGCGCCCGTGGCCCTCTGATTCGGCGCGGTCAAGTCCGCACCGTGCTGGGACTCGAGGTAGATACACTCGATATCACCATCATGGCATCGGCTACAAACGACGACCACCTGCTTGATGGCCAGCCCTTCATTCCCGCAGCACTCAAGGGCGCTTTGGACGGTGCATCTGTGCTGCTGCAGCGCGCATTCCTTACCGACTGGGCGTCGCCTCCCGTGGGTGCGGTAGTGCTGTTTAGCGGGCGTGCATCTGACATGTCAGGCAAACGCACTGAGCTCAATGGCGACATCAAAAGCGATCTTGAGCTGCTCAACACCAAGCTACCCCGCAACCTTTATCAAGCTAGCTGCTTGCATACGCTCTACGACACGGGTTGCACCGCCAACAAAGCGGCCCTCACCGTGTCGGGCAGCGTCACCGGCAACAACGGCACGGGTCAGTGGATGCAAAGCGGCCTGAGCACCACTGCAGGCTGGTTTGACCAAGGCGTCATCACCTTCACCACCGGCTTCAATGCAGGCCAGCGCCGCACCGTTAAGGCCTATGCATCGGGTCAATTCTGGTTTGCATTGCCATTGCCCCATGTGCCCACGGTGGGCGATGCGTTCACTGTCTACCCCGGCTGCGACAAAACCCAAGTCACCTGCCAAGGCAAGTTCAACAACTTGCCCCGCTTCCGGGGCTTCCCCTACATCCCGATTCCAGAAACCACCACATGACCGACCCACATACCAGTCCACTCAGCGCTCTGCAAAAGCAAGTGCTTTGCGAAGCACACACCTGGCGGGGCACACCGTGGCACCACGAGGGCGATGTCAAAGGCGCTGGTGTGGACTGCGCCATGCTGCTGGTGCGCGTTTTCTCAGCGGCAGGGGCCATCCCCCACATCGACCCGCGCCCTTACCCCATCGATCACATGCTGCACAGTGGTCAAGAGCGCTTCTTAGGCTGGCTGCAGCAATACGCAGACCCTGTCACATCGGGCGGCGCCCCTAAGCCCGGTGATGTGGTGGTCTACCGTGTGGGCCGCTGTTTCAGTCATGGCGCTATCGTCACCCAGTGGCCTTACATCATTCACGCTTTCCGCGATGAGCGGCAAGTCGTAGTCACCCATTTCAACGTTGGTCGCTTGGCCAGCAAATCTTTCAAAATCATGCGCCTACGCGCAATGGAGCAAACATGAGTGGAGGCGGCGGCACTATCAGTACCAGCGAGCCACGTCTTGGCGCATTACGTGTGCAACAGTCAAGCTACGGCTTGGCAATTCCCATCGTCTACGGACGAACCCGCGTGAGCGGCAACTTGGGCTGGTATGACGACTTTGTGGCCATTGCCCACACTACCACGACCAGAAGTGGTGGTAAGGGCGGTGGTGGTGGTGGTGGTGTCACGCAGCAAAACACCACCTACACCTATGAGGCTGCCATCCTGCTGGCCCTGTGCGAAGGTCCCATCGGGGGGGTGGTGTCCGTTTGGCAGGCCAAGAAGCGGTTTAAGGCCACAGAAACCCAGTCGGCCATCGAACAGCTGGGCTTGTCACTTGCCACAGGCGCCGCTGGTCAGCCCACATGGGGCCATTTGAGCGTCAACCACCCCGCGCAGGCGCTGGGCTACAGCAGCACCGCGCACCTGCACAGCGCGGCCTTCAGCCTGGGGGCAAATGCAGAGATCGACAACCACAGCTTCGAGCTGGACGGTAAGCTGCAGTTTGGCAGCGGCATCGTCGACGCCAACCCTAAAGACATCGTTTATGACCTGCTCACAAACCCTCAATACGGTGCAGCCTTCCCTGTTGCCAGCATGGGTGATTTGTCTGTCTACGGGGCCTACTGCCAAGCCATAGGCCTGTTTTTGTCACCCGCCTTCACCGAGCAGCAAGAAGCCCGAGAGCACCTCAAGCTGCTCACCAGTATGACCAACTCGGCTTGTGTTTGGTCTGAGGGCAAGCTTAAGCTGGTGCCCTATGGCGACGACGCAGTCAGCGGCAATGGAGCAACCTATACACCCAACCTCACGCCTATTTATGACCTGACCGATGACGACTACATCGTCACCGGCGCAGAAGACCCAGTCAAGTGCGACCGCAAAACACCGGCTGATGCATACAACCAGGTGCAGGTCGAATACCTCAACCGGGCCAACGCCTACAACATTGAGATCGCTGAAGCCAAAGACCAAGCCAATATCGAAAAGTTTGGTCTGCGTCCGCGTGATCCGATCAAGATGCATGCCATTTGTGACGCCACGGTTGCCCGCCGTGCGGCCCAGCTGCAGTTGCAGCGTTCGCTGTATGTGCGCAATGAGTATGAATTCCAGCTGAGCTGGAAGTACTGCCTTCTGGAGCCTATGGACCTAGTTACCCTGACCGACGAAGGGCTGGGCCTTGACCGCACCCCTGTGCGTATCATTGACGTGCAAGAAGACGCCGATGGCCTGCTCACCCTGCGCGCCGAAGACTACCCATTTGGCGTGGCCAGCGCCACGCTTTACCCTATGCAATCAGGAGCTGGCTTTGCAGCTGACTACAGCGCATCGCCCGGCAACGTGGCTACCCCTGTGTTTTTTGAGCCCCCCATCGAGCTAGCCACCGCCACAGGTTTGGAGGTCTGGTGCGCCGTGAGCGGACAGCCCGGCTCGACGGGCAAGTTGTGGGGAGGGTGCCATGTGTGGGCTTCTGTCGATGGTATGAATTACAGGCGAGTTGGCATCGTGCGCGGTGGTGCTCGCTACGGCACACTCACCGCACCGCTGACCAGTGGTGGCCCCAGCATGGCCGTGTCCTTAGCTGGGCGAGGCGGCCAAATGTTGAGCGGCACCGCGCAAGACGCATCGCTGCTCAGCACTCTGTGCTGGGTAGGAACCGAAGCGGGGGGCGAGTACGTGGCTCACACCACAGCCACACTCACGGCGGTCAACGCTTACACACTGGAGGTAGGAGTGCGAGGGGCTTACACCACTCCCGTGGTGCCCCATGCAACAGGCCAGCAGTTTGTGCGGATAGACGAAGCCATTTGCAAAGGCGATCCGCTCGATATAGCCATGATCGGGCAAACTATCTTTTTCAAGTTCTGCAGCTTCAACGCCTACGGCGGGGGCTTGCAGCAATTGGCTGATGTCGATGTGCACCAGTACACCATCACTGGAAGCATGTTCAAGTTGCCGCCTGCGGATGTCACTGGTTTGGCTTTACGTATCGAGGGCAATGGTGTGCGTGTTGTGTGGGATGCCTGTACCGATCCGGGCTATGCCTACACCATCGTCCGGTTTGGCGACGCGTGGTCGACGTCCACCACGGTGTCGAGCAAGGCGTCCAGCACGCACTTGCTATCGTGGCAGCCTGCGGGTGTGATGAAGGTGTGGGCGGCGCATGTGGATTTGTACGGTAATGTGAGTGAGGTACCCGCCAGTGCATCACTCACCATCCATGCGCCCGCGCAGCCTGTGATGACCTCGGCTGAGGCGCAGGCCAATGCGCTCACGCTGCGGTGGCTTGAGGCGAAGACGGACCAGCCTATTGGCAAGTACAGAATCTACTACGGTGAGCAAGATGTCTCCTTTGCCGATTGCTTGCTTTATGGTGCGGCGGGTGCAGACTCGCGGTCTGATGTGATTTTTTACAGATCAGCAGGCATGAAGGTTGCCTACATCGTGGCTGAGGATGTGGCGGGCAACGTGGGCGAGCCTCGCCGCGTCGATGCCAAGATCACCATGCCCAACGATTTTGTGCTCGCAACCGAGTGGTACGAGAGCTGGGACATTGCAGAGCTCGTCAACGGCATTGTCATCGGCGGCGCTGCTGGGCAAATTGTGTTGCCGTGTGACCCAAACCGCACATGGGCGCAGCGCTTGGCTGTGGGTGGCTGGGCGACGGCCCAGCAAAAGTCAGATGCTGGCTACCCTGTGGTCGTTCAGCCCGTACCGGCCAGTGGGGTGCACACAGAGCGGCACGATGCTGGCAAGGTCATCGCATCGGGTGTGGTGCGTGTGCAGCCATTTATTGCGAGCAAGCAAGGCAGCCCTGTGGCTCAGGTTCGCGTGCGCGGATCTCTGGGCGACACGCAAACAAACTGGCAGCCTTGGGTGGTTGGCGATGGTGTGACTGTGGTGGGAGCACGGTACTTCGAAGTTGAGTACTCAGTGACCAGCGCAGACGGCTTGTCTTTTGTGGTACTCGAAGACTTGTATATCAGCATTGTCACGCAGGAGCTGACGCGGTCTGCATCGCTGGCAATTTCTGCGGCTGATGTGCTTGGCACGGCGTATGTGTGCGATGGCTTCAACGACATTAAAGCCGTGCAGGCAACCGCGCTTGGCAGCGCTTCAATTGCCAAGATCAACACCATCATCGACGATGCGGTCAACCCGCCGCGTGTGCTTGTGCAAGCGTGGGATGGTTCCAACAGTCGTGTGGGCGGTGTGGTGAGTATTTATGTTTCTGGAGTTTAAAAATGACTGATTTACTTGACCCGTCTAGGCCGGTACTGACCGACACAGAGCAGGATTTCCGTGATACGTTGGTGGGCAACATCACGCGTGCGGCAACGCTCAACTGGGCGGGTGTGCCTGTGCCCAAAAAAGTGGCGGGCTTGGTCAGTGCTTCGTTCTCATCGTTGGCATCTGGCGGTGTGAGCATGCGCCTTTTTCGGCGCAATGATGCCAATACGAGCGACGATGAGGTGGTGGTGTTACCAAGCATCGTCTCGACTGGTTTTCTTATTTCGTCGGCTACCCCAATGCTGACTGCAAAAATGAACCATGTGGCCAGTGCGATGGCGGATGGGCGGGTGTTGGTGTGTGGTGGCTACAACGGTGCAGTTCTAGCGGATTCGCAAATTTACAACCCAAGCACCAATGCTTGGTCTTCGGTGGCTGCTCTTCCTGCGGCACGTAGCAGTGCTTCGGCTGCGTTGCTTGGGGATGGGCGAGTGTTGGTGTGCGGAGGTTGGGATGGTTCTGCTGCTTCTTCGGTAGCGTGGACTTATGCAGCCAGTACCAATACGTGGGCACAGGTCGCATCAATGCCTACAGCCAAGTCGAGACATTTGGCTGTTGCGCTGTCTGATGGTCGTGTGCTGGTATGTGGTGGCTACGGTGGTGCTGGCGGTAATACGTGGTTAAAAGAAGCGCATATTTATAGTGGCACCACAAATACATGGACGGCAGTTGCATCAACAAGATCTAACCACGTGACATTTGCAGGCGGGCTGCTTGGTAATGGCAAGGTGCTGGTGTGTGGCGGAATGGACATTTCTTCATTTCCATCGTACACGTCGTTTGCAGAGGTGTTTGACCCTGCTTCTAACACTTGGTCGCAGGTTGCGTCCCTGCCGGTTGGTGTTAGTGGGAATTTCGGTGCGTCCATAGGTGGTAATTTGTTGGTCATGGGCGGGTATAACGAAACGAGTGGGGTCCAGACGGGGGTGTATGTCTACAACGCTTCCACCAACACATGGACTGCGTCAACACCGCTGACTCAGGCGACTAGTTTTGCTGCTGCGGCAGCCGTGGGTAGTAGGGTTTTTGTATGTGGAGGGGGTGTGAGCGATGCTTACGCGCCGACACAAACTTACGTGTCAACAGCAAAAATTTACGGGTAAAAAATGAACTACGAAATAAAAAACGAAGAGCTGATATGCAGGTTGCCAAACGGCAGCTTGCTGCGTCAACAAGCACATCCTGAAACCAATGAGCCTGTGACTGAATCTAATGCCCGTGATGTGTTGCAGGCGTGCGTTGCAGCTGATGTGTGGGCTACGTTGTGTAAGCTTGAAGGTATTGAGTTCGATGGTGTCATGTGTAGTGCGACTAAAGAGGATATGTGGGGGCTGAATTCTGTACACATGGCATGGAAAGAGCTGGGCGTCTCATTTGGTCAGACGAAATTTATTTTCTCAAACGGCAATGAGCTTGTCCTCAGTGCTTCAAACATTCAGCATTTCATGAGTGTATGGATGCCGTTTAGGTTATCTTTTTTCGATTCGTGATGAATTGAAATCAAAAAGTAAAAACCCGCTGCCTGCGGGTTTTTTTACGTCCGTGTGAGTTTGTTGAGAGTTTTATTCTTCGGAGTTGTTATGAGGCGTTTGTTTGTTTTGGTGTCGTCATTCTTTGCGGCGCACAAAGTCACGGCTGCGGCGGTGGTGGGTGTTGCGGGCGCTCAGTCGGCGGTGATGGTTGGGCGTGACCCTTTTGCATGGGGCATTGGTTTGGCAGGTGGCGCATTTGTGTTTTTGATGCGCGAGCCAACTACACGCCGCGAGGCGGTTGGCAACTCCATGCTGTCGCTTTTCTTGGGCGGTATTGGTGGACAGGTGCTGGCTAATTTGGTGGTAGCTCAGGCTCCTCAGTACGACGTGGCAGGCCTTGACTATTTGCTTTGCTTTGTGGCCGCATTCGCATGACCTTGGGTGTTGACAGATGGTGTGCCTTGGCTCAAGCAAAGGTTTGGTGTGGGAGGTGGTAATGCTTGATTTGCTCATCTCATTTATTCCGCAAACGCTGATCGCTTGGTTTGTGTTGTTTTTGGGGGTTAGTAGTGGCTTTCACTTTGTGTGTGTTGCCAATGGCCTTCCTCGCATGGGAGCCACGCTCAAGATTCGACTGGCTGTGATGGGTGCAGTTTTTGCGTCGGGTTCGTTCATGGCGACCGCATGGTGCCCGGCGTACATGCAGGCTTGCGCGCTGCTGTTGATTGCCTGTTTTCTGATTTACGAAATCGCCAAATGGCGTGATGGCGTGTTGCTGTGTGAGCACTACTCAAAAGGGAGGGAAAGATGAAATTTTTAGTATCAGCAGGCCACGGTGGCGGCGACCCAGGTGCATGTGCATTTGGCCGTACCGAGTCCGACATTGCGCTTGAGATGCGCGAGCTGGTGGCCAAGCGACTGCTTGAAATGCGTCATACCGTTTTGATGGATGGCGCCACGGGCCAAAACCTGCCCTTGCGAGATGCCGTCAAGCTAGTGGCTGGTGTAGACATAGCTGTAGAGCTGCACTGCAACGCGGGCCCTGCTACGGCCACTGGAGTGGAGGTGATTTCTCTGCCTAAAGACAAGTTGGTGGCCCAGCGCATTGCCAAGGCCATTGCGGGTGCCACTGGTCATCAGCTGCGTGGTCAGGCGGGGTGGATTGACCAAAGCCAAAGCCAACACCCTCGCTTGGCTTTTGTGCAGGCGGGGGGGATGGTTGTTGAGATGTTTTTCATCACCAACATGGCTGACCTTCAAAAATTCGATGCGCACAAAGACGCTCTGGCCATGGCAATTGCGGGGGCGGTGTGTGCTTACGAGGTGGCTTCATGCTGAAAATTTTCTTAAATCGCATTGGCGCTTCGGCTGTATTTGCGGTGCTTCTCTTCGCAGCGCTTGGAACGCTGGAGCGTCGTGCCGAACAGCGCGGCTACGACCACCGTGACTTGGAGTACCAAGCTGCCGAATCTGCTGCCCAAGAGGCTGCTCGGGCTACCGAGGCGCGACAAACCGAAACACTCACTGGAGCCATCAATGAACACACAAAAACAACAAACCGCAATGAAGCTGATGCTGTTGCTACTCACGCTGAGCGTGATCGGGTGCGCGACGCCTTCGTCCAGCGCGCTCGCAATTTGCCCACGTCCAGTGCAGATGCCTGCACCAATGACCGCGCAGCCTACGGAAAGTTACTCGAAGCAGTTGGCCAAGCCGTTGACCAACTTACAGAAGACGCTGAACGCATCGCCCTCGATGCAGACGGTCACGCCGCAGATTCGCTGATGTATCAGCGCATAGGGGGCATTGCGCCACCCTAAAAAAGACGAGGCGACTGGATGGGGTGCGCGAACACCACACCCAGCCGCCAATCCACAGAGCACGCCTGTGAGTCAGCCAAGACCCCGCCACCCTCGAGGGCGGGTGAAGTTTAACAACAAAGAAAGTGCTCACAATGGCATCACCCATCATCCCGTGGATCGGCGGCAAGCGTCGCTTAGCAGACCACATCATCCCTCGCTTTCCGCAGCACAGCTGTTATGTCGAGGTTTTTGCAGGAGGCGCCGCACTCTACTTTTTACGCAATCCTGCGGAAGTAGAGGTCATCAACGACATCAATGGCGACGTGGTCAATTTGTATCGCGTTGTGCAAAACCACCTTGAAGAGTTTGTGCGCCAGTTCAAATGGGCGCTCAGCAGCCGAGAGATTTTCAAGTGGACGCAGATCACCCCCAGCGAAACGCTGACCGACATTCAGCGCGCAGCCCGTTTCTATTACCTGCAGCATCAAGCGTTCGGTGGACGTGTGGACGGGCAATCATGGGGCACGGCCACCACGGCACCGGCAGTGAATTTGCTGCGCATCGAGGAGTCGCTAAGTGCGGCGCACTTGCGCCTGTCGAGCGCGTACATCGAGCGACTGGATTGGAAAGACTGCATCAAGCGGTACGACCGTCCACACAGCTTCTTCTACCTTGATCCCCCCTATTGGGAGACGGAGGGCTACGGTGTGCCGTTCCCATGGGCTGAGTACGAAACTATGGCCAAGATGATGCGTGAGATCAAAGGTAAGGCCATTTTGAGCATCAACGATCACCCCGATGTCCGAAATTGCTTCGCTGAGTTCCACATCCTTGAGGTGCCGATCAAGTACACCGTAGGTGGTGGCCAAGGTGTCGAGCGCGTTGAGCTGATCATCAGCAGCTGGGATGTAGACGCGGAGCCTGTTGGGCTGTTTTGAGTAGTGTCAGACCGCAACAGTCTGGCATTGTCAAAAGAGCTTGCTGGGTCATCGAATCAGAGCGTTACTAGTGGCATCAACAAAGGGTAGACATGGGAAACGCACCAAAAAATCAAGTACTCGAAGCCATTGCAAAAAAGCACCTTCGAATTGACACGCTTCAAACGCGGGATTCTGATTCGGCGGATTTCCATGATTTGGCCGTTTGGTCAATCGAGGCGGCTCTAGAAGCGGCTTATGAAGCCGGTCAACAGTCCTTAGACAAGTAAAAGTTGTCTTCTAGATTGGGTTGCCACCCAGTCCTCAGCCCACCACTCCTTCGGGGGTGGTGGGATTTTTTGCGTTTGGGCACACCTTATTCAATTGGGTGCCTGATGCCCAATTTTTCAAACCATGGCCAATCTTTGTATTTGTCGCCAATTTGCCGCATGTGCGTGTAGCGCTTTAGGCTTGCCCACGAGCGATGTCCAGATACACAAGCTACGCGTGGAATGCTCCATCCAAGCTCAAAAAGACGGCTAATGCCTTCATGTCGTAAGTCATGAAAATGCAGGTCTTCAATGCCGAGAAAGCTGCATGCGCGTGTGAATGATGCGCTGACAGATTGGCTGTTGTATGGCCATATTGGCCCGCCTGTATCTGGCTCTAGGTTGATAAGTTGCAGCGCCTCTGGCGTGAGTGAGGTCGTGACATCGTTGCCTATTTTTTCGCCGGGGTTCTTCATGTCCCTGACGATAATTTCCGCATGCGCTTGATCGAGGTCTTTCTTGACGATGCGACAAATCTCTTCTTGTCGACGCGTGCTGAAGATGGCAAATGCAATCAGCTTCGTCATGGGAATCAAGTCTTTGCGCAATGTGCCTTTGGCCTCGACCATTGTGAAGTGCTTAAGCAGACGATCTAGCTCATCTAGTGTCGGTCGGCGGGTGCGATGCTGCGACCGACCAGTGAGCCCTAATTTGTCAAGCACCACCCGTGCATCATCCATTGCCTGCTTGTCGAGCGGGTAGCCCCAAGCTGGCTTGGCCACGCTGAAAACAGAAGCTAGGTGGGACATGTAGTTCCCACGGGTAGAGGGTTGCGCATCGATGCTTTGGCAAAACTTCACCAGCTCTTGACTGGTTATTTCTGAGCAGCGCATGCTGCCAATGTCTGCCGCTTTGATCTTGTTCAGAACTTGGGCTTTAGTTTTGCCGTGCTGCTTTTGCTTTTCAGCGTTGTAGATGTCAACCACGTCTTTGAGCGGTGGGTCTTCTGGCTTGACGAGGGCTCCCGGCATGGCCAGTTCAGTCTCACGCTTCTTCAGCCAAGCCTGCGCAGCGGGTTTTCTGTCAAAGGTTTCTGATTCGGTGAAAATGACCTTGCCACCCTTTTTGATACGTATCTGTGCTGTGTGGCCAATGGTGCCGTTTTTACGCTTGCGTGAGACAATCGAACCCATAATGGTGCTACATGAAGTTTTTGTAGCACGGACTGTAGCACTGGCAATCTAAAATCAAAGAAAAACCGAGCAAATGACAGCAAATCAAACAGTCCCCAAAATGGCTCTTTACGAGGAGATTGAGGCCATTCGGAGGAGAGCTCGAGTAAGTGTTGCGCCGATGATGGATTGGACCGACCGCCACTGCCGTTACTTCCACCGCCTACTCAGCCGCAACACCTTGCTCTACACCGAGATGGTCACCACCGGTGCGCTTCGCCACGGTGACACGCAGCGGCATTTGCGTTTCAACGCAGAAGAGCATCCGGTGGCTTTGCAGTTGGGTGGCAGCGACGCGGCTGATTTGGCGCACGGAGCCAAGCTGGGCGAGCAATGGGGCTACAACGAAATCAACCTCAACTGCGGCTGTCCGTCTGACCGCGTGCAGCGTGGCGCATTTGGCGCGTGTTTGATGAACGAGCCGCAAACCGTGGCCGATGGTGTGAAAGCCATGATGGATGTGGTGAGCATTCCTG
>JACCDU010227012.1_pt1 | contig 15582 bp, 14 predicted proteins | sample 7446081 | NCBI WGS metagenome assembly JACCDU01 (sample SAMN15323447, study PRJNA562643) | freshwater metagenome | isolation source: river surface water | place: USA:Blue River Watershed | collected 2017-08-17
CTTCAAGCGCAAATCAAAGGGAAATTCAAAATTGGAATTCGTATTGCTGCTGAGGAAGAACCTAAATTTGAGTTTTATACTTCACGTTTAGGTATTGGTTACAAAAACATTGTCCCATTCTACAAAAAAGAGATCAAAGAAAATAAAAAATTGGAACTGAAAATGTTGCACTTTTTTATCAATACGGGGATCAATGATAATGCCTACTATTGGAACGAATTAGTAAAATGTATCAAAGTATATGTTGCCTTGAAAAAGGAATGTCCTACGCTTGACGGATTGAATATTGGAGGCGGTTTTCCTATCAAAAATTCATTAACATTTGAATACGATTACCAATACATGATTGACGAGATTATCAATCAAATCAAAATTGCCTGCGACGAAGCTGAAGTAGCTGTACCCAATATCTTTACCGAATTTGGTTCTTTCACAGTAGGTGAAAGTGGTGGAGCGATTTACCAAATTTTGTATCAAAAACAACAGAACGATAGAGAGAAATGGAACATGATTGATTCCTCTTTCATCACTACTCTACCAGACACTTGGGCTATTAACAAGCGTTTTATTATGTTGGCTGTTAATCGTTGGAATGATACGTATGAAAGAGTTTTATTGGGTGGTTTAACTTGCGACAGCGATGATTATTACAATTCTGAGCAAAACATGAATGCCATCTATTTACCAAAATACAATAAAGAAAAACCATTATATATTGGCTTTTTTAATACGGGTGCTTACCAAGAAACGATTGGAGGATATGGCGGATTACATCACTGTTTAATTCCGCAACCCAAACACATCTTGATTGATCGTGATGAAAATGGCATTTTGGCTACCGAAGTGTATTCAGAGCAACAAACTTCAGACGATGTATTAAAAATATTAGGTTATAAAAAATAATTAAATAATCCCAAATTAATCTTTCAAGGAATACAATTTAATTCTATTTTCGTAATTGTATTTCCGATTAATAAAATAACAAACAATGAGTAAAGGACCAATTAGTCAATTTATTGAAAAACATTATTTGCATTTCAATTCGGCATCTTTAGTGGATGCTGCAAAAGCCTACGAACAACAATTGGCCAATGGTGCCAAAATGATGGTAAGTATGGCAGGTGCTATGAGTACAGCTGAAATCGGAAAGATTTTTGCCGAAATCATTCGTCAAGACAAAGTGCAAATCATTTCGTGTACAGGAGCCAACCTTGAAGAAGACATCATGAACTTAGTAGCGCACTCTCATTATGAAAGAGTACCCAACTACCGTGATTTAACACCACAAGACGAATGGGATTTGTTGGAAAGAGGATTGAACCGTGTGACTGATACTTGTATTCCTGAGCACGAAGCGTTCCGTCGTTTACAAAAACACATTTATAAAATCTGGAAAGATGCAGACGATAAAGGAGAACGTTATTTTCCACATGAATTCATGTATAAAATGTTACTTTCTGGTGTTCTTGAAGAATACTATGAAATTGACTTAAAAGACAGTTGGATGTATGCCGCTGCAGAAAAAAACTTGCCTATTATTGTTCCAGGTTGGGAAGATAGCACTATGGGTAATATTTTTGCTTCGTATGTAATCAAAGGCGATTTGAAAGCTTCGACTATGAAATCAGGTATTGAATACATGACTTACTTAGCTGATTGGTATCCAAAAAACAGTGCCAACGGAATTGGATTTTTCCAAATTGGTGGGGGTATTGCAGGAGATTTTCCAATTTGTGTGGTACCAATGTTGTACCAAGATATGGAAATGCATGACATTCCATTTTGGAGTTATTTTTGCCAAATTTCAGATTCTACAACGAGTTATGGTTCCTACTCTGGTGCTGTACCAAACGAGAAAATTACTTGGGGTAAATTAGATATAAAAACCCCAAAATTTATAATTGAATCCGATGCTACCATTGTAGCTCCATTAATTTTTGCTTATTTATTAGACTTATAGAATAGACCCTGTATGAAAAGAGTAATTGTTGACTACGCTAAACTTACCAACGAAATTTTAAACTTATTAGTTGAAAAATTTCCTGATGGTTATGATGATTCAGACATTATCCGTTTTAAAAATGCAAAAAACGAATTAGTTGAGGCTGTTGAAGTGCGAACGGATGATACCATTTATTTAGTAAAAGTAAGTACCAAACTATCAGATCGAATTGAAAACTACGATGAAGATGATGAAATTCTTAATGTAGCCGTAGAACCTATCAAAGAACTTGAACTAGACGAAGATGAAAGTGATGAAGAAGCCGAAGAAGATAACTTAGACAAACCTGATAGCGATCCTGACGATGGTGATGAAGATGACATCGAAGTTGATGATATTGCTGATGATGAAGATGAAGACGAAGAGTAATTATTAATTCATATGAAACATAAAAAAGGCTAACTATTTGCAGTTAGCCTTTTTTAATATACCGATTTTAGTACTATAAATAGCGTTCTTCAAACACTTTTTGATGGTACTTTTGATGACCAATTAAAATAAAGCCAATAGCTCGCACAGAAATTGAATGCTCAGATGCAATTCCTACTCGCAGGAGTTGTTCGTTAGAAAAACTTTTAAAAAGTAACAAATTCGAATGACGAACAGCTGAAAATTCTGTTAACAAATCTTGAAGACCTCTTGTTTGAGCTGCTGTATTATTGGCAAAATCATTTTCGTCAAATCCAGGTAAAGGAGTTTGGTCATTTCTTGAAATTCGTAATGCTCGGTATGCAAAAATTCGTTCCGTATCAATAATGTGTTGGATAATTTCTTTAATCGTCCACTTTCCTTCAGCGTAACGATAATCAAACTTATCCATCGGAAGATTTTGCACAAATCGAATAAAATCATGCAAACTAATCTCTAATTCCTCAAGTAAATTTACTTCTCCTGCTGCTTTAATATAAGTAGCATTAAACACTGAATATTCATTTTCGTATAACTGACTTGTTTTCATACTAAGATTTTAAGCGGAGTTTCTACTTGCATTGGTGTTTCCAAAAAGTGAACGAGTTACAATTTTTTCATACACCTTAATCAGCTTCTCATCTGGATTTTTTTCTTTCAAAAGCTCATTGATTCGAGTCAATCCATACTGTTGTATTGTCAACAAAGGCAATACTATACGTTCTCTAATTGCAATTGAAGCTTTACCATCTGGATAGTTCTCCATGAGCTCTTGATGCCCTGCTATTTTTAACAATAATCTTTTGGTCTCTAAAAATTCATTGTAGATAATTTTCCAAAAATCACCATACTCTGGATCTTTACTCATATAAGCTGTCAATGGAAAAAATGATTTTGCCAACGACATCATACTGTTCTCTAATAAAGTTTTAAAGAACAAAGAATCGTCATATAAATTTTGAACTTTATCCCATTGATTGGTATCTTCAAAATGTCTTAATGCGGTACCTACTCCAAAAAAACCAGGGACATTTTGCTTTAACTGACTCCATGATCCAACAAACGGAATGGCACGTAAATCAGCAAAATCTAAGGTTTCTGATTTACTTCTTTTAGAAGGACGACTTCCAATGTTCGTTTTAGCATAATACTTCAACGTACTCATTTTTTCTAAGTACGGAATGAATTTTGGATGGTTTTTAAAATTTAAATATTTTTCATATCCTAATGATGCTAATTGATCCAAAATGGCTTTTTCATCTGCTGTCAATTCATTTCTTCCTTTGGCAAAAACCTGATTTGTAACACCTGCACTCAATAAATTTTCCAAATTATAACGACAAGAATCTAAAGTCCCAAAATTAGAACTGATGGTTTGCCCTTGAACAGTAACTTGAATCTCATTGTTTTCAATCTTTGGCCCTAAAGACGCGTAGAATTTGTGCGTTTTTCCACCACCTCTCGCTGGCGGACCACCTCTACCATCAAAGAAAATGGCTTTAATACCATATTTCCTTGAAATTTCAGTAAGCGATTCTTTGGCTTTATAGATACTCCAATTGGCCATTAAATAGCCTCCATCTTTAGTTCCATCAGAAAAACCTAACATGATCGTTTGTTTGTTATTTCTTGCTTGCAAATGCTTAGCATAAGCCGGATTAGTATATAACTTCTCCATTATCTGATGCGCATTTTGTAAATCGTCAACTGATTCAAATAACGGAATAATATCAACTGTTGGTGCTGACCAATTACATAATTTGAAAAGTGCAAATGTTTCCATTACGTTCAAAGCACTTTCATTGTTACTTATAATATAACGGTTAGAACCAAATTCACCATTATTCTGTTGAATTGTTTTAATGGCTTGAATGGATCCTAAAGTAGAATTGGTCATTTCATTTTCAAATGAAGCTGGATCTAAATCACCCGATACATTTGACAAAATGTCGAATTTTTCTATTTCTGAAAGTTCAAAATAATTAGCAGGAAATACAGCTGAATCCGATTTTAAATAATGATTCACTACGTCTTTAAAAACGGCATCATGTATTTTACTATTCTGGCGAATATCAAGCGTTGCAAAGTGAAATCCGAATAAATTGACCTTAATTAATAAGGCATCTAACTGATCTACATAAAGCGATTGATGTTGTTCAACGATGATCAATCGTATTTTTTTAAGTTGGGTTTTAAATTCATCCAGCGTTATAAAAATTTCTCCTTTAGAATAAAAAACTGAGCGATATAATTTTTGTTCTAATTCTGAAACTAAAGTATCAACTCCTGAAAATGTCAACTTACGTTTCAAATTTCTCATTTCAATATAGTAACATTTCAATATTGAAGTTCGCAAACGATCAGCTACTTTAAGAGTAATATCTGTAGTAACAAAAGGATTTCCATCTCGATCACCTCCAGGCCAAAAACCCAATTTAATTAGCGGATTATTGATTGAATTTCCATTAAACAAGTTTTTTTCTAGATAATGAACCATTTCTCCCGCGGTTTCGTAAAAAACATTTTCGAGATACCAAATTAAGCTTACTGCTTCATCGTACGGATTGGGTTTCTCATTTTGAATAAAAGGTGTTTTACCCAATTGCGCTAACAACTGTTTAATTCCTAATAAATTATTTTTGCGAATCGCATCGGTTAAATCGTTAATAATTCCCAACACTGCACCAGGATAAAATTGGGTAGGATGTGCTGTTAATACCGTTCTAACATTAAAGTTTTCTAAAAATTCCGTTAATTCGGCTTGATTGTTATTGTTGTCTGCTTTTTCTTTTATATCACGTAATGAACCTCTACCTTCCATATTATTAACCTCCGGAAAAGCAGCATCCTCAATCGCATCAAAAAGCACAATTTGACGTTCAATATATTGAATAAATCGGAACATTAAATCTATCTTATCCGATTCAGAATCTGTAGGTAAATATTTCTTGGTAAAAAAATCTACAATCTCTACTGGAGTTTCTAGTTTTTTAAATCCCGTATCACAAACATCTGTAAATAAAGGAAGTAGAACTCCCGTGTTATCGATAGAATCAAAAGGTAAAGTTATAAATACACTATTATAAATATGGTATTTAGAAAGTACATCTTGATTAAAACGTTCTAATTTAGGAAGCGTATACATAAATTATTAAGGTATAGTTAGTTGTTGTTGTTATAGAAATTAGCATAAAAAAACCCCAAGAAAAAACTTGAGGTTATATACTTATATATAGCGTCAAGTATTACATATTTTTAAAAATCGTATGCATCAAGCGCTTCTTATCATTAATACTTTCTTCCAATGAAATCATAGTTTCTGTTCTGTAAACACCGTCGATATCGTCAATCATAAAGATTACATCTTTAGCGTGCTTGGTATCTTTTGCTCTAATTTTACAGAAAATATTAAATTTACCTGTAGTTACAGAAGCTACTGTTACAAAAGGAATTTCATTAATTCGCTCTAAAACAAACTTAGTTTGAGAAGTATTATTTAGAAAAACTCCCACATAAGCTATAAATGAATATCCCAATTTATCATAATCAAGTACAAGAGAAGATCCCATTATAATTCCTGCATCCTCCATTTTCTTAACTCTAACATGAACCGTTCCTGCAGAAATTAATAATTTTTTTGCAATATCCGTAAATGGAACTCTAGTATTGTCAATCAACATATCTAAAATTTGGTGATCTACTTCATCTAAACGAAACTTACTCATAATTTTCTCAATTAATATTATTAATTAGCTAAAAACAAAGTTTAAAATTATACATTAAATTCAAATAAAAGATAATAAAATTATTTTTTTATCAATCCATTAACGAATTCAATGGTATTATTTAAATAAAAATTGGCTTTTAGATCTAATTTAGGAATATTGTCATAATCATCAGTATAAAGGGCTCCTTGAGCATCATACTCCAAATGACCGAAACGATTTTCTAAATCATCAATTTGATTAATATAAGCGTTAAACCAAATTTGACCGTCAATCAATTCTTCTTTGTATTGTGCTGCAAAATTGATGATTTTTTCGTTACCATCATAATTAATCTTGACATTTTTATACAAAAAATCACAAAAAACTGGATTATTTTGTGAAATATTCAAATAATCTTCGATTCTATTGATAACTATATCGTTTTCGCTAATTGTTGAAAAAGCCGAAACTAAAGAAATAAAAACATATTTTCTGGTTTGCTCTCTTTCATAATCGTTTGGATAATGTCCAGCCTCAAATAAAATAGTTGGAACTCCTAAATACTGAAACGTATCACCAATACAATTAATATTAAACGAATCATCAAAACGCCCCACTTGTCCCGGAATATATTTTTGTAATACTTGATTAATTCCTGCAATTACATTGATAGCTTTTAGTCTAGAGTCGTTAATTTCGCGTTCCTCATTATACGAAGGGGCCAAAAAGGACATAGTTGCTGGCTTAGCCGACATATCGACCCCAAAAATTGTTCGTTGATCATGAAGATTAAAACAATAATCCGGTTTGAATCGCTCGAAAGTATTTCGCAAAATTTTGCTTTCCGGTTGGGTTAAATCTTGTGAATCCCGGTTCAAATCAACACCATTAGCATTAGCACGAGTATACAATGTAGCCCCGTCCGGATTCAATATTGGAATACAACAAAAAGTAAAATTGTTCAACAATTGTTTTGCAAAATCTGTATCGCCTTGTAATAGATTCAAAAAATCAAAAAGTCCTTTAGTGGTCGAACTTTCGTTTCCATGCATTTGTGACCAAAGAAAAATTCGTTTAGTTCCATGCCCAATTTGATATTCATATATCGTTTTTCCTAGAACTGACTTACCAATTTCTTGTAGTTGATTATTTGTATTTAATCGCTTTAAAATGGGTTCAATATGTTCTAAAGTGATGTATCTTCCTTGAATGGATTGTTCTTTATTTTGAACAAATAAGGCTTCAAAATTCATAATTTGTTATTTGATTTTACAAAAGTAAACATCTTTGCTTTTGCTAAGTTAGTTATGTAGAAAAGTAAGGTATTAATGCAATAATCACTTTTACGATTGAATAGCACGATATCCATACTCTGGTATTTTCCCTTTTACACCAACAAAATGTTGATTTAAAAGTTGGAAATCGGTTGCTAAATCTCCAGAGGGTTGTAATGGCTGACCGAAACGCACCTCTTTTTTTCCAAAATCAAAGGCCACAGGAATTATCGGTACATTGGCTTTCAAAGCAATATAATAAAATCCTGTCTTCAGTTCCGACACATATTTTCGGGTTCCCTCAGGAGCTACAGCTAATCGAAATGTTTCCTTTTTATCAAAAATTGCTGCAATTGAATCTACTTTATTCAAACCACCTGTACGATCCAAAGCTTCTCCACCCATATAGTTGAAATAATAACCAAAAGGAAAAAGAAACAATTCTTTTTTGGCTACAAAATTCATTTCCAAACCTAGAATTCCTCGCGTAAATATGCCTAAATAAAAATCATGCGCACTTGTATGTGGCATCACCATCATGACACATTTTTTAATTTCCGGATTGATGGTACCAACAATCTTCCATCCCATCATTTTAAAAAAAATCCACTTGTAAAATAGCTTTTTCATTCTTTCATTTATATTATGCAAATAAAAACAATTAAAATCTTATTTTTGAATAAATCCATAGATTATGATTCGGAAACTATTGAGTTATCTCATTCCAATAACGATATACAAAAATAAATCAAGTTGGAGTAAATCAATTGAGGTTACTTGGGCTAACGGTGAATTAGTGCTGGATTCCGAAAATACCAATTACTCTTATGGAAGTTTACAACGTATTTTACGATTGGGTTTAAAAAAAATTGGCTTTCGCCAAATCAAAGCAATGAACAAAATTTTAGTTTTGGGCGTTGCAGGCGGAAGCGTAATCAAGACTTTAGTGGATGAAGTTTCATTTAAAGGCGCCATTACGGGTGTCGAAATTGATCCTGACATCATTAAAGTGGCTAACTCCTATTTTAAATTGAGTCAAATCCCCAACTTAACTATCGTAATTGCTGATGCATTTGAATTTGTTTTACAAGCTAATGAAAAATACGACTTAATCATCGTTGATATTTTTCAAGATACCAAAATGCCTAATTTTTTATTTGAAAATTTCTTTACGCAAAAACTTTGTTTCTTACTTCAAAAAAAAGGCTTTATCTTATTCAATACTATGGTGTTAACTGAAAAAGATAATTTAAGAAACAAAAAATATGTTGAGGAATTTTATCAGCCAGATTTCAAATTAGCTACTATACCACGAGTTGAAATTCACAATGAATTAATTTTAATTGAAAAGATCAAATAGCTAATATTGTATTAACTTGTAGATATATTATATACTATCAATGAGAAAAACAGTCAAAAAATTATTTTTAGGCAAATCGTCTAATGGCGAACAAGCTGAATTTAATCCAATCCAAAAACGAATTCAAAACATAAAATCCATTTGGAATAATGAACATCAAGATGACAACGGAATAGAAAAAATATTCCGATTACTTCTTTCATCCTCTCAGCTCCTATTCCCAGGTATTTATATCAAATATTTTTCAAGAAAAAAAGGAATTGAGTACCAAGATTTAGCCATTGACACCTACATATTACTCAAGGTTGCTTTACCAATAGTTATTTTGATATACCAATGTCACACTATCTATTGGGTAGTTGCACTAATGACCTATTTATTTCTAGAAACCATTTTTTATATTCCAACTTTGATCTTCGCTTCTGATTTATTTTCAAGGCCAAGATCCTACAGAAGATCCATGTTATTACTGTTTTTTAATTATTTAGAAATTGTTTTGGCTTATGCTGTTTTTTATTCCTGTGGCAACTACTTAAATAAACCTTTTACACATTGGTTTGACGCCGTTTACTTCAGTATCATAACCTCTTCATCCATCGGATATGGGGATTATTATCCCGCCGAAACTTTAGGTAAATTTTTAGTAAGCACACAAGCCTTACTCTTTTTATTTTTTATTGTGCTTTTTTTGAATTTTTTCTCAACCAAAGTAAAAACCAAGGGGTATTTTGATCACGAAAACAAGGAATAATTATAGCATTTTTTTAGCTTTTTCTAAATCTTCGGGAGTGTCAATTCCTATTCCAACATGCGTAGTCTCCACCATTTTGATACGTTTACCAAACTCTAAATAGCGTAATTGTTCTAATTTTTCTAAAGCTTCTAAGGATTGCATTGGTAAGCTATAAAAATCCAACAAAGCTTGTTTTCTAAATGCATAAATGCCAATATGCTGAAAATAGCGCACTCCAACATTTTGCTCTCTTGGATACGGAATTACGGAACGGGAAAAATACAAGGCAAATCCTTTTTGATCTACCACTACTTTGACATTATTGGGATTATTAATATCATCTTCGTTAGTAATTTCTCGCATAACAGATACTAAATCAACTTGTTTAGTCAAGTCGTTTTTAAAAACTTCAATTGCTTTCTGCAACGGATCAGCATCTATAAAAGGTTCATCTCCTTGCACGTTAACCACAATATCAACCTCTAAGTGTTCAATTGCTTCAGCAATTCGATCACTTCCTGACTCGTGTTCTTTGACACTTTTAATTGCCTTACCCCCATTGGAAACAATTTCTTGGAAAATAATATCAGAATCCGTAACAACAAAAACATCATCGAATAGCTGAGTGGCCATGGCAGCTTCATAAGTTCTTCGTATTACTGTTTTACCTCCCAAATCTTGCATTAATTTAGCAGGAAATCGTGTGGAAGCGTAACGTGCGGGAATAACGGCGATTATTTTCATGGCTATTGAAGTATTGAATTGGATTGCAAATTTAATTTATTTTTTTGAGTTATAGCTGCTACATTATCTTGACCGAAGTCATACTCAAAGAACCTGCTACTAATTTGTCATTAAACAAACTAAGTTCATCCTTATCATCTTTTAGTCCCAAGGTATAAATCAAGGGCAGAAAATGTTCAGGAGTTGGAATCGCTAATTGTAGGGCAGAACTCTGTCTTTCGAACTCAATTAAGGGTTTGAAATTACCCTCCAATACATAATTATTGATTGTTTCTCTAGCTTCTATTGCCCAATCATAACCGTAATTGTCTTTGTCAAAATTTGGAAAATCTACTAATCGTAAGTTATGGACAATATTTCCACTGCCCACAATAAGAATGCCTTTGTAACGCAAATCGATGAGTTGTTTAGCTAACTCAAAATGATATTCTGGCGGTTTAGTGTAATCGATACTTAATTGAATCACGGGAACATTAGCCGCCGGATACAAATGTTTAATAACACTCCAAGCGCCGTGATCCAAACCCCAAGTATCATCTAACTCCACTTCAACAGGTTTTAATATTTCTTTGGTCTCCAAAGCTAATTGAGGGCTTCCTTTTGCTGGATATTGCACCGCAAATAATTCGGCTGGAAAACCTCCAAAATCATGAATTGTTTTTGGCATTTCCATAGCAGTTACCTTAGTGCCTTTAGTGTACCAATGGGCTGAAATACACAAAATAGCATTTGGTTGCGGAAGTGTTTTTGCTAAATTCCTAAATCCCGTAACAAACTGATTTTCTTCAATAGCATTCATCGGACTTCCATGTCCTAAAAACAAGACAGGCATTTTATCTGTTGTCGGGAAACTCCCTGAAATAGCATGTAAATCAGTTAAATTGGTCATCAGAAGTACTTTATTAAATTATTCTACAAAACTTTCATCTTTAAAACCAATCAAATACAATTTGTTTTTGGCACGCGTCATAGCGGTATACAGCCAACGGATATAGTCACTGTTAATTCCGTCAGGCAAATAGGGTTGTTCAATAAAAACCGTATTCCACTGCCCTCCTTGCGATTTATGACAAGTTATTGCATACGAGAATTTGACTTGCAAGGCATTAAAATACTCATTGTTTTTTACCTTTTGAAATTGCTTGAATTTGGTCTCCCCTTCATAATCCTTAAGCACTTCCTGGTACAAACGATTGGATTCTTCATAGGTTAGTGATGGTGATTCACTTTTAATAGTGTCCAATAATAACACCGTTTCAAAAGGCTTTTGATCGGGATAATCGACCATTCGGATCTTTACTTTGGCAAACTTAAAACTATACAATTCTTGAATACCAAAGATTTCCAATACTTCAATAATATCGCCATTGGCGATAAAACCAGCTTCATCTGAATCTTTTAGCCAAAAATAATTGTTCTTGACCACCATTAAAAAATCACCAGTTGAGAGTTCGCTTTCACGATCTAATATTCGGGTTCGAATTTGTTCGTTATACTGATTTGCTCGTTTGTTAGAGCGAACAATAAAGGCAGTGTCTTCAATACTGTAATTACTATAGGCCGATTGGATTGCATCTTGAATATCATAGCCATCGGTCAACCGAACTATATCTTTGAATCTTTTGACATCAAATTGAAATTCATCTATAAAACTGTCTTTTAACAACTCCCGCAGTTCAGTGGCATTAAACAAAATTCCAGAACTTTCTTCCTGGCGCATTACCTCGTCTAATTCTATAGATTCAATTTCTTTATCATAATGCACAGCCAAAGTATGGGTATCCAAAGCGGGACTTATATCCAAATTCACTGGTGGTAGTTGGGCAGTATCGCCCAGAAGAATCATTTTACAATTGGTTCCTGAATACACATATGAAATCAAATCGTCTAATAACGATCCGTTTTCGTACAACTTTGAATCCGAATTAGCATCCGAAATCATCGAAGCTTCATCGACTATGAAAATGGTGTTTTTATGTTTATTGGGTTGCAACGTAAACGATACACCTCCACCCGAGGCTTTCTTAGGAAAATAAATTTTTTTATGAATCGTAAAAGCCGGTTTATTGGAATAATTGGCAATTACCTTTGCCGCACGACCTGTTGGCGCTAGCAAAACATATTTTTTATTGATCTCAATTAAATTGTTGACAATGGTAGAAATCACCGTTGTTTTTCCTGTTCCAGCATACCCTTTCAAAACAAAAATGGTCTTGTTTTCCATTTCGGTTAAGAAAATAGCAATCTTTTGAAAAAAGATATCCTGTTTGTAAGTAGGTTCAAACGGGAATTTTTTCTTCAAAAGACTATAAAACAAGGAGGAATTCATCTGATTTAATTTGGTTGCAAAGTAAGCAATTGCTATGACAAAAATCAACTTATATAGATCAGATGATTGATTTTTGTCTATGATTTTTGATATTGCTATTTACATTGTTATTCGTATGTTTGCAGTGTTGAAATAAAAGATCATGAATTCTAATATCACCGAAAAGAAATATAAAAAACTATCCATTCAAGTTGACTTGAACGGTCTTTCTTTTTGTTGTTTTGATACACTAAACGATACTATTATTTCATTTAACGAGGTTCGTTTTGATAGTTTTCATAAAGCCACCAAAACCGAAGAATTGTTTGCAGATGCTTTTAGTGATTATCCAGAATTAAAAGAATCCTATGATGAAGTTTTAGTTATTCATAATAGTAATCTTGCCACTTTTGTTCCTGAACCTTTATTTGACGAAAACTTTTTAGGAAGCTATTTACAATACAACACCAAGGTATTTGAAACTGATTTTTTTGCTTTTGACGAAATCGCTAATTGCCAAATGAATACGGTTTACATTCCGTATGTGAATATCAATAATTTTTTTATTGATCAATTTGGCACTTTTGATTACAAACATGCTACTACTATTTTAGTTTCTAAATTATTGATTGGATCTAAAAATAACCCAGAGAAAAAAGTAATTGTTCATATCAATTCGGGACACTTTGAGATTATTGTAGTTCAAAACCAAAAACTATTGTTTTTCAACTCTTTTGAATATACTACGCCAGAAGATTTCTTGTACTACATTTTGTTTACAGCGGAACAATTGGATTTAAATCCTGAAGAATTCCCTTTGGAATTGATAGGAAAAATTGATACCGAAAGTGAGTACTACCAATTGGCATACCGATACATCCGTAATATTACTTTACTTGACGTTAGCGAATTACAAGCTAAAAATACTTTCTCTGAAGCGGACAATAGAACCCATTTTATACTTTTTAATTCATGAGAATTATTTCAGGTAAATACAAAGGCCGACGCATATTTCCCCCAAAAAATCTTCCTGTTCGCCCCACAACCGATATGAGTAAAGAAGCTTTATTCAATGTATTGAATAATCATTTTAGCTTTGAAGGACTTAAAGTTTTAGACTTATTTTCGGGTACTGGAAACATTAGTTTTGAATTTGCTTCACGAGGTAGTTCGCCAATAACTTCTGTTGATGGTGATTTTGGTTGTGTGAAATTTATCAAACAAATTGCTACTGAATTTGATTTTAATATCGCTGCTACCAAAAGTGATGTGTTTGCTTTTCTTGAAAAAAACAAAACAACCTACGATATCATTTTTGCAGATCCTCCCTACGGATTGGACCAAAAAACATTTGAAAAAGTAGTAACTCTAGTTTTTGACAGAGGACTTTTGGAAGAAGACGGTATGTTGATTATTGAACATTCCAAATACACTAAGATGGAACATTTACCTCATTTTTCTTTTCAAAAAAGTTATGGAGGTTCATTCTTTAGTTTCTTTGAAATTGTAAGTTCTGAGGACGAAAAATAATTTTTCCTCAAAAATAAAAAAGCAGACCTATAAGCCGGATTCTGTCTCCGTAAACGGAGCCTTATCATTTATCTAGATCTTGCATTACTGCAAGACTCAAGCTACCTACCCTTCAACAACGGACGAGAAGCCCTTAAATGCTGATATACTTGGTATTTCACCGCATAGAGTTTACCTGGTTTCACTACAGCATTACCTGTACCTGCTTTCTGTTGCACTTGTCCTAATCCGATTACTCGAACCGGCGGGTGTTACCCGCTATGCTACTCTGTGGTGTCCGGACTTTCCTCCCTCCTAATTAATCAGGACGGCGATAAGGCGGTCTGCGGGGCAAATTTACAACATAATTTATGGGAATTCATAATTGATTGAAAAGTAGTCTCAAGAATAGCAAATCGGTATTCCAATTTTGTTAGTAAATTGGGGATAAGTCGTTCCGTTTTGAAGATGGAGCTATTGCATTTTGAGAATTCATATCCTATATTTGCTATCTAATACCTATTCAATGGAACAATTTGTAGTATCGGCGCGCAAATACCGTCCGCAGACATTTAAAGATGTTGTGGGACAAAAAGCCATTACTAATACTTTGTTGAATGCCATTGAAAACAACCACTTGGCCTCTGCCCTATTATTTACTGGACCTCGTGGAGTTGGTAAAACTACTTGTGCTCGAATTTTGGCTCGAAAAATCAATCAACCAGGTTACGACGATCCGAATGAAGATTTTGCTTTCAATGTTTTTGAATTGGATGCAGCTTCCAATAACTCGGTAGATGATATTCGCAACTTGATTGACCAAGTGCGTATACCTCCCCAAACAGGGCAATACAAAGTATACATCATAGATGAGGTGCATATGTTATCTTCGGCCGCTTTTAATGCATTTTTGAAAACATTAGAAGAACCACCAAAACATGCCATTTTTATTTTGGCAACGACCGAAAAACATAAAATTATTCCAACGATTTTATCACGTTGTCAAATATTTGATTTCAAAAGAATCACCGTTAAAGATGCTAAAGAACATCTTGCCGATGTTGCCACTAGTCAAGGTGTGCTATTTGAAGACGATGCTTTGCATATCATTGCCCAAAAAGCAGATGGTGCTATGCGTGATGCTTTATCTATTTTTGACCGTGTTGTATCGTTTTGCGGGAACAATTTAACCCGTCAAGCAGTTACTGAGAACTTGAATGTGTTGGATTATGAAACCTACATCAATGTAACCGAATTGATTTTGGAAAATAAAATTCCAGAATTGTTAGTTGCATTTAATGAAATTTTATCCAAAGGATTTGATGCACATCATTTTGTTTCAGGATTAGCCTCTCATTTCAGAGATCTATTGGTTTCTAAAAATCCGGCAACGCTATCATTATTGGAAGTTGGCGAACAAGCGCAGCAAATGTACGGTGTGCAAGCACAAAAATGCGATGCTAATTTCTTATTGAAGGGAATTGAAATTGCCAATGATTGTGATCTAAAATACAAAGTCAGTCAAAATCAACGACTC
>JACCDU010848521.1_pt1 | contig 15578 bp, 10 predicted proteins | sample 7446081 | NCBI WGS metagenome assembly JACCDU01 (sample SAMN15323447, study PRJNA562643) | freshwater metagenome | isolation source: river surface water | place: USA:Blue River Watershed | collected 2017-08-17
CTCAGCCTTGCGCGCCCATGAGGTAATCGACCTTGCCGACTTCCACTCCGTTGTGGCGCAGGATGGCGTAGGCCGTGGTGATGTGGAAATACAGGTTGGGCAGCATCCAGTTGCACAGATAGGCCTGACCCGTCAGGGTGCGGGTTTTGCCCGGGCCTGCAGGGAAGGTGATCTCTTTGTCCTCGGTGCCGTCCAGTGCCGCAGCGGGCACGGTGGCTATAAAGGCCAGGGTTTTCTGGATGCGCTCTTGCAGCTGGGCCAGCGTGGTTTCGGTGTCGTCAAACTTGGGCGCTTCGATACCGCTGATGCGGGCCACACCGTTTTTCACCGCATCGCAGGCGATCAGCACCTGGCGGGTGAAGGGAAACATGTCGGGGGCCAGGCGGTAGGTGGTCAGCGCCGTGGGGTCGATCTTTTTGGCTTCGACGAACTGCTCGGCCTTGGCCAGGATGTGGCTCAGGTTGCCGAGCATGCGGGTGCACACGGGCAGGCTGGCGCTGGACATGGAAAGGGTCATGAAAGTCTCCGGGGTTGATGCGGCCCGGTGAAGTATTCAATGGGCAAAGGTTCTGTAGGTCGGCAGCTTCAGCTCCGACATACAGCGTGCGCCGAAGCCAACAATGTCGGGGCTGAAGCCACCGACCTACGGGGTGGCAGTGTCAAAAAATTCAAACTTCAATGGGCCGGATCAATAGTAGTTGAAAAGCAGAGGGGTGAAAAATCAGGCGTTGGCCACAGGCAGGGCGCTCACAGGCTCGCCAATGGCATAAAAATGGCCGCCCGCCACATGGTGCAGGCTGCGCAATTCAGGGTCAGCGTCTTCAAAGTGCCAGCGGCCTTGGCTGAACACGCGTTCATCGGCCCAGGCGCCGACCACCTCGGCCAGGATCAGATCGTGCGGGCCTGCCACATAGGCAGTGGCGGGCAGCACGCGGCATTCCATTTGCGCGATGCAGCCGTCCACCAAGGGCACACCGGTCTGCGGTGCGGCCTGGGTGCTGATGCGGCAACGGGTGAGTTTGTCGGGGTGGTTCTTGCCGCTCATGCCGCCAGCGGCCATGACCAGGTCTTTCATGGCCACGGTGGGCACATTGAGGCTGAGCATGCCCGAGGCATCGACCAGCTCGCGGGTGAGGGTGCTTTTGTCGATGACGACCGCGATCTTGGGCGTGTCAAAGTCCAAAGGCATGGCCCAGGCAGCGGCCATCACGTTGATGCGGCCCGCGTGGGCACTGCCCACCAGAACAGTGGGGCCGTGGTTGAGCAGGCGGTAGGCGTGCTTCAGGTCAACGCTCGTGAGCATTGGGCTCAGCCGATTTCGGCGATCAGCTCGATCTCGACGCAAGCCCCCAGCGGGATTTGCGCCACGCCAAAAGCGCTGCGGGCGTGCGCGCCGACCTGCGGGCCGAACACTTGGCCCAGCAGCTCGCTGCAGCCGTTGGTCACCAAGTGCTGTTCGGTGAAGTCACCGGTCGAATTGACCAGGCTCATGACCTTGACGATGCGTTTGACCTTGTTCAGGTCGCCCACGGCGGCGTGCATTGTGCCCATGAGGTCAATCGCCACGGCGCGTGCGGCTTGCTGGCCTTCGGTGGTGCTGATGTTTTTGCCCAATTGGCCCGCCCAGACCTTGCCGTCTTTTTTGGCGATGTGGCCGGACAGGAAGACCAGATTGCCGCTTTGCACGAAGGGCACATAGGCCGCAGCGGGCACCGCCACGGGGGGCAGTTCGATGTTCAGAGATTTCAGGGTGTCGTAAACGCTCATGGCAGGGGTCGTTTCAAGATGGAAAGAAAGAGTTCAGCAAGCGCTGAACAATTGGAAAACAGCCCAGATTGTCGCCGAACCGGTATCCGTCATGGGGCGGGGAATGTATTGGCAGGTCGGCGGCTTCAGCCCCGACATGGCGCTTGCGCCGAGTCATCAACGTCGGAGCTAAAGCTCCGACCTACGGGTCATGTCTGTCTCAGGCTGCAGCGCTGATTCACTCGTCCAGCGGTGCCACCGTGACGGCTACTTCCAGCGTGTGTTCACCACCGCCTTGCAGCACGCCTCGCAAGGGCGACACATCGGCAAAGTCGCGGCCTACGGCCAGGCGCACATAGTCCAGGCCGGGGCTGGCCAGGCCTGTGCGGTTGTTGGTCGGGTCCAGGTCCAGCCAGCCCTGGCAGGCGTGGCTGGCCAGCTCGGGCAAATACACCGAAGCCCAGGCGTGCGAGGCATCGCTGCCCACCAGCCGCGGCTGGCCGGGCGGTGGCTCGGTCAGCAGGTAGCCGCTGACATAGCGCGCAGGCAAGCCCAGCGAACGCAGGCAGGCCAGCAGGATGTGTGCAAAGTCCTGGCACACGCCGCGTTTGGCCTGCAGGGCTTCGAGCGCCGGGGTGTTGATGTCGGTGCTTTGCGAGGCGTAAGTGAAGTCACGGTGCATGCGCGCTGTCAGCTCTTGCGCTGCCTGCATCAAGGGGCGGCCGGGCGAAAAGCTGCTTTGTGCGTAGGCCGCAAAGGCTTCGTGCACGGGGGCATGGTGCGAGCCAAAGACAAAGCCGTTGTTCACATCGGCCGGATGCCCGCCCCGGTAGCGGAAATGTTCACGCACCGACTCCCAGCTTTGCGAGGACGTGGCCGGTTCAATGACCGAGGTGTTCAGCTCGCTGTAGGCGCGCACCAGCAAGCCTTCGTGCGGCTTGGTCAGGGCCCAGTAGGCGCGGTGGTTGCAATAGGCGTCCACGCTGTGCTGCACATGGGCAGCGGGTGCCACATGCAGGTGGTGCTTGAGCACCTGCTGGCAAGGTGAGTTGGCCGGTTGCAGGTGCGCCACGTGCTGTGCGGTTTGCACGGCAGGGCTGTAGCGGTATCGGGTTTCGTGGGTGATGGCCAGACGCATGGGAACAATCGGTCAAGCGCCAAAGCTGAAACGGGCGTCACCGCTGTGGGTGAAAAACAGCGCGCACAGCTGGTCGGACACCTGCCGTGCGGCGCTTTGGCAATGGTCCAGGGCTGCATGAAGGGGCAGGGCTTTGGCGGAGTCGGTGAAGTGCGCATCGGGCGCACTGTTCAGGGGCCACAAGGCTTCGGGCGTGAGGTCCACCAGACGCGGCACCCACCCTGCCAGCGGCACGGTGGCACCATCGGCCAGGTTGCCCATGCGCAGCAGGCGTGAGCGCAAGGTGTGCGCCACCCAACCCAGGGCGCGGGGGTTGTCGGGGTTGGTGACCAGCAAGTCCATCAGGGCTTGCGGTGTGCGGCTTTGCTGGTATTGCGCGTGGAAGCTGATGGTGCTGTCAAACAGGTCCAGCACCGCATCAAAGCCCGCTTGCTCCCCAATCAGGCCGCCTTGCACGGCTTCGCTCAAAGCGGTGGACAAGAATTCCAGCCGCTCGATGTGGCGGCCAATCGACAAGAGGCGCCAGCCATCGTCGCGTGTCATGCGGTCGGTTTGCGCCCCAGTGAGCGCTGCCAGCATCTGACTGGTTTCGCCCAGCAGGGCTTGCACTTCCACGGTGTCGGGCGAGTTGTCGCTGGTGAGCGGTTTGAAAAAGCGTGACTCGGCTTGCTCCAGCAGCCGCCAGTGTTCGGGCGACAGGCGCTCGCGCACCGAAGAAGCGGCCAGCCGCACCGCGCGCAGGTTGAAACCCACACTGGTGGCCAAAGTCTTGTCCCAGAGCCCGGCGATCAGCGAACGCTCAAACACGCGGTGCGACAGTGCAGCCGCTGGCACGCCCGGGCGCACCAGGCCGTGGCGCGTGGCCATGCGGGTGATGAAATTTAAAAGCAGTGGCTGGTTCTGGTTTTCACCGTTCAAAATCTCCAGGCTCAGACGCACCAGACGCAGGGTGTTTTCGGTGCGCTCGGTGTAGCGGCCCATCCAGAACAGGTTTTCTGCGGCGCGGCTGGTGACAAGGCGCTGGCGCTGGGCCCGCACCTGGGCCGAGGGCTGTGGCGACTCGGCTGGGGTCGGCTTCGCTTCTGGGGGCACAGAGGGTTCAGTCTTGGCAGCAGCAGGCACAACCGTGTCGTTCGCAGGTGCAACCGATGCGGCTTGCACCCACACATCGGCACTGCTGCCCCCGCGCTGCATGGAGGCGATGCCTTCGCGCGTGCCCAGGCGCGCCAGGCCGCCTGGCAAGACTTGCCAGCCGCCTTGCGCGTCGGCCACGGCAAACACACGCAGCACCACCGGGCGTGACTCGATCCGGGCTTGGCCGCCAGGCGGTGTTTGCCAGGTGGGCTGGTGCGACAGCGGCAAGCACGACTGCAAGGTGTAGGCATCGGGGTCGCGCAAGATGCGGCCCGCCCATTCGTCTTGTTCTTTGCGGCTCAGTTGGTGGCCGAGCACCGGCTCGAAGCTGTGGCGATCGGTGTTGTAGGGGTAGGTGGGCTTGATCACACAACTGCTGATGCGTGGCAACACGTCTTGCAGGGCCGCCGCCTCGCCACACCACCAGCTGGGAATGGCGGGCAGTTGCAGCTCTTCGTCCAGCAGCGCACGCGCCAGGGAGGGCATGAAGCCCAGCAGCGCGTTCGACTCCAGAAAGCCCGAGCCGGGCGTGTTGGCCACCAGCACGTTGCCGCTGCGCACGGCTTGCAAGAGGCCGGGCACGCCCAGAGTCGATTCGGCGCGCAGCTCCAGCGGGTCGAGCCAGTCGTCGTCCACCCGCTTCAAGAGCCCGTGCACTGGCTGCAGGCCTTGTAAGGTCTTGAGGTAAAGCTTTTCGTCGCGGACCGTCAGGTCGTTGCCTTGCACCAGGCTCAGGCCCAAGTAGCGGGCCAGGTAGGCGTGCTCGAAATAGGTTTCGTTGTAGGGGCCGGGCGTGAGCAGGGCGATGTGGGCCGAGGCCCCGGCCGGGCTGCGCGCCTTGATGCCGTCGATCAGCGTGCGGTAGGTCTTGGCCAGGCGCTGCACCGCAAAGCCCTCAAAGGCTTGCGGGAACAGGCGCGAGACGATGAGCCGGTTTTCGAGCAGATAGCCCAGGCCTGAGGGCGCTTGGGTGCGTTGTGACAGCAGCCACCAGCAGCCGTCCGGCCCACGGGCCAGGTCAAAGGCGGCCAGCGACAAATAGCGGCCCCCCACGGGCGGCACGCCGTGCATGGCAGGCAGGTAAGCGGGGTGGCCCTGGATCAGCGCCGCAGGCAGTTGCCCGCTGAGCACCAGGTTTTGCGGACCATAGGCGTCGGCCATGATGCGTTCAAGCAGCTGCATGCGCTGCAGCACACCGGCTTCGATTTGCTGCCAGTTGGCCTCGGGCACCATGAGCGGGAACAGGTCGAGTGACCAGGGGCGCTGCGGCTGGTCGGCGGCGGCATAGACGTTGTAGGTGATGCCGTTGTCGCGCACTTGCCGCTGCAAATTGCCCATGCGGGCGTTCAGTCCCTCCAGGCCTTCGGCGCCCAGATGCTGGATGAAGGTTTGCCAAGCACCGCTCATGCCGCTGGCCGACGCGTGCGCTTGGGTCAGTCCGCGCAGCTCGTCCCAATGGCCCTCGGGCGCGGCCAGCGCCTGGTGCGCCAGCCAAGTCATGGCTGTCGCATCCAGGGGCTCGGGTGTGCCGTGGCGCTGTTCATTCATTCAGCCATTGTCGCTCAGGCTTTGCGCAAATCCAGTGTGTACGGGAACTCCGCACTGGCGTGCAGCGTGGCGTTGGGGCCGAGTGCCGCCAGCTGTTTCATCGCCCCTGGGGTGTGCCCCATGCGGAAGAAGCGCGCCAGGCGGCGGCTTTCGGCCTCGTAGGCGTTGACCGGGAAGCTGTCGTAGTTGCGGCCGCCGGGGTGGACGACGTGGTACTGGCAGCCGCCCAGTGAGCGCTTCATCCAGGTGTCCACCAGGTCCACCGTCAGCGGCGCGTGCACGCCGATGCTCGGGTGCAGCGACGAAGGCGGGTTCCAGGCTTTGTAGCGGACGCTGGCGACGTATTCGCCCACCACGCCGGTGGGCTGAAGGGGCAGGGGCTTGCCGTTCACCGTCACGGTGTGGCGCGAGGGGTTGATACCCGTCACATGCACCTCGATGCGCTCCAGTGAAGAGTCCACATAGCGGGCGGTGCCGCCTGCTGAGCTCTCTTCGCCCATGACGTGCCAGGGTTCCAATGCATTGCGCAGCGTCACCACCGCACCATCGACCCGGACCTGACCGACCAGTGGGAAGCGGAACTCGAAATGGGGTGCAAACCAACTCGGGTCGAAATGAAAGCCCGCATCGCCCAGCTCGGTCAACACGTCGTCAAAGTCTTTGTGAATCCAGTGCGGCAGCATGAAGCGGTCGTGCAGCTCGGTGCCCCAGCGGGTCACGGGCGCTGAATAGGGTTCGTCCCAGAAGCGGGCCACCAGGGCACGCAGCAGCAGTTGCTGGACGATGCTCATGCGGGCGTGGGGTGGCATCTCGAACGCGCGCAGCTCCAACAGGCCCAGGCGGCCGGTGCTGCTGTCGGGCGAGTACATCTTGTCGATGCAAAACTCGCTGCGGTGGGTGTTGCCGGTCACGTCCACCAGGATGTTGCGCAGCGTGCGGTCCACCAGCCAAGGCGGCATGTCGGCGCCGTACTTCTGGCGGTTGCGGATGATCTCGCGCAGCGCGATCTCCAACTCATAGACCTGGTCGTTGCGCGCTTCGTCAACGCGCGGGGCCTGGCTGGTCGGACCGATGAACATGCCGCTGAACAAATAGCTCAGGCTGGGGTGGTTGTGCCAGTAGAGGATGAGGCTGGCCAGCACCTCGGGGCGGCGCAAGAAGGGGCTGTCGGCAGGTGTGGCCCCGCCCATCACCATGTGGTTGCCGCCACCCGTGCCGGTGTGGCGACCATCGGTCATGAACTTCTCGGCCGACAGACGCGTCTCGAATGCGGCCTGGTACAAAAACTCGGTGTGCTCGACCAGTTCGGTCCAGTTGTGCGCCGGGTGGATGTTGACCTCGATCACACCGGGGTCGGGTGTCACTTGCAAGAGTTTCAGGCGCGGATCGCGGGGTGGCGGGTAGCCTTCCATGACGATTTTCATACCCAGCTTCAGCGCAGTGGCTTCCACTGCGCTGACCAAGGCCAGGTAGTCTTCCAGACGCGCCAGGGGTGGCATGAAGACGTAAAGCACACCAGATTCTTCGCCTTTCGCCATCGCGTCGGCCTCGACCTTGGGGCCATTGGCGCGGTTGGGGTCGCGCACTTCCACGCACAGGGCGGTACGCACCACCGACGGGTCGGAATGGAATTTGGCAGGTATGGCTTGTGCTGGCGCGGCGGTGGCGCGCAGGCTTGCCGTGATGTGCCTTGGCTGCATCGCGACCGGTGCGCCTGCAGGCAAGGCCGAGCGTGGCGCAAATGGGTCCTGCTCAATCTGGTGCCATCTGTCGGTTGGCGCGGCCCAGGGCAGCGAGTCCAGCGGCAGGCGCCAGCCCATGCTTGAGTCGCCGGGCATCAAATACATGCGCTCGTCGCGCACAAACCAGCGCCCGGTCTGCCAGGCGGTGATGGACGGGTTGCCGGTGTCCACGGGCTGCAGGGGCAACACATAGCCCACTGCCTGGTCCAGGCCCTGACTGAAGACGCGGCGCAGGCGATTGCGCTCCATCTCGTCGTCCAGCCGGGCGTCAAACGGGTCCACGTTGACGGGCAATCGGCGTTCGCGCCACAGGTAGTACCAGGTGTCTTCGTAGCCCGGCAGCACGGTGTCTGCGGGCAAGCCCAGTTGCTGTGTCAGGCCCTGCATGAAGCGCTTGGCGTCGGCGCTGGTGTATTGGCTGGGCTCGCGTTCGTCGGCAAACACCTCGGGGTTTTGCCAGCAAGGCGTGCCGTCGGCGCGCCAGTAGATGCTGAGCGCCCAGCGTGGCAGCTGCTCGCCCGGGTACCACTTGCCCTGGCCAAAGTGCAAAAAGCCGCCTTGGCCGTATTGCTGGCGCAGCTTGTGCACCAGCTCGGTGGCCAGGCCCCTTTTGGTGGGCCCCAGGGCGTCGGTGTTCCATTCGGCGCCATCGCGGTCTTGCGTGGACACAAAGGTGGGCTCGCCGCCCATGGTCAGGCGCACGTCCTCGGCCACGAGTTGCGCGTCCACCTGCTCACCCAACTTGAGCACATCGGCCCACTGCTCATCGGTGTAGGGCCGGGTCACACGGGGCGATTCGTGGATGCGGGTGACTTTCATCTCGTGACTGAACTCGACCTCGGCCTTGTCCATCAAGCCTTCGATCGGGGCGGCCGCAGAGGGCTGCGGTGTGCAGGCCAGCGGAATATGCCCTTCACCGGCCAAGAGGCCCGATGTCGGATCCAGCCCGATCCAGCCTGCGCCTGGCAAATACACCTCGCACCAGGCGTGCAGGTCGGTGAAGTCAACTTCGGTGCCGCTCGGGCCATCGAGCGATTTCACATCGGGGGCCAGCTGGATCAGATAACCCGAAACAAAGCGGGCAGCGATGTTCATGTGGCGAAACAGCTGTACCAGGAGCCAGGCAGAGTCGCGACACGAACCGCTTTTGAGCGTCAGGGTTTCTTCGGGCGTTTGCACACCCGGCTCCATTCGGATGGTGTAGCGGATGTCCTGGTGCAGGCGCTGGTTGATCTGGACCAGAAAGTCGATGGTGCGCTGGCGCTTGCGGTCCAGGCTGGCCAGGTACTTCTTGAACTTGGGCGTCTTGTTGTCCTTGACCAGGTAAGACTGCAACTCCTCTTTGACCAGGTCCGCGTACTTGAAGGGCACTTCTTCGGCCGAGGGCTCCAGAAAGAAGTCAAAGGGGTTGAACACGGCCATCTCGGTGACCACATCCACCGTGACCTTGAACGAGGTGGTTTTTTTCGGGAAGACCAGCCGCGCCTGGTAGTTGGCAAAGGCGTCTTGTTGCCAGTTGATGAAATGCTCTGCAGGCTCGACCTTGAGGCTGTAGCTCAGGATGCGGCTGCGGCTGTGCGGAGCGGGGCGCAGGCGGATGACCTGGGGGCCCAATTGAACCGGACGGTCATAGGTGTAATGGGTGACGTGGTGCAGGGCAACGTGTATCGACATATTTCCAACAGCGCAACAGGGGCTGCACGCATGACAAATGCAGCTTGGGCTTTTTAAACTAGCAAGACACGCGCCAGCCCAGAGATTGGCGCACGACAACAGCCAATTCAGGGAGGCTGAAGATGCCATGCTTGTCCGGCAGGCCCATGCACAGCGCTGCCCGCCGTGAGGCCACGTCATGATGTCCTTGCGTTGGGCGCAGGGTTTGGCGCCTGCCTTGCTGGCTTGGTGTGCCGGTGTGGCGTTGCAGCTTCAGCAAAGCCAGTTGTGGCCCGCACTGGCCTATGGCGCCATGGGGTTTCTTGCTTTGACCTGTCTGCGCTGGCCCGCTTGGCGGCGCATGCGCGCATGCATCGGTGTGTGTCTGGCGTGTGCGGCATTGTCTTTCGCTTGCACCGGCTTGCATGCGCTGAGCAAATTGCCATCGATTGCCCCCGAACTGGAAGGTCAAGACCTGGAGCTGGTGGGCGTGGTGCAAGCCATGCCGCACAAGCAGGACATCGGTTGGCGTTTCCGTTTTCGGGTCGAGGCAGCCTGGCGGCTGCAGGGGGCTGCACGGCACCAGGTGCAAGTCCCAGAGCAAATCTATCTGGGCTGGTACGGGCAGGACGGCGTGACCGACAGTGGTTGGAACCTGTCGCCCCTGCCCGAGCCGGTGCAAGCTGGTGAGCGTTTGCGCTTGTGGGCGCGCCTGAAAGCGCCGCACGGCCACCTGAACCCGCGCGGTTTTGACTACGAGTTGTGGCTTTGGGAGCAAGGCATCCGCGCTACCGGTGTGGTGCGTGCCGGGCCGGGCAAGCCTGCGCCGGAGCGACTGGGCCAGACCTGGTCGCACCCGGTGGAGTGGTGGCGGCAGTCGGTGCGCGATCGTTTGCTGGTGCAGCTGGGTGCGGCTTTCAACGCCGGTGCGCGTGCACCGAATGTGGCGGGCATCGTGGTGGCCTTGGTCACGGGCGATCAGGCCGCCATTGACCGCAGCGATTGGGACGTGTTTCGGGCCACCGGGGTGGCGCACCTGATGAGCATCTCGGGGCTGCATGTGACCATGTTCGCTTGGCTGGCTGCGATGACGGTGGGTTGGTGCTGGCGCATGTCGGCGCTGTGGGGTTTTCGCGGCGCTTTGCGCTGGCCAGCGCCGCAGGTGGGGGCTTTGGCGGGGTTGGCCTTGGCGGTTTTGTATGCCTTGTTCAGCGGCTGGGGTGTGCCGGCCCAGCGCACGGTCTGGATGCTCGGTGTGGTGGTGCTCCTGCGCCTGTCGGCCAGGCAATGGTCTGCCACGCTGGTGTGTCTGTTGGCGGCGGCAGTCGTCTTGACGCTGGACCCTTGGGCTCTGCTGCAGCCGGGTTTTTGGCTGAGCTTTGTGGCGGTGGCCGTGTTGCTGTGGACCGATCAGCGGTGGCCAGGTGCAGCGATGCAGGATGCGGTTCAGGAGGCGACACAGGTGCATCCTGACGCCCGCACCCAGCCAGGGTTGGTGCACCGCTGGCGTGCCCTGTGGCTTGCCCCTTTTCATGCCAAAGGCGGCACCTTGCAGGGCCAGGGGTGGCAACAGCCTTGGCGCCATGTTGCGGGCCGCATTTGGGGTCTGTTGCGTGAGCAATCGGTGGTCACGCTGGCGCTGGCGCCTTTGTGTTTGCTGTTCTTTGGTCAGGTCTCGGTGGTGGGCTTGCTGGCCAATCTGGTGGCCATTCCCTGGGTGAGTTTTGTGGTCACCCCGCTGGCCATGCTGGGCGTGTTCTGGTCGGGCTGGGCGGTGCTGGCCGCTTGGGCGTTGAAGCCTTTGACCGCGCTGCTGGTCTGGATGGCCAGTTGGCCGCTGGCCAGTGTGAGTCTGGCTTGGCCGCCTTGGGGCTTTGCAGTCCTGGCGTTGCTGGCGGCGTTGTTGTGGGTGTCGCGTTGGCCCTGGTCATGGAAGCTGGCGAGTTTGCCCTTGCTTTGGCCTGCACTGTTTTGGATGGCGCCGCGTCCACTGCCGGGAACTTTTGAATTGCTCGTCACCGATGTGGGGCAGGGCAATGCCGTTTTGGTGCGCACGGCGCACCACAATTTGCTGTACGACGCGGGGCCGCGCTATTCGGCCGAAAGCGATGCTGGTCACCGCGTGTTGGTGCCGCTGCTGGCACAGACAGCCGAGCGCTTGGATGTGCTGATGCTCAGCCACCGCGACAGCGACCACACGGGCGGCGCGCCAGCGGTCATGGCCATGCAGCCGCAGGCGGCGCTGTGGTCATCGCTTGAAGCAGGGCACCCTTTGCATGCGATGGCCGCCAGCACAAAGGCGTGCCAAAGGGGCCAAGCGTGGCTTTGGGATGGCGTGCGTTTTGAGGTGTTGCACCCCACGGTGCAGCCCCAGCTGCCGCAGGACAAGCCGATCAAGCCCAATGCGCTCAGTTGCGTTTTGCGCATCAGCGATGGCGTGCATTCGGCCTTGCTAGCGGGCGACATTGAGGCGCCGCAAGAACAGGCCTTGGTGGCTGCAGGGCTGGCGCCGGTTGATCTGCTGCTGGTGCCGCACCATGGCAGCAAGACCTCGTCGACGCCCGAGTTCTTGCAGGCCTTGGCACCCCGGCTGGCGCTGGTGCAAGCGGGCTACCGCAACCGCTTTGGCCACCCGGCACCTGCGGTGCTTGCGCGGTATGAGGCCATGGGCATTCACGTGATCGACAGCCCGCACTGCGGTGCCGCCAGCTGGCGCAGCGATGCGCCTGATCAGGTCCTTTGCGAGCGGGAACGTTCACGCCGCTATTGGCACCACGCAGTACCTTGAACCCTTTGTTGTGCAGGTCGGTGGCTTCAGCCCCGACATGGCTTGCCGCTTGCCTTGACCCCGATCAATCGAAGCGGGTATGCATCTTGCTATCCTCCATGCAGGAGTAACGAGCTATGCGCCAATTCGATGAGATGTACAGCCGCTTGCCTGCAGCAGGTGATGCGGGCGAAGTGAGAAAACACTACCAGGCCTATGCCCGTTGGTTGAATGCCCAGGACCCTCAGCTCATGGCCTCGCGCCGTGAAGAAGCCGAGATGATTTTCCGCCGAGTCGGCATCACCTTTGCCGTCTACGGCGACAAGGATGAAGACGGCTCCGGCACCGAGCGCCTGATCCCGTTTGACCTGATCCCCCGGGTGATCGCCGCGCAGGAGTGGAAGAGCATGGAGGCCGGCCTGGTGCAGCGCGTCACTGCCCTCAACCGCTTCATCCATGACGTCTACCACGAGCAGGAGATTCTGAAGGCCGGCGTGATCCCGCGTGATCAGATCGAGAACAACGCCCAGTTCCGCCCCGAGATGGTGGGCGTGGATGTGCCCAACAACATCTATTCGCACATCAGCGGCATCGACATCGTGCGCGCCCCCGACAGCGCGGGCAACGGCGAGTACTACGTGCTCGAAGACAACCTGCGCGTGCCCAGCGGCGTGAGCTACATGCTCGAAGACCGCAAGATGATGATGCGGCTGTTCCCGGAACTCTTCAGTCAGCACCGCGTGGCCCCGGTGGCGCATTACCCCGACTTGTTGCTGGAGACCCTGCGCGCCAGCAGCCCCGCCACCACAGCGGAGCCCACGGTGGTGGTGCTCACGCCCGGCATGTACAACAGTGCTTATTTCGAACACGCCTTCCTCGCCCAACAAATGGGCGTGGAGCTGGTCGAAGGGCAAGACCTGTTCGTCAAAGACAAGTTCGTTTACATGCGCACCACGCGCGGCCCCAAGCGGGTGGATGTGATTTATCGCCGGGTGGACGACGACTTTTTGGACCCCAACGTGTTCCGCCCCACATCGACGCTGGGCTGCGCGGGCCTCATGGACGCCTACAAAGCCGGCCACGTGGCGATCTGCAACGCGGTGGGCACGGGCGTGGCCGACGACAAGTCGATCTACCCCTATGTGCCCGACATGATCAAGTTCTACCTGGGTGAGGAACCCATCCTCAAGAACGTACCAACTTTCATGTGCCGAAAACCCGATGACCTTCAATACACCCTGGCTAATCTGAAAGACCTGGTGGTCAAGGAAGTGCACGGGGCAGGGGGCTATGGCATGTTGGTCGGTCCCGCCTCGACGAAAGAAGAGATCGAGCGTTTCCGGGGCGCCTTGTTGGCCAACCCCGAGGGTTACATCGCGCAGCCTACGCTCAGTTTGTCGAGCTGTCCTACCTTTGTCGAGAGCGGCATTGCACCGCGCCACATCGATTTGCGACCTTTCGTGCTGAGTGGCCGTACCGTGCAGATGGTGCCCGGAGGGCTGACCCGTGTGGCTTTGAAAGAAGGCTCTTTGGTGGTCAACAGCAGCCAGGGCGGCGGCACCAAGGACACCTGGATACTGCAGGACTGATTCATGCACTGATCCAGACGACCTGTAGGTCGGCGGCTTCAGCCCCGACATGCAGCGGTACACAAACAGGAAGTCGGGGCTAAAGCCGCCGACCTACAAAAACCAAGTCAGGCCTCGCCAAGGAAACCACCATGCTTTCAAGAACTGCCGACCACCTTTTCTGGATGTCCCGTTACATGGAGCGGGCCGAGAACACCGCACGCATGCTCAATGTGAGCTACGAGACTTCGCTTTTGCCCCAGTCCGCGGCCGCAGTGGAAGCCGGTTGGGAAGGCATCTTGTCGATCAGCGAGTTGCTGCCTTCCTACTTGGCGCTCTACAAAACCATCACGCCGCAGGATGTGATGGACTTCATGGTCAAGGATGTGGACAACCCTTCGTCCATCATCTCGTGCCTGCGCGCTGCCCGTGAGAACGCCCGTGCCGTGCGTGGCACCTTGACCACCGAGGTGTGGGAGACGCAAAACCAGACCTGGCTTGAAGTGAACCGCATGCTCAAAAGCGGCGAGTTCGAGCGCGATCCGGGTCAGTTTTTCGAGTGGGTGAAATTCCGCTCGCACCTGTCACGCGGCGTGACGGTGGGCACCATGCTGATGGACGAGTCGCTTTATTTCATGCGCATGGGCACCTTCCTGGAGCGGGCCGACAACACGGCGCGTTTGGTGGACGTGAAGTTCCACGCCATGAACAACGACTTTTTTGGCGCGCCGCAGTACAACACGGCCGGCGCAGAAACCACGCAGGAATACGACTTCTACCACTGGAGCGCTATCTTGCGCAGCGTCAGCGGCTTCGAGGTCTACCGCAAGGTCTACCGCGATGTGATCCGCCCCGAGCGGGTGGCCGAGTTGCTGATCTTGCGCCCTGATATGCCGCGTTCGCTGCATGCCAGCTTGAACGAGGTTTTGTCCAATTTGAAGCTGGTCTCGCACGACCCCGAAAGCGACACCTTGCGTCATGCAGGCCGTTTGCTTTCTGAATTGGCCTTTGGTCGCATCGATGAGATTTTGGCCACCGGCTTGCACGCTTATTTGACGCAGTTCCTGGACCGTGTGAATGTGCTGGGCGGCTGCATCAGCCGTGAATTCTTGATGCCGTCAGCAGCTTGAAGTCAGGGCTGGCAGGTCGGCGGCTTCAGCCCCGACAAGTGTTTGCAATGGCTCAATGCTCGTCGGAGCTGAAGCTCCGACCTACGGGGTCTCAGTAGGTCGGCGGCTTTAGCCCCGACATGACACCGATGGCGTTGCAGTCCGTGTTGGCGCTGAAGCTCTGACCTACAAGGGCGGTGTCTTTGAAGATCACTCGTCCAGTGTCAACACCACCGGCGCGTGGTCGCTGGGGCGCTCGTTCTTGCGCGGGGCACGGTCGATCACGCAGGCCGTGGCGCGGGCCTTGAGTGCCTGCGAAATCAGGATGTGGTCGATGCGCAGACCGCGGTTGCGGCGGAAGGCGAACTCGCGGTAGTCCCACCAGCTGTAGCTTTTCTCGGGCTGCTCAAACAGTCGGAAGCTGTCGGTCAAGCCCAGGTTAATCAGGGCCTGCAGCTTTTCGCGTTCGGCATCGGTGCAGTGGATGGTGCCCGCCAGTGCGATCGGGTCCCACATGTCCAGTGCGTCGAAGGTGATGTTGTAGTCACCCAGCAGCACCAGATTCGGGTGCTTTTGCATCTCGTTGCCAACCCAGTCGCGCAGCGCGTCGAGCCAGCGCATCTTGTAGACGAACTTGTCGCTGTCGGGTGCCTGGCCGTTGGGAAAGTACGCGCCGATCACGCGCACGTCAGCATAGGTCGCCGCAATCACGCGTGACATCTCGTCTTCAAAGCCAGGGATGTTCTTGACCACCTCCACGCCTTCGCTGCGCGAGATCAGCGCCACGCCGTTGTAGGTCTTCTGGCCAAACCAATGGGCCTGGTAACCGGCTTCGTTGAAGGCAGCGACCGGAAATTTGTCGTCGGTGAGCTTGAGTTCTTGCAGGGCCAGCACATCGGTCGGGTTGGCCGCGAGCCAGTCCAGCACTTGAGGCAGGCGCACGGACAGCGAGTTCACATTCCAAGTGGCGATTTTCATGAGGCGTGTCAAAAGCTGAATACAAAGCCGTATTCTCGGTGAATTGCCAGCCGCCTTGGCCCTGTTGATCGAGCCCTGTGAAGTATTCAATGTTCAAAGGATTTGTAGGTCGGCAGCTTTAGCTCCGACAAGTGCCCACGCCAAAGCCTGCCATGTCGGGGCTGAAGCCACCGACCTACGGGGTGACGGTGCAAA
>JACCDU010657176.1_pt1 | contig 15560 bp, 22 predicted proteins | sample 7446081 | NCBI WGS metagenome assembly JACCDU01 (sample SAMN15323447, study PRJNA562643) | freshwater metagenome | isolation source: river surface water | place: USA:Blue River Watershed | collected 2017-08-17
AGGATGTGTAATCCACCATCACTAAAAACTAAACGACTGGGATTTTCATAATGAACCCAAAGTAATGTTTTATTGTTGATGATACCAAACTGCCAAGTGCGGTCAGTATCACCATCGTCCCAAACTTTTAGGTTGTACTGATAGGGTTTCATAGCAACTCCAATTTACATTTACCATTTACATCATACACAACTTTTACTTGATACTCATTGACCATATTTGCTCTCCACATAGCATTTTTGAACTCTTCTGTTTCTTTCTCTGGGTATTTGGCAACAAGTTTGAAGTTCTCATCATACTCATTACAATTCACATCATTAAGATAATGGAGATTTAGGAAACGATTGAGTTGTTGCTTTTGTTCGTGGTTCAGTTGAATTCTTACAAATGTGGTGAATTCGTTTGATACTGGGAGTTCTTCGTGGTCAGTCATAATACCTCAAGCAAAACATAAAACATTTAGACCATTCTGGATATGTGATTGTCTCATATTCAAGAAATCCGTTAGATTATCAAACTCTTGGTAGATAGTGAATGGAACTTTTTTAGGAACATATCCTTTCCCAGCAAAAAGACAATATCTTTCTGGAATATCACCCTTATTCAGTTTTTGAATAAGTTGTTCTCTTGTGTATGTTTTAGTCATACTTTGCCTCCACTTCTTTCACCCGTTCCATAAAACTATCGGAACCGTGATCACCACTATAAAGATAGTCAATATGCCTCATAATCTCTGCCATTTTACGCATCTGAGGTAGATAGGATTCCAGACACTCAATCACTTCTTCTGGAAATCCTTTGTAATATCCCCATTCATCATGCATGAAGTTGTTTTGAATTTCTTCTTCCAACTCATCTGCAAACTGTGATACCTTGTAATAATCATAACTGCAGTTACCGAAATGTCCGCCGCTCATGGTTGTGTCTCCTGATTAAGTGGGGGTGGGGGAGTTAGTGGGGGAAGAGGTACAGGTGGTGGCGTGGCTGGTTTAACCACTGTAGGTTCTGGAAGTGGCTCTTCAGGTGGTGGAGTTGTAGCAGTAGTTTGCTCTTTCAGATCAGAGAGTTCTTTTTGTAGTTCGGTGATGTGAGTTTCATACTGCACGGGAACTTCCACTGCAGGTTTCACATTACTTTCTTGTGCGAGTTTCCAACCTGCTGCACCAGCACCGAAGATACTAGCGAGGGCAGCAACGACAGAAATGGTTGATTGAAATTTGCTCATGATTGAATCTTGAACGAATGTAGTATAGGACAAGGAACTCAGGAAGTCAAGAAAAAATGGACAGCTCAGTTACTGTCCATTCAGCTGCTCTAGCTCGTTGGTGAGTGCTAGTAAATCAGTTTTATCAATCACAGAAAGATTGTTGAGTTTCTGTGCTGTCATAGTTTTTACATGTTCTGTGGTTTTACGAATAATTGCAGCAACTAGCTTTTCTTCTGTATCTGCCCATGCATTGCGTTCTTGCCATATTTCAGACATTAATTGTTGTGCTCTTTGTGTCATATCAATCCCATGGTGCAGGTCTAGAAAGTAATTGTCTCAAGAATGGTGTTGGTGGAGGAGGATTCTCTATTACATTCATCATAGCATCATACTGCTCTTCTGTCAAGTAAATTGTGTCTGGCATGTCATCAGAAGAACTTATACACATAGCAGCTTCATCTGCTGCTGGACTTTTGATAAATGCATCATATTCCATACTCCACCAACCATGATTCAATTCGTACCAAAAGTCTGCAGGTAGATGTCGATCATCCAGACGCATACCATCATGACAGATTAGACGATACCAATACCAGAATGGAGTACGAATAATCGGTTTAAATCCGATTATCCACTTGTTTATGACCATCTACCTAACCTCAATTTACGCTCTGGTGAGATCCATGGATTGTATGGATCATCATATGGATATATGTATTCACACATCCACCCCCATGATAATGCTTCCCAGAAGTCATCAGAACATTCTACAGGATAGTTATAGCAAGATATAATGTAATTGATGTTTTGAAACCCTTCAATAAACCATTCCCATTTGGTCATTTGCCAGTATTCTTTAGGCGTCATCAGCCCATTCCTCATAGCGAGTGTTGATCTTACGATCATTCAGGAAAATATTCAAGTGTCCTGTACGACCATTCTCAAAATAAAATGCCATCCAAACATGTTCTCCTTCGTCCATCACTTCATAGTGGTATGATTTGATATTGTCCAGCAGAAACTCGTCTGGGTTGTAGAGTTCTTTGTCAGTCATTTTTCCTCCCAAAATTTACCATCAGGACCACAAGAATAATCAAGTTCTTTCCAACGATGTGACCTCAACATATCACAAAATCGTTGTTTATGGCCAGTTACAAAGTCATCAGTCGTATTTGGAGAGGCACACATATCATATCTGCTAGTTCTAAAAAAGATATGTTCTATCCAAGATTTACGATACCACTTACAATCCTTACAAAATTTTTTAGTCATTGATAAGGGTTCTTGAGATTGTTCAGGATAGCATCAAAGAAAGCAATACGATCTTTGTCGTATTCTACATCAACACCATGTTGTTTACAATAATCCATGATGGATTTTTCTGTTTCAGTCGGCATACGAATTCGTCTAAATGTGCCATAAGTGATATGCTCTATAAACTCTTTCTTCATGATCTCAAAGAGTTGAAAGAGTTCTTGTTGAGAGAGTTCAAGTTCTCGTTCAGTGGATTTGTGTGCTTGAAATTTGATGTTCATGAGTAATTAAAATGATAATGAGTTTCCCAAGTAAACATTGGTTGATCACGTTTTTTAACCATAATCTTAACAAGTTCTGGAATTAGATTGTCATAGCGTTTGAAAAACTCTTCTTCAGTTTGTTCTTTTGAACATTGAAGATAGTATTCATGACCAACAAATTTTTCCCACTTTTCTTTTTCACGATCTTTGCCATCATACGATGAATAGTTACGGCAGATCTTCAACCAAATAGATCTACCTTCACCAGTGGCAAGATAATCTACTACAAAGAAACGATAAAAAACTCGGTCACTCATTCTTTAAATTCCTTACTCTTTCAAGATACTCATCACTCTGTCGATACAATCGTTCAATCAAATCCTTGATGTCATCAATTGCAATTGCATTATACTCCACATTCATGTTTTCACAAATGAGAGCATCAATCATACATTCAAGTGTCATTGCTTGCATATGTTCTGGTGTGATTGGTGTACCGTGTGGCATACCAGAACACTCATCATTGTAGAAAGCATTATATCGTCGAAGAACAGTTTCACTACGTTCTTTGCGTTCTTCTGCTTCTTCTTGCTCCCATCGTTCAATGTAAGCAAGTTGTCCAAATGCTTGGCCATTTTCTTCATAATGCCTGTCAAGTGCTTCCATTGCTGCTGCCTCTCGCTTTGCAGCTTCTTCAAGCATTTCTTCATGTGTCATTCGTTTTGCCCATCCTAAATTTGGCCAGGTGTCTCTAAAAATTTCGTTTAGTTTCTCGTTTTGGTAATACATCAAAGCATACTGAGTTAAATTTACCTTTGACGCCACGAAGTTCAATTTTAGTGTGTTGCGAATGAACTTCTACATGCTCAACATAATAGGTGTCACCAACAATCAGCATACCAGTAGGGTCAGTATTATTGCCCCACTTAACTTGCTCTGGTGTACATCCTAAAAATTTAACATTGTCTCCTGCTTTCATCTTTCTAATTTGGTTTCTATGAATAGATTATTTAAAATGTCATCACAAACACCATACTCTTTACCATTAAGTGGTACTTTATTCATTTGATAGTACCGTACAGCGTTAAAGATAATCTTCTTTTGTTCAAGAGTAAATTCAGTCACTGGCCCTCCATTGTGTAAGTTTAGTACGAGTAGATTGAAACTCTTCTACTGCTTGAAGAATTAGTTGTGCAGATTCATTTGCATCCGATTCATCCCAACCATCCTGGTTTATACCATGAGAATAGTAACCATACAAATGGTCTTTAATAGTGTCAATCAGCTTGTCATAGTGTGTCATAGTAGAAAAGGGAACTGATTAAGTTCCCCTGGAAAGATCAATACTCGTAATCGTCATAATCTCGGAACGTGGATTCATTACGATTCCAACGCTTCTTTCCAGAAATTTTGTAATTCTGGAATCCTTCATCATATTCAAGATCTTGAAGTGATGCATTCTGGCGAAGCTCAGAGAGATTGCCAGTTTGAGATTTGTTTCCTTTACGAAATGTGCGTCCCATAGTTAGTAATTAGTCTGCGTAATCGAAAGTGTAATCGTAATCGTAGTCTGTAGCGTAATCATCATAGGACTCATCCTCATACTTGTCAAGTCTCTTTTTGCGATAGATGCTATCAAGTTTGATGTCATCTCGAATTTGGTCAAAGATCGACCCTCGGTAACTTAGATAAGCCATGATTGAATCCCTGTCGAACATGTAATAATATATAGGAGTTTTGTCCATCTGTCAAGGGGTTCGGTAATCAGGAAAACTTATGAGTCCAATAAATGCAATTGATTCTTTAAATCAGTGTCTGCAAGATGAATCATTAATATAAGATTATTTAAAAGAACTTGTTGTTCTTTCAGTTGTTCCTCAAGTATTTCTACTTTATTGGCCAACTCTGACACACTGAGATCCATTCGTCAAATTCCTCACCAATTGAAAGTGCATCTTCATATCGACCTTCTTCAATTAATTCTTGAAATCGGTCACAACGTTCTTTTAAAATTGTATCTAGAATTTTGTATTTGTTCATGATGATTTACTCCATTTTCCAACAGGACAAGAACCAGATTTTAGTCTGGTTTTTGCACTCATGAAACAACCACAATGACGACATTGAGTTGTTTTTGCATTAAAATATTCACAGGATTTACAAGTATTCATTCTAGATTCTTGAATAGAAGATTCAACAAAAACTGAATTTCCCTTGGATATTTCACCAAGAGAATCAGTAATTGTTTCAGAAAGATTTTTTAATCTTCCCATCAATTCATTTTTTATTTGATTTGAATTAGACATTTCATTCTTCAACTACTTCCGTTGGAGAAACTTCTGGCTCTTCTGTTTCTCCAGTTAGAAGTGTAAACCCTTCAATAGCACCTTGAAGTTTTACAAATAGTTCTTTCTTTTGTGCAAGTTCCATCTCGGCCTTACGAATTTCTTCACCAACAGCTTGTTGTTGGGACTTGAAATTTTCTAGAAGTTGTTCAGGAGTCATTGTCATTGTTCTTACCTAAAATAGTGTAATGTGGTAATCGTAACATATTTATGCGGGTTTGTCAAGGGGGTTGACAAGGGTAACCGAACCTGCTATAATAACTCTGTCAGGGTTCAGAATTAATACTTTAAGTATCTAACTACTATATTAAATTAGCTCCATCCACCCTGAACTGTAGTAGTTCCAGATGTACTGATTGGAAGAAGTCTCATATAATTCAATGAACTACATACAGTTGCAGTTGCGTTAGTAAGTTGTAGGTTAACTGATAGTGAATACGCTGGGATAATTGTACCTGCTGTGGTAATTTTTATTATTCCAGTTATTTGTGCGATATAAGATGCACCATTAGTAGAAGATGTAGAAGTTACTGTAAGATTTTCGTTGATATTTCTAAGCGGTGTTTGGAAAATAGACGAAGCTAACCCTGTGTCGCTAGTGCTACTAATTGAATTTCCTATAAATGAACCAGCAGCATTACCAGTACCTAGGATGTTTATTCTCAATGCGGCAGTAGTAGTAGACATTGTGCCTCTAGTAACACGGAGAATCATATTAACTTCATATAAACCTACAGCTAAAGTGATAGTATCATTAGTAAAAGGGAATAATGGCTGGTTAGTAGCTTCACCTGCTATTGTTAGTGAAGTTCCAGCGCCTTCAGTATAAGGGATTAGGTAGGTTTTGTTCGATAGGGTCTGAGTTGCATCTGTTCCTACTAAAGTTGTTGTAGCATCAGGGAAAGTAATAGTTCTAGCAGTTGCAGAACCTTGTGTTAATGTAGATGTTCCAATAAGAGTTCTACCAGAAGGTAATGTAACTGAGGCAGCATTCGTACCACCAATAGTAATAGTGCCATCTGTTGTAGCATTACCAACATCAATTGTTATGCTACCAGAAGTTGTTCCTGTTCCTGTAGAAATACTTAAGTCACCAGAAACTGCTACTGAGTTTCCTGTTCTAATGCTAATTGCACCAGTAGTTCCAGAAGTTGTTGTGGTTCCTGTGTTTATTGTAATTGCAGCAGAGTTTGCACTGGTTCTGTTTTGTGTTTCTATTGTGAGTGGTAGTGCGGCACCAGATCCCGCTGCATATGAACGAAGATATGCATTTGATCCATCTATGTGTATTCCTACATAAGGTGCATTAGTTGGAATTGAGTTATTAGATGCATAAAATGCAGAAGTGCTTCCAGAGCCAGATGGAATAGAAGTTACAAATGTAGATGAGTTTGCAGTAGAAGTTTGTAAATATGTACGAGAAATTAATGTAGCATTAGTGAAATCTGCCGTAATATTTTTATTTGATGCAATATTTAAATTACCAGTTATAGTTACAGAACCAGTTCCTTTTGCAACTAAATTAATACCAATATTAGTATCGGTTCCAACTGCTTCTATTTTAGGTGATACAGTTGTAATTGCATTTGTAATTCCAAGATAATTTACTGCAGATTGTCCAGTTACAGTAGCTCCAGATTTAAATGCTAGTGTCAATTCACTAACTAAATCAAAACTGTTTGTATTAAAACGAATCGCACCAGAATCATTATAATTTAAGTTATGTCCATTGTCATGAGCAACAAACCCAAATGCAGAACAATTATAAACTATTGGATTTGAGCTAGTAACTATTAACCCACCTGCATCTCCTGAAAATACATAACCCCTACCTACCAATGCATCATTGAAATATGAATGTCCACCTATTGCTGATCTAGAATCAAAGTTTTGAAAATATGAAATTGGTGTAGTTCCTAAAATTTCGTTGGAACTCAACCCAGAAGAACTAAAAATAAAAGTACTTGCTGTTCCCCCAGTAACATGAACATCATGTGGTCGTTGTAGTAATGCTGTAGTATTTGCATCAGAAGTTCTAGTTAGTACCCAACTAGTTCCTCCAGTAGATACATAATAAATTCCATTCCTCTTAGAATCTCCTGGGCAAATAGCATAAGTATTTGTAATTCGACTTCCTTGACTAGTTAATAGTACTCTATCACCAGTAAATTCTACGCCTGCTGTTGGAGTAACTCCATCTATACTTAGTGCCCAAGATGGTTGAGTAAATGTTAAAGTTACTGCTGTTTGGGATGATAATATTGATGTAGATAAAGAAATAGTTCCATTACCAGATGTATCGGTCAACATGACATCTGCTACAATTGTGTTAAAAGTTATTGTCCCAGATACAGTAGCTGTATTATTAACACTTAAAGTAATAGTTGTTCCTGATACATTAGTAACAAAACAATCAATACCAATTCCAGTTCCTTTTACATATTGACCTATAACAATATTAGTTGCGGAAGTTACTGTAATTGTATTTGTGCCGGAAGTTCCAGTTGCAGTAGTTGAAGCTGTAGAAATACCAGTTCCAGTAACTGTAATATAATCCGATGCTCTAAAATTAAATTCTGATAAAAATTCTGCGGATCCTGTATAATTAAAATATGAAAGACCCGAAGATAAATTAAATACACCAGTAAATGATGTTCTTGGAGCAGATAACGTAGTTGTTGTAACAGTAGCACTATTATATGGTATTGAATATCGCATTGAACGGAACATACCATGGGTAGAACTACTACCACTTGGTCCATAATATGCAGCTTCATGAGTTCCAGAAGCTAATCTAACTTGTTCTCTGACACTGGAATTTACAAATCTAGGTATTCCTGCACCAGTAGATACTAATGTTTGACCAGCAGTTCCAGCCGCAGTAATTGCAAGTGCTGATGCACTAGAATATACAACACCACCACTTACAGCAGTTAGAGATGCATTAGTGCCACCATCTGCAAGAGCAACGTCAGTATTGCCAGATGCATATAAAGTACCAGCAAGAGTTGGTAATGTAATGTTTACCGCACCGCCTTGGAGTAGGAATGTCTGACCAACTTTAGTTTTACCTGTTGGTAGATTAACTGCAGTGGAACTTGTACTTCCTACGTTGATAGTGTTCGCACCAGATACTGAGCCTATATTAATAGTTCCCGTTGTAGTTCCACCAATTGTAATGTTCTGAGCAGATGCTGTGGTACTTCCGATCTGTATGGCTCCCGTCGAAGCACCAGTTGCGATATTTACTGGAGAACCAGTACCACCAATAGATATAGTACTCGTAGTTCCAGATCCAATAATAATTTGTTGTGCTGCGGCAGTAGTAGTTCCAATTTGTACGGTTCCCGTTGCAGAACCAGTTGCAATATTTACTAGTGAAGTAGCACCACCAATAGTAATAGTTCCTGTAGTTGCTGTTGCAATGTTTACTGTCTGCGCCGCTGCAGTACCTGTATTGCCGATGTTAATTGCTCCTGAGCCAGTAGTAGAACCTATTCTTATAGTTCCTGTGGTTAGTGCTCCGCCAATTTCAATGGCTGCCGTTGTAGTAGTACCAAATAAATTACTAGCAACTGCGGCCCCGGTAGTGATATCTCCTCCAGAAGCGATTATATCTCCACAATAAACATTTCCATTAGCTAAGTTTACATACGCAGTGAGATTATTACCCCCGATAAAGGCGATAGAGTTCTGTGGAAGATCTGGCTGACCGGAGACAACAAGTGTGCTATCTATATTTCTATGATATATTCCCCACTGTGCATTTGCTGTATCGCAGTATATCCAGTTATCCTCTGTACTTGCTCTGGAGTAGATCGGAGCATCGTCAAAAGCTCCAACAGAGTGGTCTCTGTAAGACGTAACGGCAGTTCTTGGACGGACAGAACCCGTCAGAGCACCTGAAGCAATAATATTTCCTATCTCAAAGTCACCTCTCGTACCAGCGTAAACTTCATTGACTGCATCTGCCCTTGGGATAAAGGTCAATCGTTGAGCGGACTGATCGAAACCGAAGAAACCATTATTTGATTTTACAGTAGTACCTATAGTTGTTGAGTACGTTCCCGTGGTTAGAATTGCGGGGAATATGGAGAAGGAGAACTGAGTACCATTCAGCACAGATATGATCCAGGTACCGTTAAGCTTAGCCTGCTCGGTGCCAGTTGCTCCAGAAATTGTAATAATGTCCCCAGTCTCATAACCAGTGGTCGAGGCAACGTTAGCAGTTACAAGGGCCGTTCCAACACCAACATAGTTTGAGACACTTATGGCAACGCCACCCCACTTAAATTCTATACCTCTATCTTTAGTTACTTCAGCAACAGAAGTATCCCCACCTAAAGTAATAATAGGATCATCTAAAGTAGTAACAGTTGAATTTATTGTAGTGGTTGTTCCATTTATTGTAAGGTTTCCACTTACAGTGAGATTTCCAGTTACAGAAGCTCCATCAGCAGAGGTTGCAAGTTTAGCACTATTATTATGATATAATGTAACTGCACCAGCTCTTGCCATAGTCATTCCGAGATGGAATGAACTTGAGGCATTATTAACAAGTCTTAAATGTGCAGTGTAATTAGTTACATCATCTGTAGTATAAAAATCAATATATTTATTGTTTGCATTAGAAAAATTAAGTTCTCCTCCAAGGCTTACATCATTACTTGCAGTAACGCTTCCATTAGCTGTAAGATTACCAGCAGAAGTAACTTTTAATCTTTCAGTTAAAGTTCCATCAACTGCAAGGTCAACTGAAAAATATGAATCTTGTGTAGAAGCAGTAGTAGTCCACTGTTGTTCTTTAAGAATATTAATTCTTCCAGCACTAATTGCAGTTGTTGTAGTATTAGTTCCAAATTGCCATAAAATACTATTTCCATGATTCGTTGTAGAAGTAACATCAGAAATATTTTGAAGAATTAAGTTAGAAGTATTTGTATTATTTCCATACGCAAGAGTTAAAATACCATCAGTTGCTATATCTGCTCTTCTTCCAGCACTTGTAGTTCCGCCAAATCTTGACGTACCAAAAACTTCAAGTTTTGCACCTGGATTAACTGTGCCAACTCCAACGTTACCAGAAGCAAGAATGGAAACTGTTGATGATGCTAAAGAATTTCCAAAGGAATTGATAAAACCACTATACACACCCGTTCCAGTACCGCTATGAAAATAAATATCGCCGGTAGCAGCAAGTCTTATATTGTCTTGAATAGATGTTCCACCATCATTACCTTTGTATATAAGTAATTCAGAATCATCACCAGCACCATAAATTCTTTCAGAAATTACTGTGTGATCAAAAGTATTACCACCATCTCCAAATGCCCCAGGGAATCTAATTTGTGTTTCTGGGTAAATAGTGCAAGATTGAGCAGAGTTGGCTGCAGCAATAACACCGCCAGTTACAGTGAATGTACTTGAGTTTGTTACTGTTACTTGGTTGTAATATGAATCCCCTGCAGTTCCAGAAGTATAATCAATATAAACTGAATCTCCAGTTGTCAGTCCATGGTTAGTGCAAGTTATAGTAATAACTGTTCCACCAGCAGAGTTTGAATAAGTTCCTGTCTTTGTGCTAACACCTAATCTAAGATTAGTTGCTAATGTAGTATATCCAGGAGTTGTTGAATTGCTTCCAATTGCAAATCCAGCAGTTGTGTTTAAATAAGAACCTGAAGTGTTATTTGAATCTAAAACTAATCTTAAAGTTCCAGAACCATCTCTTGCAGCAAACTGCATGTTATTGGATGAGTCTTGGTACAGACCTGAGGCATTAGCAACACCTATGCTATTGCCAGTAATCACCCAGTCCGCTGCGGAGGAACGTGAGTTTGCAGTAAGCTTCAGACCCGATGTTACGCCGTCGCTGGAGACGTTATTAGTGGCTCCAGTGGGTGTTGCAGCCTGCCACGGCGCTGCGTCGTGGTAAGTGAGCGTGCCACCTTGGAACCTTCTAGATAACTCGAATATGTTGAACTGACCGTATGCTTGGGCCTTCTTCATCCACAGTTCCATATTTGTGGACCAGGCGCCAGATATCATCTTGAACGAGTCGTTAACGATATGTCCTGAGGTATTTCCTCCCTTTGAGAGGATCTCTACATCGACTGTCGGGTTTTCATTTGTGACGTTGGAGCGGAAGTACACGGACACGATGGCCGTGTCGTGAAGCGTGGAAACACTACTGGATATCCCGAGAATCAACGTGCAGTCGGCAAACTGGTTCGTGCCTGTGGAGAATGTTGCGATCTTCGCCCAAGTATTCGGCCCATCCGCAGCTGCTATACCACCCACAGCTGTTGTCACGACGAGTCTAGACAGGGCGTCGGTGATCCCATAGCCACTTAAAGTAGTGGGTTTTGAAGTAATAGAGCTAAAAGCTGGAGTGGTAGTCACAGCGGTGCCTATGCTCGTGATACGTCCCTTAGCATCAACTGTAAATGGTCTTACCGCAGTTGCTGAGTCATTATAAGTGCCAGCAGTTACACCACTGTTGGCGAGAGTGGTACCAAAAGATCCAGTACCAGTGCCTGTTACATCACCCGTGAGTGTGATAGTTTGGTCTCCAGTATTAGTTCCAGAAACTGTTGCAGTAGAAGAAATAGTTAAATCTCCACTTAATGATACTGTTCTGTTGGCATCATTTACATTTACACTTAAACTTCTAGCAGCAGTTAAATTGGCACTGTTTGTTATTTGTAAATAATGAGATGGAGTAGAATCATCAAATAAGAAAATATCTCCAAAGTATCCAGACTGAGTAGAAGTTGTTGACGCAGATAATCCAACTGATGCAGTTATATCTGCTAAAGTTGCAAGAGTTCCTGTAGTTGGTAATGTTAAAGTTGTAGCTCCAGTGGCAGTAAATGTAACTGCAAAGTTGCCAGAAGTTGTTAAACTATTTGCTAAAGTTAAGTTACCGCTTAGTGAAATAGTTCTATCAGCGTCGTTTACATTTACGCTTAAAGTTCTTGTTGCAGTTAAGTTAGCACTATTTGTTATTGTTAGATAATGTGATGGAACATTATCATCAAACAAAGCTATATTAGAGAAAAATCCATCTCCAGAAACAGTTAAATTGGTATCAACTGTAGCACTTCCGTATATTCTAGTACCTGATTTAAGTTTAGCCATAGTTTACGCCTGAGCCTCCGTCCAAGAAATACGACATGCGATGTTTGCTGTTCCTGTAGCTGCTAAATTTCTCGCAGATACTAATAAAATATCTGGTCCAACTGGATAGCCAGGATTTATATTTCCTGCAAGACCATTTCCACTCAAAATAGATGTTCCAAGATCTCTTACATTATTCAATTCAACTCTAGTAGCACTAAAATTAGTTCCGCCAGAGTTTTCTGTATAAGCTGCAAAAATTCTATCGCCTCCAGTAAATGCTCCACTTGCAGCCGAAGCTGTGGCATTATAACCTGCAGTGTTATTAAAATAAACTACTTGTGCCAATGATCCAGATCCTACAGGCACATTTTGCCAATCAGTTGGGAAAGTTAAACCTCCGCCAGTCATTGTTTGTGGATTTAAAATTCCTTCAATGAGAAATTGTCCTTGAGAATAAATTCCCAAACTTGATAAAGTTAATTGCATTCTATTAATGATTTCACGAATGCCGAAATTTTTACCAATACCAGAATCAACGGAAGGAGCAATACGAATTGCTATAACTGGCCTTTGTTCTCCAGCTGCAATACTAAGATATCTGTTCATACCAGCAGTAAAGATAATAGACTTATCATCATCATATCTACCATCCATAATTACAGAAACACCCCAATGACTTACGACAGGCGCACATGTGCAGTGTAAGAATTGAACTGATACCTGAGTAGTTCCTGATCCACCAATAGTTGTATCTGGGGAAAAAGTGACAGAACTAGTTGTTCCTGCTAAAGTATATGCAGCGGCACTAAATGTTCCAGATGGATTGATGCCAGCTATTGTATAACTTGTTCTTCTTGTCAATCCTGTGAGAGGATAACCACGAACTGTTGAATTATATGCACCAATTCCAGTATATTGAATAAGCTCTTCATTAATTCCATTTTGAATCATTGCAAATCCAGAAGTAGGCCATCCTACCGCATCCTCTATATGTAAAGTAGTATCAGTAGAAGTCAAGTTACTTCCTCTGGTTGCAGTAGCGCCAGCAACTAATTTACTATAAGGTCCAAAATTAATAGCTTCAAATCTACCTGGCAAGTTACCAGAACGCATATATGCTGAGGTATTTACGTTATTATTTGGCATCTTATGGCAATAAACAATCTCGCCATTTACTGCACGGAAACCAAAACGAATATATCCAGCACCATACCAAGTATAATCAATGTATGCCATCTGCATCTTAGAAATATCTAAGTTATATCCAGATGGTCCAGTTCCATCCATCTTGTCCATGTTCCATTGAGATTGTGGAACACGATACGTTTGAGTTTTTAGATATCTGTTACCACTTCTTGTAATTCCAATATAATTTGGATTGATTCTTAATTGAGTATCTGAATCTATTTGAGAAATTTCATAAGTTTGTCCTTTTATGACAATTTTATCTCCCACAACGAGCTGTTTTCTAAATTGTGTACTTGATCCTGTTACCAAACCGCTATTATTTGTAACTGTAACAGTTCCAAATAATTCTTTAACAGAATCTCTTCTACAAGCATATAAAGTTAAACCATCATACTCAAAGAAAAATCCATTTTGCTCGTCAAATAAACCAGTTCTTACAGAAGCACCTTTCCATCCAATAGCAGTTGCAAAAACATTGGATCCTCCTGGAGCTAAATCTGCTGGAGTTCCTGTTGTAGTATAAGTAAAAGTTTTTAATCCTGTTACTGTAGCAATAGTCCTGGATCCATTATATAAAGCACTATCTACAGATCCAGATGAAGATTCGACACCTTCTATTAAAACTGTAACTCCTGCTTGAAGGTTGTGATCTTGAATTGTGGTTACTGTTACAGTTGTTCCTGAAGCAGAAATGGTAGATATATCATATGTTGGAGTTAATTTTGCTCCAGTTGAAAACTGCATTCCTTTACCAGATTGATATCTAAAATATCTTCTAGTTTGTCTAATTTGTTGAACTCCAGTTACGTTATTTCCAGTAGTAATAAGAACACCACCATCAGTTGCTCTATGTTGTTGATAACTTTCTGGTCTTGTATACAATAGGCAATTCTGAAAGTTTGTTCCAGATGCAAGAGTTCCTGTTGGTGCAGCTGCAACTACAAATTCAAAAGTAGTTGGAGTTGCAACTCTACTAATTACCCATGCTCCATTGGGAGCATTTGTTGTAGCAGTAACTCCAGAAACAAGAATAGGAGTTCCTGGGTATAGCCCATGGGGATCTGTAGTTGTTACTGTTATTGTAGTGCCTGAATAAGTCATAGCACTCGCAGAAACTGCGAGTGGAATTCTTGCCGATGGGAAAATTCCTCCTCCAGTTACAGTTGTATATCCAGTATCTAAAACAGAACCATTAACTTGACCTTTTGCAAAATAAGTCAATGTTGTAGTTGTTGGAACCGATTCAATTAAAAATGTTCCATTTGAAGCTGCGTTTGTTGAATCTACAATATTGATAATGTCTCCAACAACAAGACCATGTGCCACTGAAGTAGTTACTGTAATTGTTGATCTAGGTGTTTGATTTCCTCCAGTTAGACCAGTAACTTCAAAAGCTACTGCACCAGTTCCCTTAGCATAAAAAGATGGATAGTTCTGAACTAAAGAAAGTGATTCCCATTTTGAAGGTTGTACAGAATATTCAAAGTCAGTATCAATTAGAGATTGTGGTTGAGAAATTCTTAGTTTTGATACTGGATCTTGAAATGTTTCTGATGGTGCAAATTTTTCTTCATATTCATCAACAACAATTTGAAGTTTATCAGTACTACTCATACCAGATGTATTATAATTTAATACAACAGTAGTTGTATCTCTAATGCCAGTTACAACCTTAGTATTAAAGTTTACAGTAGCACCTTGTTGATAATTAGATGCATTTATTGTATATGAAGTAGCTCTTAAATTTGCATCTGAAAAATTATAAATTACTGTATTGGTAGTTACATTGGTGATTAAAATTAATCTTTCTCTAGGAATTGATTTATTGAAAACAATAGTTCCAGTAGAAGGAGTAAAACTATATCCCGCTTCAAGTAGTACTTTTCTTGCCATCAGTAAAGATATCGCATTTATTTGAACTATTTATCAATTAGTTATAATCCAAACCTATGTCTTAGAGCATTAAAGTTCTGAGTGATTTCTGATGCTGTGAGTGCTCTGTTGTATATTTTTGCACTTGATATTCTTCCACCAAAATATTGTCCACCTCTTACACCTATTGTAAGTGTTTTTGAAGTATTTGTAATATTTCCAGTAGAAGTTGCTGGTGTTCCCACTAAACTTCCATTTCTGTAGAGAGATAAAGTGGTTCCATCATATGTTGCTACTATGTGACTCCAG
>JACCDU010399810.1_pt1 | contig 15550 bp, 16 predicted proteins | sample 7446081 | NCBI WGS metagenome assembly JACCDU01 (sample SAMN15323447, study PRJNA562643) | freshwater metagenome | isolation source: river surface water | place: USA:Blue River Watershed | collected 2017-08-17
TACGGTGCCAAGGGCTTGGCCTACATCCGCGTCAACGACCTGTCCAAAGGCCGTGACGGTTTGCAGTCACCCATCGTCAAGAACATCCACGACGCGGCGCTCAATGCGGTGCTGGAACGTTCGGGCGCACAAAACGGCGATTTGATTTTCTTTGGTGCAGACAAGGCCAAGATCGTGAATGACGCGATTGGTGCTTTGCGCATCAAGATTGGCCACAGCGAGTTCGGCAAGAAAAACGGTTTGTTCGAAGACCGTTGGGCCCCGATGTGGGTGGTTGACTTCCCCATGTTCGAGTTCGACGACGAAAGCCAGCGCTACACCGCTGTGCACCACCCCTTCACAGCGCCCAAAGACGGCCACGAAGACTGGATGGTCACCGCGCCCGAGAAGTGCATCTCCAAGGGCTACGACATGGTGTTGAACGGTTGGGAAATGGGCGGCGGCTCGGTGCGTATCCACCGTGCTGACGTGCAGCAAAAAGTGTTTGACGCACTCAAGATCACACCCGAAGAAGCCCAGCTCAAGTTCGGCTTCTTGCTCGATGCCTTGCAATACGGCGCGCCTCCACACGGTGGCCTGGCCTTCGGTTTGGACCGCATCGTCACTTTGATGACCGGTGCCGAGTCCATCCGCGACGTGATTGCCTTCCCCAAGACACAACGTGCACAGTGCTTGTTGACACAAGCCCCCAGTGCTGTGGACGAAAAGCAATTGCGTGAACTGCACATTCGCTTGCGCAATCCGGACGCCGTCAAGGCGGCTTGATCGCATAAGCCGATTTGCAAAAAACGCCACCTTCAGGGTGGCGTTTTAATGTCCAGATTCTTCTCTGTGCGCTGAATGCTCAAGCGGCAGACCTTGCGTCACAAGCTCAATACACTGGCCAGCGGCACACCGCTCGGGGCCTCGTAGTCCGCCACGATCCAGGCGCGGCTGGGGTGTTCGGCGGCTTCGCTCAAAAAATCCTGGATGGCGCGGATGGATCGCAGGTCCAGCGCCGCAAAGGGTTGATCCAGCAAAGTCACCGTGGCACCCGATGCCAAGGCCGCGATGACCATCACTTTGCGGCGACTGCCGGTAGACAGCATCTCCAGACGCTTGTGGCGGTGTTGATCCATGTCGAGTTCTTCGGCCAAGTCTTGCAGCAGCGCATCGTTCCATTGCGGGTAGCGAGGGCGCAGCGCATCCCAGCAGGCTTGCACGGTGGTCCGGTCATGTTCGGGGCCTTGCAGGTCTACCCAAAAAACGCCGCCATCGGGCACGGTCACGTGGCCACCCAAGGCGGGCAGGTCAGCTGCCAAAAGGCGAAGCAAGGTGGTTTTTCCCGTGCCTTCGTCACCACAGATGGCGTGCACGCCGGCTGTCCAGTGGTGCGTCAGTGCTTGGATGAGCGGCGGTGAGTCCGGCCCCCAGCACAGGGCATTCGCTTGCAAGAGGGGTGTCAAGTGTGGGGTAGACGACATGCCTCCATCCTAGCAAGGCTGCGCCTGCCTAGAATGGTGTGTGATGTCCATGTCCTACAAAATCCCCGAATCCGTGCTGGTGGTGATCTATACCTCTGACCAACAGGTCTTGTTGATCCGCCGCGCAGACGCGGGCACCTGGCAATCGGTCACGGGCAGCAAGGACCACCTGCAAGAAGATTGGGCCGAGACAGCCGTGCGCGAGGTGCTGGAAGAGACAGGCATCAACGCGCTGCACCCGCAGTGCCGACTGCAGGACTGGCAGCTGGAGAACACCTACGACATTTACCCCGCCTGGCGCTGGCGCTATGCGCCCGAGGTGAGCCGCAACACCGAGCGGGTGTTTGGTCTCTTGGTGCCCGAGGGCACGCCGATCACCTTGAGTCCGCGAGAGCACACTGCGTGGCAGTGGCTGCCTTGGCAGCAGGCGGCGGACACCTGTTTTTCGCCCTCGAACGCCGAGGCGATCTTGATGCTGCCGCGCTTTGTGGAGGGCGTGTGATGCCCGAGCGCCACGAACACCCCACGCTACGGGTGGCCACCTGGAACATTCACAAAGGCGTTCAGGGCCTGGGGCCTGCGCGGCGACTGGAGATTCACAACATTGGTCATGCGGTGGAGCAACTGGACGCCGATATCGTTTGCCTGCAAGAAGTGCGGCGCATGAACCGCCGGGAAGAGCGTTACTTTGCCCATTGGCCCTGTCAGCCACAGGCCGACTACTTGGCACCCGAGGGTTATGAGGCGGTGTACCGCACCAATGCCATCACCCGCCATGGCGAGCATGGCAACGCGATGCTCTCGCGTTGGCCGGTGCTTTCGCAGCAACATCGGGACATTTCAGATCACCGTTTTGAACAACGCGGCTTTTTGCACACCGAGGTGCTGGTGGTGGACCGCGTGGTGCATGTGATCGTGGTGCATCTGGGTCTGGTGCCCGCCAGCCGGGTGCGGCAGACGCAGGTTTTGCTGGACTACATCGAGAACCACATCGCAGCCGATGCCCATGTGCTGGTGGCGGGCGATTTCAATGACTGGGGCACGGGATTGGGGCGGCGCATGGCGGCGGCGGGCTTTGCCGAGTGGCGTGAGCAGCCCACACCCACGTACCCTTCGCGTTTGCCGCTCAATCAGTTGGACCATGTGTATGCGCGGGGTTTGCAACCGGTGCAGGCCATGGTGCCGTCGGGGCGGGTGTGGCCGCGCATGTCGGACCATTTGCCGCTGCTGGCCGAGTTCGCCTGGGGGGACTAGGGCATGCGTCACAGTGCGCTCTTGCGTGATGGGCACCAGATCAAGCTGATCGAAGGCGGTAAAGCCTATTTCGAAGCCTTGGTGGTGGCGCTGGAGCAGGCCCGCTCGCAGGTTCACATGGAGACCTATATTTTTGATTTCCATGGCTCGGCCGAAATGGTGGCCGAGGCGCTGGAGCGAGCCGCCTTGCGCGGTGTGCGCGTGTGGTTAGTGGTCGATGGCGTGGGTACGCCCAGCTTGCCCGCGGCATGGCGTGAACGCTTTGACAAGGCCGGGGTCCAGTGTCAGATTTACTCGCCCTTGGGCGCTTTGGGTCTTTTGATTCCCAGCCGTTGGCGACGCCTGCACCGCAAGCTTTGTGTGGTGGATGGGCACCTGGCTTTTTGTGGTGGCATCAATGTGCTGGACGATTGGTACGACCCGCACCACGGCACGCTGGCCGAGCCCCGTCTGGACTTTGCGATCTGTGCCCGTGGGGCATTGGTGCAGCAGATGCAGGAAACCATGACCCAGTTGTGGTGGCGCATGCAGGGTGTCCAGCATGTGCGCCAAAAGCACTTTCCAGAGGCCTTCAGCTCTTTTCGTGCTGCGGGTTTGCACTTGCCCTGGACGGGAGGCACTTTGCCACAAGGAACCGATCACATCGTGGCCAAAGCGGGCTTGCTGTTGCGTGACAACGTCTTGCATCGCAGCCAGATCGAGCGGGCGTATCGCCAGGCCATTGGCGCGGCGCGGCACGAGGTGGTGATTGCCAACGCCTATTTCCTGCCCGGGCGGCGTTTGCGCAAGGCATTGATCCATGCAGCGCAGCGCGGTGTACGGGTGCGCCTGTTGCTGCAAGGGCGTTACGAGTACTTCATGCAGTACCACGCGGTGCGCACGGTGTATGGCGCTTTGCTGGCCGCCGGGGTGGAGATTCACGAATACAAGGCCAGTTTTTTACACGCCAAGGTGGCTGTGGTGGACCCCGACAACGACAGGCCCTGGGCCACGGTGGGCTCGTCGAACCTGGACCCCTTGAGCTTGCTTTTGGCGCGAGAGGCCAATGTGGTGGTGGCCGATGCGGCATTTGCCCAGCAATTGCACCAGTGCTTGAACCGGGCCATGGCGCAGAAAAGCCTGCGGGTGGAGCCCGAAAAATACACCCAAAGACCTTGGGGCCAGCGCGTACTCGATCGATTGGCCTTTGGTTTGATGCGACTGGCCTTGTTTTTGAGCGGTAACCGCTACTGATCTCCTTGTGGCTTGGCGGGCCATCAATCGCTGGTACGATCCTTCCCATGTTAATGAAAACCCCAGACGCCATGACTGCTTCTGCTGCCACGCCCGAAGACGAGGGCGTTCCGGTTTCCGTCAAGATCCGCGAGCGCATCACCGCCGCCCGTAAACGCTTCAATGCCAATGACAACATTGCCGAGTTCATCGAACCCGGCGAGCTGGACAAGTTGCTGGACGAAGTCACGGCCAAGATGGAAGGCGTGCTCGATAGCCTGGTGATCGATACCGTCAACGACCACAACACCGGCGACACCGCTCGCCGCGTGGCCAAGATGTATTTGAAGGAAGTGTTCAAAGGCCGCTATGTGGACGGCCCCGAGATCACCGAGTTCCCCAATGCCGAGCACCTGAACGAGTTGATGATCGTCGGCCCCATCACCGTGCGCAGCGCCTGCAGCCACCATTTTTGCCCCGTGATCGGCAAGATCTGGATCGGCGTGCTGCCCAACGAACACACCAACGTGATCGGCCTGTCCAAATACGCCCGTCTGGCCGAATGGATCATGGGCCGCCCCCAGATCCAGGAAGAAGCCGTGGTGCAACTGGCTGACCTGATCCAGCGCAAAACCCAGCCCGATGGCCTGGCCATCGTCATGGAGGCCAGCCACTACTGCATGGGCTGGCGCGGTGTGAAAGACATGGACAGCAAGATGATCAACTCGGTCATGCGCGGTGCCTTCCTGAAAGACCCGAACCTGCGCCGCGAGTTTTTGTCCCTCATTCCTGGAAAGAACTGACCATGTTGGTACGCCTGCTTTACGCCAGCCGCGCGGTGGACACCCGCACCGAGACCATCGAATCCATCCTCAACCAGTCGCGCCAGTTCAACCCGACTTGCGGCATCACGGGCATTCTTTGCTATGGCGGCGGCATCTTCTTGCAAGCCATCGAAGGTGGTCGCAACGCGGTGAGCGATTTGTATGGCCACATCCAGAAAGATGCGCGTCACAAGGACGTGGTCTTGCTGCACTACGAAGAAATCAGCGAGCGCCGCTTCGGTGGCTGGACCATGGGCCAGGTGGATGCTTCCCGCGTCAACACCAACATCTTGCTCAAATACTCCGAGCGTGCTGAGCTTGACCCCTATAACGTGTCAGGCAAAGTCTCGCTGGCCTTGCTCGAAGAGCTGATGGCCACCGCGTCCATCATCGGCCGCGCCTGAACCTATATCGGTATTCAATTGGGGTCAGATCCCAATTGTTTTGCAGGAGCGCAGCTCTCGCCGCGAAGTCAAGCATGAATCTCATCGGCTGCGATTTTTCGAGCAACCCTTCCAAGCGTAAACCCATCGTGCTGGCGCAGGGCGAAGCCCGGCAGGGCCGGGTGCACCTGCAGGCCCTGCAGACCTTTGACACGCTCGCGGCCTTTGGCGATTGGCTGGCGCAGCCCGGCGACTGGATTGGTGGTTTCGATTTGCCTTTTGGCCTGCCCCGTGAACTGGTCGAGACCCTGGGTTGGCCCACTGACTGGGCGGCCTGCATGGACCATTACTGCGCCTTGGAGCGAGCCCAAATCCGCGAACAGTTTGCAGCGTTTTGCAGTGCGCGACCCGTAGGGGGCAAGTTTGCGCACCGTGCCACAGACCTGCCCGCAGGCTCCAGCCCATCCATGAAATGGGTCAACCCCCCAGTGGCTTACATGCTGCACGCGGGCGTGCCGCTGCTGCGCCAAGCGGGTGCGCACTTGCCCGGCTTGTGCGCAGGAGACGAGCGCCGCGTGGCGCTGGAGGCTTACCCCGGCCTGCTGGCCCGTGAGGTATTGGGCAGTCGCAGCTACAAAAGCGACGACAAAGCCAAACAAACCCCCGAGCGCCTTGTGGCCCGGCGTGAGTTGCTCGGGGCGCTTGAACTGGGCCAGACCCGTCTGGGCTTGCGTCTGGTGGCCAGTCATGCCTTGCTGGGCCGTTTGGCCGACGATGCGAGCGGCGATGCCCTCGACGCCACCCTGTGCCTGATGCAGGCCGCCTGGGCGCAGCAACAACACACCGACGGTCACCCGCAATATGGCTTGCCGCCGTGCGATCCATTGGAAGGCTGGATTGTCACGTCCTGAATTCCTTCGTGGTTTTTGAGTTGTAAAATTTAGATCTTTATAACTCTTAAATTTTGGAGGTGTCTTTTGCAAAATCGCAGAACTTTTGTCCGTGCCGTGTCCGCTGGTGCCGTGACTTTGGGCGTGTTCTTGACGGGGTGTTCCAGCACTTCCTTGGTCAGCGATTGGAAGGACGTGGGCTACACGGCCAAGCCACTGCGCAATGTGGTGGTCTATGTGCGTGCCAAAGACCAACAAACCTCCAACGCGATGGAAGACGCCCTGGTGGCATCATTGGCCTCCATCGTGAACGCCACACCTTCTTACCGCGTGTTTCCTGGCAAAAATTTGCAGAAATCGGAACGCCTCAGCGCTGTGGACAAAGAAGCCGTGCGCAAATCGCTCTTGGACAAAGGCTTTGATGGCCTGCTGATGTCGCAACTGGCCGATGTCAAACAAAGCAGCCACTATGTGCCCCCCATGACCACATCGGTGGGTTATTGGAACTCGCCCACCATGTGGGGCTACCCTGGCATGGGTGGCTACGGCTATTACGGCGGCCCGGTGGCGGTCAGCCCCGGCTACACCTACACCGACACCCACTATTTGGTTCAAGCCAGCCTGTACGTGATCCCCGAGGGCTCCCGCGTCTGGGCAGCCGAAACCAAAACCACCGATCCGGACAATGTGCAGGAAATCGTGAAAGGCAACACCCAACTGTTTGCCGAGAGCCTGAAAAAATCAGGCGTGGTCAGCAAGTAATCGCGGACGGTGACCTGCTGCCACTGCAGGTCACCGCTCTGTCTCCAAATCAGGAATCCGGTTGAACGCAATGCGCATCGGCGCAGCATCCAGCGTGTGGTGCGCACTGGCGAAATACACCGTGTTCTTGCCCTGCTTGCGATTGAGCGCGTCCATGGCCGACATCAGGCGTGCCCGGTCACGCTGCACCGGGTGGTTTTGCAGCGCTTGCGTGGTCGTGGCGGGTTCATCTTGCAGTGACTCAAACAAATCGGGCGTGTGCTGACTGGCCATCACCAGGCCGCAAAGCTGAACGCCCACGGCTTTGGGCCGCTGCAACAGGTGCAGCCCGCTGAACCACAAGGCATTCAGCGTGTGCAGCAAAAAGCCGGTGTCTTGCGTCTCGCCCACATGCACAAAGCGCTCGCTCCCTGCCTCGCGTTGCCAGCGGTGGTCGCAGCGCACAAACACCTGCACCGCCGTCGCATAAAAGCCCTGCTTGCGCAGCCGCATGGCGGCCTTTTGCATGAGGCGGTGCAACACCTGGCGTGCGCCCTCGGGGTGGCGCAAATCGGGTGGCAACACATGCGAATGCCCCAGCGACCGCGCCACCGTGGCGCGTGGCCCGTACCACTGGCCGCGCAGTTTGTCGTACATCTCCGAGCCAGCCACCCCGCCCCAGGCCGTGTGCAGCAAATCACGCGGTGCGGCGTACAACTGTTCCATCGTCTCGATGCCGCAACGCGACAAGCGCTGCAACATGCGCGGGCCAATGCCCTGAATGTCCGACAGCTTGAGGTGAAACAAACGCTCCGGCAACTCATGCTGCTCGATCACCGTCAGGCCATCGGGCTTGTGCATGTCAGAAGCCAGCTTACCCAGCAGCGTGTTGGGTGCAATGCCAATCGAGCTGCGCAGGCATTCGCCCACGCTGCGTTGGATTTCGGCTTTAACTTGATGCGCCAATGCGATGGCCCGCTCACGTTCGCGCCAGCGACCGGTCAACTCGCACTCCATCTCGTCAATAGACAGCACCTGCCGCACTGGCACGATCCGGTCCACCGCCGCCACGGCTTGCTGATGAATTTCGACATATTTGGCATGGTCAGCCAGCACGATGGCGATGCCCGGACACAAACGCTTGGCCTCGGCCACGCCCGTGCCCGTCTTGACCCCGAAGGCCTTGGCCTCAATGCTGGCCGCAATGCAGCACGACGAATCGGCCATGACCGGCACCACCCCCACGGGCCGTCCGCGGAAGGCCGGGTTCAGGTGCTGCTCGACCGAGGCGAAGTAGCTGTTGAAGTCAACGAAGAGGGTGCGGAGCATGGCTTAAATATACTGTGATTAATTACAGTATATTTGCAATGATTTTCTCTGCGAATACAAAAATAGTGTGGGCCATCAGGCAGGCCATCTTGGATGCCCCTGATAAGCTTCCATTCATTTCTAATGCAGGATCCCCCATGCCCAACACCGTTCGTTTCCAACGCGTCTTTCGCGCCCCTGCCGAGCGCGTGTTTCGCGCATTCATTGACCCCGACGCCATGGCCAAGTGGTTGCCACCACATGGTTTTACAGGCCGGGTTCATGAGATGGATGCCCGCGTTGGCGGTGGTTATCGCATGTCGTTCACCAACTTGGGCAATGGGCAGTCGCACAGCTTTGGGGGCACGTTTCTGGAGTTGGTGCCGAGCGAGCGGTTGAGCCACACCGACACTTTCGATGATCCGAACTTGCCGGGCCAAATGGTGACCACGGTCACTTTCAAACCGGTGTTGGTGGGGACCGAAGTCAATATCGAGCAATCGGGCATTCCCGACATGATTCCGCCCGAGGCTTGCTGCCTGGGTTGGCAGGAGTCTTTGACTTTGCTGGCGCTGCTGGTGGAGCCGGAGATTCCCGGCTGATTGCCTGTCTTCAAATGGCCGCTGCCGCCATGTCGGCGGGCAGCGGGGTCAAGAGCCTGAGCGCTTGCAGGGCCTCGGCATCGGTTCGGTACATTTTCAGCAGCGGGTGATCGCACAGTTCGCCAGCTCGTTTCAATGCGGTTTCCACAGGCAGTTTGATGCCGCTGATGTGCAGGGTGATGTCCCGGCTGAACAGCTGCTTTTGCAATTGCCCAAAGGTTTCCACGCCGGTGGCATCGATCCGGTTGATGGGGTGGGCAAACAAGCAGACGTGCTGCACGTCAGGGTGTCGACTCAGGTGTTCGGTGATGGCGCGTTCAAAGCCGCTGGCCGCTGCAAAGTCCAGCTCGGCATCCATGCGCAAGGCATACAGGTGCGGTGCCAGTGGCGGGAGTTTCCAGAGGTGACGGTCACGCAGGCTGCCATCGGCATGCAGGCCCACTTCGATGATGCGGGGGTGCAGCCGGGTGTGCAAAAAGTGGCTCAGGCCGATCAGTACGCCGGTCATCACGCCCCAATAGATGCGCGGTGCCGTAGCCAGGGTGATGGCAAAGGTCGCACCGGCGGTCATGGTTTCAATGCGGTCAATGCGCCAGAGCTTGAAAAATTGCCGAGGCTGGAACAGGTTGAACACGGCCACGATCACGGCAGCGGCCATGACGGAGCGTGGCACGTATTGCAGCGCAGGCATGAGGATCAGAAGGGCCAACACCACAAACCCGACCGAGGCCACCACTGCCCAGCCTGAGCGGGCACCCGCATAGAGCATGAGTGCAGAACGGGAAAAGGACGTGCTGGTCGGGAAGCTGCCAGAGAACGCTGAGGCCAGCTTGGCCAGGCCTTGACTGAACAGTTCCGTGCTGTCGTCCCAGCGTTGGCCGTCGCGTTGGCGTTCAATGCGGGCGCTCGATGCGGTTTCCAGAAAACTCACCAAGGCAATGACCATGGCGGGGACCCACAACTGGTTGAGGGTGTCCAGACCAGGCCACTGCGGCCAGTAAAAGTCGGGCAGGCCCGAGGGCAGCAGGCCGACCACAGTGCCGTGTTGTTCATAGCCGGTGGCGTAGCCAATGGCCGAGGCGCAGGCCATGACCAGCATGATGCCGGGCCAGCGGGGCTTGAAGTGGCGCAGCAGAAACAGCGCCGCCAGGCTGGTCAGTCCAAACCAGGCAGGCCAGCCACTCAGCCAGGCGGCCCAACTGCCCACGTCCCAACGCCAGCTGCTGACCCCCAGCAAGGCAGGCACTTGTGAGGCCATGATCAAGAGCGATGCCGCTTGTGTGAAGCCCATCATCACCGGGGCGCTGACCAGGTTGATCAGCCAACCGTAGTTGCCCAGGCCCAGCAGCAATTGCAGACCCCCCGACAGCAGGGATAACCACACCGCCAGCGAGACCCACTCGGGCGATCCGGGTTCGGCCAGTCCCGTCAGGGAGGCCCCGATCAGGACGCAGGTCAGGGCCGCAGGGCCGACAGACAAACGGTTGGCGCTGCCAAAGAGCACGGCCAGCAAAGCCGGGACCAGACAGGTGTAAAGGCCGGTGACCAAAGGCATGCCCGCCAGGCCCGCATAGGCCACGGCTTGGGGCACCATGACCAGTGCCACGGTGAGCCCTGCGAGCACCTCCGTGCGGGCCAGTTCAGGCGTCAGGCGTGGCCAGTGTCGGAAGGTCAGAAAGCGTCGCAAATCCATGCCCTATCTTAGTCGCCATGGATCAGCGCTGAGGCATGTCCTTGACCGAGTAGCCCAGGCTGATGGTGGCGTCTTCGGGAATGGCGGGTACGGTCTTGTCCCAGGCTTCCCATGCAGCGCGCATGGCGTCCAACCGTGCAGGCTCGCGCTTGGCGATGTTGGCGCGTTCGCGCTCGTCGGCTGGGATGTTGAACAGGTAGTCGTTGCCGTCCACCCGCAGGTATTTGTAGTCGCCCATGCGCAGGGCGCGCTGGCCCCGGTGGTTCATGCGCCAATACAAAGGGCGCTCGAACTGATGCCGGGCATCGCGCAGCACGGGGGCCATCGACACACCGTCAAACGGGTACGCCACATCGGCTTGAGCGCCCGCCAGTTCGACCATGGTGGCCGACCAGTCCATGGTCATGCAGTGCTGGGTGGATGTGCCACCGGGTGCAATCACAGCGGGCCAGTGCGCGATCCACGGCACGCGGATGCCGCCTTCGGTCAGGTCCATCTTGCCGCCCACCAACGGCCAGTTGTCGCTGAAACGCTCGCCGCCGTTGTCGCTGGTGAACACGATCAGGGTGTTGTCGAGTTGTCCGGTTTTTTTGAGTGCGTCGACCACCCACCCAATGCCTTCGTCCATGTGGTGGATCATACGGTGGTAGGTGTGGATGTTGCCGCCATCCAGGTGGAACAGGTTGTCCTTGACCTCTGCGGCTTTGGCGTGGTCTTCGCGGGTTTCCCACGGCCAGTGGGGTGCGGTGTAGTGCAGGCTCAAAAAGAAGGGCGTGCCTTGCGCAGCATCGGGGGCCATGCGCTCCACAAAGTCCACAGCTTTGTGCGAGATCAAATCGGTCAGGTAACCGTCTTCGTGTTTTTCTTCTTCGCCGGTGTACAGGTCGTGGGTGCCGTTGTTGCTGGCGTGGGTGAAGTAGTCCACACCGCCCGACATGGGGCCAAAGAACTCTTCATAGCCCGACTTGATCGGACTGAAGTGGGGCGGGTAGCCCAGGTGCCATTTACCGATCAGTGCCGTGCGGTAGCCGCTGGCCTTGAGCAGCGAGGGCAGTGTGGGATGCTCGGGCGGCAGGCCCAGCACCTTGCTGCCTTTGCTTTTGCTGTTGATCGGCTCGTCCGCCCCGCCGCGCAGGCGGTACTGGTAGCGGGCCGTCATGAGCGCAAAGCGGGTGGGTGAGCACACGGGCGAGTTGGAGTAACCCTGCGTGAACTTGAGGCCATTGGCGGCCAGCTGGTCGAGCACGGGCGAGACCTTGCCAAATTGCGCATCGCGGCCGCCGTAGCAGCCCAGGTCGGCAAAGCCGAGGTCGTCGGCCACGATGAAGATGATGTTGGGGCGTTGGGTCATGGGGGGATCAATCGACTTTCATGCCGGTGGCGCGGATGATGCGGCCGTACTGGTCAGAGAGTTTTTTCAGGCGAGTGGCTGCGGCACTGCCAGTGAGGCCTTCGTAGGCCATGTCCAACTCGTTCAGGCGGGCTTGTTGTTCAGGGCGGGCCATCGCGTCGGTGATGGCTTTGGCCATGATTTGCATCAGGGGCTCTGGCGTGTTGCCCGGGGCCATGACCACATAGAGCACTTCGCTTTCCAGATCCTTGAACCCAGCTTCGGCCACGGTCGGCACCTCAGGGGCCAGGCGTGAACGTGTGCGGCTGGTCACAGCCAAGGCGTTGATCTTGCCGCCCTTGACTTGCGGCAGCATGCCAGGCGTGGCCAGGGTACCGCCGTTCACCTCACCGGCCACCACGGCCATCACCGCGGGTGAGTTGCCACGGTAGGGAATGTGGACCAGCCGTGTGGAAGCTGAAAGGTTGGCCATGTTGACCCACAGGTGACCGGGCGAGCCGTTACCGCCGGAGCTGAAGTTCAGGCTGCGTTCGCGTGCGGCCTGCATGAAGTCCTTGACCGACTTCAGACCCGTACCGGGGTGTACGCCCAGCAGCAGGCCCGAGCTGGAGACCACCACCACGGGTTTGAGGTCCGCGTCCTTGAAGGGCATCGCCTTGTAGATGTGCGGGTTGATGGTGTGCGTGGTGTCGATGCCCCACAGCAAGGTGTGACCATCGGCGGCTGATTTGGCCACCGCATCGGCACCCACATTGCCCGAGGCCCCCGCTTTGTTCTCCACCACAAAAGGCTGGTTGAATTGTTTTTGCAGCACATCGCCCACAGCGCGGGCCAGGATGTCAGATGGCCCGCCCGGCGGGAAACTGTTGATGAACTTGACCGGTTTGCTGGGCCAGGGCGCGGTTTGGGCAAGGGCTGTTGTACCCAGCATCAGGGCCAGGTTGGCCCACAGAAATGTGCGTCGAATAGTCATGGTGCTTTACCTTGCGGTTCAGTCGAGTTGTACGCCAGTGGCCTTGATGGGTTTTTCCCAGCGGTTCAGGTCGGCCTTTTGGGCTGCGGCCAGCTCGGCCGAGTTGGAGCCAATGGGGTCGTAGCCGAGCTTGATCAGCTTGCTTTGGGTGGCCGGGTCGCGGGCGATTTTCATCATTGCTTTTTCCAGTCGGTTCAGGGCCTCGCCCTTGAGGCCTGCGGGGCCATACATGGCAAACCAGGCGGTCGCGTCCATGTTGATGCCCGACTCCTTGAGCGTGGGTACATCGGGCACTTGGGTGTCGCGCTTGCTGCCGGTGACCGCGATGATGCGCACTTTGCCGCTGTGGTGCAGTTCGGCGGTTTCGCTCACCACGTCAAACTTGTAGTCGATGTGCCCACCGAGCAAGGCGTTGTTGGCTGGCGCGCCGCCCTGGAAGGGGACATGGTTCAGTTGCACACCCGCCGACTGCTCCATCAGCACGCCCATGAAGTGAGGCAGGGTGCCTGCCCCCGGCGTGCCGTAACTGCTCTCGCCAGGCTTGGCTTTGGCTTTGGCAATCATCTCGCTCACGTTTTTCACCCCTGCTGCAGGACCTGCAACCACCCCAAACTGGAAGCGGGCAATTTGAGAGACGGGCGCGAAGTCTTTCACTGCATCGTAGTCGAGCTTTTTGTACACGTGTGGAAAGAGCACCATGGGGCCACTGGGCAAGATGATCACGGTCTGGCCATCGGGCTTGGCGGCTTTGACCATGTTCAGCGCAATGCGTCCGCCTGCGCCGGGTTTGTTGTCCACCACGATGGGGCTGAAGTCATCGCGCAGCGCATCGGCCACGATGCGTGCAATCACATCGGCCGAGCCGCCGGGCGGAAAACCCACCAGAATTTTCAGAGGCGTTTTGTCCTGTGCTTGAGTGCTGAGGCTGGCCAGGGCCAACAGCGCAAGGCTCAAGGTGCGGCGTGTGAGTTTCAACATGGCTTGGCTTCCTGATGAAAGGTGAGGAAATGCCCGGCCCAAATCAGGCCAGTGCGGTGCTGCCTCACAATGTAGGCTGATTTCCGATGATTGATCTAATCAACCATCCCCCCTGAAAACCCTGATGCCCCCGATGACGCTGTCTCCATCCCAACGCCTGGCCTCGGTCGATGACATGTTGTTGTATCGGCTCGGGCAACTGAGCGCCGCTGCGGGAGCGATGGTGGTGCGTTTGTGTGAGGGTGGCTATGGCATCACGCGCCGTGAATGGGCCATGCTGGCGCAATTGCACGGGCACCCGGATGGCTTGTTGCCTTCGGAGCTGGCCGAGCGCATGCGCCGTGACCGTGCCCGCACCTCACGAACCATCACGGCCTTGTTGGGCAAACGCTTGATTGAACGCACTGCCTTGCCGCACGACAGGCGCAGCGTGCGCGTGAGCCTGACACCAGCGGGCCAATCGCTTTACGAACAGTTGATGCCGCAGGTCCAGGCCATCAACAGTCGCATTTTGTCGGTGCTGTCGCCGGATGAAGCCGCCAAACTGGACGATGTGCTGGAGCGCTTGCGTGTTCAGGCCCTGGCCTTGCAGGCCAGCTTGGGACCGGATTTGCCCAAGGCGGACCGCCGCCGTGGCCGTGCAGCTCTGGTAGCCCATGGTTCACGACCTTCCGGTCTGGAGCCTTTGTGAGCCGGGTCGGTGCCTGTCTGGTGGCGCAGTGGCTGCTGTCCGGTGGCTTGCTGGTGGGCGCTGCGGCTGGGGCGGAGCCTCAAGAGGCTGTCTGGGCCCGTGCCTGGGTCAGCTGGGTCATGGACGGGGATACCCTGCTGCTGGTGCCCGAGGGGCAAAAGGAGGCGATTAAAGTGCGGGTGGACGGCATCGACGCGCCCGAGACCTGTCAGCCCGGCGGCGAGGCTTCCCGGGACGCGATGATCCGCCTGGCGATGCGCAAAACGGTGGAACTGCGCCAATTCGGACATGACCACTATGGGCGGCAAGTGGCGCAGGTGAGGTCAGGTGACGTGGATCTGGGGGCAGAGATGGTCCGCACCGGCATGGCCTGGGCTTACCGTTACCGTGTGGGGGCAGGGCCTTATGCCAAGTTGCAAAAGCGGGCTCAGCAAGACCGGCGTGGTCTGTTTGGGGCCTCAGAGACGGCGATGTCGCCCGCGGTGTTCCGAAAGTTCCATGGCAGTTGCCATGCGCCCATGAACTGAATTGTCAGGTGCGGTGTGCCGCGCAGACCGGGCATTGCGCGTTGCGGCCTATGCGGATGTCGGTCCATGACAGGTCGCGGCCATCAAGCATCAAGAGGCGGCCTGCCATATGGCTGCCCATGCCAGAGAGGATCTTCAACGCTTCGGCCGCTTGCACCGTGCCGATGATGCCCACGAGCGGTGCGAACACGCCCATCGTGGCGCAGCGGGTTTCTTCAGGTGCCTGGTCGGGCGGGAACACGCAGGCATAGCAGGGCGCATCGGCGCGGGCGCTGTCGAACACCGAGACCTGGCCGTCCATGCGGATGGCCGCGCCAGACACCAAAGGTTTGTGGTGCTGAACGCAGGCGCGGTTGACAGCGTGGCGTGTCTCAAAGTTGTCGCAGCAGTCGATCACCACATCGGCTTGAGCCACCAGCATGTCCAGCAAAGCGGCGTCTGCCCGCTGGGTGATGGGCGAGACCCGCACATCGGGGTTGATCTGGGCGATGGCGGTGCGCACCGACTCGGCCTTGGATTGGCCCACGCGGTCCAGGGTGTGGGCAATCTGGCGCTGCAAGTTGGTGGCGTCCACCTGGTCATGGTCCACCACGGTGATGTGCCCCACGCCGGCGCTGCCCAGGTACAGGCTGACGGGTGACCCCAAGCCCCCCGCACCAA
>JACCDU010999112.1_pt1 | contig 15526 bp, 11 predicted proteins | sample 7446081 | NCBI WGS metagenome assembly JACCDU01 (sample SAMN15323447, study PRJNA562643) | freshwater metagenome | isolation source: river surface water | place: USA:Blue River Watershed | collected 2017-08-17
GAATGCTTTTCTCCTATAGAAGCGGATGACATTAACCCAATAGAACCTGAAATCACACTAGCTTCATCGGACAAAATATCACCAAATAAATTATCAGTTAACAGCACATCAAACTGTCTTGGATTGACAATAATTTGCATGGAAGCATTGTCAACATACATGCATTCTAAAGTAACATCTGGGTATTCTGTAGCGATTTTAGTTACTACTTTACGCCATAATCTAGAAGTTTCTAATACATTAGCTTTATCCACCAAAGTCACTTTTTTACGGCGATTTTGAGCTTCTTTAAAAGCCAAATGGGTAATTTTTACAATTTCTTCTTCATTGTATTCACACAAATCTGAAGCATAAGTTCCCGCTTCATTGGTATTCTTTTCTCCAAAATACATTCCGCCATTGAGTTCTCGATACACCACAAAATCAGTACCCTGAAGCACTTCTTTTTTAATTGGCGATGAATTCATCAACTTAGGATAGGCTTTGATCGGTCTGATATTGGCAAACAAACCCAATTCTTTACGAAGTTGAAGCAAACCTTGTTCCGGACGTACTTTGGCTTCTGGGTTATTATCGTATTTTGGATCACCAATCGCTCCAAACAAAATAGAATCGGTATTTCTACATAAATTCAAGGTCTGTTCAGGAAGTGGTTTCCCTGTTTTTTCAATGGCAATAGCACCAATATACGCATCTTCAAAAACAAATTCGTGATTGTACACCACGCCAATAGCATGCAAAGCTTTCTTAGCTTGCAAGGTTACCTCTGGACCAATTCCGTCTCCTGAAAGTACTGCTATTTTTAAATTCATTGTATAAGTTTTTAGAAATTAGGCCTGTAAACATTTACTGGCTTCAACTATTTGGTGAATATCTTCATCAAGTACTTCTTTCTTAATATCGGCAAATTTCAAGAACTCAACATATACGATATCCAATTGCACTTTGGTCAATTCATAGCCCACTTTTTTTGCACGGTAAGCCAAGGCAGCTCTACCACTTCTAGCAGTTAGAATAATAGAAGATTCATTCACTCCTACGTCCAAAGGATCAATAATTTCGTAAGTCGCTCTATTTTTAATTACACCGTCTTGGTGAATTCCAGAACTGTGTGCAAAAGCATTAGCACCCACAATTGCTTTGTTAGGTTGCACCATCATTCCCATACTATCGGAAACCAATCGGCTCATTTCGTTCAATTGTTTTGAATTGACATCTGTATATAAATTCAAATACGGATGTTGTTTGAACACCATTACCACTTCTTCTAAAGCAGTATTACCGGCTCTTTCACCAATACCATTAATCGTACATTCTATTTGACGGGCACCGTTAATAGCACCAGCGATAGAATTGGCAGTAGCCATTCCTAAATCATTATGACAGTGACAAGAAATCGTCACATTGTCAATTCCTTTTACGTTTTCTTTTAGGTATTTAATTTTTGCTCCGTACTCGTCAGGCAAACAATATCCCGTTGTATCTGGGATATTAAGAACAGTAGCGCCCGATTTAATTACTTCTTCGCAAACTTGCGCTAAGAAAGCATTGTCTGTTCTACCCGCATCTTCAGCATAGAATTCTACGTCTTCCACATAGGTTTTAGCATGTGCAACAGCTGCTTTGGCTCGGGCAATAATATCTTCTTTAGTAGTATTTAATTTATGTACAATGTGTGATTCAGAAGTACCAATTCCTGTATGAATACGAGGTCTTTTGGCGTATTGTAATGCTTGTGCAGCTACATCTATGTCATTTTTAACAGCACGAGTTAAACCACAAACTGTGGCATTTTTTACAATTTTACTGATTTCAGAAACAGATAAAAAATCTCCTGGACTTGAGACGGGAAAACCCGCTTCGATAATATCAACACCCATTTCGTCTAAACGACTAGCAATAATAAGCTTTTGAGCAGTATCTAACTTACATCCTGGGACCTGTTCGCCATCTCTTAAAGTCGTGTCAAAAATTTGAACTTTATCTTTATTCATATTCGTTTATTTAATGTAATTTCACATCTTGAAACAAAATTAGATTTTAATAGTTTGTATCAAAAATCATTTTACTTAAATATACTGCTTATAAAGCCTGTAATTACTATATAAGCAATTGATTGTCAATATTTTAAATCTTTATATTTTACAATGGCTAACCATCAAAAAGATTTCTTATTTGTATTAATAAAATCGCTTTCAAAATCAGAGAAACGCCAATTCAAGATTTTTGCAAGCCGTTTGGAGACCAGTTCCAATACAAAATTCATCGAATTGTTCAATATTTTGGACAAATCCGAAGTCTATGATGAGAAACTTATTTTGAAAAGTGGCAGTATCAAAAAAGTACAATTATCCAATTTAAAATCCTATTTATACAAACAAATTTTGGTGAGTATTCGATTGAATATTCCAAGCCAAAATATGCGTTACCAATTGCGTGAACAGATTGATTTTGCTACAATTCTCTACAACAAAGGCTTGTACAAACAGAGTTTAAAAATCTTGGATAAAACCAAACAGCAAGCGCTTGAAAACGACGAAAAACACATGGCCTATGAAATTGTGGAATTCGAAAAACTAATCGAATCACAATACATCACCCGAAGTATTCAAGGTCGTGCTGATGAATTGGCTGTTCAAGCCAAAGAGTTAAACTATCGCAACACTATTTCAAGTAAATTATCCAATTTATCGCTGCAATTGTATGGCATCATGCTTAAAACAGGTTATGTTAAAAGCGATGATGAGTACCAACAGATTGACGATTATTTCAACAAACATATTGCGAAATTTGATGAAGATAAATTCGGTTTCAGAGAGAAATATTGGTACTATAATGCCAACCTTTGGCGCAGTTTCTTAGTCCAAGACTTTTTATCTTGTTACAAATTTGCGCACAAATGGGTGACTCTTTTTTATGATAATCCAAGTATGATATACCTTAATCCCGTATTTTTCTTGAAGGGTAATCATTATTTATTAGAATCCTTGTTCATGTTAAAATACAAGTCTAATTTCAAAAAGTACTTGGTACAACTTGAAGAAACCATTCACGACCCAAAATTCCCAGTAAATGATAATATAGCGTCATTGTCGTTTTTGTATTTATACAATAACAAATTAAATTATCACATTCTTGAAGGGAGTTTTGCCGAAAGTGAATACTTGATTCCGGAAGTTTTATACAAAATGAATCAGCACAGTGAACATTTAGACGAACATCACGAAATGTTGTTTTATTATAAAATTGCCTGCATTTATTTTGGAAACGAAAAATACACCGATTCGGTATTTTATTTGGAAAAAATCATCAACAATAAAAATCTGACCATGCGCGAAGATTTGATGTGCTTTGCTCGACTCTTGTATTTGATTTTACATTACGAATTAGGGAATGATTATTACTTAGAGAATCAATTGAAGAGTACCTATAAATTTCTATTGAAAATGAATGACTTAAATGAAGTTCAAAAAGAAATTATTCGCTTCCTGAAAAACCTGAATTCGATCTATCCTGGAGATATTAAAAAAGAGTTTATTACGATGAAAGAACGCTTTGTCGAGTTAGAAAAAAACACCTATGAAAAACGTGCTTTTTTATATCTTGATATTATTTCATGGCTAGAAAGCAAAATTGAAAACCGGAAAATTGGCAATATCATTCGTGAAAAAGCCCAATTGAGAAACCGCTAATTAGCACCATTTAAACAATTAAAAATATTACTTACATTTGTTTTTAGCGTTTACGCTTAAAAAGATATTTAATACATAACCTATGCAAAACATTCCTAGTGTTGACTTGCGTGATTTCCTGTCGGATGATCCGACACGTAAACAAAAATTTGTAAATGAAATCGGAAGAGCCTACGAAGATATTGGCTTCGTAGCATTAAAAGGTCATTTCTTAGACGACCAATTAGTTGAAAATTTATACCGTGAAGTGCGAAATTTCTTTTCGTTACCATTGGAAACCAAATCAAAATATGAAATTCCAGGAATTGGCGGACAACGAGGCTATGTTTCTTTTGGAAAAGAACATGCTAAAGGACGTTCCGCTGGCGATTTAAAAGAATTTTGGCATTTTGGTCAGTTTGTGAGTGTAGATTCAAAATATGCTGCCGAATATCCTAAAAACGTTACCGTTAACGAATTAGCTAATTTCAATTCAACAGGAAAAGAAGCCTATCAAATGCTAGAGAAAACAGGTGTTTATGTATTGAGAGCTTTGGCTATTCACATAGGATTAGACGAATTCTATTTTGATAATTATATCAAAGAGGGAAACAGTATTTTACGACCAATTCACTACCCTCCTATTACAGATGAACCAAAAGACGGCGCTGTAAGAGCGGCAGCTCACGGCGATATCAATTTGATTACCTTATTGATGGGAGCGCAAGGAAAAGGGCTCCAAGTTCAAAACCACAATGGTGATTGGATTGATGCGATGGCGCAGCCGGATGAATTAATGATTAATGTGGGTGATATGTTATCCCGACATACCAACAATAAACTAAAATCAACCATTCATCAAGTGGTCAATCCACCCAGAGAATTATGGGGAACTTCGAGATATTCCATTCCTTTTTTCATGCATCCGGTGAGTGATATGCCACTGAATTGCTTGGAACAATGCATTGATGAAGCGAATCCAAAACAGTTTGAAGACATTACTGCTGGCGACTACTTGAATGAACGATTAGTAGAATTAGGATTAGTTAAGAAATAATTGAGGGGATGGATTTACAAGATCAATTAAAAAACCTGTTCCCTGACCACCAAATTTCAAACGAACCGGAAGCGATTGAAATTCAGGATCACGAATTATTTGTTCAATTTGAACCTATGATTTGTAAATTCGAAAAACGCAAAGGTAAACCAACTACCATTATTGCTGGATATGAAGGTGCTGATGAAGATTTTAAAATCTTGGCTAAAGAAATCAAAAGCAAACTTGCAGTTGGCGGAACATTCAAGGATGGTGAGATCATTATCCAAGGGGATTATCGCGATCGCATCATGAAAATGCTTCAAGATAAAGGTTTTAAAACCAAACGTGTAGGTGGATAAGAAAGTATTCAGTGAACAGTTAGTAGTGTTCAGTTAAAAAACAACCATGATACAATCATCAGAATTGATATTAAATCCAGATGGAAGTGTGTATCACTTGAATCTGAAACCTAAAAATATTGCCACCGATATTATTTTTGTTGGCGATCCAGATCGTGTGGAAAAAATCACACAATTCTTTGACAGCATTGAATTTTCAATTCAGAAAAGAGAGTTTAAAACCCAAACCGGAATCTATAAAGGCAAACGGTTGACGGTGCTTTCTACAGGAATTGGTCCCGATAATATTGACATTGTCTTGAACGAATTAGACGCCCTAGTCAATATTGATTTAACAACGCGACAACCAAAAGAGAATTTGACGTCCTTAAATATAATTCGCATTGGAACTTCAGGAGCAATTCAAGCCGATATTCCAATTGATAGTTTTGTGATGTCTCAATACGGAATTGGACTGGACAATATGCTGCGCTCGTACATCGTAGATGAAGTTACACATCCTGGAATTGAAGATGCTTTTATAACACAAACCCAATGGGATATTCGCAAAGGCAGACCTTATGCTATTGCTTGCTCTGAAACTTTAGCCATAAGAATGGCAAGCGACCGCATGTACAAAGGAATTACCTGTACCATCGGAGGTTTTTACGGACCCCAAGGTCGTGTATTACGTTTGCCAATTCAAGATGTTCAGCTGAATTCAAAAATGGATCATTTCCAGTTTAACGGTAACCGAATTACCAATCTCGAAATGGAAACGACAGCTATTTATGGGCTTTCAGCTTTATTAGGTCATAATGCTTTGTCCTTGAATGCGATTATTGCCAATAGAGCGACGGGGACTTTTAGCGAAGATCCTACCAAAGCAGTGGATGAATTGATTGCCTACACCTTAGATAAATTAGCCCAATCAATATGACTTCTCTAAAAATTGTTGGCGTCCCAGAACATTTCAATTTGCCTTGGTACCTATGTCTTGAAAATGGCGAATTTGAAAAAGAAAACATCGATTTACAATGGACTGATGTACCGGAAGGAACAGGGAAAATGTGCCAAATGCTTCGCGATGGAACTGCTGATATTGCGGTGATTTTAACCGAAGGCATCATCAAAGATATTGTAAACGGAAATCCATCTAAGATAGTTCAAGTATATGTAGAATCACCATTAATTTGGGGGATTCACGTTGCGGCGCATTCTAAATACCAAACGCTAGCTGATCTAGAAAATACCAAAGTAGCCATTTCACGACTGGGATCAGGCTCCCAATTAATGGCCTATGTCAATGCTAAAAACCAGGGCTGGAATTCCAACCAATTGCAATTTGAAATTGTCAACACGCTCGATGGTGGTGTAACCGCCTTAACCGAAGGAAGAGCAGATTATTTTATGTGGGAGCGTTTTATGACAAAACCACTTGTCGACAAAGGTATTTTTAGACGTCTAGCTGACTGCCCTACTCCTTGGCCCTGTTTTGTCATTGCGGTGCGAGAAGAAGTATTAGCTAAACAACCCGAGACCATTAATAGTCTTCTTGAAATAATTAATGTCAAAACCCGAAACTTCAAAGGCATTTCAAACATTGTAACCCGTTTATCTACTATCTATAATCAAAAAACAGAAGATATAGAAGAATGGTTATCTTTAACCAATTGGTCCCAAGAAAAAATAGATTTAGATTTACTTGAAAGCATTCAAAAGCAATTGTTAGAATTAAATATCATTGATTCCAATTGCGATTCGATTATTTGGACTTCGAAATAGTATACAATTGTCTTCCAAGTTCTGCCAAAAATGGAATTCCAATTTCATCGTATTCATAAATGCCATCATTGAATATTTTATTCTTGTTGACTAACAAGGTAGCCGTTACCATAAATTCAACTCCATTTTTCTCATCAATGATGTAAGCACAATCAGTTAGCGTTCCATAGGCTTGACCTATTTTATTATATATTTTAATAGAGGAATTAATGGTATCGGTTGTGTCGCCAAAAATGAAAAATTTGCAATAACTATCATAAAATTCTTTAGCGTCAAAACCTTGTTCTCTTGGAAGTTGATACATAGAAGATAATATAAACTGACGGTCAGTTTCATTTAAATTAAATCGCTCGTTCAATTTAAACTCTTGAGGGAACAAAAGGCGTTTGAGTGTAGAATGTAATGTTTCTAATGGGTAATAATTTTTGGCAGAAAAATCAAAAGCTACCTCTACTATACTATCATTTTCTAAATAACCAATCCCTTTTTTGGTGGAATTGAGATGTAATGCTTTTACATTTTTACCCTTCAAAGAAGGAAGTTCTGCAATTAAATTATCATTTTTATATAATAAAATTGAGGAAGTTATTTTATTACTTGAATTCGTTGAGGATAAACGGTGATTTAAAGAAAATGGAACCAGTCCTTTTTCTTTCATTTTAGAATTTATATAATCAAATCCAGTAAATTCGATCAAATTATTAGCTGCATCATTATCACTTAATGCAAAAAGTTTTGAAATTTCTTTTTGAAAATGCAATGAACTCCTTTTTTCATCGAACCTAAAATGAATACTATCTGTAGTTAGATTCATTGAATTTAATTTTTCAACAGCCAGAAGTGCAATTGGCAATTTGACTGTACTTGCCGGATAAAAATAATTCTTAGAATTGACATTATACTGATAGTCTTGAAAAGAAATTTTTCCATCCTTGTCTCTATTGATTTGCGTGTAGATAATTTGTAGCTCATGTTCACGAGCATTATCCATGACAACTTGAATTTTTGGATTTTGGGATTCTAGGACTAAATTCAGAGGATTGTTTTTCAATGCGTTGTTAGATATCACACAACTAGAACATAAAAATGGAATGGAAAAAAAGATATATTTAATGTTTAACATCTAATACTATTTGCAAATTAAATTATACAAGTTTGATTTAGTCTTATTAGTTTAACAAACTTAATGAATTATATGTATAAGAATATATACATCAAGCATATATAAATAATGAATTCATACTAATTTCATTTAATTAAAAAACTCCATCATCACTGATGGAGTTTTAAATTTTGAAACAATTTTCTTATTTCCAACCACCGCCTAAGTTTCTGTAAACAAATACCGAGGCGTTAATTAGCTCTTTTTGGGTTTCCACCAATTCTAATTTAGATTCCAAAGCATCACGTTGTGTCATCAATACTTCAAAATAATCAACTCTTGCTGATTTGAACAAATCATTGGAAACCAAAATTGATCGGTTTAAAGCATCCACTTGTTGGGTTTTTAAATTGAAACTCTGTTGTAAGTTTTCAATTTTTGACAATTGAGTTGCTACTTCTAAGTAGGCATTTAAAACAGTTCTTTCATAATTGTACAAGGCTTGCAACTGACGAGCATTGGCACTTTTGAATTCGGCTTTAATTGCATTTCTATTGATCAAAGGAGCAGCCACATCTCCAACAAGAGAATACAATAATGATTCAGGAGTTTTGAATAAATAGGACGATTTGAATGCATTGTATCCAACAGAAGCCGAAATATCCAAAGAAGGATAAAACTCAGCTCTTGCTACTTTTACATCTAATTTAGCCGCTTCTAATTGCAACTCGGCTTGTTTTATATCAGAACGATTCGCTAACAATTGCGACGGGATTCCCGCTTTTAATTGCGAAGGTAAGGCACTAACTAAACTCGTTTTATCTCTCTTGATTTCCTGTGGATAACGTGCCAATAAAAAATTGATTTTATTTTCCGTTTCTTTAATTTTTTGGAGAATATCAAATTCCATACTTCTAGAAGTCAATACTTCAGCTTCAAATTTCTTAACTGCTAATTCGGTAGCTCGAGCTGCTTCTTTCTGGATTTTCACAATTTCCAAAGCATTTTGTTGAATGGCTATACTTTGCTTAACTATCTCCAATTGGTTGTCGTAAGCCAACAACTCATAATAGGAAGTTGCTATTTCAGCAACCAAATTAGTAATCACAAAGTTCTTTCCTTCAACAGTAGCCAAATATCGGCTAATGGCGGCTTTCTTACTATTGCGCAATTTCTTCCAGATATCCACTTCCCAATGGGCATAAGCGGCTAATTTGTAATCTTGCAAGGCTTCAGGAAATTCATGACCAGGAGTAATTTCGGTAGAGGCATCACCAGCTCCTTGACTGGTATAACGACCTACTTTATCTACACCTGTACCAGCTCCGATCCCTATTGAAGGTAGCAAAGCTCCTTTGCGCACTCGAATATCATTTTTAGCAATTTCTATTTCTTGTAAAGTGATAGCCAACTCTTGATTGTTCTGTATGGCCACATCAATTAAATCCGTGAGATTTTTGTCCTTAAAAAAATTATGCCATTGTACAGTAGCCATAGTTGCTGTATCCTTACTAGAAGTAAATACTTCTGGAAGTACAGCAGATGATGCTGCTAACTTAAGATCTGGTGCTTTACAGCCAATCATCGCTAGGCATAAACCTAGCGAGATAAAATACTTATTTACTTTACTATTAAACATTATGATTCATTTCTTCGGTTAATGGATTTTCTTCTTCATTTTTAACAAATTTGGTTTTCTCTGAAATAGTACCAAAAATGTAATATAAACCAGGAATAATTACTACCCCACAGATTGTCCCTATGAGCATTCCTCCTGCGGCTGCAGATCCTAAGGTTCTATTTCCGATTTTACCTGGATCAGAAGCTAATACTAATGGAATTAATCCCGCAATGAAAGCAAATGAAGTCATCAAAATTGGTCGGAAACGAACTTTTGCACCTTCTATTGCAGCATTTAGAATCGATGCTTCTTGACTGTGTTTATGAGCCGCAAATTCAACAATTAAAACCGCATTTTTACCTAAAAGACCTATAAGCATCACAAATGCTACTTGAGCATATATATTGTTCGCCAAACCAAATAATTTTAGAAATAGGAAAGCACCAAAAATACCTGCAGGCAATGATAAAATTATTACAAATGGTAAAATAAAGCTCTCATATTGCGCGGCTAAAACTAAATAGACAAAACCAAGACAAATTAAGAATATATACAAGGCTTCATTACCACGGGCCACTTCATCTGCAGATATACCAGCCCAATCAATTCCGAAACCTCGAGGTAAGGTTTCTTCAGCCACTTGTTTAACTATTTCAATGGCAGTTCCACTACTATACCCAATAGCTGGAGCTCCACTAATTTCAGCAGCATTATACATATTATGTCTTGTGATTTCTGATAAGCCATACACTTTTTTCATCGTCATAAATGCAGAAAAAGGCACCATTTCATCTCGGTCATTTTTTACGTATAATTTTAAGATATCTTCTGGTAACGCTCTGTATTCCGGAGCTGCCTGAACGATAACTTTATATTGTCTATCGTATTTAATGAAATTTGTCTCATAGTTACTTCCCACAAGAGTTGAAAGTGTATTCATGGCATTCTCAATAGTTACGCCTTTTTGCTGTGCAAGATCATTATCGATATCCAAAATATATTGTGGAAAACTGGCACTATAAAAGGTAAATACAGAAGTAAGTTCTGGACGTTTCTTTAAAGCCGCTACAAATTCTTTACTTACAGTTTCCATTTTTTTATAATCACCAGAACCGGACTTATCCAATAATCGCAATTCAAATCCACCTGCTGCCCCATAACCCGGAACTGCTGGCGGTTGGAAAAATTCAATTGTTGCGCCAGGAATATTTTTAGTTTCTTCTTCAAGTTCTTTAATAATTTCCTCCACATTTAATTCGCGCTCGTGCCAATCTTTCAAATTAATCAAACAAGTTCCGGTATTGGCTCCAGTTCCCTCAGTTAATATTTCATATCCTGCAAGTGCCGAAACGGATTGCACACCCTCTATTTTCTCTGCTACTTTTTGCAGTTTTTCAGCAACCTCGTTAGTTCTTTCTAATGATGATCCTGGAGGAGTTTGAATAATAGCATAGAACATACCTTGATCTTCTCCTGGAATAAATCCAGATGGCAAACTATTATTTATAAAAAATATTCCTGTACAAAACACCAATAATACCCCTAATGATATAGTTCTTCTATTGATAAATAAGGTTAATATTTTGATATAACCAGAAGTTAAAGTATTGAATCGATGATTAAATCCGTCTAAAAATCGGTTCACTATATTTTTTGGTCGGGTTCGTCCGTGATTGTTTTTCAACATTATAGCACATAAAGCAGGCGTTAAAGTCAATGCAACAATTCCCGAAAGAATAATGGCTGTTGCCATTGTGATTGAAAATTGACGATAAAAAATACCAACTGGTCCAGACATAAATGCAACTGGAATGAATACCGCAGCCATCAAGAAGGTAATCGCAATAATAGCACCGCCTATTTCAGACATTGCTTTTTTGGTAGCCTTTCTAGCAGAAAGATGTTCTTCTTCCATCTTAGCATGTACCGCCTCAATTACCACAATAGCATCATCAACAACAACTCCAATAGCTAATACTAATGCAAATAGCGTTATTAAGTTAATCGTGATACCAAATAATTGCATAAACGCAAATGTTCCGATTAAAGACACGGGAACTGCAATAGCAGGAATCAAGGTTGAACGCCAGTCCCCTAAAAATAAAAATACTACCAAACCTACTAAAATGAATGCTTCAATTAAGGTATGAATTACTTTATCAATAGAAGCATCTAAAAATTTGGATACATCATAACTGATTTCATAATCCATCCCTTTAGGAAAAGATTTTTTTAATTCCTCTAATTTAGCTTTGACATCTTTGATAACTTGACTCGCATTACTTCCGTAGGACTGTTTTATTGAAATCGCTGCGGAAGGCTTTCCGTCTATACTCGAATAGATATCATACATTGAACTTCCAAACTCAACATCAGCAACATCTTTTAGTCGAAGTAACTCCCCATTAGGATTGGATCTAACCACTATATTGCCATAACCTTCCTTGGTAGTGTATCTTCCTTTGTATTTCAATACATATTCAAAAGCTTGAGATCTTTTTCCTGAACTTTCTCCAGTTTTACCTGGCGATGCTTCTAAACTCTGATTACTCAATGCTTCCATAATTTCATCAGCTGATATTTTATAAGCTAACATTCGGTCTGGTTTTAACCAAATACGCATAGCATAATCTCGATTTCCAATGATATCTGCAAATCCTACTCCATTGACACGTTTTAAATCAGAAAGGATATTGATATCGGCATAATTGTACAAGAATTTTTGATCAGTACCTTTGTCTTTACTGAATAAATTAATATACAACAACATGTTAGGCTCTTCGCGGGTAATTTTTAAACCTTCACGTACTACTAAAGGAGGAAGTTTATTAATCACCGAAGCCACCCTATTTTGAATGTTAATAGCTGCTTGATTGGGATCTGTTCCCAAATTAAATACCACTTGTATGGAAGCTTCTCCGTCATTTCCTGCATCAGAAGTAATGTATTTCATCCCAGGAACTCCATTAATCGCTCTTTCAAGAGGAATAACAACCGCTTTAACCATTAACTCGCCATTGGCGCCAGGATAAGCTGCAGTTATATTAACTTTAGGAGGCGATATGGAGGGAAATTGTGTTACTGGCAAACCAGTAATTGCTAATACTCCCAAAAAGATAATAACAAGAGATATTACTATTGACAGTACTGGCCTTTGTATAAATTTATTAAACATTGATTTATGATTTATAGGATTAAATTTATTCTGCTTTTAATCTCAAATGTGAAATGACATCGAGGGGTTTTTTGTAGATAAAGCTAATTTTATCATCGTCATTTACTTTCTGGACACCTTCAAGCAAAATTTTGTCAGTTTCATTAATACCGCTTTTTATAACATATAGATCGGGTAATTCTCCTGTAATTTTGATTTCTTTTGAAGAGACAATATTGTTTTTATTGACAACAAAAACATATTTTTTATCTTGAATTTCATACACAGCCTTTTGAGGTATAATCAAAGTATTATTGACAGGTACTGTCATTAATACTTTTCCTGTTTGACCATTTTTCAATAATTTGCTATCATTTGGAAAACTCGCTCTAAATGCGATGTTACCTGTTTCATTATCAAATTCACTTTCAATAACTTCTACTTTTCCTTTGTATTGAAAAATTTCATTATTGGCTAAACGCAAACGAATAGTTTTACTACCACGTCCACTTTTATTGGTTTGATAATCTAAATACTCAGGTTCAGAAACATTAAAATAAGCAAACATTTTACTGTTGTCTGAAAGACTAGTTAATAATTCTCCTTCCTCAATCAAACTACCAAGTTTATTAGGAATTCGATCTATAGTTCCTGAAAATGGAGCTCGAATCTCCGTAAAAGAAAGGTGTAACTTTGCCAACGCAACTTCGGCTTTTGCCATTTCTAATTTTGCTTGTGCCAAAGCTTGTTCATTTCTTGAAACTACATTTTTGTCAGCCAATGTTTTAGCGTTTTGCAATTCAATTTCTGCCGATTTAGCTTCGGCCTTTGCTTTTAGCAATTCGGCTTCATACACTTTAGGCATAATTCTAAACAATATCTGTCCTGCTTGAACAAATTGTCCCTCGTCTACATAGATATTTTGTAGAAAGCCTTTTTCTTGAGCTCTAAGTTCAATATTTCTAATGGATCGAATTTGTGTTACAAACTCTTTGGTAAAAGAAGTATCCATTCGCACAGGGTTTGTAACTGCGAATTTTTCATCGGCTTCTTTTTTTTCTTTTTTTGGAGTACAATTACTAAGTAACAAAAGGGCAATGCCCGTGAATAAAGATATTCTCTTCATGGTATAAAATAATAAATTAAAGGATTGAATAATAAAAATTGTAGATTCCTAAAATATAAATACAATGCCATTTAGACGAAATTATCTCATATAACAATATAATGAAATAACTCTAAAAAATAAAGTTCAACTATTTAAGAATCTAACTTTGAAGTTTTCAGATTCTAAAAACGTTGTTTTTAAGGTATAAAGGGGAAGTTAATAAACCTAAGGAGGTATTGGTAGGATTGTAATTATTATCTAGATAAGATACAAAAACTGTATCAAGATTCAATTGACAATTGGACTTCCAATATTTATTTAAAACTAATGTAGTAGCAGTATCTAGATTATCATCATTATGATAGTCTTCTTCTAATTCAATGTCTGTAAATTCAATTGCAATGAATGAATACTCTTTTATTTTAAAAAATTGTGTTTGATTTAGTTTGCTATTACAATTCTCAGTTATAGACGATTGAATATTCTGAGCACAATAAGCGTAATCATTTCCTAAACCAAAAAGGAAAAAATAAAAAGATAGTATGTAAAAAATTGTTTTCATTGGACCACAAAAATAATCAAAAAAGATATGTTACAGTTGTTTTTATATTTTTTATAACATATTAAAAACTTTATTTACACCGTAGTTATTTGTTTTGAAAAAGGAGAGTATTACATTTGGAACTTATTAAAAAGATAATGGCTCGATTCAAAGAAAACGATTTACCCAAATCAAAAATTACCTTAAGCGCCCTTCAAAAAGCAACATTAATTTTTCAATATTCTGGCAAACACCGTTGGAAGTTTTATGTTGGACTCGTTTTCTTGCTTTTTACCGGCGGAACTGCATTGGCTTTCCCCAAATTAATGGGACTACTAGTAGATTGTGTCAAAAACAAAGACCTTGGGCAAGCCAATTTTATTGCACTAAGTTTAGTGGGTATTTTATTTATACAATCTATTTTTTCGTTTTATAGATTGTCATTGTTTGTCAATTTTACCGAGAATACTTTGGCTAATCTTCGTTTGGCCTTATACAGTAATTTGGTCAAACTTCCCATGTCATTCTTTTCTCAAAAGCGTGTTGGCGAATTGAATAGCCGAATTAGTTCCGATATTACACAAATACAAGATACACTAACCTCTACTATTGCAGAGTTTTTAAGACAATTCATTCTAATTATTGGAGGTATTGCATTACTAGCTACCGAAAGTTTCAAACTGACTTTATTAATGCTTTCTGTTGTTCCTTTAGTGGCTGTCGCGGCTGTTATCTTTGGCCGTTTCATCAGAGGATATTCCAAACGTGTTCAAGATAAAGTAGCCGAAAGTCAAGTGATTGTAGAAGAGACGATGCAAGGTATTAGTATTGTAAAAGCTTTTGCCAACGAATGGTATGAAATTGCCCGTTATAAAACTCAAATTAAAGATGTGATCCAGATTGCCATTAAAGGTGGAAAATACCGCGGCTACTTTGCTTCGTTCATTATCTTTTGCCTTTTTGGGGCTATTGTGGCAGTGGTTTGGTATGGTGTACAATTGAGTATAGCTGGCGAAATGAGTGTAGGTCAACTCATCTCTTTTGTTTTGTATTCCACTTTTGTTGGAGCCTCTTTTGGAGGTATTGCCGAATTGTATGCACAAATCCAAAAAGCGATTGGCGCTACAGAACGTGTTTTTGAATTACTAGATGAAACTCCCGAAAAAA
>JACCDU010163775.1_pt1 | contig 15520 bp, 16 predicted proteins | sample 7446081 | NCBI WGS metagenome assembly JACCDU01 (sample SAMN15323447, study PRJNA562643) | freshwater metagenome | isolation source: river surface water | place: USA:Blue River Watershed | collected 2017-08-17
AAAATTTCATCCATATCACAAGGGTGTCCATATAAATGCACTGCAACAATTGCTTTTGTTTGAGGAGTTATTTTTGATTTAAGACTATTGATTGAAATTGTGTAATTGTTTACATTGCAATCACAAAATACAACTCTATGTCCACATCGCGTTACAGCTTCAGAGCTTGCAATAAAAGAATTTGTTGGAACTATAATTTCAGAACCACTTGGTAAATTAAGTGCCTCAATTGCAATTTCTATTGCATCAGTACCATTGCCAACTCCAACACAATATTTAACTTGTTGAAAATCTGCAAACTCTTTTTCAAATTGCTCGACACCCTTACCGCCAATGAAAGAACTAGTATTAATTACATTTTGAATAGCTTCATCAATTTCATTTTTAATACTATCGTACTGTTTTTTTAAGTCTAAAAATTTAACCACTACAAACCTCTAACTTTTTTTGCTGGATTGCCAGCATATATACCAGACTCTTTAATGTCTTTTGTCACAACAGAGCCAGCACCTATTACAACATTATCGCAAATTTTAACAGGCAAAATTGTTGCATTAGAGCCTATTGATACATTATTTCCTATTACAGTGCTTTTCCATAGCTCTTTTTTGCCATTTGCCGGACCACCAATTTGGAAAAGATCATTTATAAACATAACTCCATGTCCAATAAAACAAGATTCGCCAATTGTTACAAGCTCGCAAATAAAAGTATGCGATTGCACTTTTGTTTTTTTACCTATTGCAACATCTTTTTGTATTTCGACAAATGGACCTATAAAACAATCATCGCCAATATTACAACCATAAATATTTACAGGCTTCATAACTTTAACATTATTGCCAAAGCTAACATTAACAACTTGCGACTCTAAATATATAGGATTAGCCAAGCTTGCCACCTAATTTACATAGTTTTGGTTGAAATCTTAAAAACACTTCTTTGCCAGTTTCAATAGATTCATATATTGCACTTATTAATTCTAAGCTCTTTCTGCCCTCAAGCCCATCTACTAAGTGCTGTTTATTATTTAAAATACAATCAACTACATGTTCGTAATAGGCTTGATGCCCAAAGCCATAAACATTCGGTGGATTTACAGAAAACTTTTCCATAATATCTTCATCGCCATCTTGTTTGTTAATAAAGTTCCAATGTAGCATTTTATTTACAGCAAACCCGCCAATTTCAACAGTTCCAAACTCGCCTAACACACTTATCGAACCTTCTAAATCTTTAGGTCTAACAGCAGTTGTCGCCTCTATTACACCAAGTGCTCCACTTCTAAATTTTAAAATTACTATTGCTGTATCTTCGGCTTCAATATCAACAAGTGCAGTTGTGCTTTTTGCAAAAACACTCTCTACATCACCCATAACCCATTCTAGCAAATCGACATGATGGCTGGCTTGATTTGTAAGCACACCGCCATCCATTGCCCATGTTCCACGCCAAGAGTCTTGGTTGTAATACTCTTGCGTTCTACACCATCTAACACGAATAGTGCCCATAACAAGTTTGCCAAATCTGTTTGCATCTAATGCTTCTCTTAGCTTTACAACCGGGACATTAAATCTATTTTGCTTTACAACAAAGAGCTTAATTCCATTTTTATCGCAAGCCTGTATCATTGCATCTGCATCATCTAATGTTAGTGCCATTGGTTTTTCAACAACAATGTGCTTACCGTAAGCAGCTAGCTCTATCACATGTTTTGCGTGATAACCACTTTCTGTTAAAACACAAATAACATCTATTTGCATTTTTTGCATCATTTCATGCATATTCTCAAAATAAGGCACGCCAAACTGGCTGCCAATTGCTTTAGCTTTATCTAGCGCAATATCGCATACCGCAACTAGCTCGGCATCTTTTATTTGTTTATTGCCTAAAAGTTCGCTATGTCGCTTTGCAATTCTTCCACATCCAACTAGCGCAAATTTCAACATTTTTTCTCTTTCTGCTTGTTTTTATTTAGTGATTTTCTTATTTTATTAAAAAATTCAAACATATCTTTTTCTGAACCATAAATGTTATGTTTTTTCTCTGGTCTTGATAAATATGCCTCAAGCATATCCTCGCTCCAGCTCATCTTTTTTAGAAAGTATTCTCTATCTTCTGCCAACGCTTCACTACTTGGGTATGCGATATTATTCATTATATTAACTGCATCTTCGCGACTCATTTGTCCACTGCATATTAAAGTTGATAAATGAATTTTGCGTTTATCAACATTAAATTTTGTTGGCAAGATATAGCCTTGGTAAAATCTAGTAAAAACAGATTCGTAATGTTTATATGGATACGGTTTATAGTCATATGTTTTTAAAATTTCCAATGCTCTGTTTTTATCATAATCAAAATAATCTAAAAATGAAACCCACTTTGCACCTTTTACATATGTCATATACCCGAGTTTTAGAGTACCAATCGATGGAAATGTTTTAATTTTAACGCTGTTAAATTTTTTAACAATAGAGTATATATTTTTTTTATCATATTTAAACCAGTTCCAATTTTTAGGCATTGCCATGCCCTCAGTTGTTGTATTTGTTCCTGCTAAAATATATTTAATATTGTATTTTTGCGCAAGTGCGTAATTAACTGCAAGCATTGCATTGTCGTATAAGAGCTCTATGTCAATTACATCTGCATCAAAAAAAGCTTGCATCATATTTCTATATTCGTTCCAATCTATAACATGCGTATATAAATCAACACCAAGCTTATTTACCAAATTAGAAATATTACTCGTTGCAAGTTCGGAATTCCAGCCATTATCCATGTGCACAGCAAGCGGCCTTAAACCTTTTTCTTTGGCCAAATGTAAAACATAAGAGCTATCTACCCCGCCACTAACGCCTATAATGCAATCGTATTTTTTACCCTTGCCATTTGCTTTTATTTTTTCAATTAAAGCATCTAGGCTATTAGAGTTATTATTTAAACTATTTTTTTTAATTTTATTAATCAAATCACTACAATAGTTGCAATATCCGTTTTCATCAAAATGTATATTTTCTGCAGTGCTATCCATTATACAGCGCTTGCAAATAACTATGTTGCTCATTTTAGTCCTTAAATAAATTGCAAATATCTGCGTAATTTGGATATGTAATCAATACAGCCCTGTGTGGACCATTATAAACAAAAAAGCTTCCAGCCCCAACAGCACTTGCGCCAATCTTAACTGCTTCTTTAAAATCACTCAGCTTTCCAGCACCGCCAAGCGCAATTACTGGAACACTTACAGCGTTCGACACTTCTCTTACCAAATCTAAATCATAGCCACTCATTGTGCCATCTTTATCTATTGAGTTTATTATAATTTCGCCGACACCAAGAGTTGCAAATTTTTTAGCCAACTCAACAGGGCTGTATTTTACATGCTTTGTGCCGCTTTTAATATAACAGTTATATTTGCCAAAAAAACCTTTTTTAACATCAATGCAAACAACAACACTTTGTGCGCCAAAATGAGTTGCTACTTCATTAATTAAAGATTCATTTTCGATTGCAGCAGTATTTAGTATAATCTTTTCAAAGCCCATTTTAAAAAGCTTTTTTGCATCTTCTATTGTAGATATTCCACCGCCATATGCAAGAGGCATAAAAGCTTCACTGGCAATACTTTCTAGCAGTTCAAAATCTGGTTTTTTACCACTTATAGAAGCCGATATGTCTAAAATTGCCAACTCGTCAACTTCTTTATCGTTAAAAATTTTAACAGTATTTATTGGGTCGCCAACATATTTATGATTTTTAAATTTCACACCCTTTACAAGCGCCTTATTGCTTAGTAATAAAATTGGAATAACTCTAGTTTTTAACAATTTAATTTGCCTGCAAGCTTAAATATATTTTTTCTATTATCTTTTTTTGAGCATCCCTAGAGTAGTGCTCTTTTGCGTATTCTTTACGCAAATTAACATTTTGCCTAATTGCTTGAATGTTGTTTACAACATTTAAAAGTGTATTTTTTAAATCAAGATAATCATCTATTTTTGTTTTTACAACTATCTTACTATCCAAAAATTCGCCATTATAAGATTCAATATCGCTTATGACTGGCAGAGTTCCAATTGCAAGCGCTTCCATTACAGATACAGAAAATCCATCAAATGATGGTACAGAAATAATACAATCATTGAGCGACATTGCCTGTATAACCTCATCAACTTTAAGACTTCTGTAAACAGCATCGCATATACTTAAATCGAGCTCAATACCTGACTCTTTACTAAATTCAACATATGAAAATAAAAACTTATGCCCTTCTTGTTTTAATTCTTTTACTGCTTGAAAAATCTTATCTATATTATATATTTGTCCAGTAGCTCTAATTGAAAACGGTTTTGGCACATCATCAATGCCAACACAATTGGTTGTTGCAAAAAATTTGTCACTTATGCCAAATGTCACAAACTCAATTCTTGAATCTCTGCATTCAAGTCTTTCTTCGATTATATATTTCATAAAAGCCGATCTAGCCGTTATTGTATGCGAATGTTTAAGTAGGCTTTTTACAAAAAATTTCTGATATCCATAGCATTGCTCGTTTATTTCAGAACCTTGTGGGCTTGTTATTATTTTCCCATTAAAAAACAGATATATAAAATTAAGTAAAAAGAAGTATGCGCCATTAAAATGAATAACATCAATTCTGTTTTTTTTAAGAAATACTAAAAAATTAAAAAGCATTTTAAAATATGTATAAAATTTTAAACCATTTCTAAAAATTGGATTTTTAATACTATTACACTTTATAATATCTTCCGCTGTATCAAATAACAGATAGCTGTTTTCTTGGAATGAATCTTTTAAAAAAGATGACCAATCTTTTGTGAAGCCACAACTTACATTTCCAACAAAGACAATATTCATTTTATATTTACTTTTTATCCAAGCTTAGTGTTACAATTTCATTTTTTAAAAACTCATAGACACTTTTAAATTTTTTAGTATCAACAACGCTAGACAGTAGCTCTACACATCCAGTCGAAATTTTTAACTCTTCTTTAAAAATTACATTTGTCTTAATGTCAACTCCATGTGATTTTAAAAAATCAACAATTTGCGCAATTGAAATACCGTTACCAGAAGCAATATTAAGCTTTTTTACGCCAATGGTTTTAATTAAAGACTCATAAACATTTGACACATCATCCACATGGATAAAATCCCTTATTGAATTACCATTGTTTACAAGAGTAAATTCATTTCCATTTTTTGCACAATTGATTATTTTGCTTATAACCGAAAAATTATCATTACCGCCGAACATATTAAATACTCTTGTTATTGTGTAATCAATTCCAAAAGAGTCACAAAATTTCTCTATCAATTTTTCATTTGCTATTTTTAATGACGAATGTAAGCTTAACACTTGCAAATCATCGTTTTCTTTGCAATATATATTGTTGCCATAAACAGATGCACTGCTGCTGTATATAATTTTTTTGATTGTTGTTTTTTTAATTTTTTCTAAAACAATTGCCGTAGATGTTATTGAATTGCAAATATACTCATATGGCATTGAAATATCATTAAGGCTTGTCGCTTTTTGAAAATTATTGAATATAAAAATATTTTCATTGCTATCGTCAAAATAAAAATCATCACGCATAATATCATTTGTCGACACCAAAACAACATCTTGCAGTCTTTTTTTTATAGACAATGACAAATTACTGCGTTTACCAATTACATATATCATTAAATTTCAAATTTTAAATAAATTTCAAAAACCAAAAAAGGCTTTATAGCTAATAGATTATAGCATTTTAGAGTTGAAATGGATTGATTGGCAAACTTAAGAAATCAAATAAAACAATACTACAAAGATAAAAAATTTTTAAATAACAAAATGCCAAATTTATGGCTTTTTTCTGGATGAAATTGCACTCCATAAATATTATCTTTTGCCACAACAGATGTAAATTCAAAGCCATAGTTTGTTGATGCTGCAATATTTTCTGGATTTACGCAATTATAGTAATACGAATGCACAAAGTAAAATCTCATTTCTTGCGGCATATTTTCAAAAAGTGGTATATTTGTTTTTGGATTTACGACATTCCAGCCCATATGTGGCACTTTTAAATTGTTGTTTGTATTTTCAAAATTAAACTTTTTTACGCTTCCCGGTATAAGTCCGAGTCCAGCCAATGCACCTTCTTCGCTATTATTAGCAAGTAGCTGCATACCAAGGCAAATACCTAAAATATTTGTTTTATCATTTGATTTTTTCTTAATTGCGTCTGCTAGTCCGCTATCATTTAGGTTTTTCATTCCGACATCAAACGCACCAACACCTGGCAGAATTATTTTGCTGGCATTTTCTAATTCGCTAGGATTAGATGTTGCTTTTGCCTGATACCCAACTTTTTTAATCATATTTAAAATAGAGCCTATATTGCCAAGCCCATAATCTACAACATACGTCATTTAAAACTCTTTACCGCCAAAGTGGTAATCATACCAAATTGCAAGATTTAACGGTAGCATAATTTTAGAAACCGAAACATTGTCAAAATTTTGCACTAAAGATTTTGTATCAAATTCTAGTATTTTCAAAATAGTTGAATTTTGAATTTGTTCTATTGCCCAGTTTTTATGCAGATCTTTAAACCAAAAGTCCTCAGGTATCGCCCAGCCCATCTTATCTTTTCTCCAAGCAATTTCATCTGGTAAAAGCTTATTAAAAGCAAATCTACCTATAAACTTGCTCCATCCATTATGTAACTTATATGTTGCTGGAACTTTTGCCATAAATTCTACAAGCCTATAATCCATAAAAGGCATTCTTGCTTCGACAGAGTGAGCCATTGATGCCAAATCGTCTATATGAAAATTATTTATAAGCTCTTCTTGCATATCTTGTGATAATTTTGCATTAAGCGACATTAAAAAACTATCGTCTTTTCCTAGTTTTGCAAGTATCTTTTTGCATGTATTAAGTCCAAAAAAAGTATTAATAATCTTAAAAATAGCGCCTTTTATTGCATAGCTTTTATTTTTGCCGCTGCACAAAAAAAGCTCTTTAAAAATATCAGAATATGGCAAATTAAAAAAATGAGTAAAAAAGTAATATTCATACCCAGCCAAATCCTCATCCGCACCTTGTCCATCAAGTGTAACAGTTATGTCATTTGCTTTTTCTAGCTTATATGTATGCCAGCTAGACATTATAGAGTTAACAGGTGGTGTATCAAAATGATGAATTAGTTTTATGTATTCAGATAAAATACCATTCGCATCTGGCTCTATTTTATTAGATTTAATATCAAGCTTATTGCAAATTAAATTAATATAGCTAGTTTCATCGCAATGCAGGCTGTTTATATTACTATACACACTAGAGAAAACTTCTTGTTTACTAGCAAGATTATCACCGTGCAACTGCTTATTGATTGTGTAAACAATACTTGAGCTATCTAGTCCGCCAGATAAAGAAGAGCTAACCTTTACATCTGCCATAAGTCTTAATTTGATGGCATCATTAAATAGCTCTAAATATTTTTTTGAGTACTCATTTAGATTTTGCTCATCAAACTTTTCATATCTACCATCAACTTCAAGCTTCCAATATTTGTTTAATTCAAAAGAGTTTTGTAAAATATCCTCAAAAGAACCATCATAAAAACTAGCACAATCAAATCTGTATATATTTTTAAATATACAATCTTTTGTCCACTCTCTTGGCCCAACTTTTAAATATTCTTTGCAATATGCTAAATTTAACTCTTTAGTAGCAATACCACTTTCAAAAATTGATTTTATTTCTGACGCAAAAATAAAATTGTTTTTATCTTTAAAATAAAAAAGCGGCTTAATACCAAATCTATCTCTTGATATAAATATTTTTTGTGTTTGAATATTAATTAACACAAAAGCCCACATGCCGTTAAAGCGATTTAGGCAATCACTTCCCCAAGCATCATATGCTGCCATAATTACTTCTGTATCTGTGTCGGAATAAAAACTATAACCTAAGTTTTGCAACTCTGTTTTTAGTTCTAAATAGTTATATATTTCGCCATTAAATACTATCTTATATTTTTCTAGATAGGTCATCGGCTGATGACCTTTTTCACTTAAATCATGTATAGATAATCTTCTGTGTGCAAGCCCAATGTTTACATTTGTGTTTTTTGGTAGATGCTCAAGCTTGCTTGCATTTAATGTGTCCGTGTTGCCAAAAATCAAAAAACCTTCATCATCTGGTCCGCGATGAGAGATTTTATCGCTCATGCTTTTTAGACTTGAAAAGTTAATTTGATTTGTAGATATTATTCCAGCTATGCCACACATTTATTTTAAAGCTTTTTTTATTTTATTTTTTATCCCGCAAATATCAACTGCTCTTAAGAAAAGATACACATGCTTAATTTTAAAACAAACAATTAAAGTCAATAATCCATCTAAATATCTCGCAGCCTGTCTAAAATTGCATACCGATAGATGATATTTTAGATGTTCGCACTTTTCTTGCGCTCTGGCAATTTTAAACTCTTTTGAAAATTGCTCTATTTTATCCGGATATCTTTCCTCTAATTTATCAAGCATTTGTCCAAATTCATAACCATGAACATCTTTAGTTTGAGCTGTTAATGAATTTTGCAAAACTCTATATTTTATTAAAATTTCATCGATTGCGCACGAGTTAAATACAGCTGCAACACGCATAAAAAGATCGCAATCAGGAGAAAATTTCAATTTATTGTCAAAATTAGGCTCTTCTATTGATTGCAATAAACTATTTCTAATAATTACCGATTGCATATAAATTTCATAGTAACCCAGCAGAACGCCCAGAAGCATCCCTCTTTTTGCCAAAGGAACAAAAGAGTTTATCTGATTTCCAGCTTCATTTATTTCAATAGCCCCAGCATAGCACATTGCAATGTCGCTATTTGCATCCATTATCGCAATTTGCTTTTCTAGTTTACTTGGAAGCCAAATATCGTCAGTATCCAAAAATGCAATATACTCTGCTTTACACTCATTAAGCGCCAAATTTCTTGCTTCTCCAAGCGGAGTATGATTTGGTGCATAAAAATATTTGATTCTATCGTCGTTGTATGATTTTGCTATTTGCGCACTAGAATCTTTTGATTGATTATCCCAAAAAATTATTTCCCAGTCAGTAAATGTTTGAGCAATTACACTATCAATAGTTTCTTTTAGATATTTTTCCGAATTGTAACAATTCATTAAAATTGAAACTTTAGCCATTAAGCGTATCCTCTTGCTCTAGACAGTTAAAAAGCATATTTATCTCTTCTTTTAACATATCGGTACACGAAAAATCAATAAATGATTTTATTTTAGAAGTATCAATAATTAAATCCGCACCAACATTTCCGCTTGGCGCTTTTTTAGATACAACAGGTCTTATTCCATAACGCTCTTCATGTATATCACATACAATTTCCACAATATCAATAATTTTATAAACAAATCCACTTGCAATATTAAAAGTTTCGCAATTAGGCGCTATCGCAATAAGCTGCTCTGTAATTCTTGCAACATCTCCATGCCATATAAAATCCCTACTTGCTAAGCCATCACTTAAAAGAACTATGGATTTGTCATAATATGCAGATTTAACAAATCCATTTATTAATAGGTACCATTTTGTAAAACTACCACCCATCGGATGCCCATAACCGTTTGTAAGCCTAACAATTGTAGATGGAAACTTATTTGTTAAATAAAACTGTGCAAGATATTGTTCGCAAAACAGATGTGTAATTGAGTAATCATTTTTTGGCACTGGGATTGTTTGTTCATTTATAAATCCACTATCTGTTCCATAAATATGAAAAGTACTAAAATAAATAAAATGACAAAACGAATCTTTTAATTTTAAAACTTCAATTAAATTTCTAGTTCCAAGAACATTTGATTTAACCGATGATATAAAATAGTTTTTATCCATGTAATCATGAGAACCAGCAAGATGAATGCAGTAGTCAAAAGAAAAATCAAGCTTTTGTTTTAATTCTTCATAATCCTCTATATTTGCAGATATTAAGCTATAGCTAAGCCCATCATCTGGTTTATCTTTTTTTCTGGAAAGCACATAAACATCAAATCCTACTTGTAAAAAGTGTTTTGTAAACCAATATCCGAGATTTCCAAGTCCGCCAGTAATTAAGATTTTTTTCATTAAAGACTAAAAGCCTCAATTGGCAAGCTAACAGCCTCTTCTGGATCGTGAATAATGCTGGCAATGTTAAGCAACATATTATTTTCTGCAATACCCTCAAAGCACATCCATACATTTGGAGGAACAGTAAGTCTGCAGTAACTATCTGGAGATAAAGTAACTTCTACTCTCTTTTGAAATGTTGATTCATTATTTCTATCATCGATAAGTCTAAATTTAATTGCGCCACTTGGAACTATTAAATTCAGTGTCATTTTTGTATGTTTTCTCCAGCCTTTTATTTGTCCGCCTCGCACAAACGAAAAGTATGCCTCACCAAAGCCTTCATATCCATTGTCTATTTTTTTTAAAGCATGCCACACATCACCCTTTGGTGTGTTTATCTGCTTGAGTTCAGTAATTAAAACACCATTAATATCACTCATGTGGCAAATCCTTTTTTATTTTACTTACTACAGCGCAACAATAAAATTATTGATCGCTAAATAGAGCTTCCATGATTTTTAGTTTTGTTGGATTAGAGAAAAAGTTTGCTTTATACTGCTGTGCAATTTCATTAATCTCTTTCAAGTCTTCATTTTTAAAACATGAAAACCGTTCTATTAAATCAGATATTTCCGAGTTTGAACTTACTGGATACCATAAAATATTACGACCCAAATCTATTAAAGGATTATAATCAAAAACATCTTTGCCGTTAACAACTATTAAAGGTATGCCAAATGTTGCCATTTCTACTAATGCGCCAGTAGCGCAAGATACAACACATTTTGCATTTTTAGCCAATTCATAAATATCTTTATTTGTTGGTTGGTATGTATCTTTTATGTAATTTTTATACAAATCAATAGGTGTTGCTGGATGTGCCTTAATAACAATGTTGTCTATTTTTAATTTATCCAAAAGCTCTAGCATTGTTATATTATTTTCATTTATATATGATAGCAAAACAACAATGATATTTTTATTATTTGTTAATTCAGCATTTGCATCAAATATTTTTTTATATCTAAGAGATGGTCCAACCTTAAACTCCACAATCGAAGATTGCGGTAGGTAGTATTTTCCATTAACCAAAACCTTATCTGGCACAAGTCCACATCCTACCTCTGAATCATCGACAAGTAAACTTAAAAAAAGCGGCGAAAACAAAAAGAGTTGAGCACCGATAACTTTTATTTTTCCGTTTTTATACCTTATTCCAGCATATAAATTTTTGTGTATAGTTTGATTTTCATACCAGCTAATTAATATATCGTTTGAAGTTGTTAATGTTGAGAGTTTAACACCTTGCAAAAATCTTGCATATCTATCAAAATTAACATTTACAAGTTCATTTACTATCGAATGTTTTAATAAAACATCTTTTTTATCAGTTGTTAAGCCGCTATTTAAGTAGTTTAAAACCTTAAATGGATAGCGCAAAATAAATCCAAATATTTTAATTAAATCGAAAAAAGATAGAAGATTATACTCACAAAAGTAGTTTATATTTTGTATTTTAAGTATTTTAAATACTTTTAGCATTTTTAAAGGATTTATCCAGCCATCAATAATAAGCAGATAACAAAACTGTTTTTGCTCTTCAATCAAAACCGTATCAAGACCAGTAAAGTAGTTATCTTTAAAAGTTTTTTCTTGCAAGACCTTATTTACAACCAAATATGTATCTATAATTAATAACTGCTCGTTTTTATTTACAGTAGGTCTTGTACCAACAAATTTTAAAAGTATGAAGTTGATTATAAAGAAAAAATAAAACATAAAACTATTTTTATAATATTTTATTGCATTAAACGCAAAACTCTGGCTATTATTTGAAGTTTCAAAGTCGTTTTGTAAATATTTTTTAATAAATATAGAAGAAAATGGATTTTTACTTAGAGTTTCATTGCAAATTAAATCTTTGTCTTTATATGCAATTTTTGCCTTGCTTGATAGATAATCAAAAATTTCTTGCAGTTTTGGTTCTAAACCATAATCAATCAATCGTAAATCCATTAAAGCTATTTATGTAGCCGCCTAGTGGCTTTAATTCTGTATTGTTGTATCCATAAAACTCAACGCTATTTTTCTTTGCAGCATCATAATCGTTTATACTATCACCTATCAACACGCACTCGTGTGCTATAAGTTTAAAATCATTTAATATATTTTTTACAATCTCATCTTTTGGTGTGGGTGAGCCAAAAATACCTTTAAAATTATTGTCAATTGCAAAATGTTTACAAATAAACCTTAGCTCTTCTTGTTCTGCGCCAGATGCGATAAACAATACCTTACTCTTAAATTCAGATTTTATAAATTCGAGCGTTTCTTTTATTATGTATTTTTGATTTAATAATTCGCTCGTAACAATATCAGAAAATTGCGAAGCATAAATCTGCACATCTTCTTCGCTAATTTGGCTATTTAAAATGGTCTCAAAAAAATATCTAATTTTCACAAATCTTGAAATACCGCCATTTTTTATATGGTAATCCAAAAGTTTTTGCACATCTTTTTTATTAAATTTTTCAAATATCTTTGCAAAAGCATCTGTTTTTACAGTAAAAGAATCAAGAATTACGCCGTCAAAGTCAAAAATTATGGCATTTTTCATTCAATCACTCCAATTACTGTACACGGTGCACCATCTGCTTTATCTAATCTTAATGGCGAAACTACTACCTGCTTTAATTTTTTATTTTTAAGTCGTTTTAACGACATATCTTCCAAAAGTAAAATTGGATTTTCTGGGTTTAAAAACGCCTTGTGTGCAACTCGTCCAGCTTCTCTATTGGTAAAACTAGAAACAGATATCGTATCAAAACCTATAATTCTCACATTAGGAAAGTTGTCTTTTAAATAGCTTGCAATTCTTGCGTCAAAACCACAATTTTCGCATTCATACTCAATAGTGCCTCGTTTTTGTTCTTCGTTTGTGCATATTAGCAATATATCGCAACTTTTGTCTTCTATTTTATCTAGCTTTTCGATTAACTCTTCGAAAATAACTTTTTGTTTAGGTTCTATTTCTATAAATAGCGGCTTATTGAATACAAAAAAATCCGCGTCATAACTTAATGCATGTTTTGCATCTTTATAAAAATGGCTTGGAAAATCAATATGCGTGCCAAGATGTACCGACATTTCAAATTTAGTATGATTTGCAATATCTCCGTTATTTATGGAGCTTATTTTATTTGTGCATAGTTTTTGCTTACCACCATAAGATGGCATATCATGGAAAAGAGGATGGGATAGATAGATATATTTACTCTTCAAACTCTCTGCCAATTTCTTCATATATGCTTTTAATACAATTAACAAGCCCTTGACCCATGTCTAAATATGGATTTGCAACAAGCTTTTTTGCGCTACTTGGATGAAATGAATATGGTGTTATTTTATAATGACCTTGCATTGGCGTATTATCATGTTCGATTGTTATTGTATGATTAAGCATCTCGTTTATCATGTCAAACAGATCTTTTCGTCTTAATTTTTCCATACCAGTTAAAATCAAATGCTCATTAATAAATGAGTTGCTTTCTAGTATATCAACAGATAATCTGGCTGCATCAACAGCATGAATATACTCTCTTGCCTCTTCACCATCGCCATGCAATGTAATTTGCTTGTCTATAATTGCACGCTTTAGTAATGTATAGATATAGTTTGTCTCATCTGCTCTCTCGCCATATAAAGAGCCGTATCTAATAATCGTATAATTCAAACCATAACGAAGCCCGTACTCTTCTATAATTTTTTCACTCGCATGTTTGCTTATGCCGTAAAACGAACCTTTGTTGCTAACAGCATAGGCACTGCTTGCATACACAAACCTGTTAATGCTAAATTTTTTACATGCTTCTAGTATATTAATATTTCCCAGTATATTTAAATTCATAGTTTTATATGGCTCATTAATAGCAACATTAATATCTGCAAGTCCGGCAAAATTATAGACAATATCACAACCATCAACCACCAATTCAACAGAATTAGAATCCAAAATATCACACTCAAAAAAATCATTGGACGATACAAATTTTGGCTTACGCAAGTCTGCTATAATAACTTTATAGCCTCTTTGAGAAAGCTCATCTGCAACATAGCTACCCAAAAATCCGCTACCGCCAAATATAACTACTTTTTTCATAATTTAAAAAACTTTTCAAGATGAGATATTGCACTATCGCCCATAGCTATTATCGCCTCATTAGAATTGCCGCCAATATGCGGGGTACATATTAAGTTTGGAATTTCATATAAACTTGCATCTTGCAGCGGTTCATCAAGATAAACATCTAGTGCCGCACCTGCTATTTTTTGATTTAAAAGAGCTTCTTTTAAATCGTTTTCATTAACAATGCCACCTCTTGCGGTATTGATAACAAATGCACTATTTTTAAGTTTATCTATCGTTTTGCTATTGATTAAATTTTTTGTATCTTGCGTTAAAGGTGTATGTATAGTTATAATATCAGACTCTCGATATATAGTTTCAATATCTGTTAACTCAACGCCTAAATTCAAGGCTTCGTTTGTTTTATCAATTATATCTACGGCTAAAACTTTACAATTAAAAGGCGATAGCAATCTCGCAACCTCTTGTCCAATATATCCAAAGCCTATAATGCCGATTGTTTTGCCACTTAGCTGTATGCCACCATTTTTATTCCATACGCCATTTTTTAGCTGATTGGATGTTACATACAAATTTCTGCAAAGCATTAGCATAAATCCTAGCGCCATCTCTGCAACACTAAGCCTATTTACACCGCCGCTCCAGCCAATTGCAATATTTCTATTTTTACACGCTTCTAAATCTATATTATCTAGCCCAACGCCATATTTAGCAATAATTTTAAGATTTTTACACTCATTTAAAACATCGCTATCAATCGCTTCTAGCCCTATAATAGCCCCGTCTGCATCTTGCAAATATTTTATTAATTCTTCTTTTTTAAATCTTATGCCGTCTGTATTTAAAATAGCATCTGGAAAAAGCTTTAAAAGCCTGCTTGAGAGATACTCATGTTTTGAAAATGATGGCGATGTTGCAACTATACGCATATTACCAGTCTTTATAGAATTTTGATATAGTTAAATTTTTCTTTAAAATCACGCCATAAAAACCATCAAAATCATATTTGCGCCAATGGTATTTCATTAAATTTAACAAACCACTACTTGGATATTGGGTATACCTATCTGAATGGACTATCTCCCAGCCAGAAAATTTGAAAATTAAATCCCAATCTTCAGGGCAAAGCTCAAAAATATGAACATTTTCGGCATATTTTTCGCGCATATCACTATCTCTAATATAATGCAAACCAACCCTGCTTTTTACAACAT
>JACCDU010539912.1_pt1 | contig 15513 bp, 13 predicted proteins | sample 7446081 | NCBI WGS metagenome assembly JACCDU01 (sample SAMN15323447, study PRJNA562643) | freshwater metagenome | isolation source: river surface water | place: USA:Blue River Watershed | collected 2017-08-17
ACCGTAGCGAAAGTAAAAGGATTTCCCCATGAAAGACGGCATTCACCCCAACTACCGTGAAATTTGCTTCCAAGACATGTCCAATGGTTTCAAGTTCGTGACCCGTTCATGCGCCAACACCAAAGAAATGATCACCATGGAAGACGGCCGCGAGTTGCCTCTGTACAAGCTGGACACCACCAGCGAGTCGCACCCCTTCTACACCGGCACCCAAAAGTCGGTCGACAACATGGGCGGTCGCGTGGAGAAGTTCCGCAACCGTTTCGGCAAGACCACCACCATCGCCAAGTAATTCGCGCATTGGTGTCCCCAAAGGGCAGCCCGGGCAACCGGCCTGCCCTTTTTGCATGGCCAAGCCAGATATTCCGCGCTGCTCAGGCGCTCCCGGTTTTTTAAAATACGTCTAAAACGTGGCCACCCTGCCCTGCCGCTCTCCACACGCCCAGTGAATCACCCTACACCTGCCATCGTTGCCCAAAGTGCTGTTCGCAGGCTGCCGCGTCTGGCCCTGCTGCTGCTGTGCGCCGCCTACGTGTTGCCCGGCTTTTGGGGACGCGAGCCTTGGAAATCCCAAGACCTGGAGGCCTTGGGTTACATGCTGCAACTGGCCCAACCCAACTTGGGAGAAGTCGCCAATTGGTTTCGCCCGAGCTTGTTGGGACAGCACGATCCGCAACTGGCCTTGTTGCCCTACTGGCTTGGCGCCGCCTTTTTGAGTGTGGCTCCCAACGGGTGGGAGGACACTTTTGCGCGCTTGCCATTTGTTGCGATGCTGGCCTCCACACTCGCCGCAACCTGGTATGCGGTCTATGCTTTGGCCAGACACCCTGCAGCCCAGCCTGTGGCTTTTGCATTTGGGGGTGAAGCCAAGCCCGTGGACTACGCGCGGGCCTTGGCCGACGGCGGTTTGCTCGCTTTGCTGGCTTGTCTGGGCCTGGCCCGACTGGCCCACGAGGCCACACCGGCATTGAGTCAATTGTGTTTTTCTTCCCTGATTTTTGCCGGTTTGTCGACCCTGCCCCGCTGGCGTTTGTTCAGCGGCGTCACGGTCGGCTTGGGCATGGTCGGCCTGACGCTCTCAGGCGCGCCCAGCATTGCGCTGTGGCTGGGTGTCGGTGGCTCGCTTTTGAAAGCAATCGGCCAAACCGACCCCGCGCAAAGTCGTCTGCGCATGCTCGATCTGGGACTGCTGGCCTTGTTGTGTTTGTTGTGCATGACCACCTCAGGCTATCTGGACCTGTGGCGTTGGCGTGTGCAGACCCACACCCTGCTCGATCTGGGTGCATTGGGCAAACTGATCTTGTGGTTCACCTGGCCTGCCTGGCCCTTGGCGGGATGGTCTTTGTGGCGCTGGCGCTCACAACTGTCGCGAGGCTGGCGTTTCCCCCATCTGGCTTTGCCCTTGTGGTTCATCGTGGTGCCGCTGGTGGCCACTTGGTTGACGGGCCTGTCTGACAGCGCACTCTTGTTGGCCCTGCCCGGCATCGCCGCTTTGGCGGCTTTCGCCCTGCCCACCTTGCGCCGCAGTTTGGGGGCCTGGATCGATTGGTTCACATTGCTGTTTTTCAGTTTTTGCGCACTCTCGATTTGGGTCATCTGGGTCGCCATGCAAACCGGTTTCCCGGCCAAACCGGCTGCCAATGTCGCCAAACTTGCGCCTGGATTTCTGCCGGAATTTTCGGCCGTCGCCTTCACTTTGGCCTTGGTGGCAACACTGGCTTGGACATGGCTGGTCAAATGGCGCATCGGCCGCCACAGGGCTGCGATTTGGAAAAGCATGGTCTTGCCTGCCGCAGGCGCAGTGCTGTGCTGGCTGTTGCTCATGACGCTGTGGCTGCCCCTGCTCAACCACGCACGGAGCCTGGGGCCCATGGTGCAAAAAGTGCAGTTGGTCACCGGCCCTGCCTCCTGCTTGCAATACGCTGGCATCACCCAGGCCCAAGGCGCTGCGCTGCTGTTTCATGCGCAAGTGCGACTCCAGGCGGCTCAGTCACCCAGCCAAGACTGCCCTTGGCTGGTCATGGACGAGCGCAACTTGCCCTTGTTGAATGACAAACTCCAGACATGGGGCTGGGCCCAGACGGGCAAGGCCCAACGCCTGGGCGATCGCAGTGAAAGCCTGCTGATTTTCAGACCCACGCCCGACGCATGTCCGAATTGCGCACCCTAAGCCGCCATGCCGGCACCGTGCTGGTGGGGCAATTGGCGGTGATGGCTTTTGGCGTTGCCGACACCATCATCGCAGGCCGTTACAGCCCCCACGCCTTGGCGGTGTTGTCGCTGGCTTCGTCGATTTACATCAGCATCTATGTGGCACTCAACGGCATGCTGCAAGCCCTCTTGCCGGTTTGGGCGGAGTTGCACGGCGCCAACCGCACACTGGCGTTCGGTCGCTCGGTGCGGCAGGCCCTCTACATCGCCGCAGGTGCCGCCGCTTTGGGCATGCTGGCCTTGTTGTATCCAGACCCCTGGTTGTCCTGGACTCAGGTGCCCACCGAACTGTGGCCCGATGTCCGCGCCTATTTGCGCATATTGGCCATTGCCTTGGTGCCATCCCTGCTCTTTCGCATGTACAGCACGCTCAACCAAAGTTTGGGTTACCCCAGATTGGTCACTTGGCTGCAAGCAGGTGCTTTGCTCGTCAAAATTCCTCTGTCGTGGGTGTTGACCTTTGGCCTGGGCGATGTGACGGGCATGGGCGTGGTGGGCTGCGCTTGGGCCACCTTGGCGGTCAACACCCTCATGATGATGACGGGACTGTGGCTGCTCAGAACACAAGACATTTACCGCCCTTACCAGTTGTGGCGCCTGCCTGAAAAAATCGAATGGCCTGTCATCGGGCGTTTTTTGAGAATGGGTGTACCCGCCGGACTGTCCATCATGGTGGAGGTGACCTCTTTCACATTGATGGCGCTTTTCATCGCCCGGCTCGGCTCCGTTGCGTCTGCCAGCCACCAGATCGCGGCCAGTTTGGCGGCGTTGTTGTACATGGTGCCTTTGGCGCTGGGCATTGCCAGCAGTGCACGCACAGGCTATTGGCTGGGCGCAGGTGATGCACGCCGCGCGCGTCAGGCCGCCGGCATGGGCATTGGTTTGGCCATTGGGGCAGCCCTTGCATGCGCTGGCCTGTTGCTGTTGGGCCGCGAGCACATCGCCCACGCTTTCACCAATGACCCCCTGGTGGCGCAAGCTGCCATCGTTTGGCTGGGCTGGGTGGCCGTTTATCACCTGGCCGATGCGGTGCAGGCCGTCTGTGCTTTTTTGCTGCGCTGCTACCGCATCACCGTTGCCCCTTTGCTCATTTACACGGCATTTTTATGGGGGCTTGGACTCTATGGCGGTTACCTTTGGGCCTATGACACCTCGGTCTTGGGCGGGTTCATGCACTGGGCAGCACGTCCCTCGGTCGATGCGTTCTGGATCAGCAGCAGCCTGGCCCTGAGCGCTGTCTCCATCATGTTTGCAGTCTTGGTGTGGCGCGCCTCAGGCATCAGCCAGACACCCGACACCGCTGTCAACACCCATCAAGACTCTGAAGCGTCATCGATGCTGACACAGCGACTCGCCGGGAAAACCAACATGAATGTGGAGCCTTGACCGACCTGGCTTTCAATGCGCAATTCACCGCCATGCCTTTGAGCCACATGCTTGGCGATCGCCAGGCCCAGGCCGGTGCCACCGGTCTCACGGGAGCGGCTGCGGTCAACCCGGTAAAACCGCTCTGACAAGCGAGGCAAATGCTCGGGCGCAATACCAGGGCCCGTATCGGTCACCGCAAAAATGCATTGGTCTGCTTGGCGCGACCATCGCGCATGAATGCTCCCGCCCAGCGGCGTGTAGCGAACAGCGTTGCTGACCAAATTGGACAAAGCACTTTGCAACTCGCTTTTTGAGCCCAAAAACGCCCATTCGGGCGATGGGTCAAACACAATGCTCTGGGCTTGCGTGGCATCCAGCCCCCCCATCAAAGCAGACAAAGCACGCGCATCGGACTCCACTTGCGCCATGAGCTGCGGCAACACCACTTGCTGATGCATGCCGGGCGGCGAGCTGCCCTCCAGCTGGGACAAGGTCAACAGGTCAGCGACCAGGTCCTGCATGCGGTCCGATTGAACCGCCATCAAATTCAAATAACGCACACGCTCTTGCTCGTCCAGGGGCAGCGTCTGAAGTGTTTCGACAAAACCGCTGAGGACGGTCAAGGGGGTTCTGATCTCGTGTGAAACATTGGCCACAAAATCACGGCGCATGGCTTCGGCCTGAGCCACTGCCGTGATGTCACGCGTCAAAAGAAGCGCACGTCGGTCACCATAAGCATGCAGTTGCACAGACAGCTTTTGGGCGCTCACAGATGAACTGGAGCGTCCCTCAATGATCACGTCCGAGGCATGGTTACCCTGAGAGAAATAACGCGAAAAAACGGGATCCCGCACCAGGTGAACGATGTGCTGCATCCGGTCCTTCATGGCATCGAGCCCCAAATGCGCAGCCGCTGTGTCGTTGCACCACTCGATGCGGGCCTCATCATCGAGCAAGATCACCCCATTGGGTGATGCCTGAATGGCTGACAAAAAATCCTGCAGCCTTTTTTCATGGGTGGCGACCCGTTTTTCTTGCTGCCGCAGCATGCGCTGAACGCGCTGAGACATTTCTCGCCAAACCCCTTGCCAAGGCGGATCCTGTCGCAAGCTGGGTGCGCTCAACCAGCGGTCAAACCGATCAACTCGCCATGCCAACACCAAGGCATAAACACAAACGGCCAAAAGAGCTGCCAAACAAGCCCCTAAAGCGTCGCCCAGAAACCACCCGGGCAAGCCTGCCAAGCCCATCAAAATCAGCAACTCAAAAACAGGAAAGACCATACCGACAATGATTTCAAACGGATGGGTTGGTTGTGAAACGGTAACCCGCACCCCGCACGGTTTCGATCATCGGGCTCGCATGGCCCAAAGACTCACGCAAGCGTTTGACATGCACATCCACCGTGCGCTCTTCAATGTAAACATGATCACCCCACACCTTGTCCAACAAAGCGCCACGGCTGTGGACGCGTTCCGGGTGACGCATCAGATAGTGCAAAAGCTTGAACTCGGTGGGTCCGATTTTCAAAAGCAAGTCGTCATAGCTGACGCGGTGGGTGTCGGCATCCAACTGCAAGAGGCCTGCTTTGATCACCCCGCCTGATGATTCGGGCACGCGCCGGCGCAAGACAGCGCGAATACGCGCCAACAACTCCCGCGGAGAAAACGGCTTGACGATGTAATCGTCCGCGCCCGCATCCAGACCAGCCACACGATCGGACTCATCCCCCCTGGCCGTCAGCATCAAGATGGGCACCGCCTTGGTGCGCGCAGAAGAACGCCAACGCCGCGCCAGGGACAATCCGCTTTCTCCAGGCAGCATCCAATCCAAGAGAATCAGATCCGGCAGTATTTCATCCAATTCACGCTGCGCGGTCTCGGCATCAATGGCCCAAATCGGCTGAAAGCCGTTGTGACGCAGATTGACGGCAATCAACTCGGCAATCGACGCTTCGTCTTCGACGATCAAAATGCGCGGAACGGATTTCATTGCACCGCTTTTTCAATTTCGGTCAACGCTGTGTGGCGTACATCGGCGCCCTTGACCACATAAATCACAAATTCGGCGATGTTTTTGGCGTGGTCGCCAATGCGCTCAATGGCCTTGGCCACAAACAACAAGTCGAGGCTGGCCGAAATGGTGCGTGGGTCTTCCATCATGTAAGTCACCAGTTTCCGAAGAAAACCGTTGAACTCGGCATCGATCAAATCGTCTTCTTTCAAAATCACCAAGGCCGTACTCACGTCCAGCCTTGCAAAAGCATCCAGGGCTTTTCGCAGCAAACCCGTCGCCAAGTCAGCTGCAACGCGCAACTCAGGTGCTGGCAAATTCCGAGGACTGCCCTGCTCCAGAATCAGTTTGACCATGCGGGCAATGCGATCTGCCTCATCGCCAGCACGCTCCAGATTGCCCGTGATCTTGGAGATGGCCATGAGCAGGCGCAAATCGCGTGCTGTGGGCTGACGGCGTGCAATGATGGATGCCAATTCGGCGTCAATCTCGACCTCCAGGGCATTGACCTGTTTTTCTGCCGCAATCACCTGTTCAGCAACTTCCGAGCTGAATTGCGCCAATGCGTAAACGGCATGACGCGTTTGCGATTCCACCAGTCCCCCCAGCTCCAGAACGCGAGAAGACACGCCTGTGAGTTCGGCGTCGAATTGGCTTGAAATGTGTTTGTCCATGATGGGTGTCTCCTGATCAGCCGAATCGGCCGGTGATGTAGTCTTCGGTTTCTTGCTTGACGGGCTTCATGAAAATTTGTTCGGTCACACCAAACTCCACCAATTCACCCAAATACATGTAAGCGGTGAAGTCAGAGACCCTGGCCGCCTGTTGCATGTTGTGGGTCACGATGGCCACGGTGTAATCCTTCTTCAGCTCGCTCACGAGTTCTTCCACTTTGGCCGTCGAGATCGGGTCCAGCGCCGATGTCGGCTCGTCCAACAAGATCACTTTGGGTTTGACCGCCACCGAACGGGCAATGCACAAACGCTGCTGCTGGCCACCCGAGAGCGACAAGCCGTTTTGACCCAATTTGTCTTTGACCTCGTTCCAGATCGCGGCTTTGGACAAGGCCCATTCGACGCGGTCGTCCATGTCCGAGCGGCTCAGGTTTTCATAAAGACGAACACCAAAAGCAATGTTGTCGTAAATGGACATCGGGAAAGGCGTGGGCTTTTGGAACACCATGCCCACTTGGGCACGCAACAAATTCAGGTCTTGTTTTTTGTCCAGGATGTTGGTGCCATACAGGCTGATTTCGCCCTCGGCACGCTGCCCCGGGTACAAGCTGTACATGCGGTTGAGAGTGCGCAGCAAGGTGGACTTGCCGCAACCCGATGGGCCGATGAAGGCTGTGACCTTGTTTTCAGCGATGTTCAGGTTCACGTCCTTCAGACCCTTGAAGGTGCCGTAGTAAAAGCTCAGGTTGCGAATTTCGATCGCATTTTTGATGGGCGTTGCAGGTGTATTGGGCATTTTGAAACCTCTTATTTCGATCAGGCTTTGACTTTTTCGCGGAAGAAAACGCGGGCCAGGATGTTCAATGCGAGCACGGCCAGCGTGATCAACAGCGCACCGCCCCAAGCCAACTGAATCCAGTTTTCATAGGGGCTCATGGCGAACTGGAAGATCACCACCGGCAAGTGGGCCATGGGTGCGCCCATGTTGGTGCTGTAAAACTGGTTGTTCAAGGCGGTGAACAGCAAGGGCGCAGTCTCCCCACTGATGCGGGCCAAGGCGAGCAACAGCCCGGTGATCACACCACTCTTGGCGGCGCGCAAGGTCACCATGGTGGAAACCTTCCAGCGCGGCGCGCCCAAGGCAAAAGCCGCTTCGCGCAAACTGCCCGGCACCAAGCGCAGCATGTTTTCTGTGGTGCGCATCACCACCGGAATCGCAATCAAAGACAAGGCGAGACTGCCGGCATAACCCGAAAAATTACCCACGGTGGCCACGGCGATCGCATACACAAAAAGGCCCAAAACGATCGATGGCGCCGACAGCATGATGTCGGTCACAAAGCGTGTGAACTCCGCCGTTTTGCTGGTGTCACCGTATTCAGTCAGATAGATGCCCGCCAAAATCCCGATGGGTGTCGAAACGGCCACGGCCAAACCGACGATCATCAGGCTGCCCACAATGGCGTTGCGCAATCCGCCACCCTCAGAGCCGGGCGCTGGCGTGTCATTGGTGAACAGTGTCAACTCCAAAGCCGCCAAACCATTGGAAAACAGCACAAACAAAATCCAGAACAAGGCGATCAAGCCAAAACTCATCGCGATCATGGACAAGGTCAAGCCCACCAAATTGGTGCGCTTGCGCTTGAGGTACAGGGGTGAAGGTTGCATCAACATGGTATCGATCGTTTCATGTGGTCTTCAGGAAGATGGAGATCATCGATGGCTTCATCAATGGCCCTTGGCTTTTTCGGTTCGCACGATCAACCACTTGGCCAGGGCCAAAACGACAAACGTGATGCAAAACAGAAGGAAGCCCAAAGCAAACAAGGTGTTGAAGTGCAAGCCCTCGGCCTCACCAAACTCGTTGGCCAAGACCGATGCGATGGATGTGCCGGGAGAAAACAATGAGTTGGGCATGCGGTTGGCATTGCCAATCACAAAGGTCACCGCCATGGTTTCGCCCAAGGCCCGTCCCAAGCCCAGCATGATGCCGCCGATCACCCCGGTTTGGGTGTAAGGCAACACCACCTTGCGCACCACCTCCCATGTGGTGCAGCCCAAGCCATAGGCCGATTCCCGCAAGATGGGGGGGGTGATTTCAAACACATCGCGCATCACGGCAGCCACAAAAGGCAGCACCATGAAAGCCAAAATGATGCCCGCGGCCATGATGCCCAAGCCGTTGGTGGCCCCACCAAACAACCAGCCCACCATGGGCATGCCGCCCAACACCGACTGCAAAGGCACCTGCAAATAATCGGCATACACGGGCGCAAAAACGAACAAACCAAACATGCCGTAAATGATGGACGGCACAGCCGCCAACAACTCAATGGCTGTGCCCAGTGGGCGACGCAGCCAAACCGGGCAGGTTTCAGTCAAAAAAACCGCAATGCCAAAGGCGAGCGGCACTGCCAACAACATGGCAATGCCCGCGCTCATGACAGTACCCACAATGGAAATCGCCGCACCAAATTCTTGGTTGATGATGTCCCATTCGACGTACCACAAGAAATGAGCTCCAAACTTGGCGAATGTGGGCCAAGCATTCACGAACAAAGAGACGATGATGCCAACCAAAGCCACCAGGACCAACAGTGAGAATGACTGCGTCAGCCTGTGGAAAACTGCATCCTGCAGGCGTTGACGTTTGGCCACGATGGCCATATTGGTATGGGACTCATCAGTGTCCAAGGGCGTTGGCGAATTTGGATTCATGGTCGAGACATCAAACGAACTTCAATAAAGGTTGCTCAAAGAGCATGCCACCGACAACGATCGATGTCGGTGGCACAGGGCCAGCTCAAATCTGGCTGAAAAACATCACTTGGTGTTGATCTGGTTCCACACGCGCTGACGGATCTGATTGGTCAAAGCGTCCGGCAGGGGCACGTATTCCAATTCCAGCGCCATCTTCTTGCCGTTTTTAAACGACCAGTCAAAGAACTTCAGGACTTCGGCAGACTGGGCTTTGTCAACGGGCGTTTTGTACATCAAGATGAAAGAAGCCGTGGTCACTGGGTAGGACTTGGCACCGGGCTGGTCCACGATGGACAAACCCATGCCAGGAACGCTGAACCAGTCTGCACCTGCCGCCGCAGCGGCGAAAGTCTCGTCATCCGGCATCACGTAGTTGCCCGCTTTGTTCTGCAAAGCCATCACAGCAATGTTGTTGCGCTTGGCATAGGCGTATTCCACGTAACCGATGGAGCCTTTGGTACGGGTGACGTTGGCAGCCACACCTTCGTTGCCCTTGCCACCCACCGATGTGGGGGCTGGCCACTTGACTGCGGCGCCACGACCAACAGTGTCCAACCAGTCTTTGCTGACGGTGGACAGGTAATCGGTCCAGTTGAAGGTGGTGCCCGAACCGTCAGCGCGGTGCACCACAGTGATGGTGGTGTCGGGGAGTTTTTTGCCAGGGTTCAAGGCGGCCAGCTTGGGGTCGTTCCACTTGCTGATCTTGCCCATGAACATTTCGGCCAACACGGGGCCGGTCACGCGCAACTCGCCCTTGCCAAAACCGTCCAGGTTGAAGATGGGCACGGTGCCGCCAATGATGGCGGGGAACTGCACCATGCCGTCCTTGTCCAGGTCAGCACCGGACAAGGGCGCGTCTGTGGCACCAAAGGCGACGGTTTTGGCACGGATTTGGCGGATACCACCAGAAGAGCCAATCGACTGGTAGTTCAAGCCCACGCCTGTTTCTTTTTTGTAGGCTTCAGCCCATTTGGCATAGATGGGGAACGGGAATGTCGCGCCAGCGCCGGTGATGTCGGCGGCCCAAGTGGTCATGGCCACAGCGCTCAGACCGACAGCAGCCACCAGAGATTTAAATTTCAGCATTTCAGCTCCTGTTTCAGGTTCAAAAAAATTCTTGCCAACAAGCCATTTGCTGCTGACTGACCTGACTCTAGCCCCCGATTGTGACAAGTTTGTGTCAAATAACCTTAATTTAAGTTGCAAATAATGGAGTTTCGGGGGGCTTCGTGAGGAGAACAACGCCTTGCAGCCTTGCCAGGGCCCGAAAGCCATCAAAACCAGAGCAGCTGGCGATCAGGGCTTCAAACGCAGCAAGGCGCCGTCGGACGAATCGCTCAAAAGATAAACCAGACCATCCGGGCCCACCCGCACATCGCGGATGCGGCCCACTTGCTGGGTCAGCAAGCGCTCTTCGGCGACCACTTTGTGCCCCTCCAGCACCAACCGCACCAAGCTTTGCCCGCGCAACGCACCCAGCAGCAAGCTGCCCCGCCAGGCCGGGAAGGCATGGCCTTCGTAAAACGCCATGCCCGAGGGGGCAATCGAGGGCACCCAAATGTGCACAGGCTGCACCATGCCCGCTTGGTGCGTGCCCACACCGATGCGCGTGCCCGTCACGTAATTCACCCCGTAGCTGATGGTGGGCCAGCCGAAGTCGCGCCCGCTGCGCACGATGTTGAGCTCGTCCCCACCTTGTGGGCCATGCTCATGCGCCCACAATTCGCCCGTTTGGGGGTGAATGGCCGCGCCCTGGATGTTGCGGTGGCCCCGGCTGAACACCTCGGGCATCTGCTGGGGCTGCTGCACAAAAGGGTTGCTCGCAGGCACGCGACCATCGTCGTGCAAGCGGATGACAGAGCCGGCATGGTCGCGCGGCTTTTGGGCGCGCGCTTCGTCGCCCCGGTCGCCCAAGGTCAAAAACACATGGCCTTGGCGGTCCAACACCACACGCCCGCCAAAATGCCGCCCGCCCCGCGAGGTAGGCCGCATGGCAAACAGAGTTTGCATATCCACCAAACGGTGCCCCTGCAAGCGCGCCCTGACCAAGGCCGTGGCCGAAGCGCCGCGTGGACCTTCTTGGGTCGCCTGCGCATACGCCAGGTAAACCCAGCCATTGCGGGCATGGTCGGGGTGCACAGCCACGTCAAACAAACCACCCTGCCCGTCCACCACGATGTCGGCAGGCAGCCCATCAATGGGGCGTGGGTCCAGTTGAAAATCGCGACCGACCCGGCGCAAGCGCCCGTCGCGCTCGGTGATCAGCATGTCCCCACTCGGCAACCACGCCATCGACCACGGGTGGCTCAAGCCCTTGACCAAAGTTTGCACTTGAAAGGACACCGGTGCGGCCGCGTTGCGCACCAGGTCTTTGGATTGCGTGGGCGCTGCAGACGGACCCGTCACAGCGGGCGCCAACCCTGAGCACACCATCATGCTGAGGGCTGCTGGAATCGTCCAGAGTCTGGTCTTTCGATACACCATGGGAAATCTTCGAAGAATGTGGGCTTGGATTTTACGAGGGCATGAAATCAGTATTTGTTTGAAATCACGATGACAACTCAAAGAATTTTTGATGTCCGTGAGATTTTCACGACAGCTTGTTTGCGTCATCAATTGTTCATACCTCTTTTTTAGCATCACCTGGTTTTTCAACCCACAGGAGTGACGCAATGTCCAACATGATCCGTGACGATGACGGTGTTTCCAACGCATCAGCCAATGACCATTTGCATGATCTGATCGAGCGTGAAATCGCTCGCAACCCCAGCCGCCGCAACATGCTGAAATCCGGTGCGGCTTTGGGCTTGCTCGGCATTTTCGGCAGCGCCTTGACGGCCTGCGGTGGAAGCTCGGGCCCTGCAGCGGGCTCGATTGGCTTCAAAGCTGTGGCCACCAGCAGTGGCGATGCCATTGTGGTACCCGAGGGTTACACCGCCGACGTCATGTACCGTTGGGGCGACCCCATCACCGCCACAGCCCCTGCGTTCAAAGGCGACGCCAGCGAGACCTGGCGCGAACAAGAAGTGCAGTCCGGTGACAACCACGACGGCATCAACTTCTTCCCCTTCCCGGGCACCGATGGCAACAGCCGCGGCATCCTGGCCATGAACCACGAGTACATCAACCCCGAGTACTTCCACAACGTCGCCAACTTCAACAAGCCTGAAATTCCTGACAACACCAAGAAGCAGCTGGCTGCTCACGGCGTGTCGGTCATCGAAGTGCAGCGCAATGCAGCAGGCAAGTGGGAATACGTCAAGAATTCCCAGTACAACCGCCGCATCACCGGTTACACCCCCATGACCCTCACAGGCCCTGCGGCTGGCCATGATCTGCTCAAGACCGCCGCGGACGCCACAGGCACCCAGGTGTTGGGCACGCTCAACAACTGCGGTGCTGGCCAGACCCCATGGGGCACATACATCACCTGCGAAGAAAACTTCAACGGTTACTTTGGAACAGACGCTGCAGGCTGGACCCCCAATGCCCTGCAAAACCGCTATGGCATCTCTGCAGCGGGCTTCGGCTACGGCTGGCACAAGGGTGACCCTCGTTTCGATGTGGCGGTCAACCCCAACGAACCCAACCGCCACGGCTGGGTGGTCGAGATCGATCCCTATGCCCCCACCAGCACCCCCAAAAAGCGCACCGCCTTGGGCCGCTTCAAGCACGAGAACGCCGAGTGTGTGCTCTCCAGAATGAACAAGGCTGTGGTTTACACCGGTTGTGACGAGCGCAACGAGTACCTCTACAAATTCGTGTCGACCGGCACCTACGATGCGGCCAACAAAGCCAGCGGTGCGAACTTGCTCGACACCGGCATCTTGTACGTGGCCCGTTTTGATGCTGGCACCGTGGTGGGTGACAACCAGGGCACCGGCGTCTGGTTGCCCCTGGTCCACGGCCAAAACGGCCTGACCGCCGAAAACGGCTTTGCCAACCAAGCCGAAGTCCTGATCAAGGCGCGTCAGGCGGCTGACCGCGTCGGCGCCACCATGATGGACCGTCCAGAGTGGGTGGCGGCCAACCGCACCAAGCCAGGCGAGGTCTTCCTGGCTTGCACCAACAACAACCGCCGTGGCAGTTCAGCCACCCCCTCGTCCAACATGGTGAACGGCACCACGACCGCTGGTTCTGCTCGCCCTGCCATCGATGAAGCCAACCCCCGTGCCGTCAACAACTGGGGCCATGTGATCCGCATCAACGAAACCGGCGCCGACGCCGCTGCCCTGGCCTTCAACTGGGACATCTTCGTGATTGCCGGCAACCCGGCCCTGGACGGTGCCAAGAAAGGCTCGAGCAACATCGACGCCAGCAACACCTTCAACTCGCCTGATGGAATTCAGGTTGACCCCGAGGGCCGTCTCTGGATCCAGACGGATGGCAGCTATGCCAACACAGGTGACTTTGTCAACCAAGGCAACAACCAGATGCTGGTGGCCGACATCGAAACCAAAAAAATCACCCGTTTCCTGGTAGGCCCTGCAGGCTGCGAGGTCACGGGCGTGTGCTGGACACCCGATGGACGCACCATGTTCATCAACATCCAGCACCCCGGTGAAGTGGGCAGCCACCCGAACGCACCCGCTGGCTATAGCGCTGCAGCCAACAAGGACGCTTGGGTCAATGCGAACCCCACTGCCTTCTCGAAGTGGCCTGATGGCGCCAGCGCTGGTCGTCCACGTTCCGCCACCGTGGTCATTCGCAAGAACGACGGTGGTGTGATCGGTACCTGATGGTCACAGCATCGGTTGGCTGGCCAACTTGATGCTGTTGAATTTGATGGGGCCGCCCTGGGGGTGGCCCTTTTTCATCCCCTCGCCACATGCCTTGTGCTTGCACAGCGCATGAGTTTCTTCCCATTCCAAGGGTGACAAGCAATGTCCTCGATCCTTCGATACCTTTCGGCCCGAGCCATTTTTTCTGCCACATTGACCCTGCTCCTGGCCGCTTGTGGCGGTGGCGGTGCCAACCCTCCAGCAGCCAGCGGTGAAGGGGGTCAAGACCTTGTGGGCATGTCTCCATCGCCAGAAAAAGCCGCAAAAGTCTTGCCCAAGCCCGTGCTCTCTTTCTCGGACACTGGTTTGAGTGTGTCGGACGGTGTGACCCACATTGGCGCGTGGCAGGTCAGCAGCCTGGAAAGCTGGGAATATTCCTTCGACATGGGTGCAACTTGGACCCGTGGTCAGGGTGATTTTTTTGATGTTCAAGGGGACGGCGCCAAAACCATCTGGGTGCGCGCCCGAGACGACCAGGGCAACACCTCCGAAATCGTGGTCGTCAGTTGTGTCCTCGACACCATGCCACCGGCAGCAGTTCAAGCGGATTTGGTGTCGCAAGACTTCACCCGTTTGGTCAAAGTGAATGGCGTCGAAGCACAAGGACGCTGGGAATACTCTGTGGACGACCAACGCACTTGGTTAGCTGGATCGGGCGATCGTCTCGCCTTGTTGGGCAATGCTTTGCCGGTGCTTTGGCTGCGTCAAATAGACCTGGCGGGCAACAAGTCGCCTGTAGAGCGGGTCAACCTCCAAGAAACAAGCAGCACCACTTGGCATGAAGCATCTGGCAACCCTTTGCAACCCAGCTTTTTGTCTTTGCAACAAGCCCGCACCGTGGTTGTGCACGGTTCTGTGGCCCGTGGCGATGCCGACTACATCCGCTTTGACATCCCGGTGGGTCAACGTTTACAGAGCATGCGCCTGGTTCATTATGTTTCTGCCGACCCGATCGCATTTTTTGCCTTGCAGCGGGCCCCGGTCTTTGATGCGGGCATCGATGTAAAGCGCATGCTGGTGTATGGCCACATGGGGCCGCAAGACCTCAACCGCAATGTGGTTCAGGACGTCACGCCCAATCAGTTGTCTGCGGGTCCCATGACACTGTGGTTCCAACAAACTGGCCCTCAGGCCACCGACTATGCCATCGAGCTTGTTTTTCAATCCGCGCCATGAACGCTGGAGGACGGTCATGGCCAGTTGGCTGCTGGCGGGCCTGATGTCGGGCTGCGGAGGTGGTGGTGACGGCGACTCTCAGGTTTTAGGACCTGCACCCCTCGTGCCGCCGACCACGCCAGGCCCAGACCCTTTGCTGGAACGCCAATGGCACTTGTTCAACACGGGCCAAAGTGGTGGCGTGCCGGGCATGGACATCGGTTTGCAAGGCGTCAAAGAAACGGGGCGTGGGGTTCTGATCGCATTTGTAGATGGTGCCGTTCAATTGAACCACCCCGATTTGGTGGCCAATGTGTTCACATTGAACGGCCTGCTGCCCACCCCAGACCCCTCACCTCCAAGGGCAGCACCCGGTGCACCTGAGAACGCCAACCCGGGACAATGGGACGACGCCCACGGCACGGCCGTGGTCGGCATTGCCGTGGCCAGTGCCAACAACAGCTTGGGCGGTCGTGGAGTCGCACCCGAATCCAAATTTTTGGCGTATGACGGCGTTTCAACCGGCTTGGTGGCATCGGCCTTGCGCTCGG
>JACCDU010643222.1_pt1 | contig 15510 bp, 17 predicted proteins | sample 7446081 | NCBI WGS metagenome assembly JACCDU01 (sample SAMN15323447, study PRJNA562643) | freshwater metagenome | isolation source: river surface water | place: USA:Blue River Watershed | collected 2017-08-17
CAGTGGCTTTGACAGTCGCGCCGGACACCAGGGGCGTACCAACCTTCAGTTCAGCGCCGTTGCCGACAGCCAGAACCTGGTCAATCACGATTTCCTGGCCAACGTCCGCAGCAATCTGTTCTACTTTAATTTTCTCGCCGGAAGCAACGCGATACTGCTTGCCACCGGTTTTTATGACCGCGTACATATATGACCTCTTTGATGGAAGTTTCCTAAGGCGAATCCCAAGGAACCCGCAATTCTAGCACGGCAGTGACCATCTGTCACCCGCCCGCCCTTTCGGATCAGCCTGCCTTGGGCAGCCTCCTATAATGCGCCCCAGTGGCTTTTGCCCTCCCCCCGCCTGCCTTGCCGGGCTTTTTGCCGGAACTCCGAAGTTGTCAGCCCCCGAAAACAGCACCGCCTCCGTGTTGGCCCTGGTCGCGCAAGACATGGCCGAAGTGGACCGCGTCATTGCCGAACGTCTCGACTCCGGCGTTCCCCTGGTAGGCGAAGTTGCCCGCTACATCATTTCGGCTGGCGGCAAGCGCTTGCGCCCGGTTTTGCTGCTGCTGACCTGCGGCGCCCTGGGCTACACAGGCACGCAGCGCCACAACCTGGCAGCAGTGGTGGAATTCATCCATACCGCTACCTTGCTGCACGACGACGTGGTGGACGAGTCCACCTTGCGCCGGGGTCGCCCCACGGCCAACGAGAGTTTTGGCAATCCGGCCAGTGTGCTGGTCGGTGATTTCCTCTATTCGCGTGCCTTTCAGATGATGGTCGATGCCGACAGCATGCGCGTCATGCAAGTGCTCGCGGACGCCACCAACGTCATCGCCGAAGGCGAGGTTTTGCAGCTCATGAACATGCACGACGCCTCGCTCGACGAAGCGGGCTACCTGCGTGTGATCCGCTCCAAAACGGCCAAGTTGTTCGAAGCCAGTGCCCGTCTGGGCGCCATCCTGGCGCGTGAGAACGCCGAGATCGAAGCAGCCTGTGCCACCTACGGTCAGGCGCTGGGCACCGCGTTCCAGGTCATCGACGATGTGCTGGACTACGACGGCAACGCCACCGAAATGGGCAAGAACCTGGGCGATGACCTGCGCGAGGGCAAGGCCACTTTGCCTCTGATCCTGGCCATGCAACTGGGCAACCCATCGCAGGCGGCCACCGTGCGCTCGGCCATCGAGACCGGCAACGTGGACCAACTGGCCGACATCGTGGACATCGTGCGGACCACCGGCGCACTGCAAGCCACCCGTGCAGCGGCCGCCTCAGAAGCGCAGCGTGCCATCGATGCCGCCATGCAATTGCCCGCCAACGCACACCGCGAAGCCATGGTGACCCTGGCTTCGCAGCTGCTCACCCGCCGGGCCTGACACGGCCCGGCGCCTGTCTGGTCAGGCGGGTTGCTGGCCGCGCAGCCGGCCAATCGCCCAGGTCAATACCGGCCACAGCAGGATCACGAACGTGCCCATGGCCAGCCACATGGCAATGGGCCGCGTGAAGAAGACCAGCGGGTCGCCGTCGGACTTGATCATGGAGGTCACGAAGTTTTCCTCCATCATGGTGCCAAGCACCACCCCCAGGATCGCTGGCGCCACAGGAAACCCGTTTTCCTCGAACACGAATGCCGCCACGCCGAAGAACAGGATCAGCACCACGCCCCAGACCGAGTTGTTGATGGCAAACGACCCCACGATGCAAAACAGCAAAATGGTGGGCATCAGGAGGTTGCGGGCCACACGCAGGATCTTGGTGGCGACTTTCACGGTCAGCCAGCCCAGAGGCACCATGATGATGTTGGCCAGGATGAACACCAGGAAGATGGCATAAATGTTCTCCGGGTTGTTCACGAAAATCGTCGGCCCCGGGTTCATGTTCTTCAGGTAAAGCACGCCAATGGCGATCGCTGTGATCGAATCTCCCGGGATGCCGAACACGATGGCAGGAATCCAGGCCCCTGCCAACGAAGAATTGTTGGCCGCACCGGACTCGACAATGCCTTCGACGTGGCCTGTGCCGAATTTCTCGGGTTCGCGGGAGAACTTCTTGCTCATCGCATAGCTCATCCACGACGCCATGTCGGCCCCGGAACCCGGCTGAATGCCGATGATGGTCCCCAGCGCGCTGCCGCGCACCAACGGCCAGCGGTACTTTTTCAGCAAGTCCCACATGCCCGAGAAGATGTTACCGATCCGGTTGACCGCAATGATGGGCGCCGCATCCATGTTGGTGATGTAGCGCAGCAGTTCGGAAATGGCGAACATCCCCACCATCATCGGAATCAGCTCGACACCGCTCATGAGTTGGGGCAGGCCCATGGTGAAGCGGGGATGGGCGGCGGGGTTCTCCAGACCGATGCACGCCACCAGCAAGCCGAGTAACAAGGAAATGCAGGCCTTGAGGACACTGGCATTGCCGATGAACACGGCGCCTGCCAGCCCCAGCACCACCAGCCAGAAATACTCGAAGGACGAGAACTTCAGCGCGATCTCCGCCAAGCCCGGCGAGAACAGGATCATCACAATCGTTCCGAACAAGCCCCCGATGGCCGAAAACACCAGCCCGGCGCCCAGGGCCAGTTCGGCTTGTCCCTTGAGCGTCATGCGGTAGGACTCATCGGTGTAGGCCGCCGACGCTGGCGTGCCAGGAATGCGCAGCAATGCCCCCGGAATATCGCCCGAGAAGATGGCCATGGCGGTGGCCGTGACAATGGCCGCCACCGCAGGCACTGGCGGCATGAAAAATGTGATGGGCACCAGCAAGGCCGTGGCCATGGTCGCCGTCAGCCCGGGAATACAGCCCACAAACAGACCGAAGAGGGCCGAGCAGAAGATCACGAAGAGCACATAAGGGTCCAGCACCAGACCCAGTGCTTGCAAAAAGACAGCAGTGGTCATGTTCGTTGCCTCACCATTGCAGAGGCAACAAGATGCCCCAGGGCAAGGGAACACGCAGCCCCTTGTAGAAGATCGTGTGGATCAGCAAGGTCACCCCCAGCGCCACCGGAACGATCAGGCGTGCACGCACCTGCAGCGCCCAGAACATGGTGCACAGGATGGCAAACGCACAAATCAGGAACCCCAGAAATTCCGAGGCCAGGATGTAGAACACCAGGCACCCCAGCGTGATGAGGAAGTTGCGCAGGTGGTAGGGCGAGCGCAGCCAGTCGCCCAACTCAACCATCGGCTGGCGTGTCGATGTGCGAAACGCACGCACGATCAGCAGCACGGAACACAACAGCAACAGCCAGGCCAGCAATCCGGGAAATGCGGCCGGACCGATGTTTTGCCCGGGAATGGTGGGAAAGCTGGAGATGTTCACCAGCACCGCCACCGCCAACAGCAGCAGCAACAAGCCGCTGATCGCGTCATTGAACTTCATGAGGGTTGGTATCCCGAAATGAGGCCCCACGACGGGGCCTCGGGTTAGCAGGTTGGAGACGCCCCGTCACTTGGCCAGGCCAAGCGACTTCATCACTTTGCCCATGTCGGCATCGCCTTTGTCCATGAACTGTTCAAAGCCTTTGCCATCGGCATAGATCACGCCGTATCCGCGGCCCGCCATGAAGCCCTGGTATTCCTTGCTGTCGTAGATCTTCTTGAACGCAGCGCCCAGTCTGGCCTGCACATCGGCCGGCAAGCCTTTGGGGCCCGCCAGGCCGCGCCAGGCACCAATCGCCCAGTCGCTGCCTGTGGCCGCCTTGAGCGTGGGCACATTGGGATAGAGGGCTGCTGGCTGGCTGGCCATGATCGCCAGAGGCCGGGCTTTGCCTGCATCGATCAGGGCGCGCGCTTCGGGCAGCGAGCATGTGACCATTTCGATGCCGCCAGCCGCCAGATCGTTCATCGCAGGCGCTGCGCCGTTGGACGGCACCCAGGGCACCGCATTGGTCTCCAGCTTGAGGTCGTTGAGCATGCCCGCCAACGCGAGGTGCCAAATGCCCCCCTGCCCGGTCCCGGAGGCTTTGAACTTGCCAGGATTGGCGCGCACCGCCTTGATGAGGTCATCCAGATTCTTGTAGGGCGCATCTGCGCGCACCGTGACACCGGCCGGATCGATGTTCATCAACGCCAGCGGCGTGAAATCGCGCGGGGTGAGCTGGGTCAAACCCGCCCAGTGCATCATGCTGATTTCGACCGTGACCATGCCCAGCGTGTACCCGTCTGGTGCGGCCGTCGCGATGGCCGTGTGCCCGACCACACCGTTGCCACCGGTCCGGTTGACCACGTTGACCGGCTGCCCCAGTTCCTTTTCGAGCAAGGTGCCGACGATCCGTGCCGTGGCATCGGTCCCTCCGCCTGCCCCCCACGGCACCACCAGCGTGATGGGTCGGGTGGGGTAGCTGCCCTGTGCAGCGGCCCCCAGGGCCAAAGCAGCAGACAAAGCCGTGAAGGTTTTGAGCAAGGTTCTGCGCAACATGATGTCTCCTCGTGGTTGTTGGTTGTGTCGCACATTACAGAACCTGACCTCACGCCCACATGTAACAAGAGAGACACGGCGGGCCGCCACGAAGCCCCGGGAAATACCGAACCCACAGAGCCCGCCCGGAACTCCGGTGCATGGCGCAGGGCCATCCTGACCGCCAAGCTCTGACAGAAGCCCACCGACAGCGTTCGAAAGACCTCAGTTACAGCGGCCCCAAGCTGGCATCAGGCACACACCGCGGGCACCAGCTGTTTGACCAGACCGATCAGCTCAGCGGCTTTGAAAGGCTTGGTGATGCTGGCCGTTGCGCCAGGAACTTTCGTGGAACTGATGCCCAACTGTCCCATGACGGAATAGGAACACCCCGATGCCACCATGATGGGCAAATCTGGGTGCTTGTCACGAACCTGCTGGATGAACTCGATCCCGTTCATGTGGGGCATGACCAGATCCGAAATGACCAGCACCACAGGCACCCGGGCAAGCCATGCCAGAGCCTCGACGCCATCCGCAGTGGCGATGACGTCGTACCCGTTGACTTCAAGAACTTCCTGAACGCCCTCGCGGAGCAAGATTTCGTCTTCAACGAGCAAGATTGTGGCCATAGACCCTCCAGTGAGGGCCCGACTCTAGTCAACAACGTCGCCCGCCGAATTGACCTTGGTCATTTTTTCCATCTCTTATAACGAAGCGCGGCCTCCAGCCAGCAACAGCCGTGCCTGCAACGCGGATGGATCTGCTGGATCTCAAGCAAGCCCACCGAGGGCCTCAGGCATCCCAGCGCTGCAGCAGGGACTTGGCTTCAGAGGAAAACTGGATGGACTCTTCCAGTATCAAATGCCCTGCAAAACAATTGCTGTAGCGCAGAAAGCTTGCCTTCAGCGCGGCGCCGTCCATGTGCTGTGAACCTGCCCGCTCAATCCAGCCTCTGAGCTCCTGCCAGCCCTGGCGCAGTTCTTCATGTTCGGCCTGCAGCACCTGCACTTTTTCCACCAACTGCGCATCGCCTTTGGACAGCAGGACGGGAAAGATGTGGCGATCCTCCTCCAGATGGTGCGCCTTCATCTCCTGGTCAAAAAACCCCACTATTTTGGTCAACACATTGCGCTGCAACTCGGTGAGCGCACCCGAGATCAGGTCGTCCAGCATGTCCTCCAATTCGGCAATGAACTGCTGAACGAGTTGGTGGGCAGCATCCTGCAACTCCAGCGAAGCCATGGAAACATGCGGCATCGTCATTCACCTCCATCTGGCAAAAGACTGTGGATCAGCGCGATCAGATCGGTACTTTTGAACGGTTTGCCGATGCTGGCGGAAGCACCTGGCACATGGATCGTGTCAATGCCCAGTCTTTGCATCACCGAGCCCGGGCTGCCCGAGGCCACAATGATTGGCAGCAGGGGAAATCTCTGGCGCACTTGCTGAACGAAGTCAACGCCATTCATGTTCGGCATGACCAAGTCCGAGATGACCAGATCCACCTTCGCCTGATCCAGCCACTCCAGCGCCTCCGCACCGTCCGCAGCGCCAATGACCTTGAAGTCATACGCCTCCAGCATTTCCTGAACGCCTTCGCGCAGCAGCATTTCATCTTCGACAAGCAGGATCGAGGGCATATATAGAATCAATAAAATTGACAATCATTCTAGTTGCATAAAGCAAATCGAGGCCACATTCATTCGTGACGCAACGCCTGCGCTTTGCGCGAAAGAATCCACAGAACGCACCTGGCGGCACAAAAGCCTGTTTGAGGTTTGCTACAATCCTAGGCTCTACTTCGGGGTGTAGCTTAGCCTGGTAGAGCGCTACGTTCGGGACGTAGAGGCCGGAGGTTCGAATCCTCTCACCCCGACCAGAATTTTTGATGAGTCACCCTCAGCTTCTGCTGAGGACGATGATGATCAAAGGAGTCCGAAAGTCATCACGGGCACGGATTCCAGCACGATTTGCCAAAGACCTCGTTGGGCGACCAGCGGGGTCTTTTTGCTTTCGGGTGCTGATGGTCTCAATCCATCTCTTCGCTCTTTGGACCTCTGTTTCAACAGCCGTCCCATACCTCTCAATGGCCCCAAGGCTCTCTCCATGGTCAACAAGAAGAGGCAATATGCGGGCGCTCATATTTAAAATAAAAGTTTCTTTTTTATTACCCCCGACTCTGGGAAACGTCGACGTCAATTTGGTTCACGGTGTGGACTTGGATTTGAAATTAGCTTGGCTGATGTACGTCAACCAAATCTCGACACAACATGTTGACAAATTTGATGACTAACTCAAGACTTGAAATGCGCGATCGGTGGTGTCAGACCGTCCATTCAGCTGCAGTTTAAGGAGACTCATCATGCGAGCAATGTTTTCAAGTCGAACATGCCTTGTTGTTATCCCTTGGACCTTGGTGCTCACCGGTTGTGGCTCCGTTCCCCCGGTTGCACAACAGTGGACTCCTCCGCAAGTGGGAGCAACGTGGGAACTGGCACAAAAAAATACGGGAAGCTACGGGAAAGATGCAACCATCAAAATCACCCGTGGAGAAGGCCGATGGAATGATCAGAATGTGATCACGTTCGCCAACTCCAGTGGCACAACCACGATGGCCTCCCCGGAAAATGGTCGGTGGTTGGCGATTGTGGGCAGAGACGGCAAACCACTCATGTCTTGGGCCCCTGCGTTGGGCTGGTCATATCCAATGAAAGTCGGAAATTCTTGGACAACGACTTATAAATTGACCTTGGCAACAGGGAAAGTGCTGGACTATGACCTGAAATGCAGCATTGACTCTTATTCTGAAATTCAGGTCAAGGCTGGCACTTTTCCTGCCTACAAGATCGTGTGTGCATCCACAATTGGCAATGAGGAAATCTATTGGAATAGCCCCGCACTCGGGATTTTCATCAAGACTCAGTTGCGCAGGAGCGAGCAAAGTCCATTTGGGGCGGGAACCCAAGAGGCTGAGTTGATCTCACAGAATATTCGGCCGTGATTTGGAAAAGTGGATTGCTCACCATCTGCAATGGTGACAGTCTCGCCTTCGAATCCTCTCACCCCGACCAGACTTCAAAAAGCCGTCAGCTGGCAACAGCTGTCGGCTTTTTCTTGGCCGTCCGTCGCCATTTAACTAACTGCTTTACAGGCACGTTCTGGCTCTGCATCATGTGAGTTCCTTGGTATTCAAATACGGGGTTCACATGGCTGAGTCACAAGGCAGAGGGCTGGTGCGCTCTGGGCAGATCGAGGATGCGCCAGTGGTTGTCTACGTTCAGCAACTGCTGGAACAGGCAGTGGCACAGCACGCTTCCGACCTGCATTTCGAGCCCTACGAGCAACACTACCGCGTGCGCATGCGCATCGACGGGCAATTGCGCGAAGTGTCATCAGCGCCGCTCGCCTTCCGGGACCGACTGGCCACGCGCATCAAGGTCATGGCCAGACTCGATGTTGCGGAAAAACGCCTGCCGCAAGACGGACGCATCCAATTCAGCCCGCCAGAAGGCGGTGTGCTCGACCTGCGGGTCAGCACCTTGCCCACCTTGTTCGGGGAAAAGGTGGTCGTTCGCGTGCTCGACACTCAGCAGTCGCAGCTCGATCTGGCAAGTCTGGGCTACGAGGCGGCGGATCTGGCCTTGCTGGAACAAGCCATACGCCGTCCCCATGGCATGGTGCTGGTCACCGGGCCGACGGGTTCTGGCAAGACGCAGTCACTGTACGCCTGCCTGAAATTGCTGAACACGGAAGAGGTGAATATCGCCACGGTGGAGGATCCCTGCGAGATCCAGCTGACCGGCATCAACCAGGTCAATGTGCAGGACAAGCCAGGGCTCGGCTTTGCCACCGCATTGCGGGCCTTCCTGCGGCAAGACCCCGATATTTTGATGGTGGGCGAAATCCGCGATCTGGAAACCGCACAAATCGCCATCCAGGCGGCACAAACCGGACATTTGGTCCTGTCCACGCTGCACACCAACGATGCCCCCGCCACCCTGGTGCGCTTGCGCAACATGGGGGTCGCGGCCTACAACATCGCTGCCAGCGTGTCGCTGGTCACCGCCCAGCGGCTGGTTCGCCGCCTTTGCGGGCATTGCCGCGAGCCTGCCACCCTCACGGCGGAGGTCTTGCAGCGCATGGGGTGTGAGCCCGATTCGTTGCACGAAGCCAGCTACACCGTCTACACCCCCAAGGGTTGTTCCATGTGCCACAAAGGTTTCAAAGGCCGCACCGGCGTCTTCCAGATGATGCCCGTGGGCCCGGCCATGCAGGAACTCATCTTGCAGGAAGCCAGCAGCCTGGATCTGGCCCGGCAGGCCCACCACGAAGGCATGCGAAGCCTGCGCCAGGCGGGTCTGCGCAAGGCCCTGGCAGGCGAAACCTCGCTCGACGAGGTGATCTCCGCAACGCGGGAACCGGCATGAGCCCGCGCGGTGTCGGCCCTGCCTACCGGTGGCATGGCACCGACGCACAGGGCCATCCACAGCAAGGGGTACTGCATGCACCGCACGCAGCGCTGGCGCGCGCCCAGTTGCGCCGCGAAGGCATCGCCGTGCAGCAACTGCGCAGGCAATGGCGCACGCACGCCATGCGCATCCAGCCGGGCGCCATCATCGCCATGACCCGCCAATGGTCCACCTTGATCCAGGCGGGCATCAGCCTGGCGCCTGCGCTGCAGATGCTGCAACGCAGTGCCCCGGAGCCCGCCCTGGCCGCGTTGCTGCAAGAGGTGCAACGCGATGTGGAAAACGGCATGCCTTTGTCGCAAGCGCTGGCACGCCATCCTGAACACTTCAGCCCGCTGTACCTCAGCCTGATCCATGCAGGCGAGACGGCCGGCATCCTGGACACGATGATGGAACGCCTGGCCCACACCCTCGAGAAAAACCAGGCCCTGCGAGCCCGGGTGCGTTCGGCGCTCACATACCCGGGTGTCGTGATCGTCATCGCGGCAGCCGTGCTCATACTGCTCCTGGTGCAGGTGGTGCCCGTCTTCGAAGACGTTTTCCGCTCGTTTGGCGCCGAACTGCCCTGGAGCACCCAGGCCGTGCTCGCGCTCAGCCATGGGGTCAGCCACCACGCCCACTGGGCAACACTGGCCGTGGTGGCGCTGCTGCTGGTCGCACGCCACCATGGGCGCAACCCGGTATGGCAACGCCAGTGGCAGCGGCGCGTGCTCGACTGGCCGGGTGTGGGGCCTTTGGTCCGGGCCTCGGTGCTCGCGCGCTGGGCACACACTCTGTCGGCCCTGCTGGCCGTCGGCATTCCTCTGGCCGAAGCCTTGCCTGTGGCCGGTCAGGCCTCGGCCCACCCGGTCTACGTCCGCATCAACGAGCACCTGCAGCGGCGTGTGGCCCAAGGCGGACGGCTCAGCGCAGGCATGGCGCACACCGGACGGTTCCCGGACATGCTGGTCCATCTGTGCGCGACCGGCGAGGACACCGGCACACTGGACGTCCTGTTGGGCAAAGCCGCCGAACTGATGACCGCAGAACTCGATGCGCGCGTCAACACCCTGTCCAGCCTGATCGAACCCCTGATCATCGTCGTTCTGGGTGGAGCGATCGGCGTTATCCTAGTGGCCATGTACCTCCCCATTTTCCGGCTCGGTCAGGTTTTCTGAACATGGCGAACAACTTCTACGCGATCCCCTTGATGGCTCTGCTGGGCCTGGCGATTGGCAGTTTCCTCAATGTGCTGATCCACCGGCTGCCCATCATGATCGAGCAGTCCTATGCCGCCCCTTCGGCCCCGGAGTCTGCCCCCCTGAATCTGGCTTTCCCGGCATCGCACTGCCCGTCATGCCTGCACCCCATCGCCTGGTACGACAACCTCCCGGTGCTGGGTTTCGTGCTGCTGCGCGGACGGTGCCGGCATTGCCACAGCCCCATTTCATGGCAATACCCGTTGGTGGAGCTCTGCACTGCCGGCCTGTTTGTCTGGAGCCTGCTGAACCACGGTCAATGGCCTGCCTCGCTGGCCTGGGCCGGGTTTGCCTCGACACTGCTGGCATTGGCCATCATCGATGCGCGCACCACCTGGCTGCCCGACGCGCTCACCCAACCGCTGACCTGGGGTGGACTGATCGCAGCAGCGCTGGGCTGGACCCAGGTGTCCCTGCCTGCATCCCTGGCCGGCGCCGTCGCCGGCTACCTCAGTCTCTGGTCTGTGTACTGGGTGTTTTTGCTGATCACCGGCAAAGAGGGCATGGGGCATGGTGACTTCAAGCTGCTGGCCGCCCTTGGCGCCTGGTTTGGCTGGCAGGCCTTGCTGGCCATGGTGCTGATCGCATCGGTGTCAGGCCTGGCCGTGGCCCTGTTGCAGCTTTGGCGCAAGCAACTGCCCGGCAACCGCCAGATCGCCTTCGGCCCCTTCCTCGCCCTGGCGGGCGCCTGGCTGTTGTTCTTTGGCCCTCCCGGCCTGCTCAGGCTCTGAATCGTGGCAGCTTCACGCATCTGGCGCATCGGCCTGACCGGCGGCATTGGCAGCGGCAAAAGCACCGTCGCCGGCATGCTGGCCGAGATGGGCGCCGCCATCCTCGACGCCGACGCCATCTCGCGCAGCCTGACGGCCACAGGCGGTCGCGCCCTGCCCGACATCCGCCGGGTGTTTGGTGCCGCCATGATCGGTGCAGACGGCGCCATGGACCGCCAGGCCATGCGCGCCCGGGTGTTCAGCGACCCGCTGGCGCGCCAGCAGCTCGAAGCCATCATCCACCCGCTGGTGGGACAAATCACCCAGGAGCAGGCGCACGCTGCACGGCAGGCGGGCGCACGCTGCCTGGTCCACGATGTGCCCTTGCTGGTCGAGTCGGGCGAGCGCTGGCGTCCCCAGGTGGACCGCATCTTGGTGGTCGATTGCGAAGCGGCCACACAGCGTCAACGCGTGACAGCGCGCAGCGGCCTGCCACACGACGAGGTGGACCGCATCATGGCCCAGCAGGCCACGCGCGCGCAGCGGCTGGCCTGCGCCGATCTGGTCATCTGCAACCAGGCCGTGTACCTGGAAGGACTCAGGCAACAGGTGCGGCAAGCCGGTCAACACTTCGGGCTATGATTGAGCGATTGGAAGAATCGCCGCGTGATACTGTACGAATACCCCTTCAACGAGCGCATCCGCACCTACTTGCGGCTGCAGGAGCTGTTTGGCCGCCTGGGGGTGCTGATCACCCGACAAGATGCCATAGACCACCATTTCGCACTCATCACCCTGTTTGAATTGATGGAAGTCGCGGCCCGTCCGGAGCTCAAGGCCGATGTGCTCAAGGATCTGGAGCGGCAAAAGCAGGTCTACAACGGCTACCGGGGCAATCCGGCGATTTCCGAAAAGGCGCTCGATGGTGTGATCGCCCAGCTCGACGCCCATTTCGACGGTCTCAATGCCCAAATGGGGCGTCTGGGCCATGAATTGACCGAGAACGACTTCCTGTCGGCCATCCGCAGCCGTTCCGTGATTCCGGGCGGCACCTGCGAATTCGATCTGCCGGCATACCACGCCTGGCAACACATGGAGCCCGGCATCCGGCAGGCCGACCTCGGCCGCTGGACCACGCCCTTCGCACCGCTGGCCCATGCGATCGACTTGCTGATGCGGATGTTGCGTGAGTCGGGCATGACGCAAAAGGTCATGGCCACACAGGGCCAGCTGCAGCAAAACCTGCCGCAAGGACGCGCTTTTCAGCTGCTGCGTCTGCGCATCGATCCCAGCCTGGGCTTGACCCCCGAAATCAGCTGCAACCGGCTGGTGGTCGTCATCCGCCTGATGTCGCAACAAGCCGACGGCAAGCTGGTGGCCTGCAACGAAGACGTGCCTTTCGAATTGACGCTCTGCGCATGAGCACACCGCCCGAAACTGCGGAGCGCAAGGTGCGCTGCCCAGCCTGCCAGAGCTGGTGCCTCTACAGCCCGCGCAATCCGTACCGCCCCTTCTGCTCGGCCCATTGCAAAGGCCTGGACCTTGGCGCATGGGCCAGCGAAAGCTTCCGCCTGCCCGAAGACACACCTGCGGACGAACCGTTTGGCGATCCCCGACTGCAGTGACTCAGGGGTGCGTTGGCCCTGAAAAGCCACGCTCATCGGCCAGCCAGGCCAACACCGGCACCGTGCCAGGCAGCACAGGCGCGACCGTCGCGGGCAACTGCTGCCAGGCACAGGTCTGGGCCTCGCGCATCTGCAACACCCCTTCCCATTGGCGCACCTTGCAGAAATGCAGGCGAACCAGCGCGTGCGGATAGTCCACCATCTGGGTTTTCCAGAGTTCGACCGGCCCGATGGAGATACCCAGTTCCTCGTGCAATTCGCGGCGCAGGGCCTGTTCGACGCTTTCTCCGGCCTCCAGCTTGCCACCGGGAAACTCCCAGTAACCCGCATAGACCTTGCCCTCCGGGCGCGAAGTCAGCAGGAACGCACCGTCGGACTGCAGCAGCACCCCCACCGCCACATCGGTCACCTTGCGATCGAGTCCGCCCTCGCGGGCCCGCTCGCCATGCGCCACCAGTGTGTTGTCCATGATCAGGCGATCCGCCCCATGTAATCGCGGGCAAATTGGTAGGCCACGCGTCCGCTGCGTGAACCGCGCTCCAGCGCCCACAGCAAGGCGGCCGGCCGGGACTCTTCGATCTGCACCGCACTCGCCCCCAAGGCGCCCAGCCACTGGCTCGCGATGGTCAGGTACTCGTCCTGAGAGAAGGGATAAAAGCTGATCCACAGCCCAAAACGCTCGGACAGCGAGATTTTTTCTTCCACCCCTTCACCTGGATGCACTTCGCCATCGGGCGTGTGCTTGTAGGTGAGGTTCTCGCTCATGTATTCGGGCAGCAGGTGGCGGCGGTTGCTGGTGGCGCAGACCAGTACATTGGGCGTGGACGCAGCCACCGAGCCGTCCAGAATCGACTTGAGCGCCTTGTAGCCGGGCTCGCCATCCTCAAAGCTCAGGTCATCGCAATACACCATGAACTTCTCGGGACGGCCACCCACCACATCAATGATGTCCGGCAGATCCGTCAAGTCGTCCTTGTCCACTTCGATCAGGCGCAGGCCACGGGGGGCGTAGGTGTTCAGACAGGCCTTGATGAGCGAGGACTTGCCGGTGCCACGCGCACCGGTCAGCAGCACGTTGTTGGCCGTGCGACCCTGCACGAACTGCTCGGTGTTGCGCTGCATCTTCTCCTTCTGGTCGTCGATTTCCTTGAGGTCATCAAGCGACAGCGCCGCCACATGGCGCACCGGCTCCAGCACACCATGGCCCGAGGCGCGCTTGCGGTAACGCCAGGCAATCGCCTGGGACCAATCGGGCGCCGACAGCGGTTGCGGCAGAACCGTCTCAATGCGGGCCATCAGTTGCTCGGCCCGGTCGATCAATCGTTCAAACTTCTCGTTCATGGGTGCTCTCGGCTCGGCTGTCTCAGCTTCTGTAGTCGGCGTTGATCGACACGTAGTCGTGGCTCAGGTCACAGGTCCAGACGGTGTCGCTGGCCGTGCCTCGGCCCAGCCCCACGCGCACGGTGATCTCTTCCTGTTTCATCACGCGCTGGCCATCTTCCTCACGGTACGCCGGGTGACGGCCGCCTTGTGTGGCCACATGCACGTCATCCAGATGCAGATCGATCAAGCCCTGGTCCAGGTCCTCGATGCCGGCATAACCCACTGCCGCGAGGATGCGGCCCAGGTTCGGGTCGCTCGCGTACATGGCGGTTTTGACCAAGGGCGAGTGCGCGATCGCATAAGCCACCTGGCGGCACTCTTCAGCGTTCTTGCCGCTTTCAACCTGGATGGTGATGAACTTGGTGGCACCCTCACCGTCGCGCACGATGGCATGCGCCAGCTGGCGGGCCACCTGCATCAGCGCAGTCTTGAGTGCCTGGCCTTCAGGCGTGGTCCAGGACGTGATCGGCGCATGGCCGGCCTGGTGCGTTGCCACCACCACGAAGGAATCGTTGGTGGAGGTATCGCCGTCGATGGTGATGCGGTTGAACGAGCCGTCGGCCAGCTCGCGTGCCAACGCGGGCAACAATTCGGGCGCAATGGCGGCGTCGGTCGCCAGAAAGCCCAGCATGGTCGCCATGTTGGGTCGGATCATGCCTGCGCCTTTGCTGATGCCGGTGATGTGCACCGTCTGGCCGCCAATGCGCACTTGCGCACTCGCCGCCTTGGGCACCGTGTCGGTGGTCATGATGCCCTCGGCCGCCTTGCCCCAGTGCGAAGCCGAGGCGTCGGCAATGGCCGCAGGCAAGCCCGCCACGATGCGGTCCACCGGCAGCGGCTCCATGATCACACCGGTCGAGAACGGCAACACCTGGCCGGGTTCGCACTGCAACAACTGGGCCAGAGCTTCGCATGTCTGGCGTGCATGGGCCAACCCAGAGGCGCCCGTGCCTGCGTTGGCGTTGCCGGTATTGATGACCATGGCACGGACACCCTGGCCGCCTTGCAGGTGCTCACGGCACACCTGCACCGGTGCGGCGCAAAAACGGTTCTTGGTGAACACGCCAGCCACACTCGTTCCAGCGTCCAGCAACAGCACGCTCAGGTCCTTGCGGTTGGCCTTGCGCACACCGGCTTCGGCAACGCCCCAGCGCACACCGGCAACCGGGTGCAACTGGCTGGGATCGAGGGGGGGCAGATTCACAGGCATGGTGGTTCCGTGGCAGAAAACAGATTCAGAAATGGTTTATTGCTTATTTCTACTGACAACAGGTTGGCTCTGTCCAGCCCAAACAAGCTCGCCGAAAGTGGGCAGTTTAAAGGAAGCGCGTGGGCTGTCGCTTCTGCCCAAGCACCCAGCCTAACCGGGCGCTGCAGTGCCCGTCCCCTTCAGTGCAAATGTCGTAATTTGTCGGGCCAGCGAGCCGTTTGAACCGCACGCCATTCCTAGAATATTCGCTGACATCCTGACAAAGAAAGCCCATGAAGCCCCATCGCACCCGATACTGGAACTTGCTGCTGCTCACTGCTGCGGCCACTATCCTGTCCGCATGTGGCGGCACTCACACCGGCCCCACCTACACCACTTTGTTCGACGCAGGCAGCAGCGGCACCCGCCTTTCGTTCTACAAAGTCGTTCCGGGCAACGGTGGATACCCCCAGATCAGCAAAATCTTCGAGAAAGAGTTCAACGACA
>JACCDU011129793.1_pt1 | contig 15509 bp, 14 predicted proteins | sample 7446081 | NCBI WGS metagenome assembly JACCDU01 (sample SAMN15323447, study PRJNA562643) | freshwater metagenome | isolation source: river surface water | place: USA:Blue River Watershed | collected 2017-08-17
CAGGCGGTAGATGCCCTGGGTCGTGCTGATGGTGCCGTTGGGATCAACAGTGATGACGACGGACTGGTTGGTACCAACGTCCGCCATCGCCGCCAGTTGGGCTGCGGTGAAGCTCAGTGCAATGCGGCCGCCGCCGATCACATCCGTCGAGGACACATATTGAGTGCCCGCAGCGGCCGTGCCGATGGTCATCGCAATTGCAGTGGCGGTGCCGCCACCCACCACCTCGTCCTGGACCGTATCAACAAAGAAGCTGATGATCTGGGAAGAGGCAGGCAGGGTGATGGTTGCACTCGCGGCCGTGCCAGCAGCCACGGTGGTGACCGTGGTGGTCTGGGCCAGAACCATGAAGCCACCGTCAACGGTGTCAGTCAGGGTGCCGGAACCGGCGCGAATGGTGCTGCCAAAGTAGGTCTGTGCCATTGTCTTTCTCCTTAATGGAGCAGGGGCCGAGGCCCCCGCTTAGGTTTAGACGCCGGGGGTACCGTACATCGCGCGCCAGTCGGTGAAGCCGACGTCGTAACGCTCGGTGGCCTTGTAGCGCATCGAGTCAGTTTCGAAATCGCCTTCCATCGTCTTCTCCAGACGACGACGCATCAGCAGCTTCATGCCTTCGGGAGCATCAGTCTGCACCCACCATGCGCTGGGGTTGGTCAGACGCGACAGGACAGCGGCACCCTCGTCCAGCAAGCCGATGGACTTGATGGGGTTGATGTCGTTGTTCGCGTTGCCAGCCCGGAGCACGGACTTCAGCAGCACCTCGGCCTGGAAGACGTTGCCAGGAGCGACCACCAGTTGGCGGGGCACCAGACGAATCTTCTTGCCGTTGTTGTCCACAGCCTGACGGATCTGGATCAGCATCTGCTCCAGAGAGGTCTGCGACAGGTTGGCGGCGGTGGCCAGCAGGTTGCTGGTCGTGCCGTTGACGATGGGGTGCGAGGCGCTGTTCAGGGCCACGCCGTCGCCGCCAGGATACGAGGCATTGAAAGCGCGGTTCAGCACGTTGGCCGACAGCGTCTCTTTGGTCTCGATCAGCGACTGGGCGAGGTGACGAGCGTACACCTGACCGATACGGATATGGTCGCCGTCCTCGACAAGCACTTTGGTCAGCGCGAAGGCCAGACCATAGACGTTGTAAACGTAACGCTTGAGGAACAGCACACCACCCTGCTGGTAGCTGACGGGGGTACCGTCAGGCAACTGCGGGGCAGCGCCAAAGCCGTACAGGACGGGCTCTTCGTGGTAGTTGCGGGGAATACCTTCCTGCTCGCGGAACACTCGGCTCCACTCGTCGGTGCGCTGGTCGTAAACGCCGTCAAAGCACTCGTTCAGGATAGGTTCAACAATCGACCGAAAGTCGGTACTACGCATTGGAGCGGCCATGATTCACTCTCCTTAGATGGCGTTCACGGACGCATTGAACTGCGACTCGTTGATGGTTACTCGCACAATCGTGTACGTATCGCCCCAAGCGTTGTCGGGGTACGGAGCCAGATCACGGATCAGCATCTGTGCGCTGTTGCCTGCGCCCACCAGGGTGGTGGACAGAGTGCATTGCGACAGGCCGGTCGTGGTGGAGCCAGCGGTGGTGTTGCTCAGGTCGGCCATGTCGCCGATGGAGGTCTGAGCCAGGGAACCGTCAGCCTGGATTTCGTACACGATGTTGGGATCGTTGTAGAAGTAGGCCACGCAGGAACCAGTCTGGTACGCCGTGGAGGCGGGCCAGTAGTTCGAGACGCGACGGCGGCCAGTGGTGTCGGTGAACTCCACACCAGCGAAGGCGCCTTGGAAGGCGTCGCCAGCAGCAGCGACCACGAGGACGCCACTGGAGTTCAGCTTGACGGGCTGACCCTTGAGAATGTCGGTGCTGTAGCCCGACGCGATACCGTTTGCCAGCGCCTGAGCGCGATCCAGACCAGAGGGATGGAACGCAGGACGCAGGCCGAACGGAGCATTAGTCGAAGACATAGTCTTACTCCTTGATTGAATTTAGCCCTGAAATACAGGAGCCTTCACAGTTCGGTCGAAATTGCCGAAACCCTCGCCTTCAACCGCACCCAGGGACTTGCCTGAGCTATCGCGAGCGCCCTGAAGATTCTCAGCCTGAACACGGATCTTGTCCGCTTCCTCCTGAGGAGCCTCGTGGTGCATTTGCATCATGATGTCCTGATAGATCTCCATAGGGATCTTGAACAGACGCATCTCGTTGCATGCGATAAAACCGATGTCTTCGCCAGCCTTTACGCGGTAGTTCTCGAATCCTGGCAACTCATCTGCGCTAACAGGTATGTAGCCAAGTCGCATCCGCTTGTCGATGCTGTCGTATCCATTGGTGGTTGACAACCAGCAAAGGTGCCACCCGGCCATTTCCGGGACTTTCGGCAGCGCACTTTGTGTCCACTCATCGCTCCACATCTTGCGACGTTCCTGCGCTGACATGAACTTCTCTTCCGGGGCGGCGCGGCTCTGATCTTGTGAAGATCGGCTCTCACGGCCGCCAGCGGTGAGGGTTTTTTTAAGACGGGTATCCATAATGTTTAGCTCCTTTTGTTCCGTGCCATTTGGGCGTATCGCTTAATCATCCGAGTCCGTTTTTCGGGATCGTCCCAAAGACCGGCCTCTTTCATCGCCCGGACCTGTTCAGGTTCCAGGACAAACTCATTGCCGCCTGCGCGGCCAGATGACTCTCGACTCGACCCAGTCACGAAGCTACGAGGGCTCCTTCTGGATGAACTTTCGTCTTGAGAACGAGTATAGCGGTGGGGCAAACGCTTTTGCAAGCGGCTGTCAAGCTCCTCCCAATAATCTTTTGAGGAGGGGTCCCAGCCTTCCGCCACCAGCCGGTTGTCAATGACTTTGGCGATGGCGCTGTCCTCGTCATTGGCTTCCGGGTTGTACCAAGAGTTGCGCTCCATCCAGTCGTTGGCCAGTTTGACCAGACGGGGGTTGGCGGGGGCAGTTTCTTGGTTTGCAGTCTTGGTGACCTTCTCCTTGTAGCTCTGCATGGCCTCCAGCTTGCGACGGCTGTCGTACCAGAGTTCCTGAGCCTTGGTGAAGGCGGCGCCATCGGAGTTGTCGGTGGCCTCCTGCATCTTGCGCTGGGCAAATTGCAGGCGGTACTCCTCGTCCTCGATGGCCTTGTCAAATCGAGCCAGATCAGCCCCGTGGGCCTTGCGCTCGACCACCGACAGGCGCTCCATCAACTCGCGGTTCTGGCGCTCAAGCAGTTGCAGCTTGGCTTCCTTCTCCTCGTTGGTGCGCTTGATGTAGTCCTTCTTGGCGCGGCGACGGTTGCGTCGGGCCTCGCGGATGGCGTCGGTGTCGTCGGGGTGGTCGTCATCCCCGCCGTCGTCGTTGGCGTCCCCCTGGGCGGTGGAGCCGTTGTCTTGATCCTGATCGTCGTTGTCAGGTACCTGGAGATCCGCGGGAAGCTGGACAACGGCAGAGCCGTCCTTCTCTTCGACCACTGCGATCTCTTCGTTTTGTGTCTTATCTGCGCTCACAGGAATGCCCTCATTGCAAGTGGATCACCAGTGAGTTTTGCAATCACCTCGTGATCGTTCAGAACCATAAACAGTGCCGGATCTTCGAAATCGTCATCGCCGGGGACTTTGACTTCCCAGCGATCACCGCCCCACTTGGGGACGCGGATGTAGTCGCCTGCGGCGCACCAAGAACCCTCTGGCCATGCCTGCATCGTGTCTCGATGCTTGAATGCCAGTGGACCGATCTCGACGACCTTGGCCACCATGTTCTGCCACTTCTCGGTTTCCTTGGTTTCTTCGACCAAGATAATCCCTGCGCTTGTTGCCTTCTTTTTTGTGCGGCGCAACTGCACGAGAATGCGCCCACCAAGAGGTTTAGCACCGGGGTCCACGCTCGGAAATGCCCAAGCCAACTCAGCTTCGTGAGAAGCTACCGGTTCACTCATCTTCATCTTCCTTTAAAAGACTGTTCAGGATGTCAAGGGCCTCCTGCAAGCCCGAGTTATGTCCGACCATGCGGTGGTAAGCCTCCCAGTTCGTCGCATTTCCAGCAGCGAGGGACGCGGCTATTTCAGCCTGCCTAGACTTGATGCCACCAATCAGGTCGCCGATGGTTTTCATTTTTTCTTGGCTTGTTGGAGACCTCCTTTGGGTTGCGAGCCGTTCTGGCCCTTGGGTTGCATGCTTGCGCCGTCGAGCTTCTCACCCATGGCGATGCGCTTGTGCTGGGGCACGTTGATGCCCTTTTGCTCTTGATCACTGGTAGCCATTGAAATCTCCTTGAGGTTGTGCAGCCTTCACCTGCTCGAAATCGAGCTTGGCGGCATCGCGTGTCAGTCGGGCTGCTTCGATGCGTTCTTTCATTTCGTTGTCGCCGCGGGCGATGGCCAGCTTGAGCTGCATCTCTTCCATCTCGCGCTGCTGCTTCTGCTGAAGCTCCTGCATGTCCATCTGGATCTTGGCAGCAAGCTCCTTGTCCTTGAGTTGCATCTCGGCCTGATCGCGGGCCTGACGGCGCTGGGTCTCGGCCATGCTGGTGTCCAGCAGAACCTTGGCCTCGGGCGGAAGCTGGGGCTGCTGCTTGAACTGCTGGAGGGACTGCATGAGTTGCTGCACGACCGGCAGGATGCCCTGGAGCGTAGCCTCGGCGTCCATCTCCACATGCTGCGATGCAGCACCGAACAGTTGATCCAGAACCTTCGGGTCTTTGTGGATCTCGTAGTTGGGCATCTCGCCGCCGACCGCCTTCTGGACGTAACCGCTCATGCGGGTCAGGTACCAGAGCACGATGTGCTGCTTGATGTGATCCACAGCCTTGGGCAGATACGAGGGGGCGATCATCGGGTTGGAGCCGAAGATCGGGCTCTTGGCGAAGTCCAGGTGGGCCTGGATGTGGCCCAGGTGATCCTGCTCGGGGTACGCGAAGGCAGCCTGCCCGATGGACATGGCCACGTTCTCGTTGGCCGCGTCCTGGCGGGTGGGGGCGGGCACATCGGTCATCAGTTCGTTGATGCCGGGCACCTTGATCTGCTTCAGGAACCGCTGGATCACCGCCCGCTTGTTGAACAGGTCCGGGTTGTCCTTCATGATGGCCATGACCGCCTGGGTCTGAGCCATCCGTTGGGTTTCGCTGAAGATGTGGGGGTCGGACACCGGAATGACGTCCGTGACCCTGGCGAAGTCCTCGCGCTTGATGTCCAGATCCTCAACCACCTCGGCCCGCTGCATGTCGTCGAGGTACCAGCGGTTGATCCGGCTCAGAACCTTCAGGAGACGGGCCTGGGACTCGTGCAGGCGGGCGTGGATGGAGGAGAACACCGCGGCGCCCTGCTCGATCAGGGCCTGGGTGGTGCCCACCGGGGTGTTGGAGTTGACGTCGGCGATCTTTTCCTCGGCCGTGGTCACCACACCCTTGGCGGCGTTGGTCAGCCAGCCCAGAAGGTCGAACAGAACGCCCGACGGGGGGTTGAACGGCATGGCCATGGCGATCTTGCGGATGTCGTCCACGCCTGGGGCGGCCTCAACCTCCACCACCTGGGTGACTTCGACCTCTTGGGACTGGCCGGACATCTTGCCGCCCTTGAGCTTCAGGAGCGTCGCGGCGTTGTTGATGTGGGCAGAGTCCAAAAGGGCGCGCAAAGCTCCTGTGAGGGCCGCTGAGAGGCCTCCAATGAGGTGCGGCAGGCCAACAGCGTAGGCGCCACGCCACGGGATGAACTTGTACTCGACGATCCAGTCGAGTTTGGTCATCGTGTCGTCGCCTTCCTCCCAATTTCGGTACAAACCGACCACCTCGGACGACAAATCGTCGATCATGAGGATGTAGGGAGCCATTTCACCCTTGGTGACGGGGTCGTCTTCCAGTTCCAGCCATGTGTACACATGGAAAACGCGGCGCAGGCCGTCCTCGTTCTCGTTTTGGGACTTGCCTTCGATCTTGTTGTTGGCTTTTTGGGGTCCGGTGGGCTCCGGGTCCATCGTTGCGCGGGTCAGACTGACGTCTTTGTACAGTCCAGACTCGATTCGGCGCTTGAATTCCCACTCGGAGATGTCATCGACCTCGCTGACGCGCTGCGCGGTGTAGAAATTGGCCGATGCGAAGGGCAAAAGCACGTTGTCGATGGGCAGAAACTGCGCGCAGGGGCGCTTTTTCTTCTCGTCGTACCAGAGTTTGAGGTACTGCGAGCCCCCGAGAGGCAGTTGGGTGAGCATCTGCTCCTGCTCGTCGCGGAATTCCTCGATCTGCTCGGTCAACTGCCAGTTCATGTAGTCGCGCTTGCGCTCGGCAATCGCGGTTTTGTCCTCGGTGACGTCGCCCAGGATCTTGGTCTTGGTCGGGCCGTCCGGCGGGAACATCTCTTTGATGGCCCGAGAGGCGAAATCAATGCAAGCCTCGGCCATGACGGGGTGAACCACCTTCGAGGCGCCCTGGAAGTTGGCGCCACCAGGGGCGTCGTTGCCCATGCCGGTGCGGCGGATGCCCTCCTCGTACTGCTTGTCGCGCTGCTTGCGGGCTTCCTTGTCCTTCTCGATCAACTCCAGGTAGCGCAGGGCCATCCGGTCAAGGTCGAGGGAGCTGATCACCTCACCATCGGCGAGGTTGGCGTAGAAGTCCTCGTCCTCCATCGGCCCCTTTGAGTCCATGCGGACGATGGCCGAGCCGTCTGGAAGCTCCTCGATCTCGGCGTCGTCCATGGGCATGTCAACGATGACGCCCTCTTCGTCGTCTTGATCCTGGGGCTGGCCGTCAATGAAGCGGCCGAACTCGGGGTCGATGGGGAAATCTGTAGCCATTATTTGATCCTTTTGTTTGCCCGAGACAAGCCACCGACGTCACCGCCCTTCGCGAGCTTCAAGCCAAGTTTTTTTCTTCGCATGTAGTCGTAGACCTGTTTGATGTCGTAGGGGTCAAAGTCACCCTGCTTCAGACCCTCTTGGAAGGTCTTGACCGCATCAATGTTACGCGGGCCGATTTTCTCGGAGATGCCCTGGTTGCGCTTTTCCAGAGCGCCGATTGTCATGTTGCGAAGCGCCTCAAAGGTTGCGTCCGGATACTCCTTCTTCATCTCGCGATAGATCTCGGAGAACCGCTGCGGCATCAAAATTTCAACAGGCATGTTTGGCATTGAGCCAGCGTACACGCCAGGGAAGTCCGTATCGTAAGTGGAGGATGCAGATGGGCGCAACTTGCCGAATGGCTCAAGCTCCGCAGCCACGTTGCCGACGTAGCCCTTGGGGATTCCCTTGAGTTCCTCGGCAAGCACTGCACCAGAGATGTCCTGGATGTTGTAGCCCATCCTCTTCTGGTTCTCAACCATGGCCATGCGATTCATGAATGCCTTCCGCATGTTCATGTCGCTGAAGCCCTGGATGCCGCCTTTCTTGTCTGTCTTCAAGCCTTCATCCAGTTGCTTGATGAAGTCTGGAGACCCGAACGGGGCCATGTTTTTGAAGGCGCCCTTCTTGCCTTCAAAAACCATGTTCCTCATGCTCTGATCAAGCTCTTTAAGCTCTTTCTTGCTGAGATTCGCTTGCTTCAAAAAGTCTAAGGCGATATTCGTTGGGAATGTCGCAGCCATCTCTGCGCCGGGCCCCATGCGAACAGGGAAGCCGTACACCTTGCCGGTCCCAGAACCCAAGAGTTGATTTTCAAGAGCCGCCTCATTGATCCTTGTCATGATGCGCTCTGCAATGCCGCGGTTCGATGCGCCAGCAATCCTCTTGGCAATGTGGCCGAGGTCAAGCATGTACTCGTCGCCACCCTCGGTCAGCACGGGTTTGGTGAGAGGCACATCAGACACTTCAGTGACCAACTTGTTCCGGCTTGTTGCATCCCACGGAAAAATCTTTGCCTGTGATCTCTCAAGGGCCTCGATGTCAAGATTTTTCCTCGGCGCCAAGCCCCCGATGTCTTTCACCTTGTAGCGTTTGCCGACGTCTGGGTCGGGCTTCAGGGGGGTGTGGGGTTTGTAGACGTTGACAACGGGTTGACCGGCGGCAAGAACAAAGTCTTCCGAGGCTTTGCCGATGGCCTTCGGCACGGCAAGCGCAGCCCTGGCGCCAGACATTGGCCCGGTATACGCGCCACCGGCAAGCTGGCCAGCAGTCGTGAAAGCCTTGCCAGCAGGCGTTTCGCTGACCTCGCGCAAAGGCAGGCGCCTCTCAATGTCCTCAGAACCGAACGGGATCTCGTAGGAGTCCTTGCCGGTCACGCCAGAGTAAATGGCTCCAGGCAGGTTCAGAATGTCTGATGGCAGGCCCAGGGTGCCCGAGACGAACCCCCGAAGGGCAGCCACCGGAATGTCAGCCGATGCCTTTCGATTTTGCTGGCTCTCTGGGCGGCGTCCTGCGCGGCGGTAACCGATGAACGGCTTGTCTTCTGGGCTCCCGCCGTCATTCATCTTGACCTCGCCCCCGCTGAGAAGTTTCTTCAACTCATCAGCGACCGAGCCGCCAGTGGCCATCTTGGGCTCGTCGTTGCAGCCGCAGTCGGACTTGACCTCGCCACCTTCCTTCATGCCCATCAGGTTCTTGTAGTAGTCCCCGATTGCACCACCGTCGGCCATCTTGACTTCGCCGCCTTTGGCGAAGGGGTAGTGCCGGCTTTGCAGGCGGTTCATCCATGTATCCAAGATTTCCTGGGGCATCTCGTTCTCGGCGGCCATCTTCTTGAAGTCGTCGAGGGTGTAGAAGCCGGGATCAATGTTCTTGGAGAAGCCGGGGAGCTTCTGTCCAGGCGTCACACGATAGAGATTGGTGTTCCTGAGGTCTTCAACGCCCGACCAGTTCCCGCTCTTGACGAAGTCCTGCACGAAAGGCAGCAGTGGCGCATCGGGCTCTTCCTCGTATCCGGTGCGCTTGACCCGAAGCTGCTGCGCTGGATCTTTTTTCCCAGAACCCTTGATCTGGAGGATTTCCGGAAGAATCTTGTCGTAATCAGCGTTATATATATCTTCAGCCAGCTCGCGTTTTACCGCCTCATCCATGGAAGCAAACTCTTCGCCAATCGATGTTCGATAGATAGGCCTTCCGCCGTAATCGACATCCTCGCTGATGCGATCCTTGGCGGCCTGTTCGCGCGGCTTCACCTCAACGGTGACGCGAGGCTCTCCAGAAGGATCGCGCAGGCTGTAGATCTTGCGCTCTCCGGATATGACGTCGTCACAGTAGTCACCGACGCAGTGGCCCATGATCTCTCCCTCGCGCTTGAGGGCAAATCTGGTCAACTCGGGGTCGTTTTCCGAGTGAAGTTCAACCCAGCGGTAGCCCTCCGGGTACTCCTTGAACACCGGGAGGTTTTCGTTGTACTTCAGCATCTGTTCACGCTTGGCGAGAGCGTCTTGCTCACGCAGCTCGGCCGTCCGCTTTGCGGCCTGATCAACACTGATTTTGTTGAGCTGCTCAGGCTTGATGCGGCCTGCATCAAGGTCATTTTTGAGGGTCTTGATGATTTCGTCAAAGCCGAGATTCGCGCCAACAGCCCGGTCAATCGGACTCCAGATGACGGTCTCCGGATCGGCCTTATCCATCCACGGCTCGCGCAGATCTTCGCGAAGGTCTTTGATTTTGATTGAGGAGGCAGACACATCCGTCGCATCCTCCCAAGCCCTGGCTTCCGGGCTTTTGGCGAACTGCTCCGTGCCCAGGTGACGTCGCACTTCCGGGGCTCGGTACCGATTCATCCCGACTTCTTGGTCGGAGATGTGAAAGGCGTTGGCTCTGGCGATGTCGCGCTGGGCCTCTGCCTCGCTCATCATTCGCTGAGAGTCGCGCAGCATGTTAGCCTGACGACGCGGATCAAGCTCGGCGCGAGCCCTGGCCTCCAGCTCCCTGGCCCGCTGCTGGGACTTTTCAAACTTGCCCTCGATCTCCATCATCCGGCGATCAATCATGGCGCGGATGGGGTCCACAGGGGTGGCCATCTCATTCTTGAAGTAGTTGCCGAGGTTGCGGTCGACCCATTGATCCAGAGCATCTTGATTGTTATAGATGCGGTCAGCTTCTCTATACCTCGGCAAATCACCAACCTGCTCCCTCAACTCGCGCAATTCCTCTCTGGCTTGTTTTGTGTCATACGGCCCCTTCAGCGGCTTTAGCGCCTCATCCACGCTTCCTTTTCGCCAATTGCCACCCACCGACTTGATGGCCGCACCAACCGGCAGGTTCTTGGTCATCGGCGCCAGCGGCAGCACGGCCAGCGCCGCCTCAGTGGTGTCGTCACGCGGGCGCAGGGTCATGCCCTTGCCGGTCGTCAGGGGCTCGCCATACCCGATGCGCTCAAGGGTGCGGGAGACGGCAGGAACGCCCAGGATCTCGCTGATCAGCTCGCCTGGAGGGTTGGGGTAGCCGAAGGGCTTGGAGGCGAACTCGTGGGCCTTCTGGAGCGCCCTGGACACGCCGAGGGCGCCCTTGTTCTTGACGTCAGTCGGGCGGATGGAGTCGGTAGATCCGCCGCGCTTAATGCCCACCTCGCCGCCAGAAGCCTTTTTTTGCTCTTCGGCCAACAAGTCCGGCGCCGCTAGACCTGAAGCTGCGGCAGTTGCTGCGGTTTTCCGCAAGGGATCAAACGCGGCAAACTTGGATCGGATTTGATCTGGGTTGAACACCACCCCAACGTCAACCAGCTTAGAAGGCCCGCCACCGGGATCGTATGTGTTCTTCAGGATCAGCGCGTCGTTGCCCGCAGCCAGCGCCTGATCGACCAAGTCTGAGTAACTCTGATCCCTGTATGGCTTACCCTCAAAGTCATAAAACATTGGCTTCTCGTAACGCAAAGCAACAGGCATCACGTTGCCGCCCTCTTGCGTTTTTTCAGCAACAGCCCGCTCATTTTTAACCGACTTGAATTTGTTGATCTTGTCGGAGATGTTTTTTGCAGAGTCTTCGCCAACAAGGCCAGCCAACTCTTTCTTCAGTCCATCAAGCTGAGGGTTGCTGTAAGAGTTGTACCAGCCATATGGCATCAACTCCTTGACCTTTTGGTCAAGCAACTCGGCTTGGTCTTGGGGCAACTTTTTGCTGTAAATTGCATTCTGTATTGCATCCAGCATTTCATCCCTGACATCGCCATACTTGGCAACCAAGCCTTGCGTGTACTGCATCCTTGTGGTCTCAAGGTCTTCGGCAATCTGCATCTGCTTTTCATACTCAGACCAATCGCCGCGCTTTTCTGCGGAGTTGGCCTTTCGCATAGCATCCTTGTACCCCCTTGACCCGCCAATTGAGGCGTATCCAGATGCGGTCTCAGCCCCGTGCCCCTTCATGGACACGGTGTTGAGCCTTGCAATCTCATCCTCTGGGATGCCAAGTTTTCTGAGCACATCAGCGGCGGCGGGGTCGCTTGATTTTTTAAGCATCGACTCCGGCGGATTCTGCGGGTCGCGAGCAAAGAAGAAACCCTTTTTGGCACTTTGAGCGCCAGTTGTTTCACCCAACAGGTCAGACCGGAAGCGGGTGATGTCGCCAGTGCTGCCGTGATACCAGCCGGGCTCATAACCCTGCTGAAGCATCCTTGTTTCTGGATCAGCGGACTGACCCAACTTTTCTGCATTTCGTCTTGCAAGCAGCAGCGCCTTTTCTTGAGGCGCCTGCCTTGCCGTCAGCGGACCTCCGCCCACCGGCTTGATGGCTGCGCCCACCGGCAGGCCCTTGGTCAGCGGGGCAACCGCGGGAGCCACGCCTAGAATCGTGCCACCCATGAAGCCCCTCTCGCCAGCTTTCTGGATGCCCTTGTAGTCCGGGTGCATCACGCTGAAGCCAAGCTCGTCCGGGGCCTCGCCAAGCAACCCGCTGACGAAGGCATAGGTGCGCGGATCAGGCAGCTTGTTGACGTCGGTCTCCTTGGCTCGCTGAACCGCCTTCTGGTACTTCTTGCCAGTGGTGTAGCGGCCGAAGGCAGCGCCGCCCTTGTCCATGCTGACCTCGCCGCCAGCCTTGTGGCTGTTGAGCAGGCTCTTGAGCTTCTCAGCCACGCCGCCTTCGGCCATCGCCTTTGGCTTCTGCTGCTTTGGGTCAGGTTTCTTGGCCATGGTCGGGCGCCCTTTCTGGTGGCGAATCATAAGCCCTGGGGCTTGTCAAGTCCACCTGCGCGGTGGGTGCAGCCCAGGCACCGCTCGTCCTTCTGGCCCAGCTCCGACAGGGTGTACCGGCAGTCCTTGGCCATCACATGCCGAGCCTGGGAGACCTTGGCGACCCTGGTCTGGCCATCAAGCCACCAGCCGTCCTGGACGAAGTACCAGGGCGCGAAGGGCTTGCGGTTGTGGCATCCGTAGGTCATGGCTTGATCAGCGCGCTCTCGGTGGCCTTCAGGTCGTGCAGCACCTCGCGGGAGACCAGCTCAAGGTCGTGCCTGAGCAGGTGGCTCTCAATGACGTTGACGCGCTCCACGGCCCACAGAATGCGCGGGCTGCGGTGCAGGCGCAGGCGGAAGCGGGCGCTGAACGCCTCGCAGGTGGCGAAGTCAAACCACACCCAGACGGCCACGAACCCGCCCGGCGCTCGATACAGGTTCAGGCCCAACTTGAAATGGTCGCCTTCTCGCTTGAAGTGGATCATGATGGTTTCCTCAGTCCCTGCTCAAAGTCCTCGCGGCGGTCGGCGCTGTGGTGCGTGACCACGAAGTGCTCCTCGTCCAACTCCGGGCAGCACCAGCACCGGCTGCTCGTCTCGTGGTCGAACATATCGTCCTCGGGCAGGACATGGACGATCCGAAACCCCTTGTCGTTCTCGCCGACGATCATTGACCAGCCTGTCATATCGAGTACGGGTTAACCCTACGCACCCGTCCGGTGTCGGCGTAGTCGTCTTCGTCCCAGTCTTCCTGGGGCGGCGGGTCGATCTCCAGCCAGCCAGCGTCCCGCAGGTATCGCAGGGCCTGGGTGCAGGCGTCCACGAGGTCGTCGTGGGTCGTCTCGGGGAAGGAGCAGATCTGGCTCACGAAACCCTCGGCCCAGTCCTTGACGTATCCCTTACGGTTGTCTGACTCGGGAATCCAGACTCGGCCGCGGGAGATGATGTTGGCCACGATGTTCAGGCGCTGGGTCTTGTCGGCCCGGCCTGGGTTGTAGGCACGGACGGGCAGGTGCGCCCGCTGGAGGTCCTGGATCAGGGAGATGCCCGCGCTCTTGTCCTCAATCAACAGCAGGTCCACCCGCTTCCTCTCCTTGCCCTCGCCGAAGACCGTCTCGTACTCCTCGATCACCCTGGGGCGCAGGTCCGGGTACTGCATGCGCTCCTGCCAGCAGTCGATCACCATGGCGCTCATCGGGCCGTCCAGGGGCTTGAAGACCCCGAAGGTGATGCAGGCGGTCGGGTCGTTCTGCACCTTCTCCGAGGTGGCGACGTCGTAGGACTGGATGATGAACTCGAACTTGGGGAAGGCCTTGCCCGCGGGCCAGAGCTTGAACCAGTCCCGCTTGACGATGCCGCCCTCCTCGGGGTCGATGATCTCGGCGTAGATCTCCTGGCGGCCCAGCTTCGTCCCCTCGTAGGCAAGGATCTGCTTCTTGAAGTTGTCGGACAGGTTGTTGATGTTGGCGTAGGTCGAGGCGGTCGTCACCACGACATCGTCCCCGTCCCGGCCGATCAGCTCGATGATCAGATCCTTGGGCTTCGGGGTCGTCGTGCAGATCAGGCGGGTCTTGAAGCCGTCCCCGAGGGTCAGGCGCATGCCGAACTGCATCATGTCCCAGGCGTCCTGGAGGTACTCCCAGGCGGCAAGCTCGTCGCACCAGCCACCGTGGAACTGAGGCCCCCGGAACCGCTCCGGCTCGCTGGCTGGGATGCCCTTGATCAGGCTCCCGTTGATCAGGCGAAGCTCATGGAGGGCCTTGTTGTAGTCCTCGATCAGTGCCGCGGGGATGACGGACACGAGCCCCGAGTCGCCCTCGAAGCAGGTAGACCGGACGTCAGCCGATGTTGGGGCGGCCACCAGCCAGCGGGTCTTGGGGTTCTCCCAGGCCCACCATGCAAGCTGCTCGGCGGCCGTCCTGGTCTTCCCGGCTCCCCGCCCGGCCAGCATCAGCCAGATCGACCACCAGTCGCCGTGGGGCAGGATCTGGTGATCCAGGGCCTTGTGCATCCATGTCAGCCTCCAGGCCTTGGCCAGACGCTGGTACGGAGGCAGGGCCTTGAAGGCAGCCTGGACCTCCGGGTCGGCCAGATCACTCAGATCCATTGGCCTGACGCTTGAGCTCAATGTTCGCCAGGAGGGCCTCCATCATCTTGTCGGCCTGGGTCTCGACCTCGACCTTCAGGGGATTGTCAGCGTCCCCGCCCACCTGCACCTTGTCCCCGTACTTCTTGGGGTTCCACTTCGCCAGGAGCTTGAGCCGGGTCTCGATCTGGAGCTTGCGGTGGCCGAGCATGTCATCCTCGGTCACGGTCATTGAGTCCTCGTCCTCTCCAGCCCCGGAGTTGAAAGTCTTCTTCACGCCGATCTTGGGCGTGTCAGCAATGATCAGGCATTCCTCGGCGATGGCCTCGTAGCCAATATCACGCGCCCGTGCGATGGCTGCGGAAAGACCGACGCCCTCTTGACCCAAAGCATCATCCCGGTACATCCAGTCGTAGACCGTTCTCCATGCTGGGAAGCCTTCCATCCTGCATATCTCTCGCAGTGGTACTCCCTCACTGAGGAGTTCGCACATCTTTTGGGCGATCTCTGGGGTGTACTTGGATGGACGGCCTGTAGGCTTCTTTGTTGCGGCTTGTGCCTTGCTGATGGCCTCGGTGGCCTCTCGGGCGATCTCTGCCTTCTTCTGGCGCTTCTTCGGGGTTTCTGGCGTTGCCATATTCCTCTCCGGTTGGATGATGCCGTCAGTGTAATTCGGTTCTGGTGCCGCAGAGACGAATCGAACGTCTGACCTCCGGGTTACAAAGCCGGGGCTCTACCAGCATGAGCTACTGCGGCCAACACGACTGGGGACTGGTGGGGATCGAACCCACCGCCTTCGGGCTTGAACGGCGAATCTCGCGCCGACCTATCAATCCCCATGCGTGTTGGCTGTTGGTGGCCGGTGCTGATCTCCGGCTTATTTGGTTGCTCCGTGTAAGCAGAGAGAGTCGTCCGCTTGCTTCCAAAACACCACGCGCATCAGCCTGCGCTCTCACCAACACGGCTGGGGACTAGGCTAAGGCAGTGATCTCAACTGCGATCCACCCGTCTTCCGGCAAAGCGAGTAATCCCCATGCGTGTTGGCTCCAGGCTTCCCACCCGGATCGGCCCTTCTACTCGGCGGGGCTCACCTGTCCAGGGCGCTACCCCGGCTTTATCTCTTACCTGGAAACCGACTCGGTTTCGCTTCGCTTTCTCTTCGACTGCCGCTGGTGGATTCTGAGCAAAGCAAGCCCATACCGTACCCCAGGTACAGGACCGCTTTTCTGCCGCCGGAGCCATCCGTCGCACAGCATCCCAGACTTCTTTCAACCACCCGGCTCTAGGATTCGCCCACCGCCCCTGCTCTGGCTTGCTCGTGTAGCAGGGTTGTTCACTTCTCACCACCGACGTACCGCATGAGAGCGGTC